>Ga0081539_10001303_pt1 | contig 43733 bp, 57 predicted proteins | sample TabmetS4T2R2_FD_71023 | JGI IMG/M metagenome (GOLD analysis project Ga0081539, IMG submission 71023) | Tabebuia heterophylla rhizosphere microbial communities from the University of Puerto Rico - S4T2R2 | ecosystem: Host-associated > Plants > Roots > Rhizosphere ... | reverse complement strand
TGTCTTCATCACCATCCGTCTCATATCCAAAAGACACAAGAGCCTCGTCTCCAATAAGCTTTTCTATATTCTCAATAGGCTTATCTTCACCATCAGTGACAACATCGTCATCATAATAAGCGAGGGTAAAGTGTTCATATTCATCGTCGTTGGCATATTCCATCATAGAGATCAGACGGATGGGTTGAGGAACATCATCAATTACATTTTCCTCAGTCAAAACCTCTTCTGGCCAATCTTCCTCACTATCAATATTTAATACTTCATCATTATTATATTTCGAAGCTAAAGCAGCCAGATCTGGACGATTTTGGGATTCGAAGTAATGTGTATAATCTATTTTCTTTCTATTACTTTTTTCACTCATTTCCTCAAATTCCTCTTTTTTTAATGTTTTATTATTAAAAGGATAAGTGGCCAATTGTTCCTGGGCTTCGTTTTCCTTTATAGCAATATATTCAACAATCACTGACGCCACGAAATAACCCGCAGCACCACCAATTGCAGCCCCAATTAGTTTTTTAGTTATAGTATTCATTTCTTTCCTTTTGTGGTTAAGGGATTCGACTATCGTAGACATAGTCCTCTGGGTCTATGTCCAAGGAATCAAATATATTCCCAGAGGAGATTGCCTCCAACGCCTGTCGCCTTCAAATCAGATCAAATATAATCCCATCTACATTGAAGTCTAGAAGAATGGCGTCGTTCATACCATTGATAAATTCTCTCCCAGCCCGGTCGTCTATATCAATCATTCCGAAGTCAATATATCCATCACCAATATTACGATCAGGATTGCTACCAAGAACCCAACCCACAATACTACCTTCCTTTGTGTGGGGGAATCCTAAAGCATCGTATACTTCATTCAAGAATACGTGACCGCGAATGATTAGAACATCGTTCATATAGTTCTGCTGAGCGACCAAGAAAGCTTTATTTAAGGATCTATCATTTCGCCATTGACCATTTGAGTTGTCAAAAAAGCGTGAGTAAATACTTACTGCCTTATTATTCACAACGAGCTTGTTCTTTTTTACTTTCTTTGTTTTACCTTCTTCGTCAGTTTCCTTCTCTGTTACCGTCTCAACAGTTAGACCTTTACTCCAGAGAAGATCTGTCTCTTCTCCTAACTGTTCAACAACCTGAGCACGATACGATTTAAAACCTTCGTTAAGAAGATTGTAAGCCGCCACAAGCGCAACCTGTCGCTTAGCCATGACACCGTGCGAGGCCAGAATCGCTGAGATCGACAAAACGCCAAGACCAACAGACGGTCCGTATAGCTTAGCGAATTTAAGTCCAGTTTGTACATAGTGAATACCAAGATCTTTTTTATAGTCTTCCTTTGAATAGAGAAGACCCCCTTTTGTTTTGCCTGATTCCTCAGCAAGTTCTATCTCAGCTCGTTCCTCTTCAATTTCAATCATAAGATCATTAACTTTTAGTGTGGCTTTGGATGCCATAACTATTGTAGTTACAATACCAACTAAACCCGCACCAAGAAGGATTTCGGGAGAATACTTTCTTAAAACCAAACCCCCTCGATTTATTTTTTGTGTTAAACCATCCATGTGTTACTCCTTTTCAAATATATTAATCAACCAGTTCAATCGCACCCCTACGATCTTCAATTTTCTGTAGAACTTCAAACCCCTTTTTCATAGCAGCATCAAATTCTTCTTGTGACTTTGATAATGATCCAACATTAACAATATGCAAAGCTTCATCAATCGCTTTCAAATCTGCTAATGCTTGCTTAACTTGATCTTGCGGTGACATTTTATTTCTCCTTAATCATCTAATTCAATTGGGTCTGGGAATAAGATCAGATACCCATGTCTTGTGTGGGTGCATCTGGCTTTCTTAAGATTCTCCCAGCCATATTTATTATGAGCCCAAGTAGCTCCATCAATTCCTGCTAAATCAAAGAAATCTGCTACGGTGACTTGCTCATATTCTTCTAACAAATCACACATCTTATCTAGGACCTCAGCAGCCTCGTCTCCATTGCGGAAATATATTTCATTTAGATCAAAGCGATCTCTAGCTCTCGCCTTTGGTCGATCATCGTCTTTACTCCTATAGTAGCTGCCATAACTAACCGTTGATCGGTCACGATCTCTTCCTCGTGATCGTCCACCTCTAGTCTCGCCAAAGAGAAGCATTTCGATACCACCCTCAACCATCTGTTGGATTGTAGCTTTGGCTGCGGGAATAAGAACTTCCTGGAGAATATACTCTATAACACTTTGTCCTTCTCCATTACCAGCAAGAGTCTGAGCAATCGATTGAGTTAAACTTTGCTTTCTTCGAACTGCTCGTCCCGAGATTGTTCTTTTTAATATTGGCCTTTCTTCGCGCTCTTCTCTTACTTCTCTCATAGGAGCAGATCGACGAGACTTGGAATTGCTGGGATATTCATCCTCATTTATTAATTCTTTTTTAGCCATCGTTCTTTTCCTTATTAATAAAATCAATTATTCGATACCAACCACAATATTTGGCTAGAAATTTAAGAATTCCGCCAACGGATCTTTTTTCTAAGTTTATAACTAAATGATCAACAAACATATTGTTTAGATCATTCAAATCCAATTCAAGCATTCCATATCTTTTGTGGAAATTTATCATTTGTTCTTGTGTATTATTAATGGGTTTATCTTCCATTTTTTCTACTATTATGTGTAAACCCAATAATATTTGAGATATAGGACTTTCTTTCATAGACAGAAGTCGTCTTTCTTTGTCTGTGAAATCCAATTCTATTAGTCTTGTTAAAGGAATTCTTATTGTATAATCCATATATTCCCCATCAGGACTTTCTTTTGGTATAAAAACTATTTTTGATGTCATATTTTATCCTTTCAAGATAATAATTTTGCAAAAAAGAAGACTCTGAAAAGAATCTTCTTCTATTATAGCATACGATTTTCTCGCGAGCTACTGTGGTGGAGGATTTTCCTTGCTTAGTACGGCACAAAATATAACGACCAAGAAGAAAAATACTAAACAAACGATTGCGATGGTCACATTTGGAACGGCTTCTAATATGAACATCCAACATAAAGCAAATATGCTTAGCCAACTAGCTTTTTCTATGAGTTCTTTTGTTTTCATATTAATTCTACTTAAATAGAATAGCCAATACTATAAACAAAATCGCTGTAAAGAATACAATTTGACCAGCAATAGCAGGAGATATACCAAGAAGAATCATTAGAATAAAGGCTCCAATGAGAATAAAACTAAATATTAAAAGAACATCCATTTTCACCTCAAAAAAGAGAATACCGATAAAAGAAAAACGATCCAAAGAACATCGTTTACTAAAACAGCTTTAATCGCTTCTTTAAAAGGGACTCTAAATATTCCCAAGTAACAGAAGCCTAACACAGAAAGAATCAAAACAATCAGTAAAGAATTTTGTAGATTATACATTTTTATCCTTTAACTAGAAGAGATATTGATTTGCCATCACAAATATTGAAACCTGGATTGTCAAGACAGTCATATAAGTCCAAATATGATGGATCGTCCGTATAAAACTTTTGAAGTGATTCGGGGAGTTTTGAAATATCACCATTGGTATACGTGTATATAGCTGCATAAAGTTCAACAGGAGTTTGAACAGGATATACACTAATGAAAACAGCTAACCCATCCAAATTAAGAGTTTTCCACATTGTCTGTTTTTGAACTTCTATAGCAATTGCAAAATCTATTGTTTGGGAAGGATTCCCCAAATCCCAATCCATTTTATGACCAATTTCATGTCTACAACCTTTATAAGGTTCTACATTATTACAATAGATAATCCCCGACTGAGAGTAATATATAGAATGATTGGGTAAATCTATTTTAGATATCGAACTTGTGATCAGTAAAAATAAAACTAGAATATAGTTAAACATTCTAACTCCTTTCAGTCAGGGATATTGTTTATTCTTCAACACTAAGAGTCATCTCTTCGATGAGCATTGATTCCTGAGCATTGACAATTACTGAGGCAACAGCGACACCGATTGTGGCACCGACAGCTACCCCAGCAAGCTTGATCAAAAGGGCTTTGTTTTCGACAGCTTTGTTCCAAAGAGTTTGCAAAGTTTGATTCATGTGATTCTCCTTTCTTCAAAATATATAAGAGCGTGAGTTACCCATGTTGGACTCACAGTCAACTTTCTGCATTCTTGTGCAGATTCGTGGCATTCAATCGGGTGCCATCCGAGAATATATAATCTTGCGGCCGGTTTCTCACCGACACGGTTAACCGACTATGTTTATGGCACTCCATACCCAAAGAAAGGAATAAAGTGGGTCTCAGGAGGAGATAAAAGGAGGAATGATCAAAAACCAAACAAGCACATAAACCATAGTTTACTGAGTCAATAATTCTCACGTCTCAAGGACGGCCAAGCTAGTTATTTACCCGTCTAGCCGCGCAAGTCTTACTATTGATTTTCTTTTTCAGCTTGAACAGCTTTTTCAAGCAATTCGTTGGCTTCTTCGATCTTTCCTTCGTTTTCAGCCATCCAGGCCTTAGCAAATAAGGCTCGAACTTTCATTGGTAGATCAATGATGCCAGGAAAACGGGAAACCTCAAGAAGAGTATTATTTGTTGCATTCATGTGGATTCTCCTTTCTTTAGAAATTTATTATCGAGGTCGAGAGATGGGTGGATTTTTTGGACCTTTGGTTGTTCCAGTATTTCCGCCTTTGGGTGTTGAAGTTTTTTTTCCCATGGCTAATATCCTTTCTTTCCCGTAACAATAGAAATTTCATCTCTCATAGAATTGATAAGTTGATACAAAGGTTCTAACTCGGGTATTGTTTCTATTGGTTCTGAGAAAAGATTTTGTGTTTTTTGTCGCATTGTTTCTGGCATCATAGACCAACATTCATCTGCTGCATTGTGAAACCTTTCTAAATAACCGAGCAATAAAACAGCTAATTGTTCGTTGCTCATTATTTAGTCTTCCTCTATAGCTTCGATTGCTTCCAAAGCAAATCGAACCGATTCTGTTAACTCTTCTTTATTTTCATTATATTTATCAATTAGATTTTTAAAAAAGCTGTCCGGGCAAACCAGAAGAGCTTGATAAGCTTGAAGCTTGGTGAGACCTATGTTAACGCCTACCATGAGCTGTTCTCCCTTTACCTCGTTTCGGATAGCCACCTTTATGAACACGACATCCTCGACCACGAAGCATTACTTGATTTCTTGTTCGTTCTTTTTTATTAAGACCGTTTTTATTCATCATCGTAATTCTCCTTAAGAAAATTCAAATACAATCTATAAGTTTCTTGGTTCGGACAAATAACGGTATAAATACCAAGACCCTCTGTTTTGTACTCGAATTTAATATTTTGTAAGTTGGCAAACACTCTTAAGAGAATGAACTCTCCTCTATTGCATTGAATAACTGGTTTATCTTCTGGCATATTATTCTCCTCTCAAGAAATAAAAGAAAGGTCCATGTTTCCATGAACCCATTCTTTCCTTATCCAGCGGATTCTTGTCCGTGAATTTTGTCCAGCAGCTTCTCACTTAAGGTATCAAGACCTTGACTGACAAGATTGCTAACTACGGACGTTACGACCAGCGTAATAACCATGTTTGCTCCCTTGGCAATGGCGGCTTGAAACTCTCTCGATTCAACTGTGGATTTAATATTCTGTAACATTTTATCTCCTTGTGGATTGTTGGTTTCATTATAGCAATTGTAATTTGTGCGAGTTATTTGTTATGTTTGAGACCAAATTTGGAAGAAGCAAGTTCTTTTGCTCTTTCAGCCAGCAATCTCAAAGCTATTCGATAATTATCTTGTACTTCGAACAATCTCTTATTTGCTTCAGTGAATCTTTTAATGTTTTCTAGAGATGGATCGTTCAACATCTGTTCAAGAGCAAGATCATAAATAACTTGCGCATATTGTTTTTCGTCGACTGTTGTAATGCAAGGAACCTTTTTTGTAGTGATTGGTTCCTCAACTAACTTTTGGATTATAGGTTCGTCTAACATCTTAGGTTCCTTCTTTCTTGTAAGTCATTTTTTTTATGTTTAAAGCTTTTGGCACCTCGCTAATAACAGCAACGTGTGGATGAATTTTCTTAAGACCTATGGGGTCTACGTAATGATTGTCGTCTGATTTTATGAGATGCCTTGTTGGGTTATCGTAAAAGTGGAACATCATTCCCCTAATTAATTTACAATATAACTCTAAAGGCATATTTTAGTCTCCTTTAAATATGATGGGGAGAAACTGAATATCCTATAATTAAACAGGGTTCTCCATTCGTACCAATTTTTGTAGTGAATTTAAGATCCATGAGACTTCTCTCGGCAATCCAACCCATTTCATCACCAAGTTCAATAGAGTCTAAACCTATCTCGTAGTAAAACTCATTAATATTAAGCCACCCCTCTCTAAGAAGTTTTTGATTGAATTGGTTTTCGTTTCTTCGAAGAGTTTCAATATCACTACGAAAATATCGTCCAGAGAATGCATCATAACAGAGATAGTCTCCCTTTCCTGTGAGTATAATTGTTTTATTCTCAGAAGGATCTTTATTGATCATTTCTTGAGCGATCTCTCCACGAATTTTTTCTTCTTTAGCTTCTCCAATTGTATCTACAACTTTTGCTTGATATTCTTTAAGGGTTGCTTCTGTTATCGAGAATAGGCTTGCTAGTGCTGCATTACGTCTTAATTGTATATTATTAGCTCCGATAATACAGAATATGGTTGCTGCTCCCATTCCAATAGTTGGTAAATATACCCTCCAGGTTAACTGTATCGTATCTACAATTTCAATTGGTAGCTCATCACCATATTCTTCGTATCTAAATTCCTTTTCCCTTTCAAGAATTTCTAAAGCCTTAGGCGTTGCTCGAATTGCTAAAGCAACTGTACTTACAAGACCAGCAACACCCAAAGCGGTTAGAATTGTGGGCGAATTTTTGGACAAAGATCGACTAATCGTTTTTAAGTTCTTCGATATTAGTGATTGATCCACTTTTTCTGTTCTCCTTTTTTGGTTCGTGCTTTTGGGAAGGACGATATGGGGCTCCACAATATTCAGGAAAGATCGCTTCTGGAGCTGCTGTGAGCCATTTTCCATTCACAAATGTTATCTCCCTCATACAATATTTACACTGCTGATTGGGAATATTTTTCATATTTTTTTACTCCTTTCCTCATCTTTATAGCGTATCGATGAGGATTACCAACATGTTGTCGACGATATTGAGCTGGGGTGAGTTTGGAAAGACGAACGGATTGAAACACAGGATTTACTTTATGTGTGGCTCCTTTTTTTGTTTTCTTTTTCTCCTTAATCTTTTCTTCTTTAACCGCTTTCTTAGGAACTGATAAAGCAGATGTTAGTTGTTTAAAAGCATCTTGCAAACCCCTTATACTGAGCTGTGGTATCTTGAATTGTGGATTCATTTTATCTCCTTAAGCTGCACTATTTAGTGATGGTGAGTTGGCAGACATAATGAATGGAATGTTGTTTTCTGCTGCGGCATATCCTTCATAATATAGTTCAGATGGTGTGAAATTAGTTCCTCGAACAAAGCCATGATTTTCAATATTGTCAGCAACCAACTTTCTTAATTTCTTGGCTGCCTGAACCGGTGTTTCTCCCCCCTCAGTATCTACATAAGTCATGACCTTTTGCATTATTGGAATTCGACTGAAGGGAACGCCAATAGTGACAAAAATGAGTTGTAAGTTATTTAGTTCCATGTTATCGCCCTCCAATAAAAGGAGAATAGTAATATCTTTGTTTTTTGTATACGATTGTACCTACATAACTAGATATTTCAGATACAAAAGTAGTATAGTTTTTGATCTCGGGATATTGATTAATAAAATCCTGTATTTGATCCAATCGTGGATTTCCTTTTTCATCTAAGAAAATCTGACAGGCAAGAAGATCTATGAGTTGTGCATTTCCCCTTTCTAGAGCTGAGATTAAATTAATATAGACTGACATTTCAATTTTCTCCTTTCAAGAAATATATTTGGTTTTGTTGTCTAACGGCTTAAACCAATGGGCGCCAAGGCGATGTTCCCTTAAAGAGTCACAAAGGGCGCTTTCCGCTAGGACGGCTAATGATTTATAGAATTAACTTATATTCATCCCTAGCCTTAGGGACGAACATTTCCTCTAGCTAGGCTAATTCTTTTTGTCATTTATCATGTGTTTCATCATCAGTCTAAGCCGTTAGACAACAAAAAAGCGAAGAGTATAAGATTTTCCGATTGCGCGGATGTATGACTACTAAGCGTCACACTCTCATATACTCTTCATTATAATGTGTGCAAATTTTGCGAGAAAAAGAAAGGACCAATCACTTGGTCTTTTTCTTCTTTTTGGGTTCTAAACTTCCAGATGGCATTTTAGTCTCCTTTCGTTATATCCCTTGTAATTTTTGCGAGAAAAATAAATAAGAGATAGATGAGCGTACCGTCTGTTGGTTTCTTATGTCTATTCATCACTAGATGTAGTCCCTACTACATTACAATCGCGTTGATCGCATATCTCTCATTATAGGGGGTGCAATTTTTGCGACTGTTTTTAGGAAAATACCTCCCGGGGAAATTTTTGAAGAAAAAAAGAGAATCCATGTTTAGGACTCTCTTTTCTAAAACCTTACTTTTTATAGTTGTTACCTGTTTCCCCGTCCAGTAGCGATTGTGAATGCTTTTGAGGTGATCACGTTTAGCTTCTCGAAATTCAATACCAATAGAATTCCTACTAGATTTGCTGTCACAGTTATAATTGTGTCCATACTTAGCTCTTTCGGAGATTTAACTCCTCTAGCCTCATATAAGACTTTCAATCGTTCAACTGATTTAGCATACTCGTCGGATTCTATATCCATTGTATTCATTTGTTCTAAAACGCGCTCAATCTCTCGTTCGATCGTAAATCGTTCTTTAGTGGTATCCATCGTATACTCCTTTTAAAAGATTGGTTCTTCATTATAGGATATGTAGACGCTGCGAAACTAATTATCGTGGACGGTTTGTTTCCATATATGCTTTATTAAATTGTGAAGTGCTGAACTGAAGAACCGCGCCAAGGAACGTAACAATAGCCATAATTGTGGCAACAACCTGATCTGAATATGGAAGCATCCAGACACCAGCAATTGTAAAATATAAAGTTGCTAAAGCTGGAAGAGCAATTTGTGTGATCCATTTTAGTGTGTCATACGCTTCATTACTAAGAACCCAATTTGCTTCAAAAACTGCACGTTTGAAGAAAGAAGGAAATTGTTCTCGATATTGTGCTGTGGAAATACCAAGCAAAGCACCAAGAAAAGTAACAATAGCAGCTACTGTAGAGACAACCTCATTTGCATACGGTAAAGACCATACTGTTGATAGAGCCAAATATAGAGTTGATAGTGCAGGAAGAAGGACCAAAGTGATCCATCTTAACAAATCATATGTTTTTTCTGAAAGTCTGAAATTCATGCTTTATTTTCTCCTTGTTTAAAGTCTGAAAACGTTCTTATTGGTAATTTGTCGACTTCTTGCATTATTCTTCTTGCCGAACCGTTACCTCCCAACTTGTCATAAGGTTTATAAAGATAGTTGTGTAGATTTTCATATTCATCCTGATTTATCCATCCTCTTTGAATATAACTCATACCCAAATACACAATTCGATCATGGGCAAGTCCAATTAATAACTCCGTTTGAAAGGATCTTGTTTTACTTTTATTTTCTAACCAAAGCCAAAACCCAGAAGAAGCTAATATACCGATAGCAAGAGGAATAATAATTTGAACTATAATGTCCATATTTATAATCTCTCCTTTTCCGTTTTTAGGCTCTGTTTTCTACCCATTTTACCTCTTGTGGAATTATGAGTGGTTCTCCTTTTATATCTGGAACAAAAATTCCATAGGGATTGGTTCCAGAAGATGCCATAAGTTCATTCCAAGAAGAACTTTCAATACAATTCATGGCTGGATTATAGAATGTAACAAAACCTTGTCCATTTCTTTCTGCTAATATTGTTTTTAGTCCAATCCAATGTAAAACCCCAGAATTCTTTATTAATCCAGTATATTTATCAATATGAACACTCATAATTACAGAACCCTTTTTTAAAAGATTATTTAAACCTTTTATTGTGTATCTTGCTCTATTAATATGGCTTTGATAAAGGGAAATTTTTAACGATTCGGATTCCCGATCAAAAAGAGTAAACATTTCTGAAAGTTCTGATTCGCTTGTTCCTCTGGCAACCCCACTACTTCCAAAAACTCTCTTAAAGAAATTAGGTTCTTTAACTTCCCAACGAGATAATAGAGTTCCCAAGCTAATACCTAAAACGTTAGCTACACATAACTCCCCACACATATTTATTTGTTTAACAGATTTCCAAATAATATACTGTTCAAAATCTGTTAAATCGGGAGTTTGATTTTCTATGGTTACAACGTTGGTTGCGTAATTTCTAACATAATCTTCCACATCATCCATATGAATCCATCCAGTAAATACTGTTTTAGATGCAACATATATAACTTCTAAGTATGTACCTTCCGTACGACCCGTTTCTCTAACAAGAGTTCCTGATGGTATATCACAGAATTTATGTCTAGATTTTACATTTGAATATAGAGGAGCAAATCTATTAACCCATTTTATCATGTGTTTTCTCCTTACACAGGTGCATACTCACTTGCTGGGGGTGTAAAATTAGATGTCCATGCAGCAACACCTTTCATAAATCTCAACTCATCAATCCATCCATTTAAATAGAAAGTTACAGGAGTTAATCCTCTGGCTGCTACAACCGGTCTATTAGTTCCAGCACTATAATTATTACTGTCGGTATATGTTGATCCTTCTTGAGTACCATTGAGAAAAGCTTTTGTGCTCGTACCACTCCTAGCTACGGCAATATGATACCAAGTATTTGTAACTAAGGTTGTGGTTCCTGTTATTCTATTAGAACTATTTGTAAAATATATTAATTTACCAGTGGAATCAACAAATATTGTGGGGAAAAGACCGTTTGAACTCTCTCTAAAATCAACAAGAAGAGTACTAGCTGCTGGGAGAGAACTAAATCTAATGCGAAAATCTATAGTAAAATCTCCCGTTCCAAATATAAAATCTCCATTGGTTTCAGCTTGAATATAATCTCCTGTTCCATCGAATCTACCCGAAGAACCACCAAATACAAATTGATCTGTTTTAATTTTTGAATCACCAAAAACACTCCAAACTTTATCTGCAATTTCATCATAAATATTAATTGAATTATCTACACTACTATTAAAATGCAATAGAGATACTGTATTAGCTTCATAATTAGCTCTTTGCAAAAAGGTATCTATTTGTCCTGGATTTCTTGGGTGTGGTAATCCTTTTTTCATATTACCTCCTAAGCAGTATAACTACCATTGCCTGTAAATTTAACAACTTTGAAAGCTCCGTCTGTTGTAACAACAGGAGATCCAGTAACTATACCTGAATAATTAGCTGTTGGAATTCTCAATATAACAACCCCAGATCCACCGGCACCAGCACCCCCACCGCCTCCTCCTCCAGTGTTAGCTAAACCATTAGTAGCAGCAACACCATTAGTTCCCGAACTATAAGCACCATTACCACCTACACCATTACCACCCACACCAGGAAGGGTTTCTGGAGCTCCAGCAAACACGTGTGTACTAGCACCGCCTCCACCACCCCCACCATAGAAAAGGGCAGCTCCAGTAATACTAGAAGCAAAAGCTGCTCCTCCAGCACCACCTCTTTTATTAGCTACCACACCTATCGCTCCTGCTCCTCCACCACCCCCACCACCCCCACCAAGAGCCATACTCCAACCACCAGTTGGATCGTTTTCTCCTCTTGCTCCATTGTTTCCTTGTCCGACGGTGCCAGCACCACCATTCCTCTCAACGTCATTCTGTTGTACAGCGCCACCAGCACCAGATCCACCAGATACACCATCTCCAAAGGCAGTAGCTCTACCCCCTCCTAGAGCTGTATTTCCGGAAAAACTAGAATTGCCTCCCTGTTGTCCAATTGCTCCACCAGCGCCCACAACAATGTTGTATACATTGCCAATGGTTATAGTATATCCGGTTCCAGAAAGAACTCCTCCACCGCCCCCACCACCTCCACCATTAGATATATCTGGTTCTTGACCGTGATAAGCACCTATATTTCCACCGCCTCCTCCAGCAACAATTAAATAATCTATTGTGTAGGTATTAATAGCTTGAAGAACATCATCTATTTGACCTGGTTCTCTAGTGACTCCTCTTTTTAAGGTTCCTACACTCACGCTGTTATCCTATTAACCCAACCAGAAACACTGATTAGATTCGCAGAAGCAGCAAAGACCCTAACTATTTGACCGTTATTTAGTGGAATACCAGGAACCACCAAATATAGTCCACTCTTAAAGGGGACAGTAAGCTGTATTAGATCATCAGGACTAGTTGTTCCACCAAGTTGAACTGTAATGGCAAGGTTTGCTGTATGATTATTTGTTACATAAAGCCAGACCTCATCAAAATCCACAATTCCAGAAACTGCTGTATGAATAAGAGTTCCTGGGCTTGCCGTGGCTGCAACTTTAATTTGTTTACCGTTGGTAGAACCAGATAGTTGTTTTTTAGTATATCCTGCCATTTTGATTACTCCTTATAGAAATACTTGAACTTCTAAAACATCAGCAGCTTGACCACCAGGATTATTGGCTGATGGAACAGTGGTAAAAGGACAATCTACTGTTCCCCTCAAATCAGTCACATTAGCAAGAATAATAGATGTAACTCCTGCTGCTACATAAACATGCGCAATTGGGTGTTGATGAACTTCAGATGTATTTATTAGTGTTGGTTCTGATGGAACTGCTGCTGCTACTCCAGTAATTACTTTTATTGAATTTGCTCGGACACCATTTGAAGCATTTACTTCTAAAACAACAGTATCTATTCTTGGATTTACAAGATCCGAAGCGGCAATAGCTAAAGCCAAATCTGCGTCGTTTAGTGTCCATGTATGATCAAACCAAGCCCTTCCGTCTTTAACGATAACTTGCATTCCAGTTCCGTTAATTGGTTCTAGAGCATCCCCAACAAACTCAAAAACTCCATCTGTTATAATACCATCAAATATACTTGACATTTGAATAGCATCGTACGTACGATCGTTTGAAACGGAATTATAAAACCCGTAAGTTACAGTCATATTTGTTCTCCTTTATTCTATCATTTCAAATGTGGGAAATATATCAGATCCCGACAAATCTTGAGAAATTATTAGTTCTGTTATTCTCGATTTTCCTTGAATTCCATATTCATTCTCTATTTGAACTATATCCCCCATAAAGAAATGTGTTCCATATAAATATGTTGTTGTAGGATCTACTTTTCCTTCAAAAGAAGAACTTTGAGAATTTTCTATTAAATTCAAAAGACCTCTATTTGCTAAAAGAGTATTATATTCAGCATCGGATATGGTTACACCACCAACAAGACTAGAAATGTCTCTTGCATCTGTAAATATTTCTCTACGATTTAATTCTGTTTCACCACCAGAAAGAATAACTTGATATGTTTTTCTAGCAGATCCCTCTCCTTCTCCACCAACAAGAGTGACTGTTTTATAAGGTATTTTAGAATGATTATAATTAGTATTAGAAAGATTATCAAAATTAGGAGAGAAAACAACGTGCGGATTTGATACTTGATCATAAGATCTATCGGTTCCTGCATACAGTTTAAATACAAATTTATTATCAGAATTTAGAGTTATCTTAAATCCTATTCCAGAATTTGTACATAAACCACTAATAACATCATAAAGATTTTCTCCTCTGAATTGTTCATCCACAGATAATGAAGTAACGTTTGGATCTGTTGAAGTCTCAAAAATAAGATTTGATATTTTTCTATTAGCATCGCTTGGAATTATTGCGTTTTCGTTCAATAGTTTTTTAATTCCATCTTGCAAACTTCCATTTAACGTTGTTTGATTCCAAATAATTCTTCTATCTAGGATGGATTCTAATGATCTTCCCCTTGCAATAAATTGATTTCCTTCTTCTATATCTGTTTTAAGAGTTATAGTTTCAATAATCATTGTGTGTTCGGATTCTTTTAGTTGTAAATAATAATCTTCTCTTAAAGAATTTGCTATCTCTATGGAAGCCTCTTTTTTAAAATCAAAATCTCCCCATATAGAATATCTATCGGTCCAAATCAAAGAATTAAAAACATCAATTACATCAACTTTGAAAAAGTTTGTGTCTAATACTGTTATTTCCATTTAAATACCCTCATATACAACTTGATATTCTAAAGTAATATCAACATTATTAGCACCGGAATCAGCTTGATAGAAAAATGTATTGTCACCTTTTTGAACTGTAAACCACTCTGAATCGGAACTTAAGGCATTTAAAATATTTATTTCATTCCCATCTCTAATCAATATGATCGACTTTTGTCCTCTTATTGTTGTTATTCTAATATCATCTCCAGTTATGATTCCAAATCCAGTTAGGCTTACAAGAATATCATGATCTATACGCATGTTTTGTCCAGTTGTCAAATTAAAAATTTCAAAATTAACAACTGGGCCGGAAGCATGAATATTTAAAACTATACCTATGTCTGAATCACCAGGATAAGTAACAACCGTTTCTAGATCAGAAATAATATTACTAAATATTAAAAGTTTCTGTGTTAGAGATTCATTAGAAAATGGAAATTTAAAACCGCCCTCAACATGACTAAAGAAAATAATTGTTGTTGATGGATCATAAAAATATGGATTAGGACAAATAACCGAGATAACTGATCCTTCGTCATTACTGAAAATATCTGGTTCATTAGATTCAATATAACCAGATGTTTTATAAGTTCTTATGTCGGTTTCTATTTCTATATTTATGGATTTCTTTATTGGAAAAAACCGATATGATTCTCTTCTTGTATGCTCTATCGACGGATTCTCAAGAAATCCCAATTTAAATACAATATTTCTTGATTGTAATCTTGATGAATTAAACACAGATCCATCTAAAGATAAAGAATCTGTGGTATTTATTGTTGCCTTTGCTGGGCCCAAACCATCAATCCCCCGAATAAAGAACCCCGACGGAGCAGGGTTCTTTAATTCGAATATTATGGATTCAGACAATGGATTCGTGATTTTTACTGATTGTATCATTGAGCACCTACCAAGTCCTTTCCAATAGATAATTGATTTTTCGTCTGTCTATATATTTCTATCCTAGACAAAGCCTTTGGTGAATTGTTGATTTGTGTGTAAGATATAGTTGGTGGTTGTTTTCCTTGATCTGTTGAAGAAGAATCAGAAGCAGTCTGTCCTCCCGTAGAAATATTAGAAGCTTTTATAGAAGAAACAGCTAAATTCAATTTTTTACCACCAAATATATTATCTATTTGTGATCCTCCGTTTTCTATGTCTGTGAGATCAATTACCGGACGTATTGTTGGAGCCAAATCAATTTCAGAATTAATTGAATCTGATATTCCAGAAATAGCAGAACTAAAGTTCGATATAATGCCTTTTCCGAATTCTTTAATTTGAGAATATGCTATGTTAGCATTATCTTTAATGCTTTTTGAAATACCCAAGGTAATAAATTTGCTAGCATCATACATTTCCTTAGCGGGGGAACTTATTCCTAATGTTTCTTTAAAGGTTTGTAAAATATTTAAGGCTAGATTCTTAATCTCGTTTATAACGTTCGAACGAGAATCTAATATACCTTTAACCACACCTTTGACTATAGCAACACCAAGTTTATTTAAAGATAGCATAAGTGTTGGAATATTTTTCTCTGCTGCCTGAGCCATAGCATCAATAAATCCTATAATCAATTCAAAACCAGCCTGAGCCAAAGCAGGTAATTTTTGCTTCACAGCATTTATATATTTAATAACAATATCAATAGCTATAGGTACAATTTTATCTATGTTGTCTCGAATGGCCTTTAAGAAAGTTGCTATTAAATCATATCCAGCTTGTATTATGCTTGGAAAACTCTTTCTCAAAGCAAATATAAGTTGGAGAATAAATAAAGAGATTGTGTCTACCAATTTAGGAATAGCTTGTGAAAAGGCATCTAACAAGGACAATATCATTTTCAACATAGCTCCTTGTATTTCCACTGTATTCTCTGATATCGCTACTATAAAGTTAGTTAAAGCATTTCCTAATTGAGTTGCGAATAAAGGTAACAGGGTTAACATAGCTGTAATAAGAAGGGTTAACGTTCCTATACCTATTGTACCAATAGCTGCTAAAGCTGCTAAACCAGTGGAAAAAGCTAACATTCCAACACCAGCAGCCAAAGCAGCAACACCAATCAATCCTATTGCTACTGCTAAAGCTACCAAGGTTGGAACAACTGGGGTCATAACCGCTCCAGCAATTCCCAACACAGTAATAACTCCTGCTATAACTAATATACCTTTTCCTATGGCTTCCCAAGACATCGATCCCAAAGATTTCAAAGCTGGAGCTAATAACAATAAACCTACTGCTGCTGCACCCAAAGCCAAAGATCCAGAAATACTTCCACTCATAGCAGCTAAACCAACACTAAGAACCAAAAGACTTCCTGCTATCGCAATTACAGCGTTTCCTATTTGCTCCAAACTCAAACCACCAAGACTATTTAGAGCCTTAGATAAAATAACAAGAGCTTCTGCTATTACCAATAGTTCTAGTCCAGCTTCAATTACTTTTGTTGGCATTGCTTTGATTGCTAATCCCAAGATACCCAATGCGAGAGCCATAGAAAATAAAGCCTTCATATCAATATTTTGGAATTGTTTTGCTGCCCCTGAGAAAATTAGCAATGCCGTTGAAATACCAATTAAACCAAGGGTTATTACTGTCAATTTTCCAAACTCAAAAGTTTGTTTAGTTAAGATTAATAAAGCTCCAACCAATTCTCCAAAAGAAACAGTAATAGCAGCCAAAGCACCAACTAATTTTTCTTGATCTATTGTAGATAATGCAAGTAAAGACAAAGCTATGATGCCTATAGCCGCAGCAATCTTTAATAGAATATCAGACTTTAAAGATGTTTGCCAAACGGTTAAACTTTCTTTAACTCCATCAAATATTCCTGCTATGGACTCTAAAATGTCTCCGCCTTTGCCAACAAATTTCTTTATTTCAAGTAAAATAGCAGCAAATATACCACCAGAAGCAATAGCTATTAGATTCTTTAAGTCTATTTTTTCTATTACTTCGGTTGCTTTTTCTACAAAATTAGAAAGAAAGTCAACAGAATCTCCCAAGAATTTAATAAAAGGAGGGCCAAACTTTTTAACAAAGGTTCCAATAAAAATACCTAAATTTCCTATTAATTTAGAAATTTTATTTATTGGAGATATTCTCTGAGCTAAACCTTCAAAAGAACTAAAGGCATCAGCAACATTTACTTTTTTAAGAAAAGAAAATCCACCTATTATAGCTGCAAAGAAAGAAGCAATTCCTTTTGCTACTGGAGTTATAATCTTTTTAATTGTTTCTAAAGCTTTTCCAAAGAAATTTGATTCTTTTGCACCATCTCTAAGATCAACAACAAAATCTCCAATCTTGGCAGCAAATTCTCCAATATTACTCCCTATAGATCCTACAGATCCAGATAGACCAAACAAAGCTTTAGCTATTTCAACAACAGCCATACGTCCAATATCAAACAAAGCAAAGATTCCTTTAAATACTCTTTTGACTACATCTGTTTTCTCTAATGCCATTTTGAATCTTTCAGTAAGCTCTGCAACGCCTTTTGTTATTTCAAATAATCTTTGAGCTGTAACGGGAGGAAAGACTTCTCTGAATGCTTCTTTTATTGGATTTACAATAGCAACGATGCTATTAAGTGCATTTTGAAAAGCTTTAATCATTTCGGTTCGACCGCCAAGATCTTTCCAACCTTGTAAAACTTTATTTCTAGCATCCGCAGAAGCTCCTAAAATAGAACCAAACCAATTATTTAACTCAGTAAGGAACGATTTGGCTTCTTCGAAATCACCAATAATAATTTCCCATGTTTGGGCCCAACCAGATTGTGCTGCTTCTCTTAAAGTATCAAATAATTGACTAAACGTTTTTACTTTAGTTGCAGCATCGTTGGCTGTTTGTCCCATTTTAATAATAGAAGCTATTTGGTCTTGTGTGTAACCCATAGTTCTAAGTTGATCTTCATTTAAGTCACCAGTAAATTTCTGAAGGGTTTCTGTTAAAACCTCACTTGTTAACCAACCTTTTTGTAGGGTTTCTCTAAAACTACCTTCTTCTTCAATCATTTGATCAATTGCAACACCATGAAGACGAGCCGTTTCTTTTAATGCTTCTTGGAATACTTGACCACCCATACCAGCATTAACAACAGAATTCCAGTCCATTAATTTGACTGTTCCTGATGCCAGGGCCTGAGACAATTGATACATTGCTGTACTAGCTTGTTCTGCATTGGAACCAGATACCGCAGCTAAATTAGCAATACCTTTAATGGCTGCCACTGAGACATCTAATTTGACACCAGCAGCAGTAAATGTACCAACGTTTCGTGTCATTTGTTGAAAATTATAAATAGTTTTATCTGAATAATCGTTTAGTTGATTTAAAGCATCCGTTACAATATCGAGAGTAGTACCTTCTTTTTGTGTATTCGCTAAGATTGTTTGTATGCTATTTAGTTTAATTTCATACTCATCTAAACCCGTTTTTATTGGATCTATTGTAAGGGCTTTAGCTAATCTGGTTCCTGTTTGTATAGCAGAATTAACTATGTTTACTAAAGTTGTAATAGCCACAACACCCATAATAGAGAATCTGTTAGCTACATGATCAGCAGCATCAGATATACTACTTAATGTTACTTTTTTTGCTTCTGCATTTATATTAGCAAACCCTTTACCTAACCCCTCGAAACTTAAACTCTTTTTTAACTTATCAAGGGAGCTTAAAGTATGACCAACGTTTGCTTCAAACTTTGCATTTTCAAACTGCATTTCAACTATTTTTTTATCTATAGTTTGACTCATTATCCGTTAATCTCCTTCCATAATTCCTCTGAAATCTTTTCAAATATAGGTTTCATTGCAGGGTTTATAAAGTCTCTCCCCTCTACAAAAGTTCCTCCTGTTGTCCCGTGTCCATATTGTAATAGTATAACAACAGGAATACCATTTACAATATGATCGTTAGTCCAAATAAGTTTGTATCCTCTATTATCCTTTATTATTTCGTATTTCCAAGCTTCTGCTGTTTCTCCAGTATCTAATGGAGTGTTTGTTTTTAAAGCTTGAACCCCCAAAGAACCATATCTATCAAGTATTGATTTTATATTATATTTTCTTCTTAGAAAACTTTCTGTTTTGGAAAAATCACCAGATATTTTAAATGTAATCAATGCATCCTCCTATCCTCTAGTACCGAGTTTGGCTTTTCGAGCTTCGTTTAATGCTTTGTTCCTTCTTAAAATTTCGTTCTTTGACATTTTTTTAGCTGGTTGATTTTTAATACTACATACATTAATTAAAGTTAATAATCTATTTAAATGCCATTTTTGACATTCAAATGGAATGTTGAATGAAATCATCCAATAATATATAATTTCGGATGTAATAATCTCTCTAGATTTTTCTTTACTTTCTTTGATTATGGTTGCGGTCATTGGAGCATTAATATAGTCCGCTATTTCATCCATAATTTTTTTGTTCAGTTGAAAATAAACTATAGGATTTAAATTTTGAGATATTGTCATGGCTTTTATATAATCTATAGTTTCTTCATCCGTTTTATTTTTTTTATCTAAAAACGGTTTACACCATTTTGCTTCCCATTTAGAAACGGAGACTAGAGAATGCTCTAATTGTATTTCTTGTTCTTTCATATAAAAGAATTCTTCTTTTTCTTCATTATATAATTCTTTTGGAGGTAATATTATTTTTAGCATTCTCTAGCCATCCATTTTTATTTTCCAGATAAATCCTCAGGAACGATTCCTTTTATAAAATTTGCTGCTTCTTCTGCATCGGTAACCAAACTCATAAACAATTGATCATAAGCAGGTGTTTCAGAAAAAGCTTTTGATATTTCTTCCCCTTTAATAAATCTTCGACCGTCTTCAGATTTTTGACCATAAGATCTTAAAATAATATCTTTAATTACTCTAATAATTTCTCCCCCATTTTGCTCTGATATGAGTCTTTCCATTTTATTTTGCAAACCGCCTTCAATCGAAAGTTCCATCTCAGTAATTTCGGATTTGCTTAGATTGAAATAGAAATCTTCTTTTCTTTCCAAACCAGAATAATCCTTGTAAGTGATTGTTTTCTTTAACATTTTAATCTCCTAATCAAGATAAATAAGGGCCCATCAATTAAGACAGGCCCTTTTATTACTATAAAATGCTTTTCTATTACGGAGCCATCAACGTGATGATTTCATCAGGAAGAGGAAGTCGCGGTTGAACAGGACCCGTAGTATTACCATACAGAATTACTTCCAACGCAGCAAGATTGGTTGGATCAGCTTTTGTTGAATCAATAACAAGCGAAGCAGTTGGTTTGAATCCAGTTACAGGAACAGGAGTCGTAGTAAATGCCCAACTAAAAGTAATAGCTTCTGGGGATTCATTGATTGTTTGATAAGCCCTTTCTGAGGGTGAAACCAAACAACCATAGATAATGTGAAGCTTATATCCATAATCCTGTCCAGAGGAGTCGTTACCAATAATGGTTCGATAACACAAACCAAATGGAACACGAGCCTGTTGACCAATCATTACACCAACTTCAGGTTCCTTGGAACCATCAGAAAGAGCAAATTCATCAGGATATGTAAATGCTTCAATCGTTCCACCAAATTCTTCAGCGGAAAGCAAATTCAAATATTTGATGTTGTCAGCAAATTGAGGATTAGGTTCTGCTCCTGTTGGACTTTCAGTTACAGAAACCAAACCATTCCAAACAACACCATCGGGATATGTTCCGTCGGGGAGTTGAGCATAATAAACGCCATGATCTACACCTGTTTCGTAGATTTTCTCACCAACATCATCCCAAACGAGTAAGTTAGCCATAGTTTCTCCTAGAATAAGATGTTAAAAACATCATGATTTAGATTTTCAGACACGAAATGCCTGTCAAAACTACAACGAGGAAGTTTTGATATTGCATCAGGAATAACGCTGTCTGGATTTGCATCGATCACTGTTAACGAATATTCTTTATCGTGAATATAAGGACTATTATCGGCATGATCAGAACGAATATTACTCCTATTATAAACAATACAGGGATAAGACATTAAATGTCCTGGAGGTGGTTGAAAATAAACATTATTCGTTCCAAGAAGATTTTCTAAAAGGGTTTGAAGATCAAGCCTTGTTCCCATGATAGACACCTCCAAGACTTAATATAAGTCTGGGCATTTGAATTTCTACTTGAGAAATTTTCCAATAAATACCAGACCATATTAGATATTTCATAGCCGAGAAGTTCTCATTGGCAAAGGTATCAGCAACAACACTTATTCTATTAGAAACAGTTAGATCATCATTAACCTGTGATCGTTCTCTCCATTGTCTTGTCTCTCTGATCACGTCTCCATAATATTCGCGTTCGGATATAGTATCGGTCCAAACACCAGGAGCTGTTTCTTCACTGATTGAGTAACCGATTTTTCCATGAAACCTTGCCATTTTGAATTTTCCTTACTATTAAGCGGTCTTGCGCTCGATAACCAAAGCACTCTTGGGATTGAGCAAGGAACCAGACAGACGAGTTTCGATCAGATACTTGTACTGGTTGAAGTCGATGTCAAAATCATCGAACGTGGTAATTTGACCACCCTTATCGCTGCCATAAGTATAATCACGAGGATTAACTATGATACCCAAGAGATCTGTGTCGTAATCGACAACATCATCAACGGTGCGCTGGACACCCTCAAGAACTTCCACTTCAATGATCTCAGCAACGCGCAGATCAGAAGCCAGTTCTGCAACTGACTTATAAATGCGACGATCGGTCGTATCGCGTAGGAGCAACATACCTGTCAACACAGCATTCGTTGTATAGAGATTAGGCGTACCAGTTCCTTTATAGTTAACGCGAGCCATCTGAATCGCATCGATGATATCCAAATAATCAGTATCAGAAGCTTCGAGAGTCAAATAATGAACAAACAAAGGTTCGTCACCAAAGATAGGACGAATCTTAGAGGGATCAATTGCATCATCATCAGTACCAAACGTACGACCATCACCAACTAGAGCTGCACGAGCAACTTCCTCGTTCAACATGAATCGCATTTCACGCCACATCCAAGCTACAACATCGAAATCTGTGATATCAACAATATCATCACGATCGAGACGCTGTTTCTTATAGATCGTTGTAGGTTCGGTTGTGCGCTTGAGCAAAGCAAACACCTGTTCAACCTTCTCGTTACCAGTAATATAACCCTTGGCACGAGCGGCATCAGGAGTCAAATCTGCCCAGACTTTCTTCAGCCTTGAGAATGGGCTATGCTTGGTTGCGCTCATCCAGCCATCAACCCAACTCATTCGGCGAGTTTCAAACCCAGGCTCATTATCAATCATATGGGCATCTGGGAATAGGAAAGCAAGATTGGTTCGATCACTACCAATACCATAAGTACCGGCATGAGCTACAAATGCTTCCTTGAAGGTGGAACGATTGTTCGTCATATCAGCAAACACCGCGCCAGCAAATTCACGCAACTGATCGTGAGTCAATGTTTTCCCTTCGTCTTCATTATCAAATACATTTTTCTTCATGAACGTTTCTCCTTCGGAATTGGATTGTTGTATTTCTTCTGAGTCTCCTGCCGCGGCGGCAATAAGAGCATAAACAACTTTCTTTTGTGTCTCGTCTAAACTATCAATAACATCTTTGACCGTTTTCTCTTCCCCTTCGGCGTGTTCAACCACTTCTTCAGTGTTTTGTTGAACTTCCTCTTCTCGGCCCTCAAGAGGAATGCCACTATAAATAATTACTTCATCTTCCGATTCTGTCTCGGTTCCATCTGCATGACTCAAAGAAACTTGTGAAATTAGAGCTCCAGGATTAGAACCCGACAAAACCAAACTAACTTCACGAATGTTTCCTTCGTGTACAAGTTTCTTTGCTTCTTTTAGTTTGTTGGCATAAATCGAAAGAGCATCAACATCTCTGTGCTCTACCAACATTTTTGCCTGTTTTCCTGGGCCGGTTTGGTTAAAAGTTCCATAAACAAACACGCCATCTTCTCGATGTTCGAGAATGGCATAACCAAGAATGTTTGATGGATCATCATGCAAATGCTGCCACACAAGAGGAACTTTAATTCCATCCATATGTTTAAAAGCATTTTTTGCAATTGTTCGGCCGTCGGCACAGAGTAGATCGTATTTAGTAGCGTATCCGCTAAAATCATACTTCTTATCATCTGCCATTTTGAATCTCCTTATCGTTTTTCTGTTTAGCTTTGTCGAACTCTCCAGTTACATCTAATCCTTCTGGCTGAGGTTGACTTATGTTTCTATTCCTAAGTTGATCTGCTTCTGGATCAGTACTTGGAGTCCAACCAATAACTGCTCGCATATCGTTTGGAGATGCAATTTCATTACGAGTCAATTTGTCCGCCAAATCAGCAAGTCTTTCTGGTGTTACAATACTGAATATGTTTCTAAAATGTTTTATTTTCTGACCCTGTGTTCTAGCTGTTTTGGTTAGAAATTTTCTAGACATTTCTTCAGTAATAGAAGACGTTATTGGTTCTATTGTTCTATTATAATAATTAAGAAGCTCTTTTTCGTCAGCAGTTCCATCTAATATCGCTTCACTAATACCTAACTGGCTATATAGCATTCTCGTTAAATATTCAATTCGTTCCATTAGTTGATTTTCTGCTGGACGATTAAGTTGTGTTATTCGTTCTGTTGCATCCGCATAGGCAATACCATATTTAGAACCAACAAGTTGATCTTCAATGGTTTTCCTTCTATCTTCTGCTTGTTTCTTTCTTGTTTCCGATTTAACTGTATAAGGTAATTGAATAATTATATCCAATTTCCCAGAACCACTAGCTTCATCGATAGCATCCAATAAATTCAATTTTGAAATCAATCTTTGAAGGATTGAATTTCTTTCGTTCATTACTGCGTATAAAGGATTCTCTATTATAGCAACCTTTGACTTGGGAAGTGTGATTTCTTCCTTCTCACCACGATTGTCATTATAAATAAGAAGTCGAACATGAGCTGGATACCATTGAATAATTCTTGCTGTTCTTAAAGTTAAAATATCAAACGAATTCTCATTAACAAGACTAACAGAAGTATCTGTCGGAACTATAGCAACCACTCCTTCGTCAAACATAGAAATAACAACATCTTGTATAAACGATCTTCCTGTTTGATCTATGTTTGCTTCTGTACTAAGACAATTATTTAGACCAGAATTGATTGTTTCCAGATAAATTCCATCTTGATTTGTTCTAACATGACGAATATTTGTGGCGGCAACATCTATTGAACATCTATTATAAATAGCACCAACAATAGATTTTTCATTCCCTCCACGCTGAAACCTAGTCCTATGATTAGGAAGAGAATATGCTGCTCCCCCAACGTTTCTTACTTCGTCTAGAGGATTTCTATCAAGAAAAACATTCCAAGCAGATTGCAATCTTTGAATAATTGTATTTTTCACATGCAACCTCCTATTCAAAATCTTCTTTATATATTTTGTATGCTATGTATGCATCCATCATAGCAGAAACATTATCGATCTTCTGATCGTAACGTCTTTTTAAAAGTTTTCTGTTACCATTCGTATCTTCTATAGTAATACAATTACCCATAGAAAATGATAAAAGTTCCTCGTCAAATTCTATTAGTTTCTCTTCCGAGAGTTTCTTTAATTCACCCAAAGGAACCGATTCAGATTTAACTCCTTGAATCACTTTTTCAATAGCATGTGTTCCGTTCTCTAATTCCCATCTTTGTATGAATTCTTTTGCATTATATGGATCGTATCCAACCGCTCTAACATCGTATTTCATTTCTTCTATGTGTCTTTCTAAATCGTCATAAACATCCATCATATCAAGAACGGTTCCATCCATAACTTGAAGTGTTCCTTCATTTAGAAATGTTTCATACTTAGACCTCATAGCTCCCGGCAATTTCATTAGTGTCTTTGATGAGATATATGATCTAACTTTAACACCAAAACGACCAGTAGATAAAGGAAAGAGAAAGTCAAATGCGCAAAAGTCGTCTCCCTGAGAAAGATCAAATCCAAGAGCACAGGGTAGACCCCAGTAATCCCGTTTACGACCAGGAATAGTTTCTTCATAGGTGAAGAAGTAGGTATAACCCTCCATAGGAATACCAAAACGCTTAGCCAAAATATCATTACGAGAAGCGGGAGCATTTTGGGCTCGTTCAACATCAAGTTGATAAGTCTCATAAGTCACCGTCTTTCCAATATTCGGATTTGCCTTCAACCACATCTCGGGATTTGCCACTTCTTCGACATCATCCAAACGATAATACCAAATAGATACATGTGGATTTATATAATCACCTTTTAAAATGTCAAGTAGTTCCATTTTAATTGTATCACCACTACCATTACGGACGGTTCCTTCAGAGCTAACAGCGATAATCAAATAATCATCTAACTTAGAAGCTCCTTGCTCAATCGCACCAACTACATCCTCACGAATGTCTCCCGAAAGCCACTCATCAACTCCAGAAATTCTAGGTCTAAGACCTTGAAGTTTGTCAATTGACATGGGACGAATTTCTAGCAAAGATCCAGTTAAAAAATTCTCAATACCTTTCTTTGTTGAGGCTAATTTAACTCTGTTTGCTTTTGATCCTGTCGTATTTTGTAGTGATCCTTCTGTTAAGAACTGAAATAGTGGCCCTCTAGCTCTAACTATAGAGGTTCTAATAGGAGACATAACTTCGTCTGCTTGCTTCATCGTTGGCGCTGTCGTTATCTGATGAGTAGTAGAAGAATCCACATTTAGAAAGAAGTTTTGTATCAAGGATACGTACATTGACTTTGCTGCGCCTCTAGCTATTATTAGGTACTGCTTATTAATTAGACGCTTTTTGATTCTTTTTCTAACATATGTACCACCATGATTATCTTCTCCGGGTTGATACACACTCCTCTCAACATAGTAATACCAACCAAAAATTTGTTCGGCCCAAAGTTTAAAAGTATCAAGAAGATATAGATCGCTCCCGTCAGTTAGTGTGCATTCATTTTCACAAAAAGCAACAAATCCATCCATTGCTTTCTCATCATAATATATGCCAGGATTAGCTATAAGAGAATCTATTCGATTCATCTCCATAGCAATCTCTTTACAAACGGGAATTTCCCCCTTTAATACTCTATCTCTAAATTCTCCATAATACTTTGGTACCGCAGTATTTGATAAACCCATAAAAACCTACCTATCAGTTTATAGGGATTCCATCTATAACATTGGCTATATTTTGATATCCTTTTTGAGATGCGTATTGACCGGCTACCTTTTTTCCAACATTAAAAAGAATACTAGTAAGGATCTTTTGACCTCTACTTGTCTGAGATCCACCTAAATCTTTTACTTGTTTCTCAAGTTGTAGTCTGGTAGCTAGTGTTTTCAGTTCAGCATTTGATAATTGACTGATTTTCTTCTTTTTTAGCTCACGAGAAACAGTATGATCTTGACTATTGGGAGTTCTTTTAAAACGATGAACTCCCCATTTCATACCGAGAACCCCGACATGTTGTAAAGAATTATTCATAAAGACTCCTTTTCCTTATCGAGGACTAATTGGTATAATGGCGGTTCTAGTATCTTCTCTATCTTGATTAGTGACGATGCTGCATCTAACTTCGCATTGTGCTCCGGTTCCGTTATCAAACCAAACAGAAACGGCAGTATCATCGTCTACCAAAGAATCAGAAACTTTATCCAAACCATCAGGAACAGTTAATTCATAAGAGACAATAATTTCACCTTCTCTCAACCAATTACTAAGTCCTCTATTGTTTTTAGCTGGGGCCCAATCGAATAGATAATCTAGCTTTGATTCTGGATCTTTTGGTGGAAAAGACTTGAAATTAGTCATATCTCACCTTATGTTTTATTCATAAAACCACTGGCATGAAATTGCAAAGTTCTACTACCACCGTCACCAATCGTAATTGCTGAACCAGCATCATATACACCAACAATTGGATCTGCTGGAGAGGTTGGTGTGTCGTCATAGATATAAATATATCGGAAAGGACCTACCGAACCTCCACTGGCTGTCAAAACAAGATCTGAAAAATCCAGTTTATAAGTTCCACTAGTCTGGGACGATTCAATTGTTGTCAGGGTTCGACTAGAAAGATTTGTATATGAAATTTGTGTTACATTTGCCAGAATTCCCTTGCCATCTGCAAGGGGATTGTTTGTTTCTGAAGAAGGAGCCGTGTTTGAAAGGGCAACTTTGAATGTGTCACCATCTAAATCAGCAACTTCACTATCGTTTTTAACCCAATCATTTGCTTTCGTAAAACTAGCCATATTTGTTCTCCTTTAATAAATTAATATTTCTCTTTTTTCTTCATTTATTGCAATTATTCTCTGTTCCTCCTCTATAGGGAAAACTCTATTTTCTTCTAAAACTAAATAACATCTTTCTGGTGGTGTTTTTACAATCTTAACAGGCATTATAATCGAAAGATCTAATACTAAATAAGAATATGTTACTAGATTTAAAGGAATAATTTCGCTTTCTATAATTTTTATAATATTAAAAGAGGAAGAATAAGAAACTAAATCCAGATTAATAACTTCTACTTCAGAAATTGATATAGAATTATATATACTAGAATAAGTTACTAGATTTAAAGGAATAATCTCGCTTTCCAATATTGAAACGTTATTGAAAATGCTAGAATATGTTACTAGATCTAAATCTACAGTTCCTCCTTCTAATAGAGCTATATTAGGAAAATCGATTGTAATTGTAACAAGATCAAGAGATATAATCTCATGAATTATTATCTGTATATCATTAAAAACATTAGAATATGATACTAATTCAAATCCTGTTGTATTACTTTCCAATATAGTAAGATCTGGAAATGTTATAAAATAACTAACTAGATCTGGATGAATAATCTCACTTTCTATTATTGAGAGATTGTCAAAAATTAATGAATATGATACTAAATCAAGACTTATAATCTCATGTACAATTATATTAATGTCGTTAAACGTGATAATATAACTAATTAAATCTAGATCTATAACCTCATGTACAATTATATCAATATCATTATAAGTACTTGTGTATGTTACTAGATCTAAACTTATAATCTCATGAATTAGAATATTAATATCATTGATTGTACTTGAAAAACTTACTAGATCCAAAGCAATATTTTCATTCTCTAAAATATTTATAGAGTTTATTGTACTGGTATACGTTACTAAATCTAATAATATTTTCTCACTTTCTAATATTACTATATTGTTAAACGTACTACTAAAAGTTACTAAATCCAACGATGTGGTATTTGGAACTTTATAAGCAACCTCAATAACCAAATCAACCCAATAAGGATTTGGAGTAACATCATCCGAATATCCAATTCTAGCTTTTAAAGCATTAACTGTTGTGTCGTCTGTAACACCAGAAATAATAGCTGTTTTGTAAAATAAGTTGGACGTAGAACCATCAGAATAATCTTGAGTGGCTGACGGAGTACCCCATATTTCTGTATTAGAAGAAAAACTATCCTTGGAAACTATACAACCGCCTTTATTTATTGCTGTTCCTGCTGATGTATATGTCAATACTCCCATAGCTCCAATAATACTAGAATGATCTTGAGAAATATCTGAGAAAAGTACTTCTGCATAGTTCCCTGTTCCGATAGTAGCTTGTCTAATATAAGTTGAAGAACTTGGAGGTATTGAATTTATTTTATCATAAGCTGTTGTTGCACCGATATCTGTTCCTGCATTATCTTCTATAGTATTTGTGCCTGCATTATGTGTTCCATCACTAGAAGGTGTTAAAACCTCAATTCCATAATCAATACCACCACTAATAGGATAATCAGCTCCAGTAATAGAATAAATCCAATCATCATAATAAACATCAAATGATACAGCATGTGATGTCTGTCTTGTCCCTAGAAAAGCAGTTGTATAACTTGTAGAGGAATTAGATACCGAACTTTGTGTTATAGATCTACCATCTATTTTGCAATCAACAACCTGGTTTCCTCCAGTTAATTCTGTTTTAAAATCTATTCTATACCAAGTATTGGTTTGAACAGTAACATTGTCTTCTTGTTTACCTGTAGTTCCCTGTATAATAACAAAGAAACCGGTTGATGGATTATATCCAACATTTGGCACATTAGAATTTGCAGAATTAATTACTCCTAATAAGTTAATGACTACTGATCCTCCAGGAAGAGATGATCCAAAATTTATATAAACAGATTGTGTAAAAACGGTTCCAGAAACCCCCTTTGTTTGTCTTAAATTGGCTGCCACCCCAGAAGCCACCGAAACTTTTGCAGAGGCTGATCCTGTGTGTTTAATACTGGTATCTAACGCCCAGGTTCCTACAACACCAGTATATAAACCATCTCCATTAGTCGAAAACGCTGCTTGATGCTCAAAACCGGTAATATATATTGGTGTAGCCATAATCGATAATCCCTTCTTCTTACGTTTCTTCTTGTGGGGTTGAGACTTGGACACTTAGTCGAAACTCAAGTTCTTCTTTTTGTCTTTGAAGGGAATCGTTAATAAAAGAATAAGGTTGTGGATCAAACACCAATTTTACGGATAAATAAATATATGTTTTTACTGCTGAATACGTTGCCTCATCTTCAAGAAAATCTGCCCATTCTGCTGTTGCGTCTTCTATAGAAAACACCATTTCTGTTCCAACACCCAATTGGTTAAGTACCATGAATGCAGAATTAATGTGTGTTATAATATCAACATCAAAGGCTAGATAGTCTGCCCCAATTCCAAGCATTTTTTTGATTGTATTTAATATGCTTTCTGTCATGGATTCTCCTTTACCAAAGTTTAGTGTCACCAGCAACTCTGATTATGGGTTTTTGAGGAAGAAGATCAATATCTCCATAGTGAATTGCTTGATGTGTTATATTGCTTGTACAAACTAGAAACTCGGGATTTAAAATATCTTGATTTCCTTTAGTAAGATCTTCTATTAAAATTGGATTCATATGATGTATAAGAATTTTATCATTTATCTCATATCCAGGAATCCCCAGATCACAGCCATTGTCTCTAATTATAACTATATCTCTTATTCGTTTCCATTCTAGGGAATGATAAAATTTCTGATTGAAATACCTATCAAAACCCCAGGTTTGTCTGCCAACTTTTCCTCCCAGCTTAAGATAATTAAACCTATCTTCCAAAGTTTCCAATTTTAAAAGGTCAGAGTATGTTCTAATCTTCATCTTCTTCTATAATCTCCCGACCATTGTAAATTTGAAAAGCTTTAATAGCATTTGCATAAAGTTCTTCTATTTGTTTCTGAGATTTTATAGCTTCTGCTTTTGCTTGCAAAAGGAGGTTTTCATTAAGCAGTTTTTCTTTTTCAAGTTGAGCCATGGAGGAGCCTAGTTTTAGAAAGTGGCTAAGTACTTGAGAGGAAACGGTTCCTTTTTTGATTTGTCGGGCTGCTAGATCTACAGACATGTTTATTATCTTGTTTTCTCTTGTCTGTATACTTGCTCCAGGAGCCTGACGACGTTTAATCTTAATTTCCTTTTCTTCTGCTTTGTCGTTTTGGCTTCTTTTTCTTCTTGGCATAAAAACCACCTCCTAGTATTTTCTCAACCAGAAAGTGAGTCTATCGGTACCCCATAAAATCATTATTCTATCAAAGATAAGATAGATTGGTGGGTTTTCTACAAAACATCCTTCCGGTCCTATTGTCACGTGAGGTGTAAAATTAGGAAAATCGCCTTTATCCCAATTTTGCAATGTTCTATGAATGGCTAAAATTTCTGGGGTTGGTGAAACGACAAAAACATCAACTCTTTCGTCTTCTCCAAAGGTTTCTTTTCCCATTACTTTAGTCATTATTGGATTTGTCAAAAGAGCTATAGAAGCAACGTCCTTTGCTAAGTCGTTAAATTTGGAAACATTAAGATTTGTGGTCTCACCAGCATAGACAATTGTCATGTGGGCGGGTTCTATCTTACACCATCCGTCTTCTTGAGGAATTAAAGCTACAATAATAGATGTTTCATTCTGGTCCATGCTAGATCCTCCTTTCTTTATTAGACTTATAAAATGTTTATAAATACTTTTACTCGGATTACCAAGACTTTTAACCTAGTTTTCACTAAGCTCTTGAAAGGAGGAATCGGTCCACAACTCCGACTCTGTTTTAAATCTTGGTAATCCGAGTAAAGGTATTTATAAAATATACCTCCGGAGAAATTTTTAGGAGGCAGGCGAGGAATAGGGGGGGTATCTATAACGAGGTACCCTCCCTATGCCTTTGTTATGTCTCAAGTGTCAAGCGTACTCTAGGAATGAAGTCTTCTTCGACTAAGATGTAGTTACCTGAAACGTTTAACCTAATAATTTCTTGCATTGCTTCTTCAATAGCAATGTCCTCATCTACATCACTCAATGCATCAGATGACTTAGCTATTCTTGCTAACAATCCACATGTATTGTATCCCTTTTCAGTATCATAGTTTAGCCAATCATCAAACTGTTTAAAAGGATTGAATGGATTGTCTAATGTTGATAACATTGTAATATTAGACATATACAATCTCCTTTTTATTATTTAATGGCTTCTTGAATGGTGCTTGTAGATAAACCTAAAGCACTAGCTATTTCTGCTGTTGTATAACCTAATGCAGACATTGATTTAGCACGATTTAATTTAGCAGGAGTTATACTACTAGAGCTTCTTGGTGTTGCACGAATCTTTAAAGCCTCGGCATCTGTGTTTAGAAGGATTTGAGTTAAAGTATTATTACTAATAGCACCCAATTGAATGGCTTCCCATTCTCTATCTGTAATTTCTATCTTTTGTTTCTTGGCGCCGGTTCTTACACGGGCTTCTTCTAAGGCCTGGCCTTTTATCTTCTTTAAATCGGCGGCATCCATGTTTGGATTTGCTTGCTTCTTGGCTGCAACAATCTTATTTGCTAAGAGCTGAGCTTGTCTTTCAAGGGGTTTGTTTTTATATGCAGTATTTAGCTTGGCTTTTAAACTAGCAACTTCAGTAGCATAGGTTTGTTTTGCAGTGGGGGAATAAACAAGATTTGGTGTTTTAAGAATAAGTAGTCTTGCCTTGTTTGCTAAAGCTTTTAAGTCATTTGCATGTTGAGCATAAATGCTTTCTATTTTTGTGCCTGATGACAAAGTAAAAGCATCATCTGTTTCTGCTGCTCTCGTGGATAATGTAGTTTTCTTAACTACTTTTCCTTTTGAATTAATAAACGTTTCGCCCGTCTCTTCAAAGATTTTTCTTCCTGTTACTGGATCTATTCTAAAACTATCTTTTCTTTTAGGAACTCTAATCTCAGAAGATGCTCTTGATATTAAAGTAGAAGCACCAGCTCTTTCACTACCTTGATACTTTTTCTTTAAATCGGCAATACCATTATCTAATGCAGATTGTTTATAATTTAAATTATGTTTTTCGGCATCAATAACAACCATAGAATGTTTAACTGCTCTAGCTATCTCATTAGCTGTTGCTCCTTTTATTGTCATATCTGTTATTAGATTAGAAACAACTCCCATTTGCATTTGTTTTGCTCTTGGTGTCATTTTGGGCATACCAGGATAAGCAGGATATTCTATTCTGGGATCAAAATCTTGAAGCGATTTTAAACTAGGAGATGTCTTAACTAAACCATCTCTATTAGGAATAACCAATACTGTGTCACCATCAAAATCAGCACCAGAAAGTTTTTTAGCTACCGAAGGATGAATACCAACAGCGTCTCTAGCATTTTTTATAACACTGTTCGCTTGAGGATTCTTGTTGTTTACCCTAAGTTCTGGTATTTCAAATGTTCCTCCATGAGGATGTCGAATTAATACAACAGATTCTCCGTTTTGATAGTTAGGAGCGTAAATCTCATGGGGTTTCATAGATGGTATTGGTAAAATAACATGAGATGCTTGACGAGGTAAAGCAGCAGCTTTTAGATGAACAGCAGAAGCATCTGCATCATCAGAAAAAGATTTTAACAAATTCTTCTTTATAACGGGGTTTGTCAAAGATGCTATTTCATCAAATTCTTCTTCTTTTATAGCCTTAGCCAACCCTAATTGTTTTTTAGCTAATGCTGGTGATTGTTTAGAAAGAACTTGTGAGGATATGCTTTTAGACCATTTACCCCAGTCTCCTTCTTCATTTACAACATTTAATGCTCCTTTTTGTCCTTGTGGTTTTATAACTGCCCCAAAAGGATTATCCGGATCATCTTTCATTGGTTTAAAAACTTCTTTTTTCGGAGTTGTTTTTGATTTATTAGTATTATAAACTATGTCGACACCATTTGGAATATCATCAGAATACATAGCCATTCCTTTTAGGAAATGTGTTCCATCAACTGCAATTCTAACTTGTGCATACTTTTGATTTCCTAAATTGAGATCGCTAACCCCTCTTCGAAGTTCAATAACACCATCTCGATCTGCACCACCATCTTCTAAACCTCTTACGTGAATTCTATCAGAACTTACGCTCTTTATGGGATCTAATCCATAATAAGATCTCCCACCATCTCTAGTTGCTGAGAAATCAGACACGGTTTTTATATTAGATCTATTTTTATACACATCTGAGTAGGACATTTCTGGTGGTGCTAAAACTTTAATTGTTGTTTGTTTTCCAGTACCAAGTTGTTCTACTTTAACATAATGAACCTTATAACCTTCTTCTTCGAGCAAAGAAACGGCAGTTCCTAATTTTGTTCTACTAATTCCTATTTGGCTTTCTGTTCCTGCTCCGATATCGATTATTCCTTTTTTCTCAATTGTATCTCTTAGCATATTAGATGTAGAAACAGCAATATCGGAACGAACCTGCGCTGCTGGATCTAAAAGAGCTCTAACAGAAGATTCGTTTAAACCCATTCTTAATCCAATAGCAACATTAGACATTCCTTTGTCTTTATAAGTCATGGCTTCTCTAACTTGAGACGCCCTTATTTCTGATTTGGCTATAGACTTTCTAGTCCTGAGTTGAGAAGTTGTCATTCCTAATCCTTTAGCTATGTCAACCTCTGATATTCCCTCTTTTTTCAAAGATTCGACATAACCAAGAAAATCTCTATTCCTTTGTTTTGGATCTCTACCAGAACCCCATGGATACCTTCCAGAACGACGAGCAACACCATAATGTTTTAAAATATCATCCATGGTCAATCCTCCATTTCATCAGCTTTTATTTGTTCGATTCTTTTATTGAAAAATATTATTTTTTCCATAATTTCTCGAATCTCTTCTCTTTCTGGTTTATGGACAAGTATTTCGTCGCTTTGGTATATTCTCAATTCTATATTAATTTTTGTTGGTTCGATTTTATATTCCAAACAAAAGAGAGCAGCATAAACCTCAAGCTGTCTCATTGATACTGGAGAAACTCCTGTTTTTAAGTCATGGATTCTAAGTGTTTCGTCTCGAAAGCAAATAGCATCAGCCGTTCCGAAAGCATTAACAGAATAAAATAAAGGTTGTTCTGTAGACATTCTAAATCCAATAGCATCATTAACAAAACAATTTAGAGATTTTTTGGACTTAGGAAGTTTCTGTCTTAAATCTATGCATTGACGAGCAAAATCATGTAAGACCGTTCCTTGTTGAATGGCTAAAAATTTTCTATAGGCATCAGTAATTTTGTCTTCACTATAATTTAACCAATGATATTTACTGGCACTAAGGAAGGCGTGTTCTCCTCTTAGGTCGTAGTGTTTGTTGAAGTTCATCTAAGAATTCCTCCTTATTTTCAGGATAGACAAAGCTTGCATATGACATCTGATTTAAAAGATCAATAAAATAATCCTGATTGGGTCTGTGTCTGGAATTTGATGATCTTTTGGCTTCAAACATTGCCCAGTTTCGACCATAAAGAATTAAATGATCCGGAATTCCTTGATGTAAATTTGCATCGTTTTTTAAAATAACAGCTCCAGGATACATTCTTTCTAAATCCTTTATAAGCTTCTTTTTAAATTCTGACTCTAGTGGCATTTTCACTCCTTTTTGAGCAAAAATAAAATAAGAGGTGATTCTCGGGTCTTGGGTAAACTATGTCCAAGTTGCCCGAGAAAAACACTCTTCTTCTATTATAGCATATGTTTGCGACGCGAGGCTAAATCTTGACAAATTTGGCCTCGTTGAAGTTCTTTTTTTCTGAATAGGCTTTTGTTATTCCTTTATCGATCGGGGATTCAGAAGTAAAAAAATAGTAGTACAAATTCAGAAAAGGGGTGTTCTGACGATCAATTCTTCCCATGGCTTGAGTGGTCATTTTGTAAGAATAATTTCTAGAATATAAAACCATCGCGTTGGTTTTTGTACAATTCCAGGCCTCACTTGCAGAGTTGTATTGAGCAAGATATACCCAGCTATTTCCATTAGGAATTGGCTCGTGAATATGACCATTGTATTCTGCAACGGGAATATCAACAACATCACAAAGTCGTCTAAGTATATCTAACTCATAATCAAAATTATAGAAAATTATTATTTTTTTGTGTTTTTCTAAAATTTGAAGACAAGCCTCGAATCTACTAAAATCACTATTGACAACTCTACGCATTGAATAACAAGCTTCAGAAGCAGTTTGTATTGGTTTATTTTTAAATGGATTCCATCTATCCTTATATATTCTTTCGAATTTATTTTCATCATAAGGCATAATCATTTGGATTATGTTTTTAATGGTTTTATTAGGACTATCCATTTTTACGAGAACATATTCTTTAAGTTTTTTTAAAAGTTCTTCGTTGACATACCTATCCACTTTAGGATATGATGTATATGTATTATAAACAACATGTCTTCGAATAAACTCTGTTCTATTCTTATAAAATCCATTAGCAATAAATATTGGTGCATAATCCAACCAAGTATCTCCTGGAGTTGCCGATAAAAGAATCCAGTTGTTTTTTTTAGAAATTTTTATAAATGATTTTACCCAAGCTCCAGAACCAACCAGTTTTTGTTCATCAAATACAAAGAAAGCATTTTCAACATTTTTATATTTTTTTATATTATTCCAAGAATCAACAGTAAGTTTAATTTCAGAAACACTAGACTCTTTATCTTTTGATATTCCTAACCAAGCTGCTTCTTTCTCCCAATCTAACTTATCTCTTTTATTTGCTGGGGTTATTACATAAATATCTTTTGGTTTTGTTGGTTTCTTAAATTGTGGATATATCTTTCCTCCACATTCAACTATATAAAAATAAGCCAAAGATGTTAGTGTTTTACCAGACCCGACTCCACCCCATAGGATGGAGCCAGATCTTAATTCTTTTATTGCTTTCTTTTGATGATCATATAAATTAATCTTCATCTTCTTCGAGAGAGTTTCTTATTTTCTTTCCAATCGACCCACTATATTTACTTTCAAGATCGTCTTTTGAAAGGGTAAAGAAACCTTTTTTTAAATAAGCTTTAATGCCTGTTTTTCCTTGAACTTCCCAGTATGATGGAGAAAGAATCACGTCTGCAACATCAATTTCTGCCCAATCCAAAATCTCAATAGATTCTTGATCAAGCAGAGTTCTTCCTCCTTCTGTGATCAAAAGAACTCTTGGTGGGTAATTATCGAATCGAACCGAAACTTTTATGCTTGCCCAGGGTTGATCACCATCTTCCTTTGGATCGTGCCATTTTATGTTCCAACCATCTTTTTCTAAGGTTACAGCGAGATCGTTATCAATAACAACATGAAAATTTCTTAATCCTGCCGCATTAAATTTCTTAGCAGCACCAGCAAAATTTCTATAAATAATTTTTGCATTTTCAATAGTTAATAGTGGAACTTTCTTTGTTTCTTCTTGTTTGTTTTTCTTTTGTGGGGACATCTTAACTCCTTTATTCTTGTGGAAATTCTATTCCTTCATAAATATCTTGCACAATGTTTATTGGTTTTGGCGAGTGTACTAAAGGTATATATTGTATCTCACCTTTTATAATATCTAAAAAGCAAGATCCTATAGGTTTTGGAACACCGCCTCTTGTGACTTCCCATCCGGTTTGACCATCACCATAAGCCATTGAATATCCGGGGGTTCTAAGATGATGTTGAATATCAAAATAGTGATTACCTTCTGAAGATATTCTTTCTCGAACGATTGGTATCCAATAAGCATGATGACTATGCCCATTAAGAACAACTTCAAAATCTGGAAGAAAGACTGCTTGTCTATTTGTTTGAATTGCTCCTCTAGAAACGGGAGCTTCTCCACCAGATCCGTGAAAATATTTAATTGGTGTTATTTTGTTGTCCTCATGAACTCTAATTATTCCCCCATATCCCCCTTTATATATTGGATGTTTATTTGTACTTAACCCTCTAACAAGTCTTTTTACTAAATTTGTATTTGCGTTTTTTAAAACAGAGAGCTCGTGGTTTCCATCAGTTATCATTATTATATGATCTCTATATTTCTTGAGTTTAGTTATTGAATCATCCAAAATAGCATCATAATACTGTTCGGTTCTATATTCTGGACGAACACTTCCCATATCTCTTCTTGGATCGAAACGACCTTGCATCGCATCGAAGAAATCACCAACAATTATTATGGAATATCCAAGATCGATAGCTTTTTCAACATCTTTAAAAAATTGCTCTCGATTACAAAATATACTATCAAAATGAACGTCGGATGTTATAAAAGCTTTTAATCCTCCCTTATTTGTTCTTATAGTAGTAACAGCTCCTGTTTGAAATACTCTGTATGCGGGCATACTTTTTAACTCCTTTTTTCTATTCAGAGACAAAACTATCAAAGTCTCCAAATTTAGAAATTTGTTTTATCGCGTCAGAAACAAGAGATTCGTGATAACTAGTATCAATTTGATCTGTTATACCTAAGTCTTTTACAACCTCTGCTTCTAACCATCGATAACCTTTTGTTCCCGTAGCAGCGTAATATTTTCCTTCTTTCTCTCTCATTAGTAAACCACCACCGGTTCCTGATTCAACGGGACAGAACAATCCTACTTTACCTACAAATATATAGTTATGTCCTTTCTCAATTTCTAACTTTAGATCTTCATCGCTTAAGTTAGAAAGATTTTTATTATATTTCCTTGGTCCTCCACCCTCACTTCTTGGTCGGGTTCTTTCTGATAATTCTTTCTCATATTCAGAAACATCCGGAAAGCCTTCATTCATATCGAGATATAAAACAGAAGGAGAGGTTACTGATTTACTCTCACACAAATCCTGAAATTGAATTTCTTCTCCAGAAAATAAAGTTTTAAATACAAAGGGATGAGCAAATTGTGCTCCAGTAGCTGTCCATTTTCCTTCTTTCTTTCCATCTTTATATTTTGCAATGTAAACAGCATCATTAACCAAACAAAATTTAGAAAATGTAGACTCATGTTCAAATTCGTATCCATATTTTTTTCCAAACTCAAATACAAACTTTATAATTTCTGGAGTTGCGTTTGGAATCTTTATAGAATCCGTTTTTATATGAATCACAGAAAAGCCCTCTTTTTGAACAGCATGTTTTAAATCAATCATAAATAATGCACCACGTTTAGCAACGATGTTGTCTTTATTTCTTGGATCTCTGAACTTATTTGGAAAGTTAGCCGAAGTTAAACCATACACAATATTTATAACAATTTTTAATGCATAGGCCAATCCTTCCAATAGTTCTGGATCATCTTTGTATTTATTAACTATACCAAAAGCAAAACCATCTTGAATTTTATCAAACTCTTTTCTTTTAATAGCCATACGAGTTGATTTCAATAAACTAAATACTTTGGTATACTTTTTACCAAATAAATTTAAATTCTCAATACTTGCCGGATGCATTGAAGCTACGTCTAAAAGAGCCACGTTTTCATACATTCCTGGTTCCGAATATACATAACCACCCTCACCAACTTCCTCATCTCGGTATGTACTTTTTCCCGCATCAAACTTATATCCAGGAAATTGTTGTGAAAGATCTGTATAAACAAACTCTGATTGTGGGTCTTTTTCTGTACCAAATATAATTCTTGCCGCGTGTTGTTGGGTCGTATCGTTAACCGTTAATCCACTTAATTCGGCGAGAATTTGTCTAGCTAAGAAATCTGCTTTTCTATCATTAAATGTTGCTTCTGTAGAGATAACATCATTCTCACAATATTGAGCAACTTGCATCCACATTTCTTCTGGAACTGGTTGATCCCAAGGATGATGAAGTTCTTTATGATGAATTCCTAGATCTATTTGAAAAGCTTTAAGGCTTTGTTTGATCGAAGAGAAATCATATATATCTGTATAGGATATGGAATAAGCTTCTCTGAAATATCCATTTTGACTGGAGTTTATTATCTTGCTACTCAAATCAAAAAGCTGCTCGTTACTATATCCAATATATCTAGCATAAAGAATATGATTATCATATCTTCGACAATTAAACCCAACTAATTTCATTTTTAATAGATCACCAATTTCATCTGGTGTTGGATTTATCATACGGACTACTTTTTGTTTTTCTCCCTGATATTTCCAACAAACAACAAAAAGATTTTTAAAAACCTCAACATCATAGAAAGTTAAAGGAAGAGCCTCTTCTGGATTTTCAACACCATCAAATAATACTTGTTCTGCTTCCTCGTGTTCTGATTGGAATTTCATCTTAGCTACAAGTTTAACACAATATTCTGCTTGATGTGAACTTCTTGTTGCGAAAGCCAAAACTTTAGGTCTTAATTGTGTGAGATCATATCTCATTCCAGATTTATAAGCATCTTCCAATATTTTGTAGATAAAATCAATACTTGGTTTTGTTCCTGGATGTATTTCTTTTCTAAGATTTCTCTCTATAAGATCTCTAAGACCCTTCTCGCTCGCAACTGTTTTTGTGTCTATCACTTTCTCTCCTTTCAAAGGCAAACCACTAGATATATGAGCAACTGGAATTGTATTACATAGAGACAATCGTCTGCGTAGAGAATTAGGTCCAATTTCTCCAACTCGGAATGTTTTAATTTCTATTCCTGGAGAATATAAAAGAGCAAGTTTGTCGGGATCTCCATCATAAATATAATGAAGATGAATACCTTTTCCACTCTTGCTATATTCGGCATATGTGGCTGGCCATTTGCTTGCTTCCTCCAAATTTCTTTCCAGGGATTTTTCTCCACTTGAATCTTTAAGATCAAAATCCAGTATAATATGATTTTTTGGAAAGATAACATAATGAAGTTTTGTTGTGTCTATATCAGATAACTTGGTTTTTACTGTAGACCATTTTTTCTTTGGTAATTCTGTTTCTTCTGATGCGTACTGTGCCGGTGCATCAAGATACATTTCATCTAAAAGAGATTTCTCAGAATCTAAGACCAAAGAAATAGGAACAATCTCTTCTACTGGAGCCAGAGAAGTAAATCTATCTGTTCTAAATCCAGAATAAACGCTTCTAAGTTGTTTACCTTCAACATTTCGCCCCATAGATCTAAAATCTATAAAATAATTTTTAAGTTCTTCACGGAACTTATGTCTGGGTAAACGATATTCTACTCCAGTATCATCACAGAAAGATTTATACATCTCCCAAGCCTGGGTAAGTGTAGTACCATCCTGTTCTTTGAATGTAAAGAAATAGTCTTCAACAAAATTAAAGAATATGTCTGTTTCAATCTGCATACGTGTAGGTTTATATCCTATATATCTATCCTTACCCAGTTTCTGAAATACTTCCAGACAATGATAAGCAATTGCTCCCAACTCAAAGTCAATTCTTGATAGGACTGTTTGATATTGATGAATACCTAGTGTTTTACCAGAAGTTCTCACATCAATGAGTCGACGAAGCAAACCAGATTTTCCATCAGTTATACGGACCGGCTTATTTGTACCCATAAATATAAAAGCATTAGATCTTGCTGTGTAGCTAGGCTTAAATTTCTCGTTCACAGTCATAAACTCATGAGAGACCAAAGAATTAAGCTTTGTGTTATCCTCGATCTTAGATAGATCACCATCGTGTTCTATAGCAACCAATGGATTACCACGAAATGCTTCGGTTGCAAATGTATTATTTGCTGATCCTAGAGCTTTGGATTCAAATGTAGTGTAATATCCATCAAACAATTTTTGTATAATTCCTAAAACAGTTGACTTACCACTACCCGCTTCTCCATATATAACAAGAAACTTCTGAATATTTTTAGCCTCTCCTGCTACAACAGCTCCGATAGCCCATTCGATCTTCTCTCGTTCCTCTGGTTCATACGCCGTGGACATAAAAATATCCCAAGATTCAATCGATCCTTTTTCTAAAGGATAGGATAATCTTTTGCTAACGTAGTCTTTGCGGGTCACTTCGGTATTAGAAAAGGTAAGCTCTCGATCCAACTCATGAGCGTTATCATTCAATAAATTTAAATACTTGCGAAAGGAGCTCCAACTGCCTGTACTAAAGTCTCCCATTTTTTTAACTCTTGCGTGTCTTGCGTTGGGGTGAGCAAAAAGCTCCTCGTCAACTAGTCTTTGTACATCATACTCATCCTTAGACCAGAGACCCCGTTTTTCGTCCCAAATGGCATAGAAGCTCTTGGCTCTGACCATAAGATCCTTGGAACGCACTACTTGGAAATCTGGGAAAATCTCCGAGTATCCCTTTGTAGGGGTTCGCTCCACTATTTTGAAAAAATCCATGTGTTTTCTCCTTTTCGAGCTCTTGTTACACTTTTACACTTTTTGGGCCAATTAATTACTTATATATACTATATATACTATATTATTATTATTATTTAATTGTTGTTTAAAGTGTAAAAGTGTAACAAAAGTGTACAAAGTAGGCTAAAAAGCCTCTCTGGGAGACTCCAAAAAGTGTAACACTTTGTGAAAAGTGTAACACAAACCTAGCCATAGTTCTCGTCCATATAAAGCATTAGCTGGTACCAGATCTCCATTTCAGCCTGATTTGTGGGTGGTCGCCTCTTTAGTGGGAACAGGCCTCCTCGTCCGTACCAGTCGTACGTACGGTTTATGACAGTTTCTGTTACACTTTTTACACTTTCTGACAAATCTGTAGCAAAAGTGTAACCAAGCAGAGAGTTGTCTGTAAGATTGTCTAGCCTCAAATTTTCCAGCATTTCGACGAACCATTTTGCTGTCATATCCTTTTGCGGGTTGAACTCATAGGTCAAATCGTTCATACGCTTGGCAAGAGCCACCATCATTTCAAAGAAGGTACAATCCCCCTTAACAAAAGACTGAACCTCAAGATGGGTCATATCTAATCCCTCGTGTTCAATATAATCAAATCGTAATTGTATTCCGTCTTCATATCGGTTGTCATCATTCTTAACGAACCATCTAAATTTGATATCATGGAGTTCTTTGCACAATTTAATACGACTAGGTCTTTGTGTTCCTACTTGATCATATAGCCAGGAGAAATAGGACTCTCTAAGGGTTGTCCTCCTCATTCTTTTCCTCCTTCTTACTCAAAGCTTTTTTTCTTGCTTGACGGACTTTGGTGACGGCATAGTTTTTGTTCGCTCTAACCACCTCATACATTGTCTTAAGATTATCGTTGATCACATAAACCGTGTCTTCATCACCATCCGTCTCATATCCAAAAGACACAAGAGCCTCGTCTCCAATAAGCTTTTCTATATTCTCAATAGGCTTATCTTCACCATCAGTGACAACATCGTCATCATAATAAGTGAGAGTAAAGTGCTCATATTCATCGTCGTTGGCATATTCCATCATAGAGATCAGACGGATGGGTTGAGGAACATCATCAATTACATTTTCCTCAGTCAAAACCTCTTCGGGTTCCTCTTCCTTACTATCACTATTTAATACTTCATCATTATTATATTTCGAAGCTAAAGCAGCCAGATCTGGACGATTTTGGGATTCGAAGTAATGTGTATAATCTATTTTCTTTCTATTACCTTTTTCAATCATTTCCTCAAATTCCTCTTTTTTTAATGTTTTATTATTAAAAGGATAAGTGGCCAATTGTTCCTGGGTTTCGTTTTCCTTTATAGCAATATATTCAACAATCACTGACGCCACGAAATAACCCGCAGCACCGCCAATTGCAGCTCCAATTAGTTTTTTTGTTAGTGTATCCATTGTTTTTTCCTTTTGTGGCTAAGGGTTTCGACTATCGTAGACATAGTCCTCTGGGTCTATGTCCAAGGAATCAAATATATTCCCAGAGGAGATTGCCTCCAACGCCTGTCGCCTTCAAATGAGATCAAATATAATTCCATCAACATTGAAGTCGAGTAGAATGGCGTCGTTCATACCATTGATAAATTCTCTCCCAGCCCGGTCGTCTATATCAATCATACCAAAGTCAATATATCCATCACCAATATTACGATCAGGATTGCTACCAAGAACCCAACCCA
>Ga0081539_10001302_pt1 | contig 43747 bp, 38 predicted proteins | sample TabmetS4T2R2_FD_71023 | JGI IMG/M metagenome (GOLD analysis project Ga0081539, IMG submission 71023) | Tabebuia heterophylla rhizosphere microbial communities from the University of Puerto Rico - S4T2R2 | ecosystem: Host-associated > Plants > Roots > Rhizosphere ... | reverse complement strand
ATGGCGGGCACGATCGGGCTGGTGCAGAACGACATCAAGCGCGTGCTCGCGTATTCGACCGTCTCGCAGCTTGGCTACATGTTCCTGGCGATGGGGGTCGGCGCATTCGGGGCCGGGATCTTCCACCTCTATACGCACGCGTTCTTCAAGGCCTGCTTGTTCCTCGGATCCGGCGCGGTGATTCACGCGCTGCACGGCGAGCAGGACATCCGCAACATGGGTGGGCTGAAGCGTGCACTGCCGATCACGTACTGGACGTTCCTGATCGCGTCGCTCGCCATCGCTGGTGTGCCTGGTCTCGCGGGCTTCTTCAGCAAGGACGAGATCCTGTACGAGACCTTCAGGGAAGGGCACACGATCCTGTGGGTGATCGGGATCCTGACCTCGCTCCTGACGGCGACCTATATGTTCCGGCTGGTGTTCCTCACCTTCCATGGCGAGCGCCGGCACGATGCGCCGGCGCCCGAGCACGCGGAGGAAGAAGAGCCCGCGGCGCACCATGATGCCGGCGTGCACCGACCAGCGCAGGATTCATTGCACGGACCAGCGTCAGATGCATTGCACCCGCACGGTCACGAGCATCTCCACGACGCTCCGCCGGCGATGGCGCTCGCGTTGATCGTGCTCGCGATCGGGTCCGTTGCAGCCGGTTACATCGGGTTGCCGCACGCGCTCGGTGGTGAGAACCGCCTGAGTGAGTGGTTGCTCCCGTCCTTTACCACCGCTGCGACACTGGCGGCGCCGGAAGGCGCCGCCCGCGAGGCCGCGTCAGCGGTCGAGCCAGAAATAGAACGAGCCGCCGAAGGCGGTTCATTGGAGGCGACGTTGATGGTCGTCTCCAGCGTGATCGCGGTCCTCGGCATCGGCATCGCATCGTTCATCTGGCTGAAGCGTCGGCAGATTGCCGACGCGATGGCCGCGCGGTTTTCGGGCGTGCACCGATTGCTGCTGAACAAGTACTACGTCGACGAGCTGTACGACGCAGCCATCGTCCATCCGATCGTTGTGGTCTCGACCGAAGGACTATGGCGCGGCTTCGACGTCAAGGTGATCGACGGCGCCGTCAACGGCACGGCCGCGATCGTCAGCGGCGGAGCATCGGTGCTGCGTCGACTGCAGTCCGGATCCGTACGCGCCTACGCCGGCGGAACGTTCGTCGGTGTCGTGCTTATCCTCGGGTATTACTTGTGGCGATGACTGTGACTTTCGACAACTCCCAACTCCCAACGTCTCTCGCTTACCCAACTCCCAACGCAGTGAGTTGGCGCGCAGTGATTATTGGGGCACGCCGTTCGGGAGTTGGTTCAGCGTCAGTTCTTGGGAGTTGGGAATTGACATGCTGACACTCTCGTGGGCGTTGCCGCTGGTCGGCGCCATCCTGATGCTGCTCGTGCCGAATCGCGACGGCAGCCGCAGCCATCTGTGTCGCTGGCTCGCGCTGCTGATCTCGGCGGCGACGTTCATCGTCACGCTCGCCCTGTGGTACTGGTTCGACCCTGCGTCCGCCGACTTCCAGTTCATCGAGCGCGTGCCCTGGATCCCGACGTTCGGCATCGACTACTACGTCGGCATCGATGGCATCAGCCTGCTGCTGATCGTCCTCACGGGGTTCCTGACGCCGATCGCGCTGCTGTCGTCGTGGGTCGGCATCGAGCACAAGGTGAAGGAATTCGCCATCTTCCTGCTCGCCCTCGAGGCGGCGATGATCGGCGTGTTCATCTCGCTCGACCTGTTCCTGTTCTACGTGTTCTGGGATGCGATGCTCATCCCGATGTATTTCCTCATCGGGATCTGGGGCTACGACCAGCGCATCTACGCCGCCATCAAGTTCATGCTCTACACGATGGCCGGCAGCGTGCTGATGCTGGTCGCAATCCTGGGACTCGCGTACCTGCATAGTGAGGCGACCGGGATGTACAGCTTCGACCTGCTCAAGCTGTACATGCTGCAGATCGCGCCCGAGACGCAGCGCTGGTTCTTCCTCGCGTTCGCGCTCGCGTTTGCAATCAAGGTCCCGCTCTTCCCGTTCCACACGTGGCTGCCCGACGCGCACGTGCAGGCGCCGACCGCTGGCTCCGTGATCCTCGCGGGCGTGCTGCTGAAGATGGGCACCTACGGTCTGGTGCGGTTCGCGTTTCCGCTCTTCCCGCTCGCCGCAGCAGAGTTCGCGCCCTGGCTCGCACTCCTCGCCGTGATCGGCATCATCTACGGCGCGCTGGTGGCGATGGTCCAGCCGGACATGAAGAAGCTGGTGGCCTACTCGTCGGTCAGCCACCTCGGGTTCGTAGTCCTGGGCATCTGCGCGATGAACGTGCAGGGGATCCAGGGCGGCGTGTATCAGATGCTGGCGCATGGCGTCAGCACGGGCGGTCTGTTCTTCCTCGTCGGCATGCTCTCGGACCGCCGACACACGCGAGCGATCGCCGCGTTCGGTGGGTTGAAGAACGTGGTGCCGCGCCTGACTGCCGCATCGCTCATCATCACCCTGGCGTCGATCGGCATGCCGGCGCTCAACGGGTTCATCGGCGAGTTCCTCATCATGCTGGGCGCGTTCCGCTGGGATCCGCGCTATGTCGTTGCCGCCGGACTCGGTGTGATCCTGTCCGCCGTCTACATGCTGTGGATGTTCCAGCGCGTGTACTACGGCCCGGTGACCGACTCGCACAACGCGGAGATGGCCGATCTGAAGGCGCACGAATGGGCCGGCATCGCGCCGCTGTGCGCGATGGCGCTGTTCATGGGAGTCGCGCCGACGCTGTTCCTCAAGCCCATGGAGCCGTCGGTCGCGCGCATCGTCGAGCGGGTGCAGGGAAGCCAGAACCTGCGTGTGGAGAGTGAAATTCAAAATTCAAAAGGCAAAATGCAAACACAAACCGCTTCGCCACAACCGGGTGAAGTTCGCCGCGTCATCTACCCGACGGTTCCGTGACGTGTACAGTTTGCATTTTTCCTTTTGCATTTTGAATTACTGAGATCCATGTTCAACACCAACCTCGACGCCGTCATCCCGATGCTCTGCGTGACCCTCGCCGCGCTTGCGGCCATCGGTGCCGAGGCGTTCCGCAGCCCCGGCGAGCGCATCGCGATCGGCGGACTCGGGATCATCGGGCTGGTCGGCGCCGCGATTTCGGCGGCGATGCTCTGGAACCGCAACGCGGAGGGCTTCGGCGTGATCGTCGCCGACAACTTCGGGCTGTTCATCACGATCACGCTCGTCATCGTCGGCATCCTGACGATCATGTTTTCGTCGCAGGTGCTGGAGCGGGACGGGATGCCGAGCGGCGAGTACTACTCGCTCGTGCTGTTCTCGATCGTCGGCATGATCATGATGGCGACGGCCAACGATCTGCTGGTCATCTTCATCGCGCTGGAAATCCTGTCGCTCGCAGTCTACGTGCTGACCGGCATCAGGCGCGAGGCCGCCGGCACCGAGGCGGCGTTCAAATACTTCCTGCTGGGCGCCTTCTCCAGCGCGTTCTTCCTCTACGGCATCGCGTTCACGTACGGAATCACCGGGAGCACACGGCTGTCCGCCGTGGGATCGTACCTGTCTGCACAGGCGCTGACCGGCAACCCGCTGATCCTCATTGCACTCGGTCTGCTGCTGGTCGGCTTCGCGTTCAAGATCTCCGCGGTCCCGTTCCACATGTGGACGCCGGATGCCTACGAAGGGGCGCCGGCGATTGTGACCGGCTTCATGTCGACAGGCGTCAAGGCTGCAGCGTTCGCGGCATTCGCGCGCGTCTTCCTGTCGTCCTTCGAGCCGTTCACCGCCGAATGGGCGCCGCTGGTCGCGGCACTTGCGGCGGCGACGATGATCCTCGGCACCGTCGTTGGGGTAGCGCAGAGCAATTTGAAGCGGATGCTGGGATATTCCAGCATCGCGCACGGCGGATATCTGCTCGTCGGCCTGGTGGCGGCGAATCAAGTCGGCAAAGCCGCCATCCTCTTCTACCTGCTCGCGTATTCGGTGACGAACCTCGCGGCGTTTGGCGTGATTGCGCTGCTCGGCACGCGGGATCGCAACAACGACGAACTGCGCGACTACGCCGGCTTGTGGCAGACGCACCCGGCGCTGGCCGCGCTCATGACCGTGTGTCTGCTCTCGCTCGGCGGCCTGCCGCCAACAGCCGGGTTCATCGGCAAGTGGTACATCTTCAGCGCCGCAGTGAGCGCCGGCTATTACTGGCTTGCGATCATCGGCATGTTGACCAGCGTGGTATCCGTCTTTTTCTACCTGCGCGTGGTGGTCATGATGTACATGGCCGATCGACAGGGCGAGCCCGCGCCTGCGCGGATCACCTTTCTGGGCATGACCGCGCTGGCCGTCGCGATTGTCGCGATCTTCTACCTCGGTATTCTTCCGACGCCGGTCCTGAACCTCGCCGCCGCATCGATCGCCACGATCTTCTGAGAAATCCCAAATCCCAAATCCCAAATCACAAACAAAACGCCCCTGAAGACCACAAAAGCCTGAAATCGCGTTACCCTGAAGTCGTCAGCGCATGAAAAAGCTCGAGCCGCGACACCACGAGCCGCCCGGCGCGAGGCAGCGCAACGATTGGGGCTTGGGATTTGGGATTTGGATTTTGGGATTTGTCACCGCCGTCATGATTGCGGCGGCGGCGCCCGCAGCCGCTCAGACCTGGGACACCAATACCCTCGTCAACGAAGCCCACAAGCTCGAGGCGGCTGACCTCGCGCGCGTGCGCGCGGAGGCGGAAGGCGGCGATGCTCGGGCGCAGTCCCTACTCGGACTCGCGTACGAAATGGGCGCGGCCGGTCTCGAGGCCAATGCGGTCCAGGCGCTCGCCTGGTTCCTGAAAGCGGCCGACAACGGCGTTCCGTGGGCCGAGATGTGGGCCGGCGATTTCTACTACACCGGCAGCATCGGTGTTCCGCGCGATCTGTACAAAGCGCTCGAGTTGTATCGATCGGCCGCCGGGCACGGCGATCCGCGCGCCGCGTTCAGTGTCGGCCGTATGTATTTCTTCGGTGAGGGCGTCGTCACCAATCACGAGGAAGCGGCGGGATGGTTCCGTCGTGCGCTGCCGGCGAATCCCGACCTCATCGGGCGGATGGTGACGCTGGCCGAGGCGCCGTGCCGTACGACGTTCTGCGTATCGCTGCGACAGCTGGTTGGCGCGATGACCACCAGCTCCGCGGATCAGTTCGCCGGAGAATGGGACGAGTCCACGCATGAATGGGACGCCGTGAAGACGCTCTCGGGGTTCGACCGCTGCGGATTCACGAGCAGCAACCGGACGGCCGAAGGCGACGTGCAGAACTACTTCTGCGACTCGGACATGATTGCGGACGCATCGGTGGGCGCGGCGACCGCGCGCCAGGTCGCCGCAGATGTCGAGCAGGCGCTGGGGCCGGGATGGATGAAGTCCGACGGCGGAGCCGAGCGTCCGAACGCGTACTTCTTCACGCGTGACGGCTTTCCGCGCGTACGGGTCACCTACAACGTCACGCTCGGCGACGCCCCGCAGCGGGTGACGCTGCTCGTGGGCCCGTGAGCCCCGACACGAGCGATATCGAGCGCGAGCTGGCCACGCTCGAAGCCGATCTGAAGCGGCTCGAGGCGGAGTACAACATGTTCTTCGCCGGCCGGCTGGCGCGGCCGCCGTGGGAAACGCGATCGCGTGTCGATGCCGCCATCAAGCGTCTCGATCGAACGCCGTTCGCCAATTATGGCGATCGCTTTCGATTGTCCACGCTGCAGTCCCGATTCTCAACCTTCGTCGATCTGTGGGACCGTGGCCTGCGCGCTCGAGAGGAGGGTCGACCCGGTCCCTTCGCGCAGCCCAAGCCCGCTGTAGCGGCCGAGACGCGTCGCGAGGATCGGGTGGTGCATGTGACCACCTTCTCCGATCCCGCGCGCGAGGTGGAGAAGCTGCAGGATCTGTACGAGAGTCTGGCCAAGGCGCGTCGCGAGGCCGGTCAGAAAGCGATCCCGTTTCAGAAGTTCGCCGATCTGATCAGGACGCAGGTCTCGTCGCTGCGCGAGAAGGGGACGCAGGAAGTCGCGTTTCGCGTGGCCGTGAAAGAGGGAAAGGTGGCCTTCACCGCTCGCGCGTTGAAGGGAACGGAAAAGGGGGAAGGGGGAAAGGGGGAAGGAGGCTAACCGGGGCGTTGCGCCCGGCGCCGAAGGCGCGCCGGGCAGGTCATTCGTGGTGTCAGGGCTTGGTGACGTTCCCGGCCTGCGGACCCTTTGGACCGTCGACGATCTCGAACTCAACCGCCTGGCCCTCCTCGAGGGAGCGGAAGCCGTTGCCACTGATCGCGGAGTAGTGCACGAAGACGTCGCTCCCACCCTCGCGCTCAATGAACCCGTAGCCCTTGGCGTTGTTGAACCACTTGACCTTGCCTGTGATGCGCATCGTTCTCTTCCCTGCTTGCAATGCCGACTGGACCGTCGTGGCCCAGCCGTGCTGGATCGTGTGCGATTCGAAGCCCCCGTTTACGCGCGTCGCGCTTCGGGATTACGCCTCAGCCTCGGCGAAGGCGGAGCAGATGAGCTTCGAGCACAAAAAAAAGACCGCGAGAGCTTACGCGGCCTCGACTGCGCGTCTGGGGAACGCCCCGCAAACGCAGGCCTATCCTAAGCGCATGTTACCCGGCTGTCAAGGTTGGCTTCACACAACTGGCTGAAATTACAGCAGTTTGCCGACATTTGGGGACCCAGATATCACTATGCCGAGAGCCCTCATCAGCGTGTCCGACAAGCGCGGACTCATCGACTTCGCGCAGGAGTTGAGGGACCGTCGTTTCGAGCTCGTATCGACTGGCGGAACTGCAGCCGCGCTTCGAAAGGCTGGGCTTGAAGTCATCAATATCTCCGATGTGACCGGTTTCCCGGAAATGATGGACGGCCGCGTCAAGACGCTGCACCCGCGAGTGCACGGTGGCATCCTCGCGCGGCGCGCCAACGCGGCGGATGTCGGCGCCGCGGCGGACCACGACATCACCTTGATCGATCTCGTCGTCGTCAACCTGTATCCGTTCGTCGAAGCCGCAGCTCGGCCGGAAACGGAATTCGAGGCGCTCATCGAGGAGATCGATATCGGTGGTCCGAGTCTGGTTCGTGCGGCGGCCAAGAACTTTCAGGACGTGCTGGTCGTGGTCTCGCCGTCGGACTATCCACAGGTGATCGACGCGCTCGATCGCGAGGGCGGGCCGTCGCGCGAGTTTCGATTCGAGCTCGCCCGTCGGGCGTTCGCCCACACGGCTGCGTACGACACCGCGATTGCGTCGACGCTCGCCACCGTTACCGTCGAAGACGACCGCTTCATGCGTGCGCCGAGTACGTCGGTTGCGCCGGCGACTCTCACGCTCACGCTGCAGAAGCTTCGCGATCTCCGGTACGGTGAGAACCCCCATCAGGCTGCTGCGTGGTATGCGGATGACACGCGCGGTGGCCTGGGCGCGGCGGAGGTGATCCAGGGGAAGGAGCTGTCGTTCACGAACCTGCTCGATCTCGATGCCGCGGCCCGCATCGTGCTCGAGTTCACCGAGCCGGCAGCGGCGGTCATCAAGCACACCAATCCGTGCGGCGTTGCCACCGGCACCAGCGCCGCCGACGCATACGTTCGCGCGCGGGAAGCCGATCGACTCTCGTCGTTCGGTGGCATCGTGGCGATCAATCGGCCGCTCGATTCCGAGACGGCCCGGGCTATCGCGGCGACAAAGATTGACGCCGTCATCGCGCCCGTCATCGAGGCCGATGCCCTGCCGGTGCTCGCGACGAAGGGCCAGATGCGCGTCGTGTGTGCCGACTTTTCCCGCTTTGCGCACGACACCGCGCGCGAGCTCCGCTCGATCCTCGGCGCCGTGCTCGTGCAGGAGCGCGATCGCGTGATCGAAGCCGCGCCCTCCTGGCCATCGCCCGATTTGCGGGTCGTCAGCAGACGACAGCCGTCGTCGGAGGAGTGGCAAGCGCTTCGTTTCGCGTGGCGCATCTGCGCGCACGTCAAGTCGAACACCGTGATCTTCACGTCGAGCGATCGAACCCTGGCGATCGGAGCCGGTCAAATGAGTCGTGTGGACGCCGTCAATGTCGCCAAGATGACCGCCGCTCGTCTCGGCGCCGATCTTCTACGGGGATCCGTTGCCGCCTCCGACGCGTTCATCCCGTTTCGTGACGGTCTCGACGCGATTGCGGCAGCAGGTGCCACGGCCGTGGTGCAGCCAGGCGGCTCGATGGGTGATGACAAAGTGATCGCCGCCGCCGACGAGCATGGCCTGGCGATGGTCTTCACCGGCCGCCGGCACTTCCGGCACTGAGCTGGATGGTGGGTGGCGGTTCGTGGATCGTGGTGAGTCAAACGGTGGGACACCGCCATGAGCGACCAACCTACTATCCACCAACCAGATTGGCGGATGCGTCGATCGCCCGCAGCAGTTCGGCGACCGTCACCGTCGCCGGACCGAACTTGCCGACGACGATGCCGGCTGATTCGTTCGCGAGGCGGGCGGCTTCGGACAACGACGCGCCGGACGCCAGTGCCAGAGCAACCGTCGCGATCACGGTGTCCCCGGCCCCGGTCACGTCGGCGACTTCGCGAGCCGCCGCGGGGAGGTGTCCTTCGACATCCTCGGCGAGCAGCCACATGCCCTGATCGCCGCGCGTCATCAGCACGCCTTCGCACCGTGCGCGATCGCGAAACAGACGCGTCGCTCGACGGGAGTCCTCTTCACTGCGAACGCGGACGTGCGTGCCTTGTTCCACCTCGTGGTGATTGGGCGTGATGAGCGTCGCCCCGGCGTAGTGATCGACGTGCGGAATCTTGGGGTCGACGAGGACCGGAACATGCGCGGCCCGGCCTGCCACGAGAGCAGCCTCGCAGACGTTTCGCGTGATGGATCCCTTCAGGTAGTCCGAAATCAGAATCACGGACGCGCGCGGCGCATGTTCGTGGATCGCGGCGATGACATGCTGCTCCACCTCGTCGGCGATGTCGCGATCCGATTCGTAGTCGACGCGCGCGACCTGCTGATTGCGCTCGGTGACGATGCGGACTTTCGTGGTCGTGCGGCGGCCCGTGTCGACCAGCAGCGACGCGTCGATTCCCGCCGCGAGGCACGCGTCGCGCAGCGTCGCCGCCGCGTCGTCCTGCCCCGTCACGGCCACGAGCGTGGCCTGTGCACCGAACGCCGCGATGTTGTGCGCCACATTCGCGGCGCCGCCCAGCCGGTGCGTCTCGTGTTCGAAGGTGACGACCGGCACGGGCGCCTCCGGCGAGATGCGCGTGACCCGACCCGCGATGAAGCGGTCGAGCATCGCATCACCGACGACGAGGATGCGTGTGGCCGAGAAGCGGGCAACGAGGGCGCGCGCGCGATCAGGCGACAGAGGAGGGAGCAGCACTGGCCAGGGTCGCGGGCCTGTCAGGCCTGTGTCTCGTACCCGCGCGCCGCGGCGAAGGGGAGCGTCGCCAGCACCAGGAACATCATCAGGAACTCCGAGTCGCCGAAGTTGTACTCGAAGAACCCGGCGGCGAACATCGCAGCCACCGCCGCGAGCGTGGCGGCAGGGATGATGCGATCGGCGGAGCGCCGGAACAGACGGAACGTCGACCACGTCAGCGCGCCGATGGCCCACAGCCAGACCAGGAGCGCCGGCACGCCACGCTCCGCGCCGATCTGCAGCGGCACGTTGTGCAGATGCGGATTGACCGGATTCACCGCGTAGTCGGGACGATACTGCTCGTACAGGCGCGGCACCATGTTCGGACCGACACCGGTCAACGGATGCTGCGCGATCATCCGCGCGCCCACCTCCACCATCGCGAGGCGATCCTGGTTGGCGGGATCCTGAGCATTGAACATCGACGTCATGCGATTGGTGATCGCCTGCGGCGCGATCGCAAACGCGACCAACACAATCACCGGGAGCAGCGCGGTCAGACGGAAGTCCTTGAGCACGAACAGCAGCCCGACCCCGGCCGCTGCGCCGACCCACGCGCTGCGCGTGAAGGTCAGCGCCAGCGCCACGACGAGCGCCGGCATCACGAGCGCCGGCCAGGTGCGATCGCGCGACCCGAAGACCAGCCGCGCCACTGCCGCGCACAGGACCAGCATCAGGATTCCCGAATAGGTCATGTAGTGCGTGAGTGCCCCTTCCGGCCGGCGTCCGAGATTGTCATAGTGCAGCACGCCGTACTGAATGATTCCGAAGGCGGCACTCGCGGCGCCGACGCTGAGGATCACGTCGACGACGAGCGAGGCGCGACGTCCGCGCGCGAGGTCGAAGACCATCGGGACGATCGCAAAGAGCACGAGCTGTTTGTCGTCGAGGAAACTGACGGGGCGATCGGCGGAGAATGCCGAGGAAATGAGCGTGGCGCCCGCGTACACCACGAGTGGCAGGAAGAACGCTGGCGCCGATGGCCGCATCTTGTCCCGCAGGAGCAAGGCCGCCCAGCCGAGAATGGTCGCGGCGAGCAGGATCTCGGCAACAGCGATCGAGATCTGGAGAGCGCCGACGAAACCAAGCAACAGATAGCCGGTGACGCGCTCGAGCGTCGCGTCGCTTCTCGTGCCGACGGTGCTCATGGTTGTGGCGGTCATGCGGTCAGCTCCGTCGCGGGTGCTTCAGTTCCGCCTCGAATTCCACGTCGATGAGCGATGGCGCGCTCGGCGGCCTCCACGACCTGCGCGGACGTAATCATCGTCAGACAGCGAAAATCTCCCGGGACACACGTCCGCTGATGGCAGGGCCTGCAAGGCAAGCGACCCGCGTCCACGACTTCTGAATACCAACGATCGTCCCGCCACGGACGTGACCGCTCCGGGAGCGTGGGACCGAGCAGTTCGACGATTGGCGTCGTCGTCGTGCTTGCGATGTGCACGGGTCCGCTGTCGCCACCAATGTATACATCGGCTCGCGCGACGAGCGCTCGCAATTCCGCCAGATCGAGGTCGCCGAGTTCGGGCACGGCGTCGCCGAGGGGACCGAGCTCCCTGCGCGCGGCGTCGGCAATCGCCTGTGCCGCCTGTGCATCGGACGGTCCCGACGTCAGCACGATGCGCCGCCGCGGGTCGCGCCGCGCCAGGGCGACAACCAGCTCCTGAAATGACGACGCCGGCCAGCGCCGAAATGGATTGCCGGCGCTGACGTGCGCGACGACCAGCGAATGGCGAGTGTCGATGCCGGCGGAACGCAGCCGCTCGAGCACACGCGAGTCGGCTGCCGGATCTTCGCGCATCTCCACCGGATCGCGCGAGGGGTCGCACGGCTCGATGCCGAGCGGCGTCAGCAGATCCCATTGGTTCGCCACCGAGTGGCGCGGCGTCAGATCGGGCGAGCGTGAAACCACATGCGTGTACATCCAGGTGCGCCCCGCGATCGCATACCCGATGCGCATCGGGGCACGGCTCGCCCATGTCAGCCAGGCACTGCGCGGACCACCGTGGAGATCGATGGCGATATCGAAGCGTGCGCGTCGCAATCGGGCGGCGATCGTCACATCGTCGGTGAGCCGTGCGACACCGCGGCGATACGGCACCACGACGACGCTCGTGAGATGAGGATTCTGAACGACGACGGGTTCCGCCGCAGGTTCGACCAGATAGGTGAGGTCGGCGTCTGGAAAGCGCCGGCGCAGGCCGTGTATGAGCGGGGTCGTGAAGACGACGTCACCGATCAGACGGAGCCGGGAGAGCAAGATCCTCATGGGGCTAGATGGTGGATGGTGGTTCGTGGATGGTAGTTCCTCGAGAACCCCGCTTTTTCTACTATCCACCAACCACCACCTACCATCTATCCCTCGATCGTCGCCTCGTCAATGAGCATCACCGGAATGTCGTCCTTGATGGGATACACGCGATGACACTGCTGACATTTGAGGGCGGTGCCGTCCTTAACGAGGGTGACGGGTGTCTTGCAGTTGGGGCATGCCAGAATCTCGAGCAGCTCAGGGTCAATCGGCATGAGGAACTATAGCACCCGGGCTCGGCCGCGCCGGACTGCCCACGACGGGCTGGGCCTGCGATAAAATGCTGCGTTACATGACTTTATTCCGCGCCGCCTGTGTGGCCGCCGTGATTGGGATCTGCATCAGCGGCAGCGCGCTGGCGCAGGGGTCCGACCCGTATCTCGAATTCCTCCTTGCCCGTCACCTCGAAGGCGAAGGGGACACGGCGGGTGCGCTCGCTGCACTCCAACGCGCCGCCGCCTCCGACCCGATGTCGGCGGAGGTGCGCGCCGAGATCGCGTCGTTTCAGTTCCGCCGCAACCAGCGGGACGAGGCGCAGAAGGCGGCGGAGTCGGCGCTCTTGCTCGATGCCGACAATCTCGAAGCGCATCGGGTGCTGGGGCTCATCTATTCTGGAAACGCGGACAACGAGCGCACGCCACCGGCGCAGGCGGCGATGTACGTGCGCGACGCGATCGTGCATCTGGAGAAGGTCGTCGGGCAGGCGCAGGGACTCACCGACCTGACGGTGAACTTCACGCTCGGCCGCATGTATCTCCGCAGCGGCGCGGCGGACAAAGCCATTCAGTCGCTGGGGCGTCTCGTCGATCAGAATCCGGGCTCCGTTCAGGGTCGCATTGCGCTTGCCCAGGCATACGCGTCGAACATGGACCTCAAATCGGCAGTCGCCACGCTCGAAGAGATCGTTGAAGACGAACCGCGCGTCGCCGCGGCGCTCGGGCAGTATCAGCAGCAGGCCGGCTTGAACCAGGAAGCGGTCGCGACCTACACGAAGGCGCTCGAGCTGCAGCCGACCAGTCGCGAGCTGAAAGTCCGTCGCATCGTCGCGTTGTACGACAACAAGGACTATGCACGCGCCGCGGAGCTCTCCGTGGAAGCGCAGAATCAGCATCCGCAGGATCCACGGTTCCCGCGGCTGCAGGCGAGCGCGTTGAACGCCAGCGGCAATCGCACGAAGGCGATCGAGGTTCTCGAAAATCTGACGCGCGCGTTTCCGAAGGACACCATCTCGCAATTCGCGCTGGTCGATATCTACAGCAAGGTCGGGCGCAAGGCGGACGCCGAGCGGACGCTGCGGCAGGTCCTCACCGTCGAACCCGAGAACGCGAATGCGATGAACTACCTCGGATACCTGCTCGCGCAGCGCGGCGACAAGCTCGATGAAGCCATTCGGCTGGTGAACAAGGCGCTGGAGCTCGAGCCGGAGAACGGTGCGTTCCTCGACAGCCTCGGCTGGGCGTACTTCCGCAAGGGCGACGTGAACGAAGCGGAGAAGTATCTGACGATGGCGGCGCAGAAGCTGCCTGCGAACTCCGACGTGCAGGATCACTACGGCGATGTGCTGGCCAAACGCGGACGCTGGTCCGACGCCGTCGCCGCGTGGATGCGCGCGATTGACGGCGACGGGACCGACATCGACCGGGCGGCCATCGAGAAAAAGATCGCCAATGCCAAAGGCAAGACTCAAAATGCAAAATGAGTCGTGCGATTGAACCGCGCCTCAGTACTTCAACCTCGGTTTCGCATTTTTGATATTGCATGTTTCATTACTGTCATCGCGTTGAGCGGTTGCGCCGCGAAGCGCATCTCGCTTCCGACCGACCCCGGCGCGCCACTTCCTGACTTCGCGCAGATTCATTCGCAAGTCGCCGCCGCCTGCACCGGCGCACGGACGCTGACCGCGGAGCTCGCCCTGTCGGGCCGGGCGGGTCGTCAGCGTCTTCGCGGGCGCGTCGTTTCCGGGTTTCAACGTCCGGCGTCGATGCGGCTCGAGGGAGTCGCGCCGTTCGGGCCGCCGGCATTCATTCTCGTGGCCGGTGGCGGAGATGCCACGCTGCTGTTGCCGCGCGACGATCGCGTCGTACGCGGCGCCAAGGCCGAAGAGATCCTCGGAGCGCTGACGGGTGTCGCGCTCGCTCCCGCCGATCTGCAGGCTGCGCTGACTGGCTGCGTGGTCACGATGCCGCGCGCCATCGGCGGCCGTCTGCACAATGGCGGGTGGGCGTCGATCGAGCTGGAGGGTGGCGCGTCGCTCTACCTGCGTCAGGACGCCGGCATGTGGCGGATTCGTGCCGCGCGTCGAGGCGCGTGGGAGATGGAGTATCCGACGTGGCAGGGTAACTTCCCGTCGGTCGTCCGGCTGCGATCGGAGGCGACAGCGCAGCGGATTGACCTGACGGCGCAGGTCTCGCAGCTGGAGGTCAACGTCGACGTCGATGCCAGCGCGTTCGCGGTGAACGTGCCGGCGTCCGCGCGCCCGCTGTCACTGCAGGAGCTGCGGGAGAACGGTCCGCTTGGGACGCAATAAACGACGCGCTCGTCGCGGCCTGCGTGTGGCGCGGGCGCAGGTGACGCCAGCGATCGCCGCTCCGGTGGCCACCCCTGGCGGCTTGCGTGCCGTGAGCATCCGTGCCCACGCCAAGATCAATCTCGACCTGCGAGTCGTTGGCACCCGGCCGGACGGATTTCACGAGCTGCGCACGGTGTTCCAGGCGATCGCGCTTCACGACGAGATCCAGTGCGTCCCGCGTGAGGGGCCGTTCGCGATCGAGTGCAACGCGTCCGGCGTTCCGCTCGATCAGACCAATCTGATCTGGCGCGCCGGCGATGCATTGGCCCAGTCGCTCGGTCGCCCGACGCCGCTCGCGGACATCGTGGTCCGCCTGCACAAGCACATTCCGCTTCAGGCGGGTCTGGGTGGCGGCAGCGCGAACGCGGCGGCGGCGCTCGTGGGTCTCGCTGCAGCATGGCGCGCGACGGTCACCCCTTCGCAGTTGACCGACATCGCCGCGACCGTCGGCGCCGATGTGCCGTTCTTCCTGTCGGGAGGCACGGCGCTTGGCTTGGGTCGCGGTGACGAGATCTATCCGCTGGCCGACCTGCCGCGACACTGGATCGTGCTGCTGATTCCAGGGTTTGGCGTGTCCACGCCCGATGCGTACGCCTGGTACGATCGCGACCGCGAGATGGGACACGCGGCGGGACGCGAGCCGCAATACGTGCCCGGCCCCTGGCCGTCGCGCGCCGCGCAGATGATCAACGACCTGGAGGGTGCGATTGCGCGGCATCATCCCGAAATCGATCAGATGAAGGCCGCGCTGCGCCGCTCGGGCGCGATCGCCGCCGCCATGTCGGGCAGCGGCTCGACCGTTTACGGCCTGTTTCAGCGCCGCCACGACGCCGCGGCGGCTGTTGCGAAGCTCTCGGGTTCGGGCTGGCGGGTCGTGTTGACGCATTCCCTCGGGCGCGCCGAATACATGCAGTCGAGCGCGCCGCGGACGTTGCGTCGACGCGTGCAGCCTTGCTGATCCGTAGAACGGTCGACTACACTAAGAGTTTGCGCCGCCCTCACGAATCGACACAGTGTCTGCTTTGCCCCGCTTCGCGGGGCGGCCGGCTTGATGAACGCGATTCGGATTGCGAGGCGCGGATGTCGTCAAGCCGGCGACGTTTAGCGGTCTCGGGCGGAGTGTGGTGGGGCGTGGCCAAGTGGTAAGGCGCGGGTCTTTGGATCCCGTATTCGGAGGTTCGAATCCTCCCGCCCCAACTTTAGGTAGCTGGGTGGCTGGGTAGTTGGGCGAGTGGGCACGATTCCCCAGCTACCGAGCTTCTCAGCTACCTAGCGACCCAAGATGAGACGACCTCTCAGCGGCGAAGGTCTGATGGCGACCGGGTTTGGCGACCTGAAAGTGTTCTCCGGGAGCGCCCACCCGCAGCTGACCCGCGAGATTGCCGACTTCCTCGGCATCCCGCTCGGTCAGGCACGCCTGCGCCGGTTTCCGGACAGCGAGGTGTCGTTTCAGATCGACGAGAACATTCGCGGCGCCGACGTCTTCATTTTGCAGCCGACGTCGAACCCGGTCGATCAGCACCTGATGGAGCTGATGGTCATGATCGACGCGTTCCGCCGCTCCTCGGCCGCGCGCATCACGGCCGTGGTCCCGTATTACGGCTACGCGCGTCAGGACCGGAAGGACAAGCCGCGCGTGCCGATCTCGGCCAAGCTGGTGGCGAACCTCCTGAGCGCGGCGGGGGCGAATCGCGTCCTGACGATGGACCTGCACAAGGCGCAGATTCAGGGGTTTTTCGACATCCCGGTGGATCACTTGTTCGCGGCGCCGGTGATCATCGAGTACTGCGCGCGGTTGCACTACGAGAACGTGACGATCGTGTCGCCCGATGCCGGCGGCGCCGAGCGCGCGCGGGCGTACGCGAAACGACTCGATGCGGAACTGGCGATCGTCGACAAGCGCCGCACCGAGGATGGCACCGCGGAAGTGATGAACGTCATCGGCGACGTGCGCGGCCGGACGTGCATTCTGCAGGACGACATCATCGACACCGCCGGCACGATCCAGAAGGCGGCGACGGCGTTGAAGGATGCGGGAGCCGAGCGCGTGCTCGCGTGTGCCGTGCACGGCGTGCTGTCCGGACCGGCCATCGAGCGGATCGAGAAGTCGCCGCTCGATCAGCTGATTGTGACGAACACGATTCCGTTGCGGGGCGAAGGGCAGAACTGCAGGAAGATCGTGGTGCTCTCGGTCGCGCGGTTGCTCGGACAGGCGATTCGAAATATCCACGAAGAAACGTCGGTTTCTTCGCTGTTTGTGTAGCGGAACTTGGAACACGGAACCTGGAACGCCAGCGATAGGGATTGATATGGACGCAACACTCGATGCGGTGAAGAGAGAAGGGCGCGGGAAGAACGAGGCCAATCGCCTCCGCGCCGCTGGGAAGATTCCGGCGGTGGTCTACGGGTCGCGCGCCGAAGGCAAGGCGCCCGAAGGCGTATCGGTTGCCGTCGATCCAAAGGCGGTGCTGCGCATCCTGCACTCGGACTCGGGAGCCAACACGCTGATCAATCTCAAGCTGGATGGCAACGAAGCCCGCGTGATGGTGAAAGAGTATCAGCTCGATCCGATCACCCATCACCTCCTGCACGCTGATTTCTACCAGCTGGCGATGGACAAGGAGATCATCGTCACGGTGCCCGTCGTCCTGCACGGCGAGTCGCGCGGCGTGAAGCAGCAGGGCGGCCTGATCGACTTCGTGACCCGCGAGATTCAGGTGCAGTGTCTGCCGACGGATATCCCCGAGCACATCGACGTCGATGTGACCGAGCTCGAGCTCAATCAGTCGATCCGTCTGCGTGACATGCCGGTGAGCCCGAAGTGGAAGCCGGTCACCGACGGCGACACGATGCTCGTGCACGTCGTGATGCCGAAGGCCGAGGAGTCGGCAGCGGCGACGACCGAAGCCGCGGCGCCGGCAGCAGCCGAGCCCGAGGTCATCAAGAAGGGCAAGACGGACGAGGAGAAGGAGAAGAAGTAAGCGTCGGACCATTCATGAAGTTGATCGTCGGGCTCGGGAATCCCGGTCGCGAGTATCGGGAGACGCGGCACAACGTCGGCTTCATGATCGTCGACGAGATCGCGCGGCGGCACGGGCTGTCGTGGTCGATGGCGCCGTCGCAGGTGCCCGACGCGTTCGTCACGAAGAAATACGGATCGGAACCGCTGCTGCTGGCCAAACCGTTGACGTACATGAATCGCAGCGGCGACGCGGTGGCGGCACTCGCGCGCTACTACGACATCGCCTCCGGCGACCTGCTGGTCGTCATCGACGAGGCGGCGCTGCCGTTCGGGAAACTGCGAGCGCGGGCGCGCGGATCGGCAGGCGGACACAACGGTCTCAAGTCGATCGTCGAACGGCTTGGGACACAGGAATTTCCCCGGCTGCGGCTGGGGGTCGGGCGCGGAGATGGGCGGCGCGATCTCGCCGATCACGTGCTCGCGACATTCGAGCCGAAAGAACGCACCGAGCTCGAATCGGTCATCGCCAGGGCGGCCGATGCCGCCGAGATGTTCGCCGTGGACGATATCTTCAAGGTGATGAACGTCTACAATCCGGACCCCACGGTGTCCGAACAAACCGACTGACTCCTTGCCACCGGTGGTGGCCCGGGAGGGAATCAGGAATCGGGAATCTCCCCACCTGATTCCTTTCGGCGAGTCCAAAAGGAGACGCATGTGAACAGGAAGTACGAGCTCGTCTACGTCATCTCACCCGACGTGAGTGACGACCAGGTCAACGAGCTGCACAGCCAGATCGAGGCGATCGTGCAGCGTATGGGCGGCCAGATCGAGAAGACCGACAACTGGGGCCGTCGCAAGCTCGCCTACGAGATCGGCCGGCACAAGGAAGGAACCTATGTGCTGGAGGTGATCAACGGCAGCGGCGAGCTGATGAAAGAGATCGATCGTCGACTGAAAGTCATCGCCGAGACCGTCATCCGCCATCTCGTCGTGCGCGTGGACGAAGAGCAGGGCGTGATCGAGCGGACGCGCGCGCGGCGGACCGACACGTCGCGCCGGCGTCGTGTCGCGCGTGGCCTGCCGCCGGATCGCCAGCCTGGCGAAGGTCAGCGCGGCGAGCCCGACGAGGATCGTGACGAACGCTTCGATCTCGGGGAGGAAATGCGATGAACGGTGGTGGACGTAAGGGCCCGGGCGGCGGCCGCGGGCGCAGCCAGCAGGGACAGGGGAAGGATGGCCAGCAGCGCCGGCCGATGTTCCGTCGTCGCAAGGTCTGCAAGTTCTGCTCGGACAAGATCGACGACATCAACTACAAGGACACGAAGCTGCTGATGCCGTTCGTGCCCGAGCGCGCCAAGATCCTGCCGCGGCGGATCTCGGGAACCTGCGCGCTGCACCAGCGCAAGCTGCGCACTGCGATTATGCGCGCGCGCCAGCTCGCGCTGATTCCATACACGGCAGAGTAGAGGGCTTTCGGCTTTGGACCCGAAACGAGAACAGAGCTCGTAGGGGCCACCCTCAGGTGGCCCTTGGTGAGACCGAAAGCCTGGAGCGCAAAGCCTAGAGCCAGAGGCATTCAGAAATGGAAGTCATTCTCAGAGAACACGTCGACAACCTCGGGCGCCGCGGCGACATCGTCAAGGTCGCCGACGGCTATGCCCGTAACTACCTGTTGCCTCGCAAGCTTGCGTTGCTGGCGACCGATGGCAACCGGAAACACGTCGAGCGCGAACGCAAGATCATGGAGACGCGCGAAGCGGAGGAGAAGTCGCAGGCCGAAGCGATTGCCACGCGGCTCGCGAGTGTCGAGATCGCGATCGCACGCCGGGTCGGCGATACGGAGCAGTTGTACGGCTCGGTGACCGCCGTCGACATCGCCGAGTATCTGAAGGGCAAGGGCTTCGAAGTGGATCGGCGCAAGCTGATCCTGCCCGAGCCGATCAAGACGCTGGGCAGTCACAACGTGCCGTTGAAGCTGCACCGCGAGGTCACGGTGCCGCTGACGGTTCGGGTCGTCCGCGAAGGATCCGAACCACAAGCCTGAGGCTTGTCAGCGCCCAACTTCCAACGTCTGTCGCATCCCCAACTCCCAACGTTGCCGTTCTCCAAGCGCGTTGGGAATTGGGAATTGGCTCCAGCGTAAGGGAGTTGGGACTTGATCACTTCGAGGACGCGTCAGGAAACGAGCACTGCAACGTCGCCAGCGTACCGGGCTGGTGATGCTTTCCCTCTCCGACCAGATACACGCGACCGTTCTCCCCGAGCGCGACCCCTTCTCCCTTCGGCTCACCCACCTTCGCCAGTTTGATCGGCGAGCCGTGGGCGCCGAGCGCAAACTCCTCGTTGCGGAAGAAGAACAGCTCGGCGTGCGTGCGGACGGCGATCCATTCGCCGTCTCGTGACGTTTCGGCGTCGGTCACGCTCTGAATTGGAAGCATTCCCGCAGGTTCGAGCCTGACAATCGTGCCGGGCTTCATCGGTTCAGGGAATCGATAGACCGCGGATGGCTTTTCCTTCGTGACGATCATGAGGCCACCGTCACGATTGACGAACAGCGCTTCCGCATCGTGTGCGCCATCGGGATAGGTTGCGATGAACGCCTCCGCTGGCTGGGTTTCCTGATCGCCGGGAGTGGGCTCGGGCACTCGGTAGACCGTGATGTTCTTGCGCGTCGCGTTGTTATCACCGATGTCGGCGATGTACAGGCATGCGCGGCCATCGCACCGCGCGGACGAGATCGCCTCCCAGTCGTGAACCGTTGCGCCGCTCACGCGCACGCGGCCCTTCATCACGCCGGCGCTGTCGACCGCGATGAGCTCCGGGTCACCTGAATCGTTCATCGTCCACAGGACGCCGGGACTCCGCATGCTGACCGCGACACCGCTCGCTTCAGGCAGCCCAGGCAAGGCAGCCGTTGCGCCCACCTGTGTGCATCCCACTTCGTCGTGCTGCTCGGTTGCCGCGGCGTACCACTCGCCGGTCACAGAGCCAATCGCGATGAGACCGAGGAGACCCAGCCGCAGCCGTCCGTAGAAATCCATCACGCGCTGCTTATGCGACGATCGTGCCCAACCGGGCCGTCACCGACAGGCGCAGCGGGGCATTGCACCGACCACGTCAGAAGGCATTGCACCTGTAGCGAAGTGAGCGTTGCACCGACACCGCCGTCACGGAATTACTGGCGGGACGTACTCGAGGGTGTAATTCAGGATCCAGACGAGGAACAGGACGACCGGCACATGGACGACGAACTGCAACATCGAGAAGCCGACGATGTCGCGCGGCTTCAGGTTGAGGATGCCGACGAGTGGCAGCATCCAGAACGGGTGAATCAGATTGGCGAGCGCTTCCGTCGCATTGTAGGTCTGCACGATCCAGCCGAGGTGCACCTCCAGCGTTTTTCCGGCTTCGAGCATGTACGGTGCCTCGATCAACCACTTGCCGCCAGCCGACGGATTGAACAGACCGAGCAACGCCGAGTAGGTGCCGATCATGATGGGGAAGGTGTGCTGCGTGGAGACGGTGACGAAGACGTGCGCCAGCTGCGTGGCGAGCCCCGAGCCGGTCATCATCCGTACGACCCCGGCGTAGACCGGATACTGAATCAACACGCCTCCCACAGGTGCGACCGCGGCGCCGATCGCCTGCACGAAGGATCGCGGTCGCCAATGCAGCAGCAGACCCGTGATCAGGAACAGGAAGACGTAGTGATTCAGTTCGAGAATCACGGACGGACCCGACGTCGCGACCTCGCCCGCCAGATAGGCATATCCGAGCGCGCACACGACGATAGTGAGGAGTGGGCTGTATTCGAGCCACTCACCGGGCCGCTCCCGTCGGCCGATGTCGCGTGTCGCCGGCGCATAGACGACGCCCATCTCCGCCATGCCGCGAGCGTCGGCAGCGGTGGGCGCGGCATAGTACGCGACCAGTGTCGACACGATGATGATCGCCAGGGCGATCGTCAGGCTTTGCCAGAGACCGAGTGTGTTGCTGAGCGGAATGACTCCGCTGATGCGTTCGATTGTGTCGGGCAGCGACGCCGGAGCCGCCATGATGAGCGCAGCAGACGAGGAGAGACCGAGCGCCCACACGCTTCCGATGCCCAGATACGCCGCCGCGCCCAGCGCGCGGTAGTCGGCGCGCGGCACGCGATGCGCCACCTCCCTGGCGAGGAGACCGCTGAAGATCAAACTGAAGCTCCACGACACGAGCGACGACAGCATCGAGAACAGCGCGACGAACGCCACGGCGCCGCGACCGGTCTTCGGTATTTCTGACATTTTCTTGACGATGGCGTAGATCGGCGGTGCGGTCGCGACCGCGAATCCGGTGACGATGATCATCGACATCTGCATGGTGAAGACCACCAGATCCCAGAATCCCGCGCCGAACCATTGCGCCGACTGCAGTACGCTGCTGCCCATGAACAGCGTCGCCACGAACACGATCGCGACCGCGACGAGCGCGAGCGCAAATGCATCGGGAAACCAGCGCTCGAACCACTCGGACAGGCGCAGCCCGACCGCGGCGAGCGTGGATGGAGCGCGTCGTTCCTGCACTTCGCGCATGTTGCCTCGTGTAATGAAACCGGGTTTAATTCGATAGGGACTGAAACGAAACCGCGTGTCTCGTCAACGGAATTAGACCGGTTTCTTCTCCGCATTCCAAATGGCACATCTCGGATACATCGGCCTCGGCGCGATGGGTGGGCGCATGGCCGACCGGCTCCTGTCGAAGGGCCACACGGTCACCGGCTACAACCGCACCAAGTCGAAGGCGCAGTGGCTGATCGAACGCGGCATGCAGTGGGCGGACACGCCACGTGAAGTGGCGGCGGCTGCCGAGGTGACTTTTTCAATGGTCACCGATTCCGCGGCGCTCGACGCGATTGCGTACGGTTCCGATGGCGTGCTCGAAGGCCTGGCGTCGGGAAAGGTGCTCGTCGAGATGAGCACCATCAATCCAGCGACGAGCCGGGCACTGGCTGACAGGATCCGCGCGCGTGGCGGCGATATGGTCGATTGTCCCGTCTCCGGCAGCATCGCCACGCTCGAGCAGGGCAAGCTGACGATGATGGTCGGCGGAATGCGTGAGACCTATGATCGCGTTCTCCCGCTGCTGCTCGACATCGGACCGAAAGCGACCTACGTCGGCCCCAATGGCGTCGCCGTTTCGATGAAGATCGCGCTCAACCTGAGCATCGGTGTTCAGCTGCTCGCGTTCTCAGAGGGGATTCTGCTGGCCGAGAAGAGCGGGATCGAGCGCAAGACGGCTGTCGACGTCTTCACCAACAGCGTGCTCGCGTCGCCGCTGCTCCAGTACCGCGGACCATTCGCGGTCACGATGCCGGACGAGGCGTGGTTCAACGTGAAGATGCTGCAGAAGGACACGTCGCTCGCTCTCGAGATGGGGAAGGCGCTCGGCGTTCCTCTCCCGACTGCCGCCGTGGCCAACGAGATGCTGACCGCCGCTCGCGGTCTCGGCCTCGCAGAACAGGACTGCGCGGCGCTGTTCCAGGTGCTGGCAACGCTTTCAGGAGTCAAGCCATGACGACAACCACGCCCGGTCCGGCTGCGCCGGCACCCGTCCTACGCGACAACGCTGCGGACACCGTAGCGCGGGTTCCGCCGAAGGCGGACCCGCCGACTGACAAGCTGCTGCGGATGTATCGGCAGATGCTCGCGATCCGCCTGTTCGAGGAGCGCGTGAATGATCTCTACACGCGCGCGCTGATGCCCGGTCTCGCCCATCTCTACATCGGCGAAGAAGCCGTGGCGGTCGGCATCTGCGAGGCGCTGCGCAATGACGACTACGTGACGAGCACGCATCGCGGCCACGGGCACTGTCTCGCCAAGGGCGCGCAGCCGCATCTGATGTTCGCCGAGCTGCTCGGCAAGGAGGCCGGCTACTGCAAGGGCAAGGGCGGCTCGATGCACATCGCCGATCCGAAGACGGGCAACCTCGGCGCCAACGCGATCGTCGGCGGCAGCGCCGGCATCGCGACCGGAGCGGCATTCGCGGCCAAGTATCTGAAGAACGAGCGCGTGGCGGTCTGCTTCTTCGGCGAGGGCGCGCTCGGTCAGGGCGTGCTCTACGAAGAGATGAACATGGCGCAGCTCTGGAAGCTGCCGGTCATCTACGCGTGCGAGAACAACATGTACAACGAGTACACGCACTATTCCGAATCGACCGCCGGCGAGATCATCGATCGCCCGCGCGCCTTCGGGATCGCGTGTGACGTCGTCGATGGTCAGGACGTGCGCGCCGTCTACGCGGCGGCGACCAAGTACGTCGAGCGTGCGCGTCGGGGCGAGGGTCCCGCATTTCTGCAGTTGAACACGTATCGCTATCACGGCCACCATGTCGGCGACATCGCTCGTGCGTACTACCGGCCGAAGACGGAAGAAGAGCAGTGGCGCAGCGAGCGCGATCCGATCGCGCTGCTGACGCGGCATCTGCTCGACGGAAACATCACGGCCGCCGGCACGCTTGACCAGATTGAACAGGAGCTCGTCGCCGAAATGGACAAGGCCGTGGAGTTCGCGATCAACGCACCCTATCCAGACCCGAGCCGGGTGGCCGAGGACGTCTATGCCTGAGACAGCAACGCAGGTTCGCGAGATTACGTTCGGCGAGGCGATCCGGGAAGCGATCGCTGAGGAGATGCGGCGCGATCACCGCATCGTGCTCATTGGCGAGGACGTCGCGGAAGCGGGCACCACCTTCAAGGTGCTGAAGGGACTGGTCGAGGAGTTCGGCACCGGACGCATCATCGATACGCCGATCTCCGAACCGGGCTTCACCGGCATCGGCGTCGGCGCGGCGATGACCGGGATGCGGCCGATCATCGACATCATGTTCGGGGACTTCATGACGCTGATCATGGACCAGGTGGTCAACCAGGCCGCGAAGATCCACTACATGTCGGGCGGCGCATGGAAGGTGCCGCTGGTGATCCGCGCGACCATGGGCGCGACCCGACGCTCGGCGGCGCAGCACTCGCAGTCGCTGCACGCGTGGCCCAGTCACATTCCCGGGCTGAAGGTCGTGGTGCCGTCCACGCCGGCCGATGCGAAGGGCTTGCTCAAGTCCGCGATTCGCGACGACAACCCGGTCGTGTTCTTCGAGGACAAGATCAGCTACACGAAGGTGAAGGGGCCCGTTCCGGACGACGACTACGTGGTGCCGCTCGGTTCCGCGGACGTGAAGCGCGAAGGGCGTGACATCTCGTTCGTCGCTACGAGCAGCATGGTGCAGGTCGCGCTCGGCGCGGCGAAGATGCTCGAGGAAGTCGGCATCGACGCCGAAGTCGTCGACCCGCGGACGATGTGGCCGCTCGACGAGAAGACGCTCGTCGAGTCCGTGAAGAAGACATCGCGCTGCATCGTCATGGACGAGGGCTATCACCGCTACGGCGTGAGCGGCGAGCTGGCGTCGGTGATTCAGGAAGGCGCGTTCTACGACCTCGATGGTCCGGTCCGCCGTCTGTGCGCGATGCATGTGCCGATTCCGTTTTCACCGTCGCTCGAGGACGTGACAGTGCCGACCGAGCGCGATGCGTTCGAACTCGCGCGGCAAATGTGCAATCGGTAGCTAGGCAGTTGGGTGGCTAGGTAGCCAGTAGATGGGCGAATTCCCCAACCGCCCAGCAACCCAGCAACCCAGCAACCCAGCTACCCGTAGGGGCCACCTTCAGGGGGCCCGGGAGAGACACGTGGCAATCAAGACCTTCGGCACGATGGCCGTCGACTGGGAGCAGCGGATCGATTTCGATCGGCTGCGGCGCGAGCGGCTGGCGCGGATCAAGGAACTGCTTCAGCAGTCGGAGATGGGCGCCGTGCTCTGCTTCGACATGAACAACGTCCGCTACATCACCGCCACGCACATCGGCACGTGGGCGCAGGACAAGATCAGCCGCTTCACGCTACTGCCGCAGGGCGATGAACCGATTTTGTGGGACTTCGGGTCGGCCGCGAAGCATCACCAGCTGAATTGCCCGTGGCTCGGCGAGCGCTCGCGCGCCGGCATCCCTCTCATGCGCGGCGCGATGACGCCGGAGATGGGACGCTCCGAAGATGTCGCGCGCAAGATTCGCATCGAGCTCGAGTCGCGCGGTCTGCACAAGGAGCCGCTCGGTGTCGACGTCGTCGAGCCGCCGATTCTCTTCGCGCTGCAGAAAGAGGGCATCAACGTCGTCGACGGCCAGCAGCTGATGTCGAATGCTCGCGAGATCAAGACGCAGGACGAGATCTCGCTGCTCACGCAGGCCGCCGGAATGGTCGACGCCGCGTACTACGATCTCTACAGGGAGATGAAGCCGGGCATGCGCGAAAGCGATGCCGTGGCGCTCGTTGCGAAACGTCTCTACGAGATGGGCTCGGAGTATGTCGAGGGCGTCAACGCCATCTCCGGCGAACGCTGCAGCCCGCATCCGCACGTGTTCTCCGATCGGATCATGCGGCCGGGCGACCCGGTGTACTACGACATCCTGCACTCGTACATGGGCTATCGCACCTGCTATTACCGCTGCTTCGCGATCAGCTCGGCTCCGCGCGCGCTCGTGGACGCGTACAAGCGATGCCGCGACTATCTCGACGCCGCGATCGAACTCGTGCGTCCGGGGCGCACGACCGCTGAAATCGCGGCGGTCTGGCCGCGTGCGCAGGAGTTCGGCTTCCCGAACGAAGAAGCCGCGTTTGCGCTGCAGATGGGACACGGTATCGGCCTGGCGATCTGGGAAAAGCCGATGATCAGCCGTCTGGTGTCGCATGACCACCCGCACGAGATCAAACCAGGGATGGTGTTCGCGCTGGAGACGTTCTGGCCCTCGACCGACGGCTGGAGCGCGGCGCGCATCGAAGAGGAAATCGTCGTTACGCCAACCGGCCACGAAGTCATCACGCGTTTCCCCGCTGAAGAGCTCCTCGTCGCCGGAGCGCCATTCGTCACCGTCGGCGGCACGTTGCCGACGATACGCGAAACGGAAGCGCCGCCAAATCCTGAAGTGGTCAAGATGGTGAAGGCGGCTGCCAAGGCCGAGGCCGACTCGCACGAGAGAGTAGGGGCGTAACGAATGGCGGTCAGCGTCGTGATGCCTGCGCTGGAGATGGCGCAGGAAACCGGCAAGCTCGTACGCTGGTTGAAGAAGGAAGGGGAGCCGGTCACGAAGGGCGAGATGCTCCTCGAGGTCGAGACCGACAAGGCCGTGGTCGAGATCGAGGCCCAGGGCGACGGCATCCTGGCCGGCGTCACGGCCAAGGTCGATGATGTCGTTCCAGTCGGCCAGACGATCGCGTGGCTGGTGAAGCCGGGGGAGCAACCGCCGAGCGCGCCGACACCGGCACAGACGGGGCGCAAGATGGCTGCGGCTCCGGCGGCCGCGGCTGCTGCATCCGCGAGTGCCGTTCCGGAGCCGGCCTCTGTTGCCGGCGCGCGTATCTCGCCGAAGGCGCGCCGTCTCGCGCGCGAGCACGGCGTCGACATCGCGAAGGTCAAAGGGTCGGGGCCGGGCGGCGAGATCCTCGCGGACGATATCGTGAAGGCTGCCAGCCAATCGACCGTAGGGGCCGGCTTGAGCCGGCCCGCGGAAGGTCGACCTAAAGGTGGACCCTACGAAGAGGAGAAACGCGGACCGTCTGATGCGGGGACAGGCGTAGCGGCCGGCTCTAGCCGGCCCGACAGCGGCGCGATCACATCCATCGGCCGCCTCATGGCCGAGCGGACGACGCAGAGTTGGACGACGGTTCCACACTTCTTCGTGACGCGCGAATTGGATGCGACGGCACTCAACGCCGTTCGTGAAAAGCTGATCCCGCAGATCGAGCAGTCGCACGGCGTCAAAGTGACGCACACCGATCTGCTGACCGCGGCCGTGGCGCGCGCGCTGCGTCAGCATCCGCGGATGAACGCGAGCTGGGCGAACGGCAGCCTCACGATGAACGCGGAGGTCAACGTCGCGCTCGGGATCGCGGTCGAGAATGCCGTCGTGACCGCGGTGATCCGTAACGCCGATCGCGCCAGCCTCGGTGAGCTGGCGAAGCAGCGCAGGGAACTGAGCGAGCGCGCGCGAGCGAATCGGCTGCAGCCGTCGGACATCAGCGGCGCCACATTCACGATCAGTAACCTGGGTATGTTCAACGTCGACGCGTTCACGGCGATCATCGTGCCGCCGCAGGCGGGGATTCTGGCGGTTGGCGCTATCGCCGACCGGGTCGTTGCCGTCGATGGGATGATTGGGGTGCGACCGACGATGAATCTGACGCTCTCGTCGGATCATCGCGTCGTCGATGGTGCCCGTGCCGCGGCGTTCATGAACGATGTCGTGATCGCGTTGCGCGAGCCGCAGAAGTGGCTTTGAATGGATGCGGCGCGGACCTTTACGGTCCGCGCGGGCGGGCCATAAAGGCCCGCCCCGCATTTTCGACCCGGTGGTTACCACAACGAATGAATCTCGGACTGAAAGACCGCGTCGCGCTCATCACCGGTGGCAGCAAAGGCATCGGGAAGGCCATTGCTCGCGCGCTGGCTTCCGAGGGCGTCCACCTCGCCTTGCTCGCGCGGAATCGCGAGGACCTCGAAGCCGCGGCCGAGGAGATTCGATTCGCCAAGCGCGTCCGCGTGCTGCCGATCACTGCGGATATCCGCGACGCAGAGTCGGTGAAAGCGGCAGTCGACGCCGCCGCCGCGGAATTCGGGATGATCCATATCCTCGTCAACAACGCCGGCAGTCCGATCCGGCGTCACGATCGCCAGATCATGTGGCCCGACACGGAGTGGATCGACGATCTCAATACGAAGACGATCGGGATGCTGCGCGTCACGCAGGCGGTGATTCCGTCGATGCCGACCGACGGCAGCGGACGCATCATCAACATCAGCGGGATTGCCGGGCTCGCCGCGTTCGGTCCGGCGCTGACGCATGGGCTGAACAACTCGGCGATGAACCATGCGACCAGCTACCTGGCCAAGGACCTGGCGGAGAGCCGCATTACCGTGAACGCGGTCGTGCCGGGGCTCATCGCCACCGAGTGGCGCGAGAGCTGGGCCGCTGACGGCGCGTCCAAGCAAGGACTGGACTCGCAGGGTTTCGTCGAGGACGTTTGTAAGAAGTGGGGAATCATCGCCGCCCGTTGGGGCACGATGCAGGAGGTCGCGGATCTCGTCGTCTTTCTCGCGTCCGATCGCGCGGCGTACATCAACGGCGCGCGGATCCCCATTGATGGAGGATTTTCAATAAATCCGCGTTAGTAGACTCCCAATCCGCTTCGGCCTTCGACGTTTGCTCAGGCCGCCCTGAGCGCAGTCGAAGGGCGCTGCGCCAACTCCCAACTCCCAATCGCGTTTGCCGTTGTTGGGAGTTGGACAAGCGTCAGACGTTGGAAGTTGGGAATTGACACGCGTGAGGGTGATATGACCACGCAAGCAGCAACCGGTGTCGCGCTCAGCGACGAGAAGCTTTTTCGACAGGCGTGCTACATCGACGGCGCGTGGGTGAACGCCTCGTCCGGAGCGACCATCAACGTCGACAATCCCGCCACGGGCGAGATCATCGGCAGCGTGCCGAAGCTTGGCGCGTCGGAAACGCGGCAGGCCATCGAAGCAGCCGATCGCGCGCTGCCCGCCTGGCGCAGGAAGACCGCCAAGGAGCGCGCCGCTGTCCTACGCCGCTGGTACGAGCTGATGCTGCAGCATCAGGACGACCTCGCGCGACTGATGACGATCGAGCAGGGCAAGCCGCTGGCCGAATCGCGCGGCGAGGTCGTTTACGCCGCCGGCTTCCTGGAATGGTTCGGGGAGGAAGCGAAGCGCGTCTACGGCGACACGATTCCCGGCCATCAGCCCGACAAGCGCATTGTCGTCATCAAGCAGCCGATTGGTGTCGTGGGCTGCATCACGCCGTGGAACTTTCCATTGGCGATGATCACGCGGAAGGCCGGGCCGGCGATCGCAAGTGGCTGTACGGTCGTGCTGAAGCCCGCGTCACAGACGCCGTTCTCCGCGCTCGCGCTCGCCGAGCTCGCCGAACGCGCCGGTATTCCGAAGGGCGTCTTCAGCGTGGTCACCGGATCGGCGACAGAAATCGGCGGCGAGTTGACCGCGAATCCGATCGTCCGCAAGCTTTCTTTCACGGGCTCGACCTCTGTGGGCAAGCTCCTGATGGAGCAGTGCGCCGGCACGGTCAAGAAGGTGTCGCTCGAGCTCGGTGGCAACGCTCCATTCATCGTGTTCGATGACGCGGATCTGGATGCGGCGGTCGAAGGGGCGATTGCCTCGAAGTATCGCAACACCGGCCAGACGTGCGTGTGCGCCAATCGTCTCTACGTGCAGGACGGCGTCTACGATGCGTTTTCCACGAAGCTGTCGGACGCGGTCAAGAAGCTGAAGCCGGCCAATGGTCTCGAGGCGGGGGCGACGCAGGGTCCGCTCATCGACGACAAGGCTGTCGAGAAGGTCGAGGAACATCTCGCGGACGCTCTTGCGCACGGCGCGAAGGTCATCGCGGGCGGCCATCGTCACGCACTCGGCGGTCGATTCTTCGAGCCAACCGTGCTGGCCGACGTCACGCAATCGATGCTGATCGCGCACGAAGAAACATTCGGTCCTGTGGCTCCGCTCTTCCGCTTCAAGACCGACGAGGAAGCGCTCGCGCTCGCGAACGATACCGAGTTCGGTCTGGCCGCGTACTTCTATGCGCGCGATATCGGCCGGGTGTGGCGGACGGCGGAGGGGATCGAGTCAGGAATTATCGGCATCAATACGGGCCTGATATCGACCGAAGTCGCACCTTTCGGCGGGGTGAAGGAATCGGGGCTCGGTCGCGAGGGGTCGAAGTACGGGATCGAGGAGTTCCTCGAGATCAAGTACCTCTGTTTCGGGGGGATTTAGACCGGAGTGCGCCTGTGTTGAGCTCGTCACCGGCACATCTCGACTCCGCGAGCCGGCTCGGCACGCCTGCTTAGAGGCATCTCATCGAGCCTGTGTCGCTGCGCTTGTCCTCGGCGACGAGTCCGGCTCGCTCCGCGAGACGTGCCGGCGCCGTGGTCAACGGAAGTCGACTCGGCGACTGGTCTTCAGCGTCGGACCGTGGTCCAGTGCTCGGATACCGTGCGCAGGCGCTGCAAGGCGTCCTGTATATTTTCGAGCGAGTTCGCGTAGCTGAATCGCAGGTATCCCTCGCCATAGCTGCCGAACGAGCTGCCGCTCAAGCAGGCGACCCCGGCTTTCTCGAGCAGCAGGTCTGCGAGCTGACGTGAGGTCAATCCCGTCCCCGTGATGTTCGGGAATGCGTAGAACGCTCCCTGAGGTACGGCGCAGCGGAATCCTGGAATGTCGTTCAGCCCGTGCACGATCGCTTCCCGCCGGCGGCGGAACTCTGCCACCATCTGCTCGACGCAATCCTGCGGACCGGTCAGCGCGGCGAGCCCGGCGCGCTGCGTGAAGCTGGCGGTGCACGAGTTCGAATTGACCATCAGCAGGTCGACTGCCGACGCGAGCCACGCCGGCATCACGCCGTAGCCGAGGCGCCACCCGGTCATCGAATAGGTCTTGGAGAAGCCGTCGAGGATGACGGTCTTCTCCAGCATCCCGTCGAACCCCGCGATCGACTCGGGCTGATCGCCGTACCAAATGCGTGAATAGATTTCGTCGCTCAGGACGAGCACGTCGCGTTCGCGCAGCAGCTCCGCGATGCGCGCGAGGTCGTCTCTTGGAATCACGCCGCCCGTCGGATTGGCAGGCGAGTTCAGGATGACCATCCTGGTGCGGCTCGACAGCTTCGATGCGAACGTGTCGAGATCGAACGAGAAGCCGCGACGCTCGACGAGCGGTATGGGGACGGGCGTCGCGCCGAGAAACCTGATGAGCGACTCGTAAATCGGAAATCCCGGATTGGGATAGATCACCTCGTCGCCCCGTTCGACTACCCCCATCATGGTGAAGAACATGATTGGCTTGCCGCCGGGAACGACGACAACCCGTTCTGCGCCGACGTGGATGTTTCGCGTGCGCGAGATGTACGCTGCAATCGCCTCGCGGAAATCCGGGAATCCGCTCGTCGGCCCGTATCCCGTCCACCGCTCGTCCAGCGCACGCTTGCCGGCTTCGACGATGTGCGGTGGTGTCGGGAAATCGGGCTGGCCGATTTCCAGGTGGATGATGCTGCGTCCCTGCGCTTCGAGCGCGCGCGCCCGGGCCAGCACCTCGAAGGCGGATTCGGTCCCGATCCGGGACATGCGGTCGGCGAGTTGCACGGAGACTTCAGGGAGTATACCGAACGATTCGAACGAGCCGAACGCCGAACGATCCGAACGGTTACGGATTCGCGAAGGTAACCTGCCGGACCCACGTGCCGCTCGTGGTTTCGGGGGCGGACGCCAACGGCGTTTCGAATCGAGCGCTCAGCGTGGCGGGTTCTTCCGCCCGCGGAGGACCGGCGACGAGACCGCCGACGCCACGCAGCACGCCAACCGCGCGTTCGGACAATCGCGCGCTGAGAACCGGTTCGTTGGTATTGGGCAGCGCCAGTGATGCGAAGGTCCGCTCGAATTCCTTGAGCGGCTCGGGGCTGACGAAGATCAGGAAGTGCTCGCGTCCGCCGGCGCTCGTCACCTGCCAGTACATCTCGCGCCCGTCGCGCACCCCGGGAAGACGGTTGTCGCGGCCGCCCGGCAACGGGTTCTGCAGCGACTGATTCGGCAGCGGGAAGAGCAGGTACGACTCGCCGCGATCGTCTTCGTTCACGATGTAGACGTGCGCCGCGACCGACGTCCTCACCTGCAGATACAGCTTGTCGCCTGGATTGAGCCGGTCGCCCGGGCGCAGCGGTGAAGGCGAATCGCCATCGACGCGGTACATCGTCGCGCCAACGTCATAGCTTCCGGCGATCGGCGCGGCCGCCGTCGTGGCGGGCGCAGGCGTCGTTGCGACCCCACTGTTGGTGTTGACACGGGCAGTCCCGCTCAGTCGCGAGTACACCGCACTCCCGACGAGCGCACCGATCAGCACCACGCCTGCCGCGATCGATCCAATCGCAATGGCGGAACGTCGACCGCCCTCCTGCAGCGTTCCGTTGAGCGCCGCCTCGAACGCGCCGACGCTCGCATAGCGCGCCGCGGGATCAACGGCGAGCCCACGGTCGACGGCGTCGATGAATGCGTCCGGCAGATCGGGTCGCACGTCGCGCAGGTGACGACGAGGCACCTGCTGCTCGTGCTGGCGCGTAATCGCCGTTCGCGTGTCGCCAGGAACGGGATAGGTTGCCGTTGCCAGGTAGTAGAGCAGCACGCCCAGGCTGTAGATGTCCGATGCCCGGCTGCGCGGCTGGCCGGCGAACACCTCGGGAGCGACGTAGAGCGGCGTGCCTGCGAAATCATCGCCGGTCGCATTCGGACTACGGGTGAGATCACGGCTCGCACCGAAGTCCATCAGCACGATGCGACCGCCGTCCTCGCGCATGACGTTGTGCGCCTTGATGTCGCCGTGCAGGAGACCGGCGGCATGCACCGCCGCGAGCGCTTTGCACAGGTCGATGCCGATGAGCGCGACCTCACGTGCGCTGAGCGGTCCGTTCGCGCGCACGACCTCGTCCAGCGTGCGGCCCCTGACCAGCTCCATCGACACCCCGACCTCGTCGTCCTTGCGCTCGGCGCTGAACACCGTGACGACGTTCGGGTGGCGGACGCGAGCGAGCAGACGCGCCTCGCGCACGAGTCGATCGGCGTCGAACGCATGGCCGGGCCCGACCGCCCGCGTGACTTTGAGGGCAACGTCGCGATGCAGATCGGTGTCGAACGCGCGGTAGACGTCGCCGAACGTGCCGTGTCCGAGCGGCTCGACGATGGTCAGCGATCCCCAGCTGCTGCGCGATGCATGGAGCTGCGCGATGCGATCGAGCACCCGCAGCTGTTCCAGGACATCGGTGTCGATCGTATGGTCGCTCTCCATGCGATCCCAGTCGACCGGATCGCCGTCGGAGATCGACGCGGCAACGGAGAGGAGCGGATCGTCAGCGAGCGGTGCCACGGGACATCTCCTGCGCGAGCCGCACGAGGGCGCGGCTGACGGCCATGTGCGCCGCCGGAATGCTCGGCTTGCCGAGCGCGGCGGCGACTTCGGGATAGGGAAGCCCAAGCTCGATGCGCGCGATGATCGCTTCGCGGTCGTCGGGTCGCAGTCGGGTCATGGCTGCTTCGTAGCGCTCGAGCGCTTCCTGGCCGATAGCTTCCTCGAGCGGTGAGGGATCCGATGCCGGATGCACCGTGGCGAGGGGTTCTGAGGGTCCGCGGCGAAGACCGCGACGGGCCTCGTCACGAATACGGTTGAGCAGCGCCTGACGCAGATAGCCCTGAAACGCGCCTTCGTGCCGCGGCTCGAATTTGTCGAGGCGTTGCACGACGTTGGTCATCGTTTCCTGGACGAGGTCATGCGTATCGAGCGCCCCACGAGCCGACGCCGGAAGCCGCCCGTGCGCCCAGCGCTGCAGCCGTGGGAGATACCGCGCGCAAAGATCGTTGAGGGCATCCTGGTCGCCGCCGCGCGCGCGCATCACCAGTTCAAAGGACGATGCCGCTTCGGGCGCGGGTTTGCGGTCGTTGGACACCGGGACCTCTCGGCGACGGGGAGGCACACACCTGGAGCGTGCGCGCTGAAGTACAGGGCTGAGCGTGCCTATCATAGCGCCCCCCTGCAGGATCCCGGCGTCGAGCGTGAAAGCAGTCACGGGGTCGGTCCTCCTCTTGGGCAAACGACGGCGGCGCCGACCTCTAACGAGGTCGCCGCCGAACTCCCAAATCCCAACTCCCAACGCCCAACTCCCAACTCCCAAAGCCAAAAGCCCAAAGCCGAGAGCCGGCGTTGGTAGTTGGGAGTTGGCTCCAGCGTCAGAGAGTTGGGAGTTAACAAGCGTCGCGTCACGCGTTTACGAGAAAAGGGCCTCGTGTCGCGTGATGTACACTCAGGTTCCGCGAACCGTTCAGATAAGGCATGCACACGTCCACCGACGAGAATCCCTGGGCCTTGCTCGTCTACATGGTTGCCGACCATAAGGCCGGCCACCGTGTGCTCGATCCGTATGCCGATCGGGAGTTGACGGCCATTCTCGAGGCCGCGCGCGAGACCGACTTGCCGGTCGTGGTGCAGGTCGATTACCGCGTGAAGCGCGGCGTGACCCGCATCACCGCCAACGCGACACCAAATGGGATCCTGTGGCGGCCGATCGAGCCGCATCGACATCACGTGCGTCGACAGGTCCTCCGCAGCGATGCTGCGCTCGACCTTCGCGTCGAACATGGCGCCGAGTCCGATGCGGCCGGACCACACGTGCTCGCGCAGTTCCTGAAGTGGGGGCGATCGCAGGTGCCCGCGAAGCGCTACGCGATTCTGTTCTGGGGCCACAGTTGCGGACCCGGTGGCCTGTTCTATGACAACAGGCCGGGCGGGTCGGCCAAGCCGATGGGGCTCGACGACATCGAGCGCGCGATGCGGAAGGCCCGGGCCGACGTGATTCTGTTCCGCGACTGCTGCATGAGCACGCTCGAGACGGCGTTCCAGCTGCGCGACGTCGCCAACTACACGATCGCCTCGCAATCGCTGGTGCCGATCCGAGGCCAATGGCCGTACGTCGATCTGTTCGCGATCATGCAGACTGCCGCTGATGGCAACGAGGGTGCAGTGGCGCGCGCACTCGCGGCCAGGCTCGGGACCTATCACGACGATCCGGTCAATCGCTTCGGTCTGAAGGACGTGCCCTACGCCCTGCTCGATCTCGAAGGCGTGGATGCGCTCCAGCAGCCGCTGGCCGAACTCGTCGTTGCGTGCGATCAGGCACGCACACAGGACCGTCTCCGGCGGATGGCTGACACCGCGATCCGGCGAGCGAGACCCGTTCGTGCGGGGGATCCGTCGCTCGTGGATATTCGTGTGTTGTGCGAGACGCTCGCCGATGCGCGTGGGGCGCTGGGCACCACGGCCGCCAGCGTTGTCTCCGCGCTCGATCGGTCGCTGATCAAGTGGAACCGATCGCAGAAAGACCATTTCCGCGGCGTGAGCGCGTACTGCAAGCCCTCGGAGCGGCGAGCAGCCCATTCGTTCATCGACGCGTGGATGGCGCCGTCGATGTACAAGAACCTGGAGCTCAGTCAGGCAACACGGTGGGATCGGGTGGCCCTGCAACCGCCGCATCTTGCTTCGCCACGGCCTTCGGTGAGGCCGGGGCAGTAGCGCGGCTCAACTCGACGAGGTAGACGATGAGCAACGGCGACGATAACAAAGAGAACGAGTTCGGCACGCACATGCCCGCGAAGAAGAAGAAGACGAAGCGCACAGCGGCGGCCAAGAGTGCGAAGAAGAAGGCCAGCAAGGGTTCGAAGAAGAAGGCGGCCAAGAAGCGGTAACACGGTTTCCCGTAGTGAAGGATTCTCCTCGTTGGGTTCCCAGGTCAGCCGTCGTCATTGCGGCGCTGTTGTGCGTCAGTTCACGTCCTGACGCAGCGCCGCAGACGGCGGCGCACGCGACACGGACGGCTTTGGCAGATGACGTGCCGGCAGAGGCCCTGGCGGCAAATCATCTCGCGCAAGGTGAGTTGCACCCCGCACTCAACGAATACGAACGAGCCCTCTTCATGCGTGAGCGCAGCGGCGATGGGCCCGCTCGTCTCACGATCTTGCAGCAGTTGGCGTTCGTTTCGATTCAGTTGCAGCAGTTCGATCGAGCACGTGACTACCTCGCTCGGGTGCGCCAGTCCGAGCGTGACGGGGGAGGCGACGACCTGGTACGTGCGAGAACCCTCGAGCTGCACGGGTTGCTGGAGCGCTGGCAGTCTCAGTACACGGAAGCGCTCCGCGACGTCGACGCGGCGATTCAGCTGCGCGATCAACTCAAGTCCGACCATCCCGCCAATGTCACCGCGCTGCAGGTACGCGGAGATGTGCAGATGCTTATGGGGGATGTGGCAACGGCGCAGCGGACGTGGACGGCAGCGCTCGACCTGGCCCGACGAACTCTTGGTTCCGAGAACCGCGATGTTGCGGAAATCCACCGACGACTTGGGTTGGCGGCGTTTGCTCTCGGGAATCTTGCGGATGCGCGGCGGTTCTGGGAGGAGGGACTGCGCATTGCGGAAGCGGCCCTCAACCCTTGCGATCGCGCGTTGAGCTTCCTGATGCAGTCGGCCGCGACTTCGCGGCAGTACGACGGGCAATATGCTGCGGCCCGGGCTCTGCTGCGACGTGCACAGCGAACGACGGAGTCGTGTTCGGCGCGCGACCCGCGTTCCCCGGATGCTCGCGCGACGATCGTGAACAACGAAGCAGAATTGGAAGAAGAAGTCGGCGATCTTCCTGCAGCCGAGCGTCTGTACAGTCAGGCGATCGACATCTGGAGCAGCGGGCTCGGCCGAGAACACCCGTTTGTCGCGCGCGGGATCGATCGTCTGGCACAAGTCGTCGCACGGCGTGGGCAGATCACGCGTGCGAGAACGTTGTATACGCGGGCGTTGGCGATCAGGCGCAAGGCACTTGGACCAACGCACCCGCAGGTTGGTTACACGCTGGCGAATCTGGCTGCCACCGAGATCGACACGCGCAACTATGTGAGCGCGTCTCGCCACATCGATGATGCGATCGCCCTGTATCGCCAGACCGGCGCCTCGGATGATCCGGACCACCTGGCGCGCATGCTCGAACTGCGTGCCAAGCTTGCGTCCGCCCGCGGCGATGCAGCGGTCGCGCGCGCCAGCATGTCCGAAGCACTGATTGAACGTGAACGGGTATTCGGTCCCACGCATCCGTTGACCTCGGAGACGCGCGCGGGCCTGGCACGGCTCGACCTGATGCGCGGTGACGTGTCACACGCAGTCGAGGAAGCGCTGGTATCGGAGCGCAACGGTCGTGACCATCTGCGTTACACGCTGCGGTATCTCCCGGAACGGCAGGCGCTCGCATACGCGGGTCGTCGCACTCGTGCACTCGACGTGCTGTTGTCCGGCGGAATCGTCGATCCTGCTGCGCGCGTGACGGCGCTCGACGAGCTCGTGCAGTCGCGCGGTGTTCTGCTCGACGAGTTCGCGGCCCGGGCTCGGACGACCGCGACCCCTGATCCACATCTGCGCGACCTCCGCGAAGAAGCACAGTCGGCGCGCATGCGCTTCGCCAATCTCGTCGTACGCAGCTTGCGCGAGCCGGTCGACCGCAAGCTCCTCGATGCGGCTCGCGAGCGCAAGGAAGAAGCCGAGCGCGCGCTTGCCGAACGGAGCGCCGACGCGCGCGCTGAAGCAGCTCGAACCGCGGCCGGTATTCGCGAGGTGCGCGAGGCGCTGCCACCGGGAACCGCCGTCGTCTCGTTCGTCCGTTACGAGCGTGTGCAGCCTGGCACCGCAGCGCGATCCGCGGGTGTGCGGCCGTCATACGGAGCATTCGTGCTGCGCGCTGACGCAGTGGTGAACGAGGCCGTGTTCGTCCCGCTCGGATCGGCGGCGACCATCGAGCAGCAGATTCGCGCATGGAAAGCCGTTGTGACGGCCGCGGCCGCGACCGCCGCGCCGGCTGAAGGCGCCGATCCTGAACGGGACTACCGGCAGGCCGGCAGCATGCTGCGCACGACGATCTGGGATCCGATCGCGCCGCATCTCGGCACTGCGCGTCGTGCGTTCATCGTTCCCGATGGGTTGTTGAACGTCGTCAACATCGCCGCGTTGCCGTCGCGAAACGTTGGGCGGTATCTGGTCGAGGAACCGGTCGTCGTGCACTACCTGTCGACCGAACGCGATCTGCTGGCAACACCGCGAGCCACGTCCAGCTCCGCCCTGATCGTTGGTCGCCCGGCGTTCGAGCCGACGTCCGTTCGCGTCCGTGCCGCGAAGGCCACGCGATCCGGCTGCGATGCGACCGGGACGCTCCACTTCAACGACCTGCCGGGAACCGGCCGTGAAGCGCTCGACGTGTCGCGGCTCTGGGAAATGGAAGGCGGATCGCACGCCGAGGTGCTCACCGGCGCTGCCGCGACGGAAACTGCCCTGAAGCGCTCACTTGCCGACAGACGGGTGGTGCACCTCGCGACCCACGGATTCTTTCTCTCGTCCGGCTGCGCGCCAGGACGCCCCTCGACGTCGCTCGGGGCGGTCTTGAGCCCGGCGAAGGACCGGAGCAATTCGCGCGGCGTGGGCGGACTCGTGTCAGCCGATGCGATCGCGGCGGCGGAGCTCGAGAATCCTCTGCTCCTCTCTGGACTCGCAATGGCCGGCGCCAATCGCAGCGGTCGCCGACCGGTCGATCAGGACGACGGCATCCTCACCGCAGAGGAGATCGCGGGCCTCGATCTGCAGGATACGGAGTGGGCCGTGCTCTCGGCATGCGATACCGGTCTGGGCGAGATTCGTGCGGGTGAGGGCGTGTTCGGGTTGCGACGCGCCTTTCAGATCGCCGGCGCGCGCACGGTGATCATGAGCCTGTGGTCGGTCGACGACGAAGCCACACGCGTGTGGATGCGCGCGCTCTACAACGGCCGGCTTGCTCGCCGTCTCGACACCGCTGATGCCGTGCGCGAAGCGAGCCTCGGCGTCCTTCGTCAGCGCCGCGCCGCGCATCAGAGCACGCATCCGTTCTACTGGGCGGCGTTCGTCGCTGCCGGCGACTGGCGATAGGTTTCTTCGCTGTCAACTCCCAACTCCCAACTCCCAACTCCCAACTCCCAACTCCCAACTCCAAACTCCCAACTGCAAACTCCAATTCAAAGCGCCGATTCGAGGCGTTGCAGTTGGGGCTTGGGTTTTGGGATTTGGGATTTGGGTTTTGACTCAGGCCTCCAGCTCTTGCCCGCTCCGATCCGGCAGCGTGAAGATCAGTCCTGCCGCGAGGAGGAAGAACGCCGACGTGACTGCGAGCGCGAGGCCGATGCCGATTCCGGGCAGCGTCGCGAGCGCGCCGATCGTGTACGGCGCAATCGCGCCCGCCATTCGCCCGATGTTGTAGCTCGTGCCCTGACCCGTGGCACGCACCGCGGCGGGGAACAGCTCGGCGACGAAGCTGCCGAACATGCTGAAGTAACCGTGACCGAAGTAGCCGAGCACGGGCCCGAGCAGCATCAGCGCCAGCGGGCTGCGCGCCATCTGACCGTAGATCGGCACGAGCGCAGCCGCGCCCAGCATAAACAGAATGAACGTGGGTCGACGACCGAGACGATCGGCGATGAAACCGAACGTCAGGTACCCGAGATACGCACCGATCTGCACCGGGATCAGCCAGCCGAGGGAACCGACGACTCCCATGCCGGCGCCACCCTGCGCGATGGGACGTGAGAGGAACGCGGGCAGCCAGAAGAAGATGCCCCAGTAAGCGAATTGCACCGCGGATCCCAGCAGGACGATCAGGATCGTGCGCCCGATGAGCGTCGGTCCGAAGATGACGGTGAACGGATTCGGCGCCGTATCGGCCGCCGGGCGCCGGCGGGCCCAGGCCGGAGGTTCGTGCACGTTGCGACGAATCCACAACGTAAAGAGCGCCGGCGCCACGCCGACGACGAAGAGCCAGCGCCACGCGTTCGTGCCCAGACCTGGCGAACCGAGGATGGCCGCCGCCATCAGCGCGGCCAGGATGTAGCCGATTGCCCACCCTGACTGCATGATGCTGATCGCCTTGTTCCGATGCGCCGCCGGCCACGTCTCGCTGACGAGCACCGCGCCCGACGCCCACTCGCCGCCCATGCCGATCCCGAGAATCGCCCGCCACATCAGCAGCTGGACCACCGATTGCGACGACGCCGCGCCCAGTGACGCGAGTGAGAACAGCGAGATCGTTCCCATCAGCGCACGCGTGCGCCCGAAACGATCGGCGACGTAGCCGAAGATCAGGCCGCCAATGCCGGACATGACGAGGGTTACCGTGCCAAGCAGGCCCGCCGTCGCGTCGTTGAAACCGAAGTACTGCCGCAGTTGCCCGACGGCCATGGCGTAGAGCATGAAGTCCATGGCATCGAGCATCCAGCCGAACTTCGCCGCAAGCAGGACGCGCCACTGTTCAGGCGAGATCGTGCGATACCACGGCTCGGCGACGGGCACGCTGACGGCTGGCTGGATCATGGCTAGATGGTTGATGGTGGATGGTAGATAGTAGAAGGGCTGGTTGGTGGATGGTAGTTGGTAGATGGTAGGACCAAACACCAACCACGAACCACCACTATCCACCACTATCCACCACCCACCAACCACCATCGAGGTGAGCATGTCCGTAGACGTTGGCGCCAAAGCGCCAGATTTCACTCTGATGAATCAGGACCGCGAGCCGGTCACGCTCAGCGAGCAGTTGAAGCAGGGGCCTGTTGTCCTCGCGTTTTTCCCGGCGGCCTTCAGCGGCACCTGCACCAAGGAGATGTGCACGTTCCGTGACGCCGCACCGGAGTTGAACGATGTGAAGGCGAAGGTGCTCGGGATCAGCGTCGACACGTTCTTCGCACAGAAGGCGTGGGCCGACGCGCAGCACCTGAATTTCCCTCTGCTCAGCGACTTCAACAAAACCGTGATCCGCCAGTACGACGTCGTCAATCCCGACATGATCGGATTGAAGGACATCGCCAAGCGCGCCGTGTTCGTGATCGACCGTGGTGGCATCGTCCGGCATCGCGAGGTGCTCGACGACGCGCGCAACGAGCCGGATTATGGCAAGGTGAAGCAGGCGCTCGCGACTCTTTGAAAAATATTTTCACTCCGAACTTCGGGCTCACTCACTGGCATAGCGTTCCGGGGTCTGCCCGAAGTTCGATCCTCTAGATCGCGCGTCACACCGGAGTTACACTCGCTCGTCCCGCTCAAGACTACGCTCGATCCCAAACCATCTCGATGCCCGACACCGCCGTGATCGCCGCGGAGCGTACGCTTCCGCACAATCTCGAAGCCGAACGCTCCGTTCTCGGCGCCATCCTGGTTCACAACGACGCGTTCAACCTTGCGGTGCAGGTCATCGACTCGGGTGATTTCTATCGCGACGCGCACCGGCGGATTTTCGAGAAGATGATCGCGCTCAACGAGCGCGGTCAGGCGATCGACTTCGTGACCCTGCGCGAGGAGCTCTCGCGCGCCGGCGAGATCGAAGACGTCGGTGGCCCCGCCTACGTCTCGTCGCTCGCGGACGGCGTGCCGCGCGCCACCAACGTCGAATACTACGCGCGCATCGTCAAAGAGAAGTCGACGCTGCGCAATCTGATTTACGCGGCGAACAAGATCCTCACCAACGCCTACGAGGCCGATCAGGAAGCGGACCTGATTCTCGACGAAGCCGAGAGCGCCATCTTCGCCGTTGCCGATGATCGGTTGAAGGCCGGCTTCGTGCGGATGAGCGATCTGGTCAAGGAGAGCTTCCCCAAGATCGAGCAGCTGTTCGAGCAGAAGCGGCTGATCACCGGGGTGCCGACCAGTTTCGTCGATCTCGACACGATGACGCGTGGCCTGCAGGCCGGCGATCTGGTCATCGTCGCCGCGCGGCCATCGATGGGGAAGACGAGTCTCGTGCTGAACATCGCGCAGTACGTGGCCATGCAGCCGGGGCTTAGCGTCGGCTTCTTCAGCCTGGAAATGTCGAAGGAATCGCTATTCCTGCGCCTGCTGACGTCGGAAGCGCAGATCGACAGCCATCGGCTGATGAGCGGCGCGATCGGTCAAAAGGACTATGGCCGCATCTCGCACGCCCTCGAGACGCTGAGCGCGATGCGCCTGTTCATCGACGACACCGCCAACATCGGCGTGCTGGAGATGCGCGCGAAGGCGCGGCGCCTGCAGTCCGAGCACGGGCTGAATCTGATCGTCGTCGACTACATCCAGTTGATGAGCAGTCGTGGCCGTTTCGAGAATCGCACGCTCGAACTCGCCGGCATCTCCCGCTCGCTCAAAGGGCTCGCCAAGGAGCTGAACGTTCCGATCGTCGTTCTGTCGCAGTTGAGTCGCGCTCCGGAAGCGCGCTCGGACCATCGGCCGCAGCTCTCCGACCTGCGCGAGTCGGGCGCCCTCGAACAGGACGCGGACCTCGTCATCCTGATTTATCGTGATGATGTGTACAACAGGGATCCGAACAGTCCGGATGCAGGCACCGCCGAACTGATCGTCGCCAAGCAGCGCAACGGTCCTACCGGTGTTGTGCGCCTCGCGTTCCTGCGCGAGCAGACACGGTTCGCGAATCTGGCGAATTGAGGTGATCCGCAGCACGGTGGCGCGGGTCGATCTCGATGCGCTGACGACCAACTTCGCCGCAATTCAGCAGTTCCTCGCCAACGAGCCCGGACGCACGCCTCCGGGCATCATCGCCGTCGTCAAGGCGAACGCATACGGACACGGCGCATCGCGTGTCGCGCTCGCTCTCGAGAGGGCTGGTGCGACGATGCTCGCATGCGCCGACATCGAGGAGGGGATCGTGCTGCGATGCGCGGGTGTGCGCGTGCCGATTCTGATCTTCGGTGCGTTGAGCGTCAGCGACCTCGACGGAGTGTTCGAGTTCTCGCTGACGCCGACGATCTCGACGCCGTCAGCCGCGCGCGCGGTGCAGAGCGCCGCGGCGCGTCATCAGACGGCGCTCGGGTACCACTTGAAGATCGATACCGGCATGAACCGCCTCGGATTTCGACACGACAATCTGCGGCGTACGCTGCCGGAGCTGTTGTCGAGCACGAACCTGCGGCTCGATGCGGTCTACACGCATTTCGCGTCGGCGGATGTGCCGGAGAGCCCGGTGTTCGAGATGCAGCGGACGAATTACGAGAAGGCTCTGGCGATTGTCGACGATCTGATCGGGCCGCCTAAAGGCGGCCCCTACGAAGAAAGAAGAGTCCTGCGACATGCGGCGAACAGTGCGGCCATCCTGCGCGATTCGCGTGTGTGGTTCGACGTCGTTCGTCCGGGTCTGCTTCTTTATGGGATTGTCCCGCCGCCGCTCGCGTCGACGATCCCGCTGAAGCCGGTCATGTCGCTGACGAGTCGGGTTGTGGCCGTGAAGGGCTTGCGACCTGGCGAGGGCGTGGGGTACGGGTGGAAGTTTCAGGCCGACGTGCCGCGTACGATCGCCGTCGTGCCTGCCGGATATGCTGATGGTCTCGACGCACGCCTGTCGGGCCGAGGTGTCGTGTTGATTCGCGGTCGTCGCGTGCCGATCGTCGGCGCCGTCTCGATGGACATGATCACCGTTGATGTCACCGACGTGGGCGAGGTCCAGCCGGGAGATGAAGTCGTCCTCCTCGGACGGCAGGGCGACGAGAGCTGGCAGCAGATCGATGCGCGCGAAGTCGCGGCAGCCATTGGGACGATTCCCTGGGAAGTCGTATGCAGGCTGGGCACGCGAATCGAGAGACACTACGGTGAGAACAGTCAGGAATCAGGTGTCGGGAATCAGGAATCAGGGCGGGGCTAGGAATCAGAGGCGTGTTTGCGCAGGTCTCAGGCCGGATTCCTGAGTTCCTGAATCCCCGACAGCCCTGAATCCTGATACCAGATTCCTGATCCCTTCTGCGAGCGTCATG
>Ga0081539_10001301_pt1 | contig 43749 bp, 7 predicted proteins | sample TabmetS4T2R2_FD_71023 | JGI IMG/M metagenome (GOLD analysis project Ga0081539, IMG submission 71023) | Tabebuia heterophylla rhizosphere microbial communities from the University of Puerto Rico - S4T2R2 | ecosystem: Host-associated > Plants > Roots > Rhizosphere ... | reverse complement strand
TCAGTTGTTGTTATCGCGCTACTCGGGGCAACGGGACGTGAGCACGGGGACGCCGGTCGCCGGCCGTGGCCGCGCCGAGCTTGAACCGCTCATCGGTTTCTTCGTCAACACGCTCGTCCTGCGCACGGATCTTTCCGGCGATCCGACGTTCGACGAGTTGCTGCGGCGCGTCCGCGAAGTTTGTCTCGGCGCGTACACGCACGGCGACGTTCCTTTCGAGAAACTGGTCGAGGCCCTCCAGACCGAGCGCAGCCTGGATCACACGCCGCTGTTCCGCGTGATGTTCGCGTTGCAGAACACTCCGCTCGGAGAGTTGAGCCTGCGCGGTCTGCGGCTTTCGCCCGTCACCGAACTCGGCGACGCCGCAATGTTCGACCTGACCCTCAATATGCAAGAGGCCGGCGGAGAGATTCGCGGGAGCTTCGTCTACGACACAGACCTCTTCGACGCGGCGACCATCGAGCGGATGGCGGGCCACCTGCTGACGTTGTTGGAAGGCATCGTCGCGCGGCCCGAGGAACGTCTCTCGGCGCTGCCCATGCTCGGCGAGACCGAGCGAAAGTTGCTGCTCGAAGACTTCAACGACACGCGGCGCGACTACCCGCGCGACGTTTGCATTCACCAGCTCTTCGAGGCGCAGGCCGCGCGCACGCCCGCGGCGACGGCCGTCGTTTGCGGCGAAGAGCGTCTGACCTATGGCGAACTGAACGCGCGCGCCAACCAACTGGCTCATCACCTTTTGAGCCACGGCATCAGCCCCGAGTCGCTGGTCGGCGTCTGTCTCGGGCGCACGTCGGCACTGCTCGTCGGCTTGCTCGGCGTGTTGAAAGCGGGCGGGGCCTACGTGCCGCTCGATCCGGAGTATCCGCGCGAGCGCATCCGCCTGACGCTCGGGGACGCGGGCGTCAAGGTACTGCTGACCGAGGAGTCTCTGCTCGGCGCGCTGCCCGTCGGCGACGAGGTGGTCGTCTGCATCGACAGTGACGCAGAGACCATCGGGCGCGCGAGCGACGAGAATCCTCTTGTCAAAGTCGCGCCCGGCAACCTGGCCTACATGATCTACACGTCGGGCTCGACGGGGCGGCCCAAAGGCGTCGCTATCGAGCACGGGAGCGCGGTCGCCCTGCTTCAATGGTCGCGCGAGACCTTCTCGGCGGAAGAACTGGCGTGTGTGCCGGCCTCGACCTCGGTCTGCTTCGACCTTTCGGTCTTCGAGATGTTCGCGCCGCTCGCGTGCGGCGGCCGCGTCGTCGTCGCGCAGAACGCGCTGTCGCTGCCGTCGCTTGGCGGCGAGGGCCTGACGCTTATCAACACCGTTCCCTCAGCGATGGCCGAACTGGTGCGGGCCGGCGGCGTCCCCGACTCTGTGCTCACCGTCAATCTGGCGGGCGAACCGCTCAAACGCGCGCTCGTCGAACAGGTCTACGAACGGACCGGCGCGCAGCGCGTCTGGAATCTTTACGGCCCGTCAGAGGACACGACCTACTCGACCTTCACACTCGTCGAACGCGGCGGGCCGGGCGAGCCGACCATCGGGCGGCCCGTCTCGAACACGCGCGCTTACGTGCTCGATGCTCACCTGCGTCCCGTCCCCGTGGGCGTGGCCGGCGAACTCTACCTCGGAGGCGAGGGGCTGGCGCGCGGCTATCACGGGCGGCCCGGTCTGACGGCCGAACGCTTCGTGCCTGACCCGTTCTGCGAGGAGCCCGGCGCGCGTCTATATCAGACGGGTGACCTGGCGAAGCATCAGCCGGGCGGCGGGCTTGAGTTCTTAGGTCGAATCGATCATCAAGTGAAGGTGCGCGGTTATCGCGTCGAGTTGGGCGAAGTCGAGGCGGCGGCGCGGGCGTTCGCGTGGGTCAAGGGATGTGTGGCGACGGCGTGGGGCGAGGGAGCCGAAAGGCGGCTGGTGCTTTACGTCGAGCGCGAGGCAGGTCGCGCCTCGTGGGATGAGGCGGTGGCGGAGTTGCGGGCGAGTCTGCGGACGCGGCTGCCGGGATGGATGGTGCCGGAGGCTGTGATCGAGGTCGAGCGAATGCCTTTGACGCCGACGGGCAAGATCGACCGTCGCGCGTTGCCTGAACCGGAGCCGGCGAGGTCTTTGTCGTCGGCGACGTTCGTCACGCCGCGAACGCCAATCGAAGAGTTATTGGCGCAGGTCTGGGCGGAGACGCTCGGTCTGGACGGCGTCGGACGCGACGACAACTTCTTCGAGTTGGGCGGGCATAGCTTGCTGGCGACGCGGGCCGTCTCGCGCTTGCGCGAAGCGCTCGGCGTGGAGTTGCCGCTACGCACAATCTTCGAGGCGCAGACGCTCGGCGAGTTGGCCGCGCACGTCGCGGCCGCCTGGCGCGAAGGGCAGGGCATTGAGTCGCCGCCGCTCGCGCCCGTCGAGCGTGTGGACGGCCTGCCGCTCTCGTTCGCGCAGCAACGCCTGTGGTTCCTCGACCAGTTGGAGCCGGGGCTCGCGGCCTACAACATGCCGGGCGCTGTCCGCCTGTCAGGGGCTTTGAACTTCGACGCGCTCGAACGAAGCCTCGCCGAAGTCGTGCGGCGACACGAGGTCTTGCGGACGCGCTTCGCGCAGGTGGACGGCCTCCCCGTGCAAATCATCTCGGCGGAGCAGGAGTTCGCGCTGACGCTTGAAGACCTTTGTGACTTAAACGAGCCGGAGCGCGACGCGGAACTATCGCGGAGAATCACGGAAGAGGCCGAGAGACCTTTCGACCTGTCGGCCGGCCCGCTCGTGCGTGCGCGCATCTTCCGCGTCGCTGATGAAGAGTACGTCCTGCTCGTCACGATGCATCACATCGTTTCTGACGGCTGGTCAATCGGCGTCTTGATACGCGAGGCGGCGGCGAACTATGCGGCTTTTGTCGAGGGCGTCGAGACGCCGGCGGGCGCGCTGCCGATTCAGTACGGCGATTACGCCTCGTGGCAGCGCGGTTGGCTGCGCGGCGAAGCGCTCGAACGTCAACTCGACTACTGGCGGCGGCAACTCGGCGGCGAAGCGCTCGTGCTCGACCTCGCTGCCGACCGCCCGCGTCCGGCCGTCCAGAGCTATCACGGCGCGCGTCGCACCTTCGAACTGCCGCCGGAACTGTCGGCGTCGCTCAAGGGTCTGAGCCGGCGTGAGGGGGCGACCATCTTCATGACGGTGCTCGCCGCCTTCAAGCTCCTCCTGCATCGCTACACGGGCGCGGACGAGATCGTCGTCGGCACCGACATCGCCAACCGCAACCGGCGTCAGACGGAAAGTCTCATCGGCTTCTTCGCCAATCAGTTGGTGATGCGGACTGACGTCTCCGGCAACCCGACCTTCCGCGAACTGCTCGGCCGCGTGCGCGAGACGGCGCTCGGAGCCTACGCGCATCAGGACGTGCCGTTCGAGAAACTGGTCGAGGAGTTGCAGCCCGAACGCGATCTGAGTCGCCCGCCGCTCTTCCAAGTCAAGTTCGTCTGGCAACAGGATCAGCTTGAAGGCGTACGGATGCCGGGGCTCAGCCTGACTCCGTTCGACGTCGAAAGCAGGTCGGCGAAGTTCGATCTGACGCTCTTCATGTTCGAGTCCGAACAAAAGCTTGGCGGCATGCTCGAATACAACACAGACATCTTCGACGGCGAGCGCATCGGGCGGATGCTCGAACACTTCCGCACGGTGCTGGCCGGCGCGGCCGCGAATCCGTCGCGCCCCATCGGATACCTGCCGCTGCTCGGCGAGGGCGAACGGCAGACCGTGCTCGACGTTTGGAATGCCATGCGAACCGAAGCCCCGCATGACCTTTGTGTCCACCAACTCTTCGAGCGACAGGCGCGACTCACGCCGCACATCAAAGCGCTCTCCGACGGCGCACGGCAGCTGAGCTACGCCGAACTGGACGCGCGGAGCAACCAACTCGCGCGCTATCTGCACGGGCTTGGCGTCGGGCCGGAGGTGCGCGTCGGCGTCTGCCTGCGTCGCTCGCTCGACATGGTGACGGCCGTGCTCGGCGTCCTGAAGGCCGGCGGCGCTTACGTCCCGCTCGATCCTTCGTACCCGACCGAACGGCTCGCCTTCATGCTCGAAGACGCGGCCGCCCCGGTCCTGCTCACCGAGGAAGAACTGGTTGACGAACTTCCGAGCCACTGGGGTTACGTGCTGTGCATTGACTCCGAGGCGGAAGCGATTGCCTGCTGCGGCGTGGAGAAGTTGGACGGCGGCGCGTCGCCTGCAAACCTCGCCTACGTCATCTACACCTCGGGCTCGACCGGCAGGCCCAAAGGAGTGATGGTCACGCACGGCGGGCTATCCAACTACCTGAGTTGGTGCGTGCGTACTTATAACGCGGGCGACGGCACGGGCGCGCCCCTTCATTCGCCGCTCGGCTTCGACCTGACCGTCACCAGTCTCTTCGCGCCGCTCGTCGCCGGGCGCGGTGTGACGTTGTTGCCGGAAGGCGAGGGCGTTGACGCGCTGGCCGCGGCGCTCGCCGCCGAGCAGGAGTTCAGCCTCGTCAAACTCACCCCCGCGCACCTCGACGCGCTGAAAGGTCGTCTGGACGGCCGGCATCTCGCGCGCGCGGCGAAGGTGCTCGTCCTCGGCGGCGAAGCGCTCGCGGGCGAGGCTTTCGAATGGTGGCGCGCCAACGCGCCCGAGACGCGCATCGTCAACGAGTACGGCCCGACCGAGACGGTCGTCGGTTGTTGCGTCTACGAAGTGCCGTTGGGAGCCGCGCCGAAGGGCCCGGTGCCCATCGGCCGCCCCATCGCCAACACGCGCCTCTACGTTTTAGACCGCAGGCTCCAACCCGTCCCCGTGGGGGTCGCGGGCGAGCTTTACATCGCGGGCGACGGCGTCAGCCGCGGCTATCTCAACCAGCCCGACCTGACGGCCGAGACTTTCTTGCCCGATCCCTTCGGGGATGCGCCCGGCGCGCGCATGTATCAGAGCGGCGACGCGGCGCGCTTCCGCGCCGACGGCACGCTTGAGTTCCTCGGCCGCGTCGATCAACAGGTCAAGGTGCGTGGCTTCCGCATCGAGCCGGGCGAGGTCGAGGCGGCGTTGCGCAGGCATCCGTCCGTGCGCGAAGCGGTCGTCGCCCTGCGCGAAGGGGCTGGCGGTAGCGCCGCGCTCATTGCCTACGTGGTCGGCGAGGACCGCAACGTGCCTGACGCGGCGACGCTGCGCGCCTTCCTCAAGGACAAGCTGCCCGAGTACATGATTCCGTCAGCTTTCGTCGCGTTGGACGCGCTGCCGCTGACGGCCAACGGCAAAGTCAACCGGCGCGCGCTGCCTGCGCCCGAACGCGCGGGCCACGATGCGGACGACGGCTACGCCGCGCCACGCACGCAGTCCGAGGCAGCGGTCGCGGCCATCTGGAGCGAGGTGTTGAGCGTGGAACGCGTCGGCGTCCACGACAACTTCTTCGACCTCGGCGGCCACAGCCTGCTCGCCACGTACCTCGTACACAAAGCCGGCACGCATTTCGGCGTCAATCTTTTCCTCCGCGACCTGTTCCACGCGCCGACGGTCGCGGAGTTCGCCGTCACCATCGCGCGGCTCAAGGCGAGCCGGCAGGAGCAGATCGGCGAGCAGCTCTCACTGCCGCGTCTGAGCCCCGCGCCGATTGAGCGTTACGAGCCTTTCCCGCTCACGGAGATTCAGCAGGCTTACTGGATCGGTCGCAACGGCGATTTTGAACTGAGCAATGTCGCGGCCCACGGCTATCTGGAACTCGAAGGTGCGGGGCTCGACCTGTCGCGTCTGAACCGTGCCATCCGCCGCTGCGTCGAGCGTCACGACATGCTGCGCGCCGTCGTGACGCCGGACGGTCTCCAGCGTGTGCTCGAACACGTCCATGATTATCAAGTGGCCGTGGTTGACTTGCGGGGGCGTGACCCGCAGACGGTCGCGGCGGAGTTGGAGCGCATCCGCGAGGAGATGTCGCATGAGGTTCGCCCGGCCGATTGTTGGCCGCTCTTCGAGATTCGCGTTTCCCTGCTCGACGGCGACCGGATGCGCTTCTATCTCAGCATCGACGCTCTGATCTGCGATGCGTGGAGCGTTCGTCTGTTGGCAACCGACCTCGCGCGTTTCTACAACGACCCGGAGACGGAAGCCGCGCCGCCCGAACTCACCTTCCGCGACTACATGCGGAGCTTGCTTTCGCTCAGAGAAGGCGAACTCTACCGCAACTCGGCCGAGTACTGGCGACGTCGTCTGCCGGCGCTTCCGCGCGCGCCCGAACTCCCACTGGCCTGCGACCCCGGCTCGCTGGCCGAGCCGCAGTTCAAACGGCGCGAGATGGTGCTCGGGCGCGAGGCCTGGCGGCGTCTGAAGGAGCGCGCGGGAAGTCTCGGTCTGACACACTCCGGCGTGCTGCTCGCCGCTTACTCCGAGGTGCTGGCCGCGTGGAGCAAGAGCGCAAAGTTCACCATCAATCTCACGCTCTTCAATCGTCTGCCGCTGCACCCGCAGGTTAACGAGATAGTCGGCGACTTCACCTCCATCATCCTGCTGGCGGTCGATGCCTCGCGCGCCGAGACGTTCGAGACGCGCGCGCTGCGCCTCCAGGAACAACTCTGGGACGACATCGACCACCGGCACTTCAGCGGCGTCTCCGTGCTCCGCGAGTTGAGCAAGCAGAACCCGACGGGCGGTCCGGCGACGATGCCCGTCGTCTTCACCAGCGTCCTCATGCACGATCGCGTGGAGGACACGACGGACACACCGTTCCACAGCTTCGACGTCGTCAACAGCATCACGCAGACGCCGCAGGTCTGGATTGACAATCAGGTGACGGAGCACGAAGGCGCGCTGCGCGTCGTCTGGGACGCCGTCGAAGAACTCTTTCCCGCCGGCATGCTCTCGGACATGTTCGACGCCTACTGTCGCCTGCTCGAACGTCTGGCCGAGGACGAAGAGGCCTGGTGCGAGCCGTCGCGCCGTCTGCTGCCCGGCTCTCAAGCCCAACAACGCGCCGAAGTGAACGCCACCGACGCGCCCGTGCCGGAAGGAATGCTGCACACGTTGTTCGAGCGGCAGGCGTCGCTGCGCGCGCGAGAGACTGCCGTCATCTCGCCGGCGCGGACGCTCAGCTATGAGGAACTGCAACGTCTCTCGAATCAAACGGCGCACTTATTGCGCGAGGCCGGAGCGCGGACGGGCGCGCTCGTCGCCGTCGTGATGGAGAAGGGGTGGGAGCAGGTCGCGGCTGTCCTCGGCATCTTGCAGGCGGGGGCGGCCTATCTACCCATCAGCCCTGAAGTGCCGGCCGAGCGCCTGCGGCACCTCCTCGAACACGGCGAGGCCGAACTGGTGCTGACGCAGCCGAAGTTCGCGCACACCGTCGAGTGGCCCCGGCGCGTGCGGACGTTCGTCGTCTCCGAAGAGGCGCTGGCGGGCTTGCCCGACGCGCCGCACGAGCCGGTGCAGAGGCCGGAGGACTTGGCCTATGTCATCTACACCTCCGGCTCGACGGGGCTGCCGAAGGGCGTGATGATCGACCATCGCGGCGCGGTCAACACCGTGCTCGACATCAACCGTCGATTCGCCATCGGGCCGGAAGACCGCGTGCTGGCGCTCTCGTCGCTGAGCTTCGACCTCTCGGTCTACGACATCTTCGGGACGCTGGCCGCGGGCGGCGCGCTCGTCATCCCCGAGCCCGAGACCGCGCGCGACCCCGCGCGTTGGGCGCAACTCGTCGGCGAACATCGCGTCACCGTCTGGAACTCCGTGCCCGCATTGATGGAGTTGTTCGTCGATTACGTCGCGGGCCGCCCCGCTGCGCGCCCGCGCGACCTGCGGATCGTCATGCTCAGCGGCGATTGGATTGCCACGAGTCTGCCGGAGCGCATCCGCGCCGAGGCGCCGGAAGCGCGCCTCTTCTCGCTGGGCGGCGCGACCGAGGCTTCCATCTGGTCAATCATCCATCCGATCGAAGATGTCGATTCGGAGTTGCCGAGCATCCCTTACGGCAAGCCGATGGTCAATCAACGCTTCTACGTCCTCGGTGAAACTCTTGAGCCGTGCCCCGTGTGGGTGCCCGGCGACCTCTACATCGGCGGCGTCGGCCTCGCCCTTGGTTACTGGCGCGACGAGGCTTTGACCCGTGGCAGCTTCATTGAAAACCCGTGGACGCATGAGCGGCTCTATCGCACGGGCGACGTGGGCCGCTATCTGCCCGACGGCAACATCCAGTTCCTCGGTCGCGAAGATTCGCAGGTCAAGATACAAGGCTATCGCGTCGAACTCGGCGAGGTCGAGGCGGCGCTGGCCGCCCACCCGGAAGTGCGCGCGGCGGTGGTGACGGCGGTGGGTAAGGTTCCGGGGCCGCGTCGCCTGGTCGGCCACGTCGCAGGCCCCGCGCATCTGTCGGGCGAGACGCTGCGCGAGTTCCTGCGCCAAAAACTACCGCCGTACATGGTGCCGTCTTCGGTGACCGTCCTCGACGAGTTGCCGCTCACGTCGAACGGCAAGATCGACCGGCGCGCGCTGTCGCTCGCCGTGCCGTCAGACGCGAAGGCGATGGTCAACGTCGGGCGTGCTTCCGAGGGCGCCCGCGCGCGGTTCGCCGCGCTCGTCGCGTCCGTCATGCAGCTTGAAGAGATCGAGCCGGACGCGAACCTGCTCGACCTCGGCGCAAGCTCGATCGACATCGTGCGCATCGTCAACTTGTCGGAAAGGGAATTGGCTTTCCGCCCGCGCGTCGATGAGTTTTACATGTCGCCGACGGTCGAGTGGCTGGCGTTGAAGTACGAGGAGCTTGAGCGCGCGGGCGGCGGGGCCGAGGCCGTCACCGCGGAGCCGCCGCTCTTGAACCTCGGTGCGGTCGGCGAGATGCAAACCATCAAGCAGGCGCTGGCGCAACTGAAACAACTCTCGCCGGAAGAGGTCGCGCGGCTGCTCGACGCCGGGCGCGCGGGCGCGAAGGAGAAGTCGCATGAGCAGTGAGGTGCAGTCGTTGGAGGCGCTGGCGTCCGACATCGCGGGTCAGGTTGCGGGGCTCTCGCCGGAGGAGCGCGAACTCTTCGAGTTGCTGCTCCGTCAGCAAGGCATCGACGTGCGCGGCACGCTGATTCTGCCACGGCCCACGAACGCCGCGCCGCCGCTCTCCTTCGCCCAGCAGCGCCTCTGGTTCCTCAACCAGTTGGAGCCGGGCGACGCGTCTTACAACATCTCCACCACGGTGCGACTGAACGGCCCGCTCGACGCGAAGGTGTTGGAAGAATGCCTGAACGCGGTCGTGCGACGGCACGAGTCGTTGCGGACGGCCTTCGTCGCCGACGGCGGCGAGGCGAGGCAAATCGTCACGCCGGAAGCGCACGTTGCCATCGAGCGTTTCGACTTCACCGGCGAGCCCGAAGGCGAACGCGACACGGCGGCGCTGCGGCTGGCCGCCGAGGACGCGCGGCGACCGTTCGACCTGACGCGCGTCCCTCTGCTGCGCGTCCTCCTGCTCAAACTTGATGCCGAAGAGCATCTGCTTCATCTGACCATTCACCACATCGTCGCCGACGCGTGGTCTTTGGGTCTGCTCATCGGCGAGGTGGCGACCGTTTACGCCGCGCGCGTGGCGGGCCGTCCGGCCGAACTCCCCGAGATGTCGATTCAGTACGCCGACTTCGCCGTCTGGCAACGCGAACGTCTGCGCGGCGCGGCGTTCGAGGGGCAGTTGAAATACTGGGAGAAGCAACTTGCCGGCCCCGTCCAGCCGCTCGAACTGCCCACCGACCGCCCGCGCCCGCCGGTCAGTACGCACACGGGCGCGCGCTTCCCCATCTCGCTCACGCCGGCTCTCTCCGCACAACTCGCCGGCCTCGCGCGCGCCGGCGAAGCTTCGCTCTTTATGGTGCTGCTGGCGGCGTTCGACGCGTTGCTTTGCCGCTATACGGAGCAGACGGACCTGGTCGTCGGCACGCCCACGGCGAACCGCACGCGGTTTGAGACCGAGAAGATGATCGGCCTCTTCATCAACACGTTGCCGCTGCGAGTTGACCTCTCCGGCGATCCGACCTTCGCCGAACTCCTTGGCCGCACGCGCGCCGTCGCGCTCGCCGCTTATGCTAATCAGGACGTGCCCTTTGAGCAGTTGATCGAGCGTCTGAAGATCGACCGTCAACTGAGCCGCACGCCGCTCTTTCAGGTAGTGCTCACGCTGCAAAACGCGCCGGCGCCGCCCGTGGCCGCGCAGGGCCTCTCGCTCGAGGTGTTGGACGTACCGACCGGGACGTCGAAGTTCGACCTGTCGTTGACGCTCGTCGAGACGCCAGAGGGACTGAGCGGCTTCTTCGACTACAGCACAGACCTCTTCGAAGCCGGCACGATTCAGAGGCTCGCGGGACACTTCCGCCGTCTCCTTGAAGCGGTCGTCGCGGACCCGCAGCGCCGCGTCTCCGAACTGCCTTTGATGGACGAGGCCGAGCGCCGGACGGTGCTCGTCGAGTGGAACCGGACGAGCGACGCGGGCGAGCCCTTCGAGTGTCTGCAACGAATGTTCGAAGCGCAGGCCGCGCGCACGCCGGACGCGGTCGCGGTCGTTTGCGGTGAGCGAAAGATGAGCTATCGCGAACTCGACACAGCCGCGAATGTGCTCGCGCGCCGGCTGCGCGCGTTGGGCATCGGGCCGGAGCGCGTCGTCGGGCTGTGTGCGGAGCGCTCAATCGAGATGGTGGTCGGGCTGCTGGCGATTCTCAAGGCCGGCGGCGTGTACCTCCCGCTGGAGCCCGAGTATCCGGACGAGCGGCTCGCCTACATGCTCGCAGATTCCGGCGCATCCGTCCTTCAGGCGCAGCCGGAACTCGCTCCACGCTTCGCCAACTATACCGGGACAATCGTGCCGCTTGACGCACAGACGGAAGCGACTGAACACGACCGTCTCCCACTCACAGAAGTCACGCCCGAGAATCTCGCCTATCTCATTTACACGTCGGGCTCGACCGGCAGACCGAAGGGCGTGCAGGTGACGCATGCGTCCGCCTGTAACCATCTGCGTTGGCGGCAGCGCGCATACCCGCTCTCTGACTCCGACAGCTTCCTGCAAAAAGCTTCAATCGGCTTTGACATCTCGGTGTGGGAAATCTTCGCGCCGCTCGTGGCGGGCGCGCGGCTCGTGCTCGGCGAGCCCGGCGGACAGCGCGACAGCGCCTATCTCGCCCGGCTCATCGCCAAGGAGCGAATCACGGTCGCGCACTTTCATCCGGCCCTGCTCCGCGCCGTCTTGCAGGAGCCGGACGCCGCGCGCTGGACGAGTCTCAGGCAAGTCTTCTGCGGCGGCGAAACGCTGCCGCGCGAGACTCAACGCCTCTTCTTCGACACCGTCCGCGCCGAATTGTGCCATCAGTACGGGCCGACGGAGACGACCATCGACGTGGCGGCGTGGGACTGTGCGCCCGACGACACGCGCGCCGTCATTCCCATTGGGCGGCCCGTGAGCAACACGCAACTCTATGTGCTCGACGAGTCGATGCGTCCCGCCCCGGTCGGCCTGCCCGGCGAACTCCACGTCGGCGGCCTCGCCCTCGCTCGCGCTTACTTGAACCGTCCGCGGCTCACCGCCGAGCGTTTCGTGCCCGATCCGTTCTCAAGTGAGCCGGGGGCGCGTCTCTATCGCACGGGCGACCGTGCGCGGCTGCTCTCGGACGGCGCGGTACAGTTCCTCGGGCGCGTGGACGGTCAGGTCAAGGTGCGCGGCTACCGCGTCGAGCTGGGTGAGATTGAGGCGGCGCTCGCCTCATACCCCGGAGTGCGCGAATCGGCGGCGGCCGTGCACGCGGACGCGAGCGGCGCGCGGCGACTGATTGGCTACGTCGTCGCGCGCGGCGAGCGCCAGCCGACGACGAGCGAATTGCGTGAACACCTCAAGCAACGTCTGCCGGAATACATGGTGCCGTCCTTCTTCGTCACGCTCGACGCGTTGCCGGTGACCCCCAACGGCAAACTCGACCGCCGGCGTCTGCCCGAGGCCGAACCGTTGACATCCGACGTGTCTGAGATGCCGCGCGGCCCTGCCGAGGAGGCGATGGCCGCCATCTGGTCGGAGGTCCTGGGCGCAACGGTGATGGGAGCGCGGACGAACTTCTTCGATCTGGGCGGGCACTCGTTGCTGGCGACGCGGATGATGGCGCGAGTGCGAGAGGTGTTCGGGGTCGAGGTGGAGCTGCGGTCGCTCTTTGAGGAGCCGACCGTCGAAGGCTTGAGCCGCGTGGTGGAGGAGAAGCTGCGCGGGGCTGCCGGTGTCGAAGGGGGAGTCAAGGGGCTCGGGCGAATCGAACCCGCAGAGCGAAAGGGCGGAGCCGTCGAGTTGTCGTACGGGCAACGGCGGCTCTGGTTCCTGCAACGTTTGGAGCCCGAGAGCGCTGCTTACAACCTGCCCATGTCGGTGCGGTTGAAGGGCGAGTTGGACATCGAGGCGCTGCGTTGGAGCTTGAGCGAAATTGTGCGCCGGCATGAGTCGTTGCGGACGCGCATCGAGTCGGTAGAGGGACGGCCCGTGGCGATTGTCGAAGAAGATGCGGAACTGTCTCTGACGTTCGACGACTTGAGCGCCTTGGAGACCGTCGAGCAGCGCGAGGCGACGGCCCGTGACCTCAGCCTGACGGAAGCGGCTCTTCCCTTCGACTTCGAGCGCGGCCCGCTGCTGCGCTGTCGTCTCTTGAAGTTGAAAGATGACGACCACGTTCTCATCCTCGTCATGGCGCACGTCGTCTCGGACGGTTGGTCGGTCGGCATCATGGTGCGCGAGTTCGCTGCCGCTTATGAGGCGCGGCGGGAAGGTCGCGCGGCCGCGCTGCCCGCGTTGCGTGTGCAGTACGCGGACTGGGCCGCGTGGCAGCGCAGGGCGCTCGAAGGCGGCGCGCTCGAAGGGCAGTTGGACTACTGGCGTGCGCGATTGGGAGGCACGCTGCCGGCATTGGAACTGCCCGGCGATCACCCGCGGCCGAAGACGCCGACCGGCAGGGGCGGATACTTGCGGCGGCCGCTCCCGGCCGAGTTGAGCGAGGGTGTGAGGGCGCTCAGCGCGGTCGAGGGCGTGACACCCTTCATGGTGCTGCTGGCGGCCTTCAAGGTACTGCTCTACAGGCACACGGGGCAGGAAGACGTCGTCGTCGGAACCCCGATCGCGAACCGGACGCGGCGCGAGATCGAAGACCTCGTCGGCTTCTTTGTCAACATGCTCGTGCTGCGGACGCGAATCGAAGGGCGCGCGACGCTACGCGAGGCGCTGGCGCGCGTGAAGGAGACGGCGCTCGGCGCATACGCCAATCAGGACGTGCCATTCGAGAAGCTGGTCGAAGTGTTGCAGCCGGAGCGTGACCCGTCGCGCGCGCCGCTCTTTCAAGTCGCCTTCGTCATGCAGCAGCGGTCGCAAACGCCCTTGCGCGGCGTCGCGGGGCTCGAGATAGAGGGTGCGGAGGTCGAGCCGGAGACGGCGCGCTGGGACTTGACGCTCGTTCTTGACGAGACACCGGCGGGTCTGACATTGGGCGCGGAGTACAGCGCCGATTTGTTCGGGCCGGAGACGGTCGAGCGTCTGCTGCAACGCTACGAACAACTGCTCCGAGCGATGATGACGGACGCGGGGGGTCGCGTGAGCGTCGCGCCCATGTTGACCGAGGCGGAGCAGCGTCTGCTGTTGACGGAGTGGAGTCAGTCCGCGCCGCCGGCTGATGCGCAGGCTTGGCGGAGCGTGCCGTCGTTGTTCGCTGAACTGGCGCGGCTTCATCCATCGGCCGCGGCGGTCGAACACGGCGACGAGACATTGAGCTATGCCGGGTTGGACGAACGCGCGGACGCGTTGGCGCGACATCTGCGGGCGCTCGGCGTCGGCGCAGAGACGCTGGTCGGCCTGTGTCTCGGGCGCGGCGCGGAGCAGGTCATCGGCGCGCTCGCCGTGCTCAAAGCGGGCGGAGCTTATCTGTCCCTAGACCCGGCGTACCCGCGCGAACGGCTCGCCTACATGGTCGAAGACAGCGGGCTCAAAGTGCTCGTCACGCGACGCGGCCTCGTCGAAGGACTGGCGGCGGAAGATGTGGTCATCGTGCATCTTGACGAACCGCTGCCGGCCGGCGCGGGCGCGTGGCTGGTTGATCCGTGCGAGGTGACGGCCGACAACCTGGCCTATGTCATCTACACGTCGGGCTCGACGGGGAGGCCGCGCGGCGTGGCGCTAACGCACGGGGGCCTGTCCAACCTCGTCGCGGCGCAGCGGCGCGCGTTCGGCGTGCGGCCCGCCGAGCGCGTCCTACAGTTCGCCGCCTTCAGCTTCGACGCCGCGGTCTCCGAATTTTTCGTTACGCTGCTCGCGGGCGCGACGCTGGTGCTCGCCGACGCGGAATCCATTCTGCCCGGCCCGGCGCTGGCGGAGTTTCTTGAGCGCCGCCGCGTGTCGATGGCGACGCTGCCGCCCTCCGCTCTGGCGAACATGCCGCGCGCCGAGTCCGGCACGTTGACGAAACTCGTGACGGCCGGCGAGCCTCTGACGCCGGGCGCACTCGCACGCTGGAGGGGTGACGGCCGCGAAATCATCAACGCCTACGGCCCGACGGAGACGACCGTCTGCGCCACCGTCGGAACCTGCGAGCCAGAAGACGGCGTCGTCACCATTGGGCGATCGATTGACGGCGCCGAGGTTTACATCCTCGGCGAAGACCTGCAACTCGTCCCCGCCGGCGTGACTGGCGAACTCTACGTCGGCGGTCGCGGCCTCGCGCGCTGCTATGTCAACCTTCCGTCGCTGACGGCGGAGAAGTTCGTCCCCGACCCTTTCAGCAATCGCGCGGGCGCGCGCCTCTACCGCACGGGCGACCTCGCGCGCTGGACCGCAGACGGCCGCGTCGAGTTCATCGGCCGCCGCGATCAACAGGTGAAGCTGCGGGGCTTCCGCATCGAGCTGGGCGAAATCGAGTCCGTACTCAGCCGTCATCCCTTAGTCGTCGAGGCGGCAGTCGTAGCGCGCGCGGACGAGCCGCACGGGACGCGCCTCGTAGCCTATGTCGTCCCGAACGCAGACGGCGAAGCGACGCCTCAAGCTCTGCTCGGCTTTCTGCGCGAGTACCTGCCGGACTACATGGCCCCGCGCTCATACATCTTCCTCGACGCCTTCCCGCGCACGCCGGCCGGGAAGGTTGACCGTGCGGCGCTGCCCGCGCCCGGCGACGCGCGTGGCGCCGTTGCTGCCGTGTACGCCGCGCCCGCGAGCGAACTGGAACGAAGCATCGCCGACGTCTGGCGCAACGCGCTCGGTCTTGAGCGCGTCGGCCGTGAAGACAACTTCTTCGACCTCGGCGGTCACTCGCTGCTCGTGGCGCAGGTTCACGGCAAACTCGAAACCGTCCTCGGTCGCGCCTTCCCGCTGATGCTCCTGTTCAAACATCCGACCGTCAGGTCTCTGGCCGGATGGCTGTCGGAGGGCGAGCCGGTGGAACAGTTTTCGGCGGAAACGATTCAAGACCGCGCTGACCTGCGTAGGGGCGCCACGGCGCGGCGTGGTGAGAGCAGACGCGCGACGCGGCGCGCCGGACAAGAACGGAGCAGTTGATGAGCAGTCAGAACAACGAAAACCTTACACACGACTCTGACGTGGCGATCATCGGGATGGCGGGCCGCTTCCCCGGCGCGCGTGGCCTCGAAGAGTTCTGGCGCAACCTGCGCGCGGGCGTCGAGTCCATCACCTTCTTCACGGACGAAGAGTTGCTCGCGGCGGGCGTCGCGCCCGAAACGCTCGCCGACCCTTCGTACGTGAAGGCGCGCGGCGTGCTCGACGATATCGATCAGTTCGATTCGGCCTTCTTCGGGTTCAACCCGCGCGAGGCCGAGATGATCGACCCGCAGCAGCGGCTCTTTCTCGAATCGGCGTGGGCGGCGCTCGAAGATGCCGGCTATGGAGCGACGGACGCATCGCCCGTGGGCGTCTTCGCGGGCGTCGGGATGAGCTTCTACTTGCTCAATCTTTTGTCGAACGCCGCCGCGTCCGCCGCGGGGACGCAAGAGACGGTCATCGACACGACGCAAATCGTCATCGGCAACGACAAGGATTTTCTCTCGACGCGCACCTCCTACAAACTCAATCTCAAGGGACCGAGCGTGGTGGTGCAGAGCGCTTGCTCGACCTCTCTGCTCGCGGTTCACCTCGCCTGCCAGAGCGTCCTCAACGGCGAGTGCGACATGGCTGTGGCCGGCGGCGTCCGCTTGAGCGTGCCGCCGCGCGCGGGCTATTACGCCATCGACGGCGGCATCATGTCGCCCGACGGCCACTGCCGCGCCTACGACGCGCGCGCACAGGGGACGGTCGCGGGCTCGGGCGTCGGCGTGGTCGTGCTCAAGCGTCTGTCGGACGCGCTTGCGGACGGCGACCACATCCGCGCCGTGATCAAGGGCTCGGCCGCGAACAACGACGGCTCGCACAAAATCGGTTACACCGCGCCGAGCGCCGAAGCGCAGGCTGCGGCTATCATGGAGGCGTTGGCCGTGGCGGGCGTCGCGCCCGAAACGGTGACGTACATGGAAGGACACGGCACCGCCACACCGCTCGGCGACTCCATCGAAATCGAAGCGCTCACCAAAGCCTTCCGCTCCTCGACCGCGCGGGTCGGCTACTGCGCTTTGGGCTCGGTCAAAAGCAACATCGGGCACCTGGACGCGGCGGCCGGAGTCGCAGGACTGATCAAGACGGTGTTGATGCTGGAGCACGGGGAGCTCGCGCCGTCCTTGCATTTTGAAGAAGCAAATCCGCAGACGGAGCTCACAACGAGCCCGTTCTACGTGGCGTCGGAGGGAGGCGAGTGGCAGGTCGCGGCGGGCGAGCGGCGGCGGGCGGGCGTCAGTTCCTTCGGTCTCGGTGGAACCAACGTGCATCTGGTGCTCGAAGAGTTCGCGCCGTCGCCGGACGAGCGTCCTTCGAAGCGCTGGCAGACGCTTTTGCTCTCGGCGAAGACGCCGGGCGCGCTCGATGCGGCGACGGAGAACCTCGCCGCGCACTTCGCCGCGCACCCCGAAACCGCCGTGGCCGACGCCGCTTATACGTTGGCGGTCGGCCGTCGCGAGTTCGGATTCCGGCGCGCGCTGGTGTGCGCCGACGCGATCGAAGCGGTCGAGTCTTTGCGGACGCTCGACCCCTTGCGCGTCGTCGAAGGTGCTCCGGGCGACGCGCGTCGCTCCGTCGCTTTCATGTTCCCCGGCGGCGGCGCGCAGTACGCCGGCATGTGCGCCGAGCTTTACCGTCATGAGCCGACCTTCCGCGACGCGATCGACCTGTGCGCGCGGCTGTTCGAGCCGCACGTCGGCTGCGACGTGCGCGCAGTGCTCTATCCGAGCCCGGAGCAGATGGATGCGGTGACGGCCCGGTTGCTGCGCACGTCCACGGGATTGCCGGCGCTGTTCGCCACTGAGTACGCGCTGGCGCGGCTGTGGATGTCTTGGGGCGTGGGGCCGTCGGCGCTGATCGGCCACAGCCTCGGCGAGTACACGGCGGCGTGTCTCGCGGGCGTCTTCTCGCTGGAAGATGCCGTGACGGTGGTCGCGTTGCGCGGTCGTCTCTTCGAGCAGTTGCCCGAGGGCGCGATGTTGAGCGTCCCGCTGCCGGAGGCGCAGCTTCGTCCGCGCCTGGGCGACGATTTGAGCATCGCCGCCGTCAACGGCCCCGCGCTTTGCGTCGCGTCGGGCACGCGCCGCGCCATCGACGCGCTCGCGGCCGAACTGTCGGCGGAAGGCATCGACACTCAGCGCATCCAGATCGACGTGGCGGCGCACTCCGCGCTCGTCTCTTCGATACTCGACGAGTTTACGTGCCGCGTCGGTGCGCTGCGTCTCCAGGCGCCACGGATTCCGTTCATCTCCAATGTCACAGGCACGTGGATTACCGCCGAGGAAGCGACCGACGCGCGCTACTGGGCTCGCCACCTGCGCGAGACAGTGCGCTTCGGCGACGGCGTGGCCGAACTGCTCAAGGGCGAGGATCGCGTGGTGCTCGAGGTGGGGCCGGGCCGCGTCCTGACCACGCTGGCGAAACATCAAGTCGAATCCGAACGACATGGGCGACTCGTGACGTGCGTCCGCCACCCGTACGAGGCGCAGTCCGATCTCGCTTTCTTCGCGGGCGCGCTCGGACGGCTGTGGGTCGAAGGCGTCCGTCTGGACAAGACCGCTCCGTTCGGCGACGAGCGGCGACGGCGCATTCCTCTGCCGTCGTACCCGTTCGAGCGGCAGCGACATTGGGTGGCCGCGCGCCACGCGTCGCAGCCCGGCTCACTGCGCCGTCGCTCGAACGTCGCCGACTGGTTCTACGTCCCCGCCTGGCGTCACACGCTTCGGCCGCGTTTGTCGTCGCCGGAATCGCTGCGTCAGCGCAAGCCGCGCTGGCTCGTCTTCGTCGATGACGGAGCGCTGTCCGGCGCGCTCGTGGAGAGGTTGAAGGAGGCGGGCTGCGAAAGATGGACGGCGCGCGCGGGCGAGGTCTTCGCGCGCGACGGCGAACGCTCCTTCCTGCTCTCGCCCGACAGTCTTGATGATTACGTCAGCCTCTTGCGAGAGGTCGGTGAAGTCCCGACGACCATCGTGCACCTGTGGAGTCTGGACGCCGAAGGCTTCGCGGATTGTCAGCGTCGCGGCTACTACAGCCTGCTCTATCTCGCGCGGGCTTTGTCGCTCCAAGCGCAGCGGGGCGAGGTTGAGTTGACCATCGTCACCAACTATGTGCACGACGTGAGCGGCGCGGAGGAGACGCGCCCGGAGAAGGCCACGCTCCTCGCTCCGTGCAAAGTCGTTCCGCAGGAAGACCCGCTGATTCGCTGCCTCTGCGTCGATGTCGGCCCGCGCCCCGACGGTCTGACCGCCGACCTGCTGCTGGCCGAAATCGCCGACGGCGCGGCCGACACGGTCGTCGCCTACAGGGGCAGCCGCCGGCTCGTGCAAGACTTCGACAGCGTGCGGCTCAATGGCGCGGCCAAGTCCGCAGGGCAGTTCCGCGAGCGCGGCGTGTACCTCATCACGGGCGGCTTCGGCACGGTTGGGACGTTGCTCGCGAAGCATCTGGCGGAGACGGCGCGGGCGCGTCTGGCGCTGGTCGGCCGCACGCCGCTTCCCGAGCGGCGAGATTGGCCGCAACACCTGGCCGCCGGGGGCACAGACGACGAGGTCAGTCGCCGCATCCGGACCATCGAAGCCCTCGAAGCGTCGGGAGCGGAGGTGCTGGTCTTAAGCGGCGACGTGGGCGACGAGACGTTTCTGCGCGCGGCCGTCGAGCAGATCGAGCAGCGCTTCGGAGCCCTCGACGGCGTGCTGCACGCGGCGGGGACGGTGCGCGGCGCTTCCATCCTCAACTCCTTCACGGCCATCGGCCAGGCGGAATCGGAGGAGCAGTTCCGCTCGAAGGTCCACGGCGTCTATGCGCTTGAGAAGGTCCTCGCCACGCGCGCGCCCGACTTCTGCCTGCTCTTCTCTTCGAACGCCTCGGTGCTCGGCGGCCTGGGTCTGGTCGCCTACTCTGCGGCCAACCAGTTCATCGACGCGTTCGCCCTCGACCGCAGCCGACAGAGCACGACGCGCTGGATCAGCGCGAGCTGGGACGGGTGGTCCGCCAACGCGACGACGAACGGTGCGTCGCGGCAGACGAGCATTGCCGAGTACGCCATGTCGCCGGCCGAGAGCCTCGAAGCCGTCGGGCGCGTGCTGGCGCAGGTGACGAGCGGGCACGTCGTCGTCTCGGCCGGCGACCTGTCGGCGCGAAAAAATATCTGGCTCCGGCGCCAGCCCGACGCGGCCGCAGGCGGCGCCATCGTAACGCGGCACGAGCGGCCCCGCCTGCGCACGGCCTATGAGCCGCCCGCGACCGAGGCCGAGCGCCTGACGGCCGAAATCTGGCAAGCCCTCTTAGGCATCGAGCAGATCGGCGTCAACGACAACTTCTTCGAGCTGGGCGGCCATTCGCTGCTGGCGACGCAGGTCATCTCCCGTGTCCGCAACACCTTCAAGATCGACCTTCCGCTGCGCAGCATCTTCGAGGCGCCGACGCTCGGAGGCTTGGCCGCGCGCGTCGAGGCGGGCCTGCGCGAAGAGTCGGGAGGGCAGTCGCAGCCGATTGCGCCCGTCGAGCGCAAAGGCCATCTCCCGCTCTCGTTCGCGCAGCAGCGCCTCTGGTTCATCGACAAGTTCGAGCCGGGCCTTGCGACTTACAACATCCCCGGCGGTCTCCGTCTGACGGGCGAACTGGACGCGGCGGCGCTCGCCTCGGCGCTCGACGAAGTGGTGCGACGGCACGAGGTCCTGCGGACGCGCTTCGTCGAGGTGGACGGGCGCGCCGTCCAGGTCATCGAGCCGGAGCAGCGGATCGACCTGCCTCTCTCGGACGTGCGTCAACTGCCGCGCGACGAGCGCGAGCGCGAAGCACGTCGTCTGGGCGGCGAACTGGCGCGCGCGCCGTTCGACCTGTCAAGCCCGCCGCTGGTGCGGGCGCGGCTCGTGCGGACTGACAAGCAGGAGCATATCCTGCTCTTCACGATGCATCACATCGTCTCGGACGGCTGGTCGATTGGCGTGTTGGTGCACGACGTGGCCGAGCTTTACCGCGCTCACCTGAAAGGCGAAACGGCGTCGTTGCCGGAACTCGCCATCCAGTACGCGGACTACGCCGTCTGGCAGCGCGGCTGGCTGCAAGGCGAGGTTTACGAGGCGCAACTCTCATACTGGAAGCGCCAACTCGCGGGCGAGCTTCCGGCGCTCGCGCTGCCCACGGACGGGCCGCGCCCGGCGCTCCAAACCTATCGCGGCTCGCGCGAACAGTTCGCCATCCCCGCGACCATCGCCGACGGATTGAGAACGCTGGCGCAGCGCGAGAACGTGACGCCGTTCATGTTGCTGCTGGCGGCGCTCGACGCGCTGCTCTATCGCTACACGGGGCAGACGGACATCGTCGTCGGCACCGCTATCGCCAACCGCACGCGCAAGGAGTTGGAAGGGCTGCTCGGCTTCTTTATCAATACGCTGGCGCTGCGCGTCGGCGTCTCGGACGAGCAGACCTTTCTCGAATTGCTGGCGCGCGTGAGGGAAGTGGCGCTTGGCGCGTACGCGAATCAAGACATGCCGTTCGAGAAACTGGTCGAGGAGTTGCAGCCAGTGCGCGACCTGAGCCGCCCGCCGCTCTTTCAGGTCATGCTCGTCTTGCAGAACGCGCCGGTCGAGACGATGCGGCTCGAAGGTTTGACGCTCGACTGGTTCGAGGTCGAGAGCGAGACGGCCAAATTCGATCTGACGCTGTCGCTTATGGAGACGAGCGGCGGAATCTCAGCCTCTCTGGAATACAACTCCGATCTCTTCGAGCGCGCCACCATTCGTCGGCTGTGCGCGCACTTCGAAACGCTGCTCGCGGGCGTCGTCGAAAATCCAGGCGAGCGCATCTCGCGCCTCCCGCTGCTCGGCGCAGAGGAGCAGTCGCAACTCGTCCGCGGCTGGAACGAGACGGCGACGGTCTACGCCGAAGAACCCGGTTGCCTGCATCAATTCTTCGAGCGTCAGGCCGAGCGCACGCCTCACGCGCCGGCCCTCATCGCCGCCGACGCGCAGCTTTCTTACAGCGAGTTGAACCGGCGCGCGAACCTTCTCGCCGGACACCTCATTCGCTCGGGCGTCGGCCCCGAGTCTGTGGTCGGCGTCTGCCTTCCGCGCCGCACGGAGCTGGTCGTCTCGTTGCTCGCCATCCTGAAAGCGGGCGCGGCCTATCTGCCGCTCGACCCGGACTACCCGGCCGAGCGCGTGCGCTGGATGATGCGCGACGCGGGCGTGCGCGTCGTGCTGATCGAAGAGACTTTGCGTGAGGTCGTCGAAGAGGCGGGCGCGTCGGTCGTCAGCATTGACGGAGACGCCGGACTGTTCGGGGCCAGCGAAGGGGCGAACCTCGGGGTGCACGTGGAGACGGAGAACGTGGCCTACATGATCTACACCTCGGGCTCGACCGGAAGGCCGAAGGGCGTCATGGTCTCGCACGAAGCGATCCGCAACCGTCTGCTGTGGATGCAGGAGCGGTATCAACTCACGGCCAACGACCGCGTGCTGCAAAAGACGCCGTTCAGCTTCGACGTGTCGGTCTGGGAGTTCTTCTGGCCTTTGATGACGGGCGCGTGTCTGGTGCTTGCGCGTCCGGGCGGACACCGCGACGGCGAATATTTAATCGAAGTCATTCAGCGGCAGCAGATCAGCGTGCTGCACTTCGTCCCCTCGATGCTGGAAGCGCTGTTGCCGCAGCCGGGGCTCGACGCCTGCACGTCTCTCCGCGAGGTGATTTGCAGCGGCGAGGCGCTCCCGCGCGAGTTGCAGGAACGCTTCCACGCGCGACAGGGAGCGCGGCTGCATAATCTCTACGGGCCGACCGAAGCGGCCGTGGACGTGACCGCCTGGGAGTGCGAGTGCGGGAGCCAGCGGCGGAGCGTGCCCATCGGACGGCCGATCGCCAACATCGAGATTTTCATCGTCGACGCGAGCCTCAATCCCGTGCCCGTCGGCGTGGCGGGCGAGCTTCACATCGGCGGCGTCGGACTGGCGCGCGGTTACGCCGGCCGCCCCGATCTGACGGCCGAGCGTTTCATCCCGAACCCTTTCAGCAGTCTCGGCGGCGAGCGCCTCTACAAGACGGGCGACCTCGCGCGCTTCACGCCCGGCGGCGTCATCGAGTACGTCGGGCGCATCGACGGTCAGGTCAAGATTCGCGGCAACCGCGTCGAACTCGGCGAGGTCGAATCAGCGCTGCTCGCTCACGAAAGCGTGCGCGAAGCCGCCGTCGTCGCGCGCGCCGAGCAGGGCGGTCAACCGCGCCTCGTCGCCTACGTCACGGCCGCAGGCGAAGCGCCCGGCGCGGGCGAGCTGCGCCGCTTCTTACAGAGCCGCCTGCCGGACTACATGGTGCCGTCGGCCTTCGTCGCGCTCGGGCGTTTGCCGCTCACGTCGAACGGCAAGGTTGACCGCAAGGCTCTGCCCGCGCCGGGCCACGGCCGGCCGGAGTCGGAGTCTGAATACGTGGGGCCGCGCACGCGCGCCGAAGAGATTTTGTGCGACATCTGGTCGGAGGCGCTGCGCGTCGGCGCGGTCGGCGTCCACGACAACTTCTTCGCCCTCGGCGGCGACTCCATCCTGTCCATCCAGATCGTCGCACGCGCGCAGCAAGCGGGGCTGCGCGTCACGCCGAAGCAGCTTTTCAGTAACCCGACCGTGGCCGGCCTCGCCTCCGTGGCCGGTCGCGCCTCGTCTACACTCGTGGAGCACGAGACGCTCACGGGCGAGTTGCCGCTCACGCCCATCCAACGTTGGTTCTTCGAGCAGCGGCAGCCCGCGCCGGCCCACTTCAATCAGTCGTTGCTCCTCGAAGTTCCGGCGGACACCGAGGCCGCGCTGATCCGACAGGCGCTCGCCGAAGTGGTCGTTCATCACGACGCCCTGCGTCTGCGCTTCAAGCGCGAAGAAGAAGGCTGGCGGCAGGCTTACGACGCCCGCGTGCCTGACGCTCTCTTCACCTACATTGATCTTTCGGACGTGCCCGCCGCCGAGCGGCACGCGGCCGTCGAGCGGCACGCCGCCTCGCTTCAGTCGAGCCTCAATCTCTCGGAGGGGCCGTTGCTGCGCGCGGCGCTGATGAGCTTCGGAGCGGGCCGGCCGGGCCGGCTCCTGCTCGTGATTCATCACTTGGCGGTGGACGGCGTCTCGTGGCGGATTTTGTTGCAGGACCTGCAGACGGCCTACCGGCGACTGATGGCAGGCTCCGGGGCGGGCCTGCCCGCGAAGACCACTTCTTACAGGCAATGGGCCGAGCGACTGGCCGAGCGTGCGGCCGGAGGGATGTTCGACGACGAGATGAGTTTTTGGCTGACGCAGTCGTCGGCCTCGGGCGGCGAAATAAAAGTTAATGCGCCGTTATCTGAAAACCTCGTCGCCACGTCGCGCCGCGTCGTCGCGCAGTTGGACGAGGACGAGACGCGCGCCCTGCTGCAAGAAGTGCCGGTCGCCTTCCGCACGCAGATTAACGACGCACTGCTCGCCGCGCTGTCGCTCGCCTTCGAGCGCTGGCATGGGTCGCCGCGCGTGCTCGTCGATCTCGAAGGGCACGGACGCGAAGACCTCTTCGACGATATCGACCTTTCGCGGACGGTCGGGTGGTTCACGTCCCTCTATCCGGTGGCGCTCGCCGTCGCGCCGGGGAGCGGGCCGGCCACGGCGCTGAAAACGGTTAAAGAGCAACTGCGCGCGATACCAAACCGCGGCCTCGGGTACGGCGTGCTACGTTATCTGAGCCCGGACGCGAGCGTGCGCGAGGCGTTGGCCGTGCAGACAACCGCTCAGGTCAGCTTCAACTATCTCGGCCAACTCGGTCAGGCCGCCGCCTCGATGTTCGGGTCCGCGCCGGAGTCGGCCGGCCGCAACCAGGCGGAAGAGAACCTGCGCACGCACGTCATCGACTTCAACGCGAGCGTCGCGGACGGCCGTCTGCACGTCGCCTGCACCTACAGCGAGCGTTTGCAGGAGCGCGCGGAGATTGAGCGTCTGGTCGGCGAGTACGTCGCAGCGTTGCGCCGCATTATCGACACCTGCCGCGAAGGCGCGTGGGGGTACACGCCGTCCGACTTCCCTTTGAGCGGGCTCGGACAGCAAGAGCTTGACCGCGTCGTCGGCGATGACCGCACGGTGGAAGATCTCTACGCGCTCTCGCCGATGCAGCACGGGTTGCTGTTCCACACCTTGCTTGCGCCCGATGCTGAGACGTACTTCGAGCAGATCGTCTGTCGTCTCGAAGGCGACCTGGACGTGGCGGCGTTCGAACGCGCATGGCAGGAGGTCATCAACAATCATGCGGCGCTGCGCAGTTCATTCGTCTGGAATGGCCTGAGAGAGCCGGTGCAGGTTGTGCGCCGGGGCGTGCGCTTCGAGGTCGAGACCAGGGGACTGCTGGGCTTGAGCCACGCCGAGCAGGCCGAGCGACTGGAACAATTGCTCGGCGACGAGCGGCGGCGCGGTTTCGACCTGTCGCGCGCGCCGCTGATGCGCGCCCTGCTCGTGAGCGCTGACGACGACGTACATCATTTCGTCTTCGGCTATCACCACATCCTCATGGACGGTTGGTCGATGCCGTTGCTCCTCAAAGACGTGCTCACACTCTACGGGTCGCACCGTCGCGGCGCTTCCTTGACGACCGAGGGAGCGCGCCCCTATCGCGATTACATCGCCTGGCTGAAGGCGCAGGACACGTCGCGCGCCGAAGATTACTGGCGCTCGACGCTGGCCGGGTTCACGACCCCGACGCCGCTGCCCATGCGCGCGACAGGGAAACCGGACGCGGCCGCGCGCCAGTCGCACGAGAGTCGCAACTTTTTGCTCGGGGCGGAGGCGACGGCGGCGCTCGACGCGATGGCGCGACGGCACGGATTGACTCTCAGCACGCTCGTCCACGGCGCCTGGGCCTTGCTGCTCAGCCGTTACAGCGGGGCGCGAGACGTGGTGTTCGGGACGACCGTCTCGGGGCGGCCGGCGTCGCTCGAAGGCGTCGAACGCATGATCGGTCTCTTCATTAATACGCTGCCGCTGCGCGCCGAGATCGAGCCCGCGGAAGACCTCGTCGGGTGGCTCAAGACGCTTCAGACGCGACAGCTCGAACTGCGCGAATACGAGTACAGCCCTCTGGCGCAGGTGCAGGGCTGGAGCGGGGCGAGCGCCGGCCAGCCCCTCTTCGAGAGCATTCTGGTCTTCGAGAATTATCCGGTCCACGGCGCCGAGGCAACGGCAGGCATCGGCACAGATGAAGATCTGCGGGTCACCTCCGTCCGTGTCTTCGAGAGGACACACTATCCGCTGACGCTCATCGTGGTGCCGGGGCATGAACTGTCTTTGCTTCTGGGTTACGACGGCGCGCGCTTCGAGGCCGGCACGGTCGAGCGCGTGCTCGAACACCTTCGCACGCTGCTGGAAGAGATGCCCGCCGCCGCCGGGCGGCCGCTCGCGGAAGTTCCCATGTTGAGCGAAGCCGAGCGCCGGCTGCTCGCGGAGTGGTGCGAAGGCGCGAGCCTGTCGGCGTCGGCCGCGCTCGGCGGGCCGGCGTGCCTCCACGAATACTTCGAGCGTCAGGCGGCGCTCACGCCCGACGCGGCGGCGCTCCACGCGGTCGATTCGGAGTTCACCTACCGACAGCTCAACGAACGGGCTAACCGCCTCGCACGACTGCTGCGCGAAAACGGCGCGGGGCCGGAGTCGCTGGTCGGCGTCTGCCTCACGCGCCGCGCGGAGCTGGTCATCTCGTTGCTCGCCATCCTGAAGGCGGGCGCGGCCTACCTGCCGCTCGACCCCGACTATCCGGCCGAGCGCGTGCGCTGGATGATGCAAGACGCGGGCGTGCGGGTCGTGCTGACCGAAGAGACTTTGCGTGAGGTCGTCGAAGAGGCGGGAGCGGAGATTGTTTGCGTTGACAGAAGGGCCGAACTGTTCGACGGCGGCGCCGGGGGGAACCTCGGTGTACATGTGGAACCGGAGAACGTGGCCTACATGATCTATACCTCGGGCTCGACCGGAAGGCCGAAGGGCGTCATGGTCACCCACGAGGCGATCCGCAACCGTCTGCTGTGGATGCAGGAGCGATATCAACTCACGGTCAACGACCGCGTGCTGCAAAAAACGCCGTTCAGCTTCGACGTGTCGGTCTGGGAGTTCTTCTGGCCTTTGATGACGGGCGCGTGTCTGGTGCTCGCAAGGCCGGGCGGCCACCGCGACGGCGAGTACCTGATTGACATCATCAGGCGGCAACGCATCAGCGTGCTGCACTTCGTCCCCTCGATGCTGGAAGCGCTGTTGCCGCAGCCGGGGCTCGAATCCTGCACGTCTCTCCGCGAGGTGATTTGCAGCGGCGAGGCGTTGCCGCGCGAGTTGCAGGAGCGCTTTCACGCTCGGCAGCAAGCGCGTCTGCACAACCTCTACGGGCCGACCGAGGCGGCCGTGGACGTGACCGCCTGGGAGTGCGAGCGCGAGTGTGAGCGGCGGAGCGTGCCCATCGGACGGCCGATCGCCAACATCGAGATTCTCATCCTCGACGCGAGCCTCAACCCCGTGCCCGTTGGCGTCTCAGGCGAGCTGCACATCGGTGGCATTGGGCTGGCGCGTGGCTATGCGGGCCGCCCCGGCCTGACGGCCGAGCGTTTCATCCCGCACCCCTTCAGCCGCCGCGGCGGCGAACGCCTCTACAAGACGGGCGACCTCGCGCGCTTCACGCCCGGCGGCGTCATCGAGTACGTCGAGCGCATCGACAATCAAGTCAAGATTCGCGGCAACCGCGTCGAACTCGGCGAGGTCGAGGCGGCGGCGCGCGGGCTCGGCTGGGTGCGCGGGTGCGCGGTCGTCGCGCGTGGCGAGGGAGCCGAGAGGCGACTGGTGCTTTACGTCGAGCGCGAGGCGTGTGGCGCATCATGGGATGAGGCGGTGGCGGAGTTGCGGGCGAGTCTGCGGACACGGCTGCCGGGATGGATGGTGCCGGAGGCTTGGGTCGAGGTCGAGCGGATGCCTCTGACGCCGTCAGGCAAGATCGACCGTCGCGCGCTGCCTGAACCGCAGTTCAAGCGCCGTGCGGACGCGGAATTCAAAGTGCCGTCCACCGAGGCCGAGAAGACCGTCGCCGCGGCGTGGCGAGAGGTTCTGAAGTTGGACGCGGTGGCGATTGACGATAATTTCTTCGAGGTCGGCGGCAACTCGCTGCACCTGATGCAAGTCAGCCTCAAACTGACCGAGGCTTTCAGGCGAGACGTTCCCTTAAGCGCGCTCTTCAGCCATCCGACCATCAGCGCGCTCGTGGCGTATCTGCAAGGCAAGGGGGACAGCATCGCGACTGTCGATGACGAGTCGCAGGCCGAGCGCCTGACGGTGGGCAAGGCTCGTCTTCAGCAACGACTGCGGAGAGCGGCCGACCCCGAAGCACGGAGGATTTCATGATGTCGGGCTATCAGACAGATTCAGACACGGGGGCGGAGATCGCCATCGTCGGCATGGCCGGGCGCTTTCCCGGCGCGCGCAACGTCGAAGAGTTCTGGCGGAATTTGCGTGCCGGCGTCGAGTCCATCACCTTCTTCGGCGACGAGGAGGTCGAATCCGACACGTCGGCGGCGGGCGCGTCCGCGCAACTCGTGAAGGCCCGCGGGATTCTGGAAAACGTCGAGTTGTTCGACGCCGCCTTCTTCGGCTTCAGCCCGAGAGACGCCGAGATCCTCGACCCGCAGCATCGGCTCTTCCTCGAATGCGGTTGGGAGGCGCTCGAAGACGCGGGGCACGACCCGTCGCGCTCGCGCGGGCCGGTCGGCGTCTATGCGGGCGCTTCGCAGAGCAGTTATTTACTCTTCAACCTGCTCCAGAATCCCGATATCTTCAAGACGGTCGGCGCTTATCAGGTGATGCTGGCGACGGACAAGGACTACCTGACGACGCGACTCGCCTACAAGTTCGGACTCGAAGGCCCCGCGGTCGGCGTGCAGACGGCCTGCTCGACCTCGCTCGTAGCCGTCCACTTCGCCTGTCAGGGATTGCTCGGCGGCGACTGCGATGTCGCGCTGGCGGGCGGCGTCTCCATCAACCTCCCGCAGAAGACGGCGAGCGTCTATCGCGAAGGCGGCATCGCCTCGCCCGACGGCCACTGTCGCGCCTACGACGCGCGCGCGCAGGGGACGGTCGGCGGCAACGGCGTCGGCGTGGTCGTGCTCAAGCGCCTGTCGGACGCGCTTGCCGACGGCGACCACATCCGCGCCGTCATCAAGGGCTCGGCCGTCAATAACGACGGCGGGTCGAAGGTCGGTTTCACGGCCCCGCGCGCCGACGGTCAGGCGAAGGTCATCCGTGCGGCGCACCTCATGGCCGGGGTCGCGCCGGAGACGGTGACGTACGTGGAAGGACATGGCACCGCCACACCGCTCGGCGACCCTATCGAAATCGAAGCCCTTACCAAAGCCTTCCGCGCATCGACCGAGCGGGCCGGCTACTGCGCTTTGGGCTCGGTCAAAAGCAACATCGGGCACCTGGACGCGGCGGCCGGAGTCGCAGGACTGATCAAGACGGTCTTGATGCTGGAGCACGGAGAGCTCGCGCCGTCTTTGCACTTCGAGAAGCCGAATCCGCAGACGGAGCTCACAACGAGCCCGTTCTACGTAGTGTCGGAAGGAGGCGAGTGGAAGGTTGCGGCGGGCGAGCGGCGGCGAGCGGGCGTCAGTTCCTTCGGCATCGGCGGGACCAACGCGCACGTCGTGCTGGAAGAATCGCCGCCGGTCGAGCCCTCCGAGGCGTCGCGCGCGTCCGAGTTGTTGGTGCTCTCGGCGAAGACGCCTGCGGCGCTCGAAGCGATGACCGCCAACCTCGCCGCACATCTCAGGCGGCATCCGGAGTTGAATCTCGCGGACGTGGCTTACACGCTGGCGGTCGGGCGTCGAACCTTCTCTCAACGTCGCTTCCTCGTCTGCTCGGACGTCGCGGACGCGGCCGAAGCCCTCGAAACGCGGAACCCCGCGCGCCTCTTCACGCGCGCCGAGACGCAGGGAGCGCGTCCCGTCGCCTTCATGTTTCCGGGGCAAGGCGCGCAGCACGTCGGGATGAGCCGGGGGCTCTATGAGACGCAGCCCGTCTTCCGCGAATACCTTGACCGTTGCGCCGAACTGCTCGCGCCGCACCTGGACTTAGACCTGCGCGCGTTCCTCTATCCGACGCCGGAGCGCGCCGCCGAAGCGTCGGAGCGTTTGGGCGAAACTTTCCTGACGCAGCCGGCGCTCTTCGCCGTCGAATATGCGCTCGCGCGACTCTGGATGTCGTGGGGCGTGCGCCCGGAGGCGATGGCCGGGCACAGCGTGGGCGAGTATGTCGCCGCCTGTCTGGCGGATGTCTTCTCGCTGGAAGACGCGCTCGCGCTCGTCGCTTACAGGGCGCGGCTCATGCAGGCGCTTCCAAAAGGAGAGATGCTGAGCGTGATGCTGGCGGCCGAGGATTTGGAGCCTCATCTCGGCGCGGACCTGAGCCTTGCGGCCATCAACGGACCTCTGCAGTGTGTGCTCTCGGGCACGACTGAGGCGGTGGAGAGTTGTGAAGCGTTGCTCGCTGCGCGCGGCGTCAAGTGCAGGCGGCTGCACACTTCGCACGCCTTCCACTCGCGGATGATGGAGCCCGCGCTCGAACCATTCGCGCGGCGGGTCTCAGAGATGGAGATTAACGCGCCGGCCATCCCATATCTCTCCAATCTGACGGGGACATGGATGACAGCCGCAGAAGTCAAAGACCCTGCGTCCTGGGCTCGCCACCTCCGCGCGACGGTGCGCTTCGGCGAAAACCTGCGCGAACTGTCGGGCGACGGACGCCGGGCTCTGCTCGAAGTCGGTCCCGGCCGCACGCTGTCGGCGCTCGCCGCGCGGCAAGATGGACGCAAGCCGGAGCAGCCAATCGTCAACTCGCTGCCGCACCCGGATGAGCGGCAGACCGAGCTTGAAAGTGTGCTCGGAGCGGTCGGAAAGCTCTGGCTGGCCGGCGTCGCCGTCGAGACGGCGGGCTCTCACTCCGCCCGTCGCCGGTTGCTCTCGCTGCCGACCTATCCTTTCGAGCGTCAACGTTACTGGGTCGAGCCGCTGACGCAACTCCGCCCACAGACCGCACGCGAACGCGCGGCCGACGAAGCGACCGTGGCGGAAACCTCGTCGCCGCAGTCGGAACAGGTTTGGCCGGAGGCCGTCGCTGCGCCCCCGCGCAACGAGATCGAACGAAGCCTGCACGCGATCTGGAAAGAACTGCTCGGCGTCGAGACGCTGGGCATCCACGACAACTTCTTCGAGTTGGGCGGCCATTCGCTGATGGCTACTCAACTTGCGGCACGGATCCAGGAGACGGTGCCCGTCCGATTCCCTGTGGGCGGCATCTTTGCGACGCCGACCATCGCGGAACTCGCGGCGGTAATCGAGGAACGTCTGCTTGAACTGATTGAGGAACTGCCGGAGGACGAGGCGGAGCGCCTGGCCGCGACCGTCTACGGTCACTAAGCTCGACTTTGCCCATGCTGAGATTGGCGTAGCGCCGATCTAGCATGGACAAAGTCACGTTTAACTGTTAACCGTGCCGGCGCCTGTGCCACTCAAAGGACAAAGTCGAGCTAAGAATCATCATGTCTGAAACGGAAACATTATCTGAAAGAGTGTCGCAACTCTCCCCCGCCAAACGCGCGCTCATGGAGCGTTGGAAGCGGGGCGAGTTTGCCGGCGTGGGCGGTGCGCGGACGATTCCGCCGCGCCCACGCCACGAGCCGCTGCCGCAGTCGTTCGCGCAACAACGTCTCTGGTTTCTGGATCAACTCGTGTCCGGCTCACCGGCCTACAACATGCCCACGGGCGTGCGGCTCAATGGCGCGCTCGACGCTCGCGCCCTCGGCGCGGCGCTCGACGAAGTGACGCGCCGGCACGAGGCGCTGCGCACGACCTTCGGCACGCACGGCGACTTGCCGGTGCAGTTCGTCCGGCCGAGCCTCGAAGTCGGGCTGCCGGTGATCGACCTCAGCGCGCGGCCTGAGCAGGAACGGGAAGCGGAGTCTTTGCGCCTTGCGCGTGAGGAGGCCAACCGCCCGTTCGACCTGACGACGGGGCCGTTGCTGCGCGCCACGCTCCTCCGGCTCGCCGAAGAGGAGCACATCCTTCTGCTGACCACTCACCACATCATCTCCGACGGCTGGTCGATCGGCATTCTCGTGCGCGAGATTGCGGAGCTTTACGAGGCGTTCCTCACAAGCGCGCCCTCGCCGCTGGCGGAACTGCCCATCCAGTACGGCGATTACGCCGCGTGGGAACGGAAACGTTTTCAGAGCGGCCTGCTCGACGAACAACTCGCTTACTGGAAACAGCGTCTGGGCGGCGCGCCGGCCATCCTCGACCTGCCGACCGACTTCCCGCGACCGCCCGTGCAGACATTCCGTGGCGCGTCGCACTCGTTCTTCCTGCCGCGCGCGCTTTACGAAGCCGTCCAGTCGCTCTGTCAGCGCGAGGGCGTGACGCCGTTCATGGCGCTGCTCGCGGCCTTCGAAGTGCTGCTCTCTCGCTACTCGGGGCAGCGCGACCTGCTCGTCGGCACGCCTGTCGCCAATCGTCAGCACGTCGAGACGGAAGGGCTCGTCGGCTGTTTCGCCAACACGCTCGTCCTGCGCGGTGAGTTGTCTGACGCGCAGACCTTCGCCGCGTTGCTGCGCGCGACACGCACCTCGGCGCTCGAAGCCTTCGCACATCAGGACGTGCCCTTCGAGCACCTCGTGGACGAGCTACAGGCGCAGCGCGATATGAGCCGCAACCCGCTCTTTCAGGTGATGTTCGTGCTGCAAAACGCCCCGATCGGAGAGATGCGTCTGCGCGGGCTGACGCTCGATCTCTTGAAGGCGGACAACCGAACGGCCAAGTTTGACCTTTGGCTCTCCATCACGGAGGGCGACGAGCCGTTCATCACGATGCAGTTCAACACAGACCTTTACCGCCGCGACACCGTCGAGCGCATGGGCGGCCACTACCTGCGACTGCTCGAAGCCTTCACCGCGCGGCCCGACTTGCGCCTCTGCGAAGCGCCTCTCATGTCCGACGCCGAGCAGACGCGGATCATCGAGGACTGGAACGACACGCGCGTCGCATACCCGGCGCACCTGACGCTCCATGAACTGTTCGAGGCGCAAGTGAAACGGACGCCCAACGCGGTCGCTGTCGTCTCTGAAGCCGGGTGCCTGACTTACGCCGAACTCGACCGCAGAGCGAACGGCCTCGCACATCGCCTGGTTCATCTCGGCGTCGGGCGGGACGTGCTCGTCGGCGTTCTGATGGAACGCTCGTTGGAGATGGTCGTCGCCCTGTTCGGGATTCTCAAAGCCGGCGGCGCTTACGTCCCGCTCGACCCGGACTACCCGAAAGATCGCACGGCCTTCGTGCTCGCAGACACGCGCTTGAGCGTCCTCCTCGCGCAGTCGCACCTCGCCGCGCAGACGCATCCGACCGGCGCGCGCATCATCAATCTCGATGCGGAGTGTGACTCGTTCGCCGTCGAAAGCGATGAGCCGCCGCCGCGACGGGGCGGCGCGGACAATCTCGCCTACGTCATCTACACGTCGGGCTCGACCGGCCGGCCGAAGGGCGTGATGGTCGCGCACCGAGGCGTCTGCAACCGTCTGCTCTGGATGCAGGACGAGTACGAACTATGCGAGACAGACGTGGTGCTGCAAAAGACGCCGTTGAGCTTTGACGTTTCGGTCTGGGAATTCTTCTGGCCTCTGTTGATGGGCGCGCGGCTCGTCATGGCCCTGCCGGGCGGGCACCGCGACGCGGCCTACCTGTGCGAAGTCGTGCGGCGCGAGGGCGTGACGACCATGCACTTCGTCCCGCCGATGCTGCGCCTCTTCGTCGAGGAGCCTTCGTTCCGCGACGGCGCGAGTCTCCGCCGCGTGGTGTGCAGCGGCGAAGCTCTCCCCGTTGAGTTCCAGAAACGTTTCTTCGCCGCCAGCGACGCCGAACTGCATAACCTTTACGGCCCGACGGAAGCCTCCGTGGACGTGACCTTCTGGGCGTGTGAGCGCGAGACGGACAGTCACATCGTCCCCATCGGCCGCCCCGTCGCCAACACGCAAATCTACCTGCTCGACCGGTATCTTCAGCCCGTCCCGGCGGGCGTCCCCGCCGAGCTTTACATCGGCGGCGTCCAACTTGCGCGCGGTTATCTGAATCGTCCTGAATTGACCGCCGAGCGCTTCATTCCCGACCCGTTCTCAACTGAGCCGGGGGCGCGTCTCTATCGCACGGGCGACCTCGCGCGCTATCTCCACGAAGGGCAGATCGAGTTTCTCAGGCGCACGGACGACCAAGTCAAAATCAGGGGCCTGCGCATTGAGCCGGGCGAGATTGAAGCCGCGCTGCGCGAGCATCAGGCCGTCAAAGACGTAGTTGTCTTAGCGCGCGAAGACACGCCGGGCGAGAAACGTCTGGTAGCCTACCTCGTACTCGGTGAAGGCGAAGATGAGAGGCCGGCCGGCGGGCGACTCGACGACGAGCGCGTCGCGGAATGGGAACGCGTCTTCGAACACGCATACGCCGACGAGTCGGGCGTGACGGACGCAACCTTCAACATCACAAGTTGGAACAGCAGCTACACGGGCGAGCCCATCCCGGCCGCAGAGATGCGCGAATGGGTCGAGCAGACGGTCGAACGCATCCGTCATTTGCATCCGCGACGCGTGCTTGAAATCGGCTGCGGCACCGGCCTGCTGCTCTTCCGCATCGCCCCACACTGCGCCGAATACTGCGGGACGGACATCTCGCAGGCCGCGCTCGACTACATCACGCGGCGTTGGCATGGCTCCGCGCCGCCGCGGCTCCTGCGCCGCAGCGCCGACGACTTCAAGAGCATCGAGCCGGAAACGTTCGACACCGTCATCCTGAACTCCGTCACGCAGTACTTCCCCGGAGCGGATTACCTTGCGCGCGTGCTTGAGCAGGCCGTCGCGTCGGTCGCCGACGGCGGCTTTGTCTTTGTCGGCGACGTGCGGAGTCTTCCACTCGTTGAAGCTTTCCACGCCGGGGTTGAACTCAGTCACGCGCCCGACGAGCTGTCGCTTGAGCACTTCCGGAAGCGCGTCAGCAGACGCGTCGCACAGGAGAGGGAACTGGCACTCGACCCGGCGTTCTTCCACGCGCTCGCGGGCGTCGTGCCGCGAATCAGCCGAGTCGAGGCGCGTCCCAAGCGCGGCCGCTTCGACAACGAGATGACGCGCTATCGCTACGACGTGGTCCTCAGCGTCGGCCGCGTGCGAGCCGCCGAGGCGCCGCCCCGTAGTCTCGACTGGCAAAGGGATCGCCTGACGTTGGAGAGCCTGAGTCGGCTCTACGTCGAGAGCCGTCCGGCGCCGCTCGCCGCCTGCCGCGTGCCGGACGCGCGTGTCGAGCGTGACCTGCGAGCCTTGAGCTTAATGACGAAGCAGGGCGGGCCGGCGACGGTCGGAGATTTAAAGAGACTCTTGCGCGAAGAGAGCTGGGCGGGCGTACATCCCGAGGACGTTTGGCGACTGGCCGACGAGCACTCATGCGAGGTTGAGTTGTTTTGTCCGTCCGGCGCGGACGCGCGCGGCTGTTTCGACGCCATCCTGTCCGATGTTTCAGAGGACGGAGCGCACAGCTCTTTCACAGATCCAATGACGACAGAAGAGACGCGCCCCGAGGTCTCGTTCGCGGCGTACGCGAACAACCCTCTCGGCGACAGGCTCGCGCGCGAGTTTGTGCCCGCGCTGCGCGCAAAGCTGAAGGCGGAGCTGCCCGAGTACATGATGCCCTCGGCGTTCGTCGTGCTCAGCGGCCTGCCGCTTCTGCCCAACGGTAAGGTGAACCGCGCCGCTTTGCCAGCGCCCGTCGCCGCCGAATCGCCCGACGAGTTCGTCGCCCCGGGCACGGAGACCGAGCAGGTGCTCGCTAAGGTCTGGGCCGCGTCGCTCGGTCTTGAACGCGTGAGCGTCAAGAGCAACTTCTTCGAACTGGGCGGAGACTCGATCGGGATCATACAGATCGTCGCAAGGGTGAACGCAGCCGGGTTTCGGCTCACGACGAAGCAGATGTTTCAGTCGCCGACCATCTCGGAACTCGCCGCCGCGATAGATGCCGCACGGGCCGCCGCGCCTCACGAAGTCGAGCCTGACGGCCCGGTCTCGCTGACGCCCGGCCAGCGGCGTTTCTTCGAGCGTGCGCCACAGCGCCCCGACCTCTGGGGAGAGGCGTTCGTCGTCGAAGTGCCGCGCGATTTCGGCCCGGCGTTGGAAGAGATTCTGCGTCAGGTCGCGGAGCGCCACGAAGCATTGCGGCTGCGACTGCGGTTTGAAGACGGTGGCTGGAAGCCTGCGTACCGGCAGGGCGCGGAGTCAATCCCGTTCACGCGCATCGCCGCGCAAGACCCGTCAGACGAGACGAAAGGCCGCGTACTCGAATCGACCGCTGTTGAACTGATGGCGGGCCTCAGTCTGTCGGAAGGGCCTTTGATGCGCGCCGCTTTCTTCGAAGCCGTTGACGGCGCTGGCGCGAGCCTGTTGCTGGTCGCGCACAGTCTCATCGCCGACGAGCGTTCGTGGCGCGTGCTGCTGGAAGACCTCGGCGTGGCTTACCGCCGCACGGTGCTGCGAGAGGCGATCGAGTTCCCCGCGCGGTCTGATTCGCCGCAACGCTGGTCTGAGCAGCTTGCCGAACAGGAACAGAATCTTGAAAAGCTGCGTGAGTGCGAGCGCCGGCTCACGTCGGACGCAAGGGCGGCGCACGAGCTGCCCGTAGACTGCGCGGACGACGAGACAGTCAACAGCAACACCGAAGCTGAAGCGCGGCGCGTCTCCGTGTCGCTGAGCAGGGAAGAGACCGCGGCGCTGTTCTCCAGCGCGAACGAAGCTTACGGCACGAGCGCCGACGAACTGTTGCTCGCGGCTCTGGCCCTGACCCTGTCGGATTGGACGGGTGGCGGCGGAGTCCTCATCGACGTAGAAGAGGATGCGAGGGGGAAGCTTGACGCGCGGCTCGACCTGTCGCGGACGGTGGGGCGCTTCGAGGTCGTCTATCAGTTACTGTTGGAAGCGGGAGGCGCGAACCGCATCGAAGAGACGGTCAAGGGCATCAAGGAGCGCGTGCGGAGCGCGTCCCCTCATGCGATGTGGTATGAACTGTTGCCGACCGCGGCCCGCTTAAAGTACCGGGCCGTCGGCGCGGCCGCGCCGTCTGACCCCGCCACGTTGCGGGGTGAGGCTCTGCGACTCCCGCCCGCGGAGCCCGAGGCGCATCGCCCGTACCTTGTCGAAGTGACCCCCGTTTGGGCGGACGGCTGTCTGCGCGTCGAATGGGAGTATGGCGCGCGCGTCCACAGGGACGCGACGGTCGAGAAGCTCGCCGAGGCTTTCCGCGACCACCTTTTGGCCGTCGTCGGACACTGCTCGACGCCGGGGCGGCGCGGCTATACGCCGTCCGACTTCCCTTTGGCGCGGCTCGACCAGCGGCAACTCGACCGGCTGTTCGCGGGCGTGGACCATCTGGAAGACCTGTACCCGCTCGCGCCAATGCAGCGGTACATGGCTTACCGCCACAGGCACCAACACGTTCCGGGCCTCTATGTGATTCACATGGTCACGCCGCTGCGTAATCTGCGTCTGAACGTCGAGGCTTTCGGGCGCGCCTTTCAGACGGTCGTCGCGCGCCACGCCGCGCTGCGCACCTCGTTCGTGCTCGACGGACTCGAGACGCCGATGCAAGCCGTCTGGAGTCAGGCGAACGTGCCCGTCGAGCAGCATGACTGGCGGGGGGACGACGCCGGCGAGCAGCAGCGGCGCATCACCGAGTACGTGCAAGAGGCGCGGCGAAGCGGGATCGACCTGTCGGCGGCTCCGCAGATGAAGCTCACGCTCTTCCGCACGGAGGAGGACACGTACGAGTTCGTCTGGATCTTCAACTACATGATTCAGGAGGGGTGGAGCTACCCGCTCATTCTCAAGGACTTCTTTGCCTGCTACGACGCCTACGCGCATGGCGCCGAGCCCGACCTTCATGAGCCGGGTCATTACCATGATTACGCGGCGTGGCTGCGCCGGCAGACGCTCGACGGCGCCGAGACTTTCTGGCGTGAGACGCTGCGCGGCTTCAACGCGCCGACACCGCTCGTCGAAAGTCTCCCGGACAACAGGACGCAGCCGGGTGACGCATACGTGCAGCACAAGATGGTCATCTCGCTGGCGACGACCACGGCGTTGCGCGCGCTCGCGCGCCGTCACCAACTGACGCTGCACTCGGTCGTCCAGGGCGCGTGGGCTCTGCTCTTAGGTTCGTACACGGGCGAGCGCGACGTGGTCTTCGGGAGCGTCAGCTCGGGGCGGCCGGCGGAGCTGGCCGGGGTCGAGAATATCGTCGGGTCTTTGAACAACCTGCTGCCGGTGCGCCTGCGTCTGCCTGAGGAGCAGACGCTCACCGCCTGGCTCAAGGAGTTGCAGGCCGCGCAGGTCGAGCAGCGGCAGTACGAGCACACGTCTTTGCTCGATGTGCTCGACTGGTGCGGGCTGCCGAAGGAGGGGCTGCTGTTCGACAGCTACCTCGTCTTCGAGAACTACCCCTTTGACGAGTCGGTGCTCGAACACGGCCGCAACTGGAACCTGCAAGTGTCGAGCGCCATCACGCAGACAGAGCACCCGCTGCGCGTGCAAATCTGGCCGCTCCCGGCCTCGCCGATGCTGATCCTCACTTCGTACTACCCGAGCAAGGTGAGCGCGGAGGCGACGGGGCGGCTGATGCAAGACTTCCAAAAGATGCTGGAGCGCATGGCCGCAGGCACCGAACAGACCCTTGGGGAATTGCTCCGGGGCGCAGGAGGGTGTAGATGACGACGACTCAAATTGATTTGCCGGTCGAGGCGGCACGCGCACGAGTGCGCGGGATGGGCATCTTCAAGCTCATTAACCTCGGTCAGTTCATCTCGATGACCGGGACGGGGTTGACGCGCTTCGCGCTCGGCGTCTGGGTTTACCAGCGTTCGGGCTCAGCCACGCAGTTCGCTCTCGTCTCGTTGTTCAGTATCTTGCCGAACATCCTCGTCGGACCGTTCGCGGGCGCGCTGGTGGACAGGTGGAACCGCCGGCGGCTCCTCATTGCCTGCGACACGGGCGCGGCGCTGAGCACGCTGCTGCTAGCGCTGCTGATCTACACGGGCAGGCTCGAACTGTGGCACGTCTATGTGGCGACGGGCCTGAGCGCTGGGTTCGGCGCGTTCCAGGGGCCGGCCTTCTCTGCGACCGTGCCCCTGCTGGTCGCCAAGCAAGACCTCCCGCGTGCGAGCAGCATGGCGCAACTGGCGGCGGGCATCGCACAGATCATCTCGCCTGCGCTGGCCGGACTCTTCATCATGCTCATCGACTTGCACGGCGTCTTGTTCATTGACTTCGTGACGTTTCTAGTCGCCGTCGCTGTCCTCTTCGTTGTGCCTATCCCGAACCCGCGGCGTACAGACGACGACGCCGCGGCGCGGAGGAAGTCTCTGTGGCGCGAGGCGGCGCGCGGCTGGAGTTATTTGCGCGAGCGGCGTGGACTGCTCGGCATGGTCGTGCTCTTCGGCGTGACCAACTTTTTCATGGGCGTTGTGCTGGCGCTGGCGACCCCGCTTATCCTGTCGAGATTCCGACCCGCGGCGCTTGGGTCTGCGATGACGGTGAGCGGGCTCGGGCTGTTGGCCGGCGGGCTTCTGACGGCGCGGCTCGGGGGGCCGGGGCGGCGCGCGTTGCGCGTGCTCGCCTTCACGGCGCTGGCGGGCTTGAGCATTACGGCCGCGGGGCTGCGCGCGTCGCTGCCGTTAATCGCGGGGGCGGCCTTCGTCTTCTTCTTCTCGATGCAGGTCGTCGGCGCGTGCTTCCGCCTCATCGTTCAGACCAAGGTCGAGCCGGGGATTCAGGGGCGAGTCTTCTCGCTCAGCGCGCTCATCGCCAACTCGACGCTGCCGCTCGCGTACTTCACCGCCGGCCCGCTGGCTGACAAGGTCTTCGAGCCGCTGATGGCGGTCGGCGGCCGGCTGGCGGGTAGCGTCGGCGCCGTCATCGGCACCGGGCCGGGACGCGGCATCGGCCTGCTGTTCATCTTGATGGGCGTGCTGACCGTCATCGCCGTGGGCTGCGGCTGGCTCTACCCGAGGTTGCGCCTCCTCGACCTTGAACTCGCCGACGCCATTCCCGACCTGCCGACGCCGGCCGACGCAGGCCGCGAGACGCCGTCAATCAACCCGTCATCCAACCCGTCAATTAACATGGATGCACCGCCTGCGGTCGTCACACCGGCATCGCTCGCGCAACCGGGCGCTGATGCGGGCGAGGCACAACGCGTGGGGACGAGCGCCTGGGCGGCGATCACGCTGACGGTACTCCTCGGACTGACTTTGCTCCACGCCTTCAATACGCTGGCCCCGCCCGGCGTTGTCGGGGAAGGGGCGCCGCCGACGGAGTTCTCCGCGGCGCGCGCGCGCACTTATCTTGAGCGCATCGCGCGGAAGCCGCATCCCGTAGGCGCGCCAGCGCATGACGAGGTGCGCGATTATTTGCTCGGACAACTCTCCGCACTCGGCTTCACGCCGCAGGTCGAACGGAGCGCGGGCGTGGTCAGAAGAAACGGCGCGCAGTTCGTGGCGGGCAACGTGGAGAACGTCTCGGCGCGTCTGCCCGGAACCGGCGGCGCGAAGACCGTTGTCTTCGTGGCGCACTACGACTCCGCCCCGACCGGCCCCGGCGCGAGCGACGACGGCGCCGCGGTGGCGGCTTTGCTTGAAACAGCAAGAGCTTTGAAGGCCGGCCCGCCTTTGAAGAACGACCTGCTGCTGCTCTTTACCGACGCGGAGGAGGCGGGCATGTTGGGCGCGCAAGCCTTCGTCGAGCGGCACGGGGCAACGGCGGCCAACTCCGTCGTCATCAACTTCGAGGCGCGCGGGATAAGCGGCCCGTCGCTGATGTTCGAGACGAGCGACGGCAACCGGCAACTCGTCAGCGAGTTCGCGCGCGCGGCGCGTTACCCGCTCGCCAGCTCGCTCTTTCAAGAGGGCTATAAACTCCTGACGAACCGCACCGACTTCACTGTCTTCAAAGGGGCGGGATTCAAGGGACTGAACTTCGCATACATCGACGACCCCGTCAGCTACCACAGCGAGCGAGACAGCCTCGACTCGCTTGACGAGCGCAGCCTTCAACATCACGGGTACAATGCCTTGGACCTCGCACGGGGGCTCGGCAACGCGGACGCGGCCACATGGGGCGGGGATGCCGTCTACTTCATGGGGCCGGGTGGCGGGCTCGTCTCGTACGCTGAAGGTTGGGCGCTCCCGCTGGTGGGGGTGAGCGTGCTGGCGTTCGCGTTGGCCGTCTGGCTTGCACAGCGCACAGGGCGTTTGACGTGGCGCGGCTTAGGGCTCGGGGTCGCGGCGCTGCCGTTGAGCGGGTTGGCGGCGTCGATGTGCGTCGCGCTGTTCTGGTGGGCCGTGCGCGCGGCGCGCGTCACCGACACAACGGTCACATGGAGCGACGCATACAACCTGCGCCTCTACGTCCTGGGCTTCGCGCTGCTGAGCCTCGCGCTCGCCTCGCTCGTCTACGGGCGGTTTGGCAAGAGGGCAAACCCCTACGAGTTGATGCTGGGCGGACTGCTGTGGTGGGTCTTGCTCGCCGCGGCGTCAGGCGTCGCCTTCAAAGGCGCGAGCTACCTGTTCGTGTGGCCGCTGCTCTTCGCGCTGGCCGGCCTCGGCGCGGCGCTGCTGACATCGACTGATGGGACCGGCTCGCGCGCGCCGCGGTGGTTGCTCGTCGCTTCGTCGCTCGGCGCACTGCCGGGGCTTTTGCTGCTCGCGCCGCTCGTCTACTTGCTCTTCGTCGGACTTTCGCTCGTCTGGTCGTGGGCCGTGGTGCTGCTCTACGCATTGATGCTGAGCCTGCTGGCGCCGCACCTGAGCCTTCTGGGGCCGAGTGCGGGGCGCGCCGTGCAGGCGTCGGCCGCGGCGGCCGGCTTCGGTTTCGTGCTCTGGTGCTGCCTCGGAGCGGGCTATAGCGCGACGCGACCCGCGCCCGACAGCATCTTCTACGCACTGAACGCCGACACGGGGAAGGCCGTCTGGGCCAGCACGGACGAGAACGCGGACGACTGGACGGCCCAATTCTTCGGCGCGGAAGCCGCGCGCGCCGCGCTGCCGGACTTCTTCCCCGCGTCCTCCTTCCAGTTCTTGCAAGCATCCGCGCCCGCCGCCGCCCTCCAGCCCCCGCGCGCCGAATTGCTCGAAGACTCGACACGCGCCGGCCTGCGGACTCTCCGCATCCGCGTCCGTTCCACGCGGGGCGCGCCGCTCTTGCAACTTGGCGTCGAGCGCGGCGACTGGCTGCAATCCGCCAGCATCAACGGCAGGCCGCTTGAACCGGACGGCAACGCGCCCGGCCCGCCAAAGTGGCTCACCGTTCAATATTGGGGGCTGACGGAGCAAGGCGCTGAACTGACGCTGGTCGGCAAGCCGGGCGCGCCGGTCACGATCCGCGCCATTGATCAATCTTACGGGCTGGCGTCCCCAACCGACCGCCCTTACGCCGCGCGTGGCCCCGGCGTGATGCCCGCGCAGTTCGGATTCGGGCTGACGGACGCGACCCTTGTCAGCAAGACATTTACTTATTGAAAAAGAGAAGAGCGTTGGAGTCGTTCGCGGCCGCCCATCAGGTGCATCTCGCCGCGCTCAGGAACTCGGCCATGCTCGGCGGCCCCTTCCTCGACTACGGCGCGGATAAAGTCGGTGAGGTGAGGGCATTGTTGCAGGCGACGACGGCCGGGCTGTCGCCCCTGCCGGAGCTGGCAGGCGTCGAAGAGTGCCGGCGGCGCGGCATCACTGCCGAGCTGCTCTACGGCCACAAAGAAGTGGACCTGAGTTGAACTTTTTGATGGCACTGATGGAACCGACACCTGTTCACTTTCAAGTACAAAGAATCAGCCACTGGTCAGATCAAGTTCTGCCCAGACAGGCTTCCAATTTCAACCAGTGGCCCAGTCGAGAAGCAAATCTTCCCCCTCTCAACACGCTGCTCAAACTCCAAGTGACCCCCACTTCCGGCTTAGTTCAACACAGAATTGTGTGGCGGCTTTCTGAGGCCCGAGGTGATTTATCCGCACGCGCGCCACACGAATTCTTAATGCGTTAGGCCGGGCTACAAGATGTAAGAAACTGGTTTACTTGACCCGTTTGTAACGCGTTTCGGAATTTTTCAAGGCTTCAGAAACGACCTTTAGCGTTAGCGTATCTCCCTCCAACCGGAATTCCTGAATGATCTCTGTTCCTTGCCCTGCGGGGTTAAGGTGCTGGAGTACTTTTCTGGTCAGCTTGTTGCCTGTAACCGTGTAGGTGCCGTAACTGGCCAACACCCCGTCTAATCTATTGATTAACTCTTCCCGCGTCATTTCTTTGACGGGCTTCGCCACCTTCTCGCGCCCCGCCGGAAAGGCCGTTTGCAAATAATGACCATCCGCCGCAAAGATAATATTGGAGGGCAATAGCCGCTCTTCGAGAGCTTTTCCTTCACCATCTTTGGCGGAGATGCGCTCCCACGTCCCAACAAAAGCTTTCTGGTTCTGGGCGGAAGCGGTTGATCTGACCGCGAGCATAATCGTGAGCGTAAGTATTACAGCGACTACGCCAAGAGCCACGAGATTGAGTCTTTTGTGCATTGCTTCTCCTTTGCGCTTGTGCTGCTGAGTTGGTTGACTTTGCTAGGTCACGGAGGCCTAACATGAATTATGCGGACGGCCTTGGTGTTCAATATCAGGCACGTCCAGCTTCACCAAAATCCTCAAATGGAAGCCCCCGGCTTTAGCCGTGGGGAGGAAATTTGAGATCGTCGTTAGGCGATTATTTTTCCAGTTATTAAAATAGTAAGTAACAAATACATGCACTTATGATATGCTCTATTCATGATCTTGACGTTGCAGACACAACTGCTGCCGAGTCCCGAGCATGCTAAAAAACTTCTGGCGACAATTGAACGCTTCAATGAAGCGGCTGATTGGCTGGCAGAAAAGGCGTTCGAAGAGCGTTCGGCGAATAAGGTATCTCTGCAACAAGAGTATGATGACGATTTGCGGGAGAAATTCGGTCTTTCTTCGCAAATGGCCATCAGATGCATCGCCGTAGTTTGTGGAGCAGATCGCCGTGATAAATCGATTCAACCGCGCTTTAGACCACACGCGGCTGTTCCCTACGATCGTCGATTGATGAGTTTC
>Ga0081539_10001300_pt1 | contig 43786 bp, 45 predicted proteins | sample TabmetS4T2R2_FD_71023 | JGI IMG/M metagenome (GOLD analysis project Ga0081539, IMG submission 71023) | Tabebuia heterophylla rhizosphere microbial communities from the University of Puerto Rico - S4T2R2 | ecosystem: Host-associated > Plants > Roots > Rhizosphere ... | reverse complement strand
CGCGACGAGGGCGCCACCTCAATCGAGTGACAATACCAATCAGCAGGCGGATAACGCCGGCGAGTCCCGGAGTCCTAGGGTCGTGTCGCTGACGACAACAACCCGAAGGGTCCCATCATGTCCAAGGAACAGGAAAACAAGGAAATCGTCGGACGCTGGTTCACGGAGTTCTGGGGCAAGGATTGCAATCTCGCCGTCGTCGACGAGCTTGCCGCCCCCGACATGCTGCTGCAGTACTCGCTGCACGCCCCGCGCCGTGGTCGCGACGACATCAAGCGGTTCATGACCGACTTCCGCGCGGCCTTCCCCGACCTCGCATTCGGCGGCACCGCCGACCTCATCGCCGAGGGCGACTACGTCGTCGGCCGCTGGGAAGGTGGCGGCACGCACACCGGGCCGGCTTTCAGCGACTTCCTGATCGGCTCGCTGCCGGCCAAGACCGGCCGCAGGATGCACTTCACGGGCACGACCGTGCTGCGCATCGAGAACGGCAAGGTCAAGGAAGAGATCGGTTTGGACGACGGCGTGACGGCGCTGCAGCAACTCGGGCTGCTGAAAGCCGCCTAAAGCACGGCGCGCAGCGCCGCGACCAGCGGAGCGTCGTGCTCGGGCAGCAGGACCTGCGGATCGAGCGTAAGCACGCCACGCTGCGCATGCCGCTCCGACAGATGAACCGGCGGATCGCCGTGTTGCAGGCGCGCGCTGACGGCAAGCGCCTGCGGCACGGTGATCTCCAGCACCGGCACGCGGCCGGTGACCGATGCCGGCACGAGAGTCGCCTTGTGGCCGCCAAGCTCGGCCGCGATCGCCTTCAGCCGCGCTTCGAGGCGCGCATTGTCGGCCGCGTCGTCGGCTGTCACGAAGCGCTCGAGCGCGGTCAGGAGGCCCACGATCTCCTCCTTGCCGGCCTTGAAGCCGCGGCCGATGCCGTGATGCGGCACGCCGCGCAAGTTGGCGCGATCGACCAGCCGGGGCGGCGTCCAGGTCTCGGGCGCCACGTCCATGTCGAGCTGCTGCAGCAGTGCCGAGGCTATAAGATCACGCCGGCCGGCCAGGATGCCCGAGGCCTGCGGCCCGCCCAACGCCTTGCCGCCGGAGAAGGCCACCAGATCGGCACCCATGGCGATGAAGCGTTTCAGGTTCTCCTTGGGCGGCAATTGCGCCGCGGCGTCGACGATCAGCGGAATGCCCGCCGACCGGCAGGCAGCGATCGCGGTCGGCAGGTCAGTCAGGCTCGTAGCATTGGCCGAGAACGCCATGGCCACGACCGACGGCGACAGCGCCGCCTCGATCTCCCACGCTTCAAGGCCGCGCACGCCGGCGCCGGTGCCGCGGTCGTTGTGGCCGATGTCGACCAGGCGCGCGCCCGACGCGGCCAGCGCATGCGCGTAGCCGGTGCGATGCGTGCGCGGGATCAGGATGTCGCGCGGGAAACCGTCGGCATGCGGCAGCGCCGCCATCTTCGCCACATCCCAGCGGGCAATCGCGGCCGCTGCCGCCAGCGTCAGCGCCGCAGCCGCGCCGGTCGTGACCAGCCCCGCCTCGGCGCCCGTCGCTTGGGCAGTGCGCGCGCTGGCGGCATCCTGCAATTCACCGATATCGACAGAAGCGCGTGACGCGGCTGCCATCGCCTCGACCACCTCGGCCGCCATGACCGCGCCACCCAGGCGCGTCAGGGCGCCGGCGGCGTTGATGCGGCGGCGGACGCCGAGCCGTGCATAAGGATCGCTCATGACGCGAGCTTAGCGCGACTGGCTGGACCTTCCCAACGATCCCCTGCACGATCCGTCGAACATCGGGAGGAAATCGAGATGAGTCGCCTGTTCGGCGAACTACGCCAGGTCGGCATCGTGGTGCGCGATATCGAGGCCGCCATGAAGCATTGGGTCGAAGTCTGCGGTGTCGGTCCGTGGTTCTATACCGACAAGCTTGCAGTCACGGAGTTCAGTTACCGCGGCACGCGCTACGACGACGTTCACATCTCGATCGCGCTGGCAAATTCCGGAGACGTTCAGCTCGAGCTCATCCAGCAGCGCTGCGCCACGCCCACCATGTATCGCGACTTCCTCGCCGCGGGTCACGAAGGCATGCAACACTGGTCGAGCTGGCCGGTCGACTATGACGAGATCCTGAAGCGGGCCCTCGCGTCCGGCTACACGGTCGGCCAGCAAGGCGACAGCGCCCGCGGCCGCTTCGTCTATCTCTGGAACGAAGGCCATCCCGGCACGGTAATCGAGATGGCCCACATGACCGAGGCGCGCCGACGCATCTTCGACGCCATCCGCGCCGCTGCCGTCGGCTGGAACGGCAACGATCCGATCCGCCGCAGCTGGCCGACCTAGACCTTCCTGATGATCGCCAGCGGGCCGCCGCCGGCTGGTCCCTGGTGCTCGGCGCCACCGGAGACATAGAGCAACGTGTCGCCGATCACGCCGGCCAGCACGCCGCCGACAAGGGCGCGGGCGTGGCGCGTCGAATGGATGTCGCTGTCGTCGAGCATGGTGTGGCGCCGGCCGCGGATCTCGCCGGTGGGCGAGGCCTCGGCCTTGGCCAACACGGCGACCGTCTCGCCGCCCAGCCTCGCGAGGATGCGGCGGGCGGCGTCGGCGTCGATGGCGTCCTTCATGACGTCATGGTCGACCACGAGGTCCCCTGCCCACTGCCGCGAGTTGCCCAGCACGACGATCTCGTTGCGCAGGAGTTCGACGCCGGCAGAGGTGCTGGCGACCTTGGAATACAGCGACCAGTCACGGCACACAGCGGCTTCGGGAGCCTCCTTGATCTCGCCCAGCGCCATGGCGACGCCCAGCGCCGAGGCGCCGCGCGACAGGGCCATCGAGTAATAGGTGTCGTCGGTCGCCACGCTGGCGCCGCGGCGCTCGGCTTCCTCGATGCGCTCCTTGGTGAGCAGCGGGCATTTTATCTGAACGAAGTGCACGTCGGCGGCCGTGGCAATACCGGCATCCGTCATGGCAGCGGCCACGGCTTCGGCGGTCGCGGTGATCTGCGCGGCGCGGCCAATCTCCTCGGGCTTGAAGGGCCGCGTCAGGCCGACACCGATGGCAAGACGCGGAGCGACTGCCGGGGCGCTCACGTCTTCTCGGCACAACACCAGCAAGTGCGGCGACAGCGCGCCCTCGGTGCCGCCCGACATGACGATGGCGACGCGCGCCTCGACCTCGGCCATCGGGCATTTCAGGCGCTCGGCCAGCAGGAGTTTTAGGGCCAGCGTGGCATAGCCGCGCGTGAAATCGTTGACGCAGCCGTTGCCCTCGGTCTTGCCGATGATGGCGACGATGGTTTTAGGGTCGATCTCGCCGCGCTCGATGGCGGCGGCGAGCGGCGCAGTGTCCTGCGGGCCGGCCGTCGGCAGGCGCAGGACCTTGGCGCGGCGAGTCATGCCGCCTTCCCGGCGTCGCTGCCGTGGCGCTGGCGGCGGCGACGCACCCAGGTGAAGGAGACCAGCGCCAGTGCGATCACCAGGAAGGACACGCCCGTGGTCACGGTGCCCAGGGCATAGAGCACCGGCGTGGTGACGTTGGTGGTCATGCCGTAGATCTCGAGCGGCAGGGTGTTGAAGGTGCCCGAGGTGTAGAGGCTGCGCGCGAACTCGTCGTAGCTCAGGGTGAAGCCGAACAGGCCGACGCCTATAAGGCTCGGCAGCAGGATGGGGATGACGACGAAGCGGATGGTCTGCCACGAGGTGGCGCCGAGGTCGCGCGCCGCCTCCTCGTAGCGCCGGTCGAAGCGGTTGAAGACGGCGAACATGATTAAAAGCCCGAACGGCAGGGTCCAGGTGAGGTGCGCGCCGAAGGCCGAGCTGTACCAGGCGGCATCCCAGCCCAGCACGCGGTATAGAAGGCCGATGCCGAGGCTGATCAGGATCGAGGGCACGATCAGGCTGGCGACGGCCAGGTAGAAGATGAAGGCCGCCCCCGTGAAACGGCTGCGGAAGGCGAGGCCGGCCGAGAACGAGGCGGCGACGGTCACCAGCATGACGGCGACGCCCAGGATCATCGAGCGCTGCAGTGAGCCCGCGAAGTCGCCGACCATCTGCTTCTCGAACAGGTTCCTGAACCAGTGCAGCGACACGCCGTTCATCGGGAAGGTGAGCCCGCCCGACGGCCCCTGGAAGGAGAGCACCAGGATGGTGAGGGTGGGTCCGTAGAGGAACAGCACGAACAGGCCGAAGAAGCCGGCGAGCAGCCAGTAGGCGGGACCGCGGCGGCCGTTCACGTCACAGTTCCTTCCGGATGTCGACCAGCCGCATCATGGCGGCGACGGTGAACAGCACCAGCAGCAGCAGGACGACCGCATTGGCCGCGGCCGCGGGGTACTGCAGCAGCGACATGGCGTTCATCATCATCAGCGAGACCGAGGCGCTCTGGCCGCCACTCATCATGCGCACGGTGACGAAGTCGCCCATGACGATGGTGACGATGAAGATCGAGCCGATGGCGATGCCGGGCTTGCACAGCGGAACGATGACCGTCCACAGCGTCTGCCAGCCGCTGGCGCCGGCATCGCGCGCGGCCTCGAGCAGGCTGCGGTCGATGCGCATCATGGAATTGAAGATCGGCACCACCATGAACAGCGTGTAGAGGTGCACGTAGGTCAGCACGACGGCGAAATTCGAGAACAGCAGGAATTCCAGCGGCTCCTTGATCAAGCCGAGCTGCATCAAGGTCATGTTGGCGAGCCCGTTGCGGCCGAGGAACGGGATCCACGAGATCATGCGGATGACGTTGGAGGTCCAGAACGGGATGGTGCAGACCAGGAACAACACCATCTGCCAGGTCGCCGATCGCACATGGAAGGCGAGGAAGTAGGCGACCAGGAAGCCGATCACCAGGGTGAGCGCCCAGGTGACGACGGAGAACTGGATGGTCTGGCCGTAGGTCCGCCAGGTCACCGGCGAAAGCAGCAGCTCCTCGTAGTTCTGCAGCAGGAAGGCCGGGATGATCTGGGTGGTGTTGTAGTCGAAGAAGCTCACCACGACGATCGTGGCGATCGGCACGACCAGGAACAGCAGGAAGACCAGCGCCAGTGGCGCCACCTGCAGATAGGTTGCCCAGGCTGAGACCCGTTTCATGACAGGACGAGGGCGCCGCCCAGGCGGCGCCCTCTCTCCTCTTCTCCTATGTGCTCACGCCGCGATGAACGAGTTCCACTTCTGCACCATGTAGCGGTCCTCATCCATCACCGCGTTCCAGCAGGCGACGGCGCCCATGCGGTCGTAGAACGAGCCGCCGTCGCGCACGGCGCCGGCCTTCTCGACGACCTGGCCCTGCGGGTTCTTGATCTCGCCCTGGGCGGGCTTGCCTTCCATCCAGAAGCCCCATTCGTCGGGCGTCATGTTGGCCTTGGCCGTCTCGAGCACCGCCGAGTAGTAGCCCTGGCGATTGAGGAACGCGCCGACCCAGCCCGACAGGTACCAGTTGATGTAGTCGTAGGCCGCGTCGAGCTGCGCGCCCTGCAGGTGCTTGGCGAGCGACAGCCCACCGCCCCAGGCACGATAGCCTTCCTTCAGGGGCTGGTAGGTGCAGGGAATGCCCTTGCCGCGCACCGCCGAGACAGCCGGCGACCACATCGACTGGATCACGACCTCGCCCGAGGCCATCAGATTCACCGATTCGTCGAAGGTCTTCCAGAAGGCGCGGAACTGGCCGTCCTTCTTGGTCTTGATCAGGAAATCGATGGTCTTGTCGATCTCAGCCTTGGTCATGTTGCCCTTGTCGCCGTACTTCAGGATGCCGGCCGATTCGCAGATCATCGCCGCATCCATGATGCCGATCGACGGGATGTTGAGGATCGACGTCTTGCCCTTGAACTTGGGGTCGAGGATGTCCTTCCAGTTCTCGATCTTGCGGCCGACCAGGTCGGGCCGGATGCCGAGCGTGTCGGCGTTGTAGATCGTGGGGATCATGGTGAACCACTCGGTCTGGCCCTTGGCGAACTTGGTCGAGCCGGCGCCCTCGACGAAGCTCACCGTGTTGGGCGCCGTGCCCTGGGCGATCACCGAATCGGGCTTCAGCTTGCCGGTGGTGAAGATCGGCACGATCTTGTCGAAGTACTTGATCTTCTTGACGTTCATCGCCTGCAGCGTGTTCGCCGGGAAGACCTTCTTGCACATCCAGTATTCGATATCGCCGATGTCGAACGAGTTCGGCTGGGTCACCACGCGCTGCACGACGGCGTCGGAATCGAGCGCCGTCATCTGCAAGGTGATGCCCAAGTCGGCCTTGCACTTCTCGGCGATCTCGTTGATCGCCGACACGCCCGTGCCGCACTGGCGCAGCACGATGTTCTTGTTGTTCTGCGCCCAGATCACCGGGAAGCCGGTGATCGCACCACTGCCGATTGCAGCACCCGCGACGCCCGCGGCGCCCTTCAGGACGTTGCGGCGTCCAAGATTCCGTTTACGTGCCATCTGACGTACCTCCTTCTCTCTACCGCCCGAGGACATGAACGTCCTTGGGCGCCCACGACAAAACGACAGGCTGGCCGGGCGCCACCGGATTGGCGTCGAAGCGCGCCTCCGGCACGACGGCCGACAAAGTCTCGAGTCCCATGACATCGACGCCGACCTGCACGGTCGAGCCGAGATATTCGACCGAGCGCGTGACGCCGGCGAGCGACGTGGCATCGACCGGCGCGTTGCCGGGCTGCACGGTGATGCGGTCGGCGCGGATGGCGACGAAGCTACCCTCGCCCTTGGCGCGGGCCACGGCGGCCGGTAACACGTTGTGGCCGCCGATGAAGCGCGCGACGAAGGCCGTGGCCGGCTTGTTGAAGACCTCGCGCGCCGTCGCCGCCTGCTCGATCCTGCCCTGGTTCATCACCACCACGAGGTCGGCGAGCGCCATCGCCTCGTCCTGGCTGTGCGTCACATGGATGAAGCTGATGCCGAGCCGGGTCTGCAGCGCCTTCAGCTCCTCGCGCATTTTTACCCGCAAGAACGGGTCGAGCGCCGACAACGGCTCGTCCAGCAGCAGCACCTGGGGATCGGTGATCAGGGCGCGCGCCAGCGCCACCCGCTGCTGCTGGCCGCCGGAAAGCTGCGCCGGCAGGCGGCCGGCGAACGGCTCCATCTGCACGCGCTTCAGCATCTCGCGAGCCTGCGCGCGGCGCTTGTCCTTGTCGACACCGCGCATGCGCAGGCTGAAGGCGACGTTGTCGGTGCAGTCGAGATGCGGGAACAGGGCGTAGCTCTGGAACATCATCGCCGTGCCGCGCGCCGCCGGCGGCAGATAGGTGATGTTCTCCGACCCCAGGATAATGTCGCCCTCGCTCGCCTCCTCGTGGCCGGCGATCATGCGCAGGGTCGTGGTCTTGCCGCAGCCGCTCGGGCCCAGCAGGCAGCAGTAGGAGCCCGCCGGGATGCGCAGGCTCACCGCGTCCACCGCCACGGTATCGCCAAAGCGCTTGGTCACGGCCACCAGTTCAACGTCGGGCTTCGTCGCCATCGATCCCCCTGGAAGCAAGGCCCATGCCATTACTGTAGAATGGTCGAGGGAGGAAATCGCCAGTCCATGGCGCAACTCTTGCCTCCGACTGCCTGCCTCCCTTTCACAGGGGGTGTTTCGGACCGATAAACTGCGCGACACTCGAAAGTCGGTAGAGGAGCAACGGCATGCGGCTGATCGGCGTCGACGTGGGCGGCACCTTCACGGACCTGGTCTATGCCGACACCGAGGCCGGCGAGACGGCTGTCCACAAGGTGTCCACAACCCCTGACGATCCCTCGCGCGGCGTGGTCGCGGGCCTGATGGCGCTTTGCGACAAGTACGGTATCCCGCGCGAGACCATCGACGTGGTGTTCCACGGCACCACCATCGCCACCAATGCGATCCTGGAACACGACGGCGCGGTCACCGGCATGATCACGACCGGCGGCTATCGCGACATCCTGCATATCGGCCGCCACCAGCGGCCGCAGCACTACTCGATCATGCAGGACATCCCCTGGCAGGACCGCCCGCTGGTCAAGCGGCGCCATCGCAAGACGGTGAAGGAGCGGCTGGTGCCGCCCAAGGGCGAGGTACTGGAGCCGCTCGACGAAGCCGGCGTGCGCCAGGCGGTGCGCGAGCTGAAAGAGGCGGGCGTGCAGGCGATCGCCATCTGCTTCCTGTTCTCCTACCTCGATGCCGCGCACGAGGCGCGCGCACTGCAGATCGTGCGCGAGGAATACCCCGAGTGCTTCGCCACGACCTCCTCATCGGTCTCGCCGCAGTTCCGCGAGTTCGAACGCTTCACCACGACGGCGATGAACGCCTTCGTCGGCCCCAAGGTGCGCAACTACGTGACCCGGTTGGAAACCGAGATCGGCGCCTCGGGCTTCAAGGCCGACCTGCGCATCATGGCGTCCAACGGCGGCGTCGCCACGCCCAGCATGGTGGCCGAGCGGCCTGTCCTCACCCTTCTGTCGGGTCCGGCGGCCGGCGTGATCGGCGGCGACTGGGCGGGCGGCCTGTCCGGGCGGCGCAACCTCATCACCTTCGACATCGGCGGCACCTCCGCCGACATCGGCATCGTGACCCAGGGCGGCTTCGGCGAGGCCACCGCGCGCGACACCTGGATCGCCGGCTTCCCCGTGCTGGTGCCGATGATCGACGTGCATACGATCGGCGCCGGCGGCGGCTCGATCGCCTTCGTCGACCAGGCCGGCGCCTTCAAGGTCGGGCCGCGCTCGGCCGGCGCCGTACCGGGACCGGCCGCCTACGGCCGCGGCGGCACCAAAGCCACCGTCACCGACGCCAACGTCGTGCTGGGCCGCCTCGACCGCGGCAACTTTTTGGGCGGCAGCATGTCGCTCGACGAGGTGGCGGCGCGGCGCGTAATCGGCGAGCTGGCGCGCGAGCTTGGGCTTACCGACCGCGAGGCGGCCGAGGGCGTGATCACCGTGATCAACGCCAACATGGCCAACGCCATCCGGTCCCGTACTGTGCAGAAGGGCATCGATCCGCGCGACTATGCGCTGGTGGCGTTCGGCGGTGCAGGCCCGCTGCACGGCGCCGAGGTGGCCGACATGCTGGGCATCCCCGAGGTGATCGTGCCGCCGCATCCCGGCATCACGTCGGCCGTGGGACTGCTGATCAGCGACCTGCGCTACGACGCCATCCGTACCTCGTTCCAGGTCTCGGGCGCGGCGGACATCGCCCGCATCAACGCCGACTTCGCCGCCATGGCCAAGGAGCTGGCCGAACGCTTCACCGCCGACGGCATCGACCTCAAGAACGTCACCTTCGAGCGCCGCGGTGACCTGCGCTATGTCGGCCAGGGCTATGAGCTGAAAGTGCCGATTCCCGACGGGCCGATCAACGACAAGGTGCTGGCGAAAGTCTTCGAGACATTCCACGAGATTCATCGGCGCGAGTACGGCCATCACTTCGCCGATTCCGGCATCGAGATCGTGAACCTGCGTTTGGTCGGCGCGGCGAGCGCGGCCAAGATCGCCAAGCCTGCGGTGGGTACGGCCAAGTCCGTCGACGCGGCACGGTTGCGCCATGGCATCGGCACGTTCCGCATCGACGGCAAGCTCGCCGACTACACCACCGACTTCTACCGCCGCGACCTCCTGCCGGTCGGCGAGCGCATTCCCGGCCCCGCCATCGTCCTGCAGATGGATTCGACCACCGTGGTGCCGCCGCAGTACAGCTTCGATGCCGACGCCGCCGGCAACCTGATCATCCGGAAGTCCAATGCCTGATCCCCGTCATCCCGAGCGTAGCGAAGCGAAGCCGAGGGACCTCTTTTTGTGTCGACACAAAAGAGGTCCCTCCGCTCCGCGCCTTCGGCGCTCCGGTCGGGATGACGGATATAGGGAGTAGCAGCATGGCCACCGCCCCCCATCGCCAGCCGAGCCTGAAACCCGATCGCATCGACCCGATCACCACGTCGGTGATCCAGGGCGCGCTCGAGAACATCGCCGTCGAGATGGGTTATAAGCTCATGCGCATGAGCTACTCCTCGATCATCCGCGAGTCGGAGGATTTCGGGGCGGCTCTGGTCGATGCCGAAGGACGCGGCCTCGCCGAATCGGCGCAGTCGACGCCGCTGCAGTCCGGCCCGATCCCCGGCTATGTGCGCGGCGTGCTGAAGATCCTGGCCGAGCGCGGCGATCAGTTCCGTCCGGGCGACGTGGTCATGCACAACGACGCCTACTCGGGCGCGAGCCACGGCCCGGATGTCGCCTTCATCGTGCCGGTGTTCGTCCAGGGCAAGCTCATCGGCTTCGCTGCCACCACGGCGCACCATCTCGACATCGGCGCGCTGTCGCCGGGCTCGTGCGGCATCGTCGAGGCGATCGACGCCTATGCCGAGGGCCTGCAGTTCAAGGCGATCAAGGTCTACGACCGCGGCGTGAAGAACGACATGGTCTGGCAGATCGTGCGCGACAACATCCGCGCGTCGGACCTCGTGGTCGGCGACATGGATGCCCAGGTCGCCGCCGCCCGCATCGGCGCCGAGCGCATGGCCGAGCTGGTCGAGCGCTATGGGCTGGAAACCTTCGACCTCGCCTGCACCGCCCTGATGGACCACGCCGAGCGGCTGATGCGCCAGGCCATCGCCAAGCTGCCCGACGGCGTCTATCGCGCCGAGACCGCCATCGACGGCTATCTCGACAGCGACGATCCGTCGAAGAAGGAACTGCCGATCGTCGTCACCATCACCAAGAACGACGACTCCCTGGTGGTCGACCTCACCGGCACCGCGCCCCAGGTGCCCGACCGGCCGATCAACATGCCGCTGGAAGGCACCGCCGATATCGCGATCTGGCTCACCATCCGTTCGGTGCTTCTGGACACCGAAGTGCACGGGCACATCCCGGTGAATGCCGGCCTGATCCGCCCTATCACCATCGTCGCGCCCAAGGGCTGTCTCGCCAACCCGACCTTCCCCGCCCCGACCATCGCGCGCTTCTGCCCGGGCAACCAGCTCGCCGACACCGTGATGAAGGCGCTGTCGGCTGCCGTGCCGGGCAATGTCTCGGCCGGCATCGGCAACCTCAAGGTCATCGCCTTCTCCGGGCTGAAGGACGAGACCCACTGGGTGCACATGGAGATCTTCGAGGGTTCCTATGGAGGCCGCCAGGGCAAGGACGGCATGGACGCCGTCGACACGCTCTACGCCAACACCCGCAACAACCCGATCGAGGACATCGAAACCCACCTGCCCCTGCGCGTGCTGCGCTACGAGCTGCGCGAGGACGTGGCCGGCGCCGGCAAGTGGCGCGGCGGCCTGGGCTCGGTACGCGAGTTCACGTTCCTGAGCGACGGCGGCGCCTCGGTGGAAGGCGAAGGCCATCGCTACCGGCCGTGGGGCTTTCTGGGCGGCGGCGAAGGCATGCCGGCCAAGCTCGACCTCTTCACGTCCGGTAGCAATGACGCCAAGGCCCTGCCCTCCAAGGTGCCCTACATGGGCATCGGCAAGGACGGCCGCTTCGTCTGCTACGGCCCGGCCGGCGGCGGTTACGGCAATCCGCTGGAACGCGATCCGGCGAAAGTCGCCGACGACGTGATGGATGGGGTGATCTCGGTCGAGACGGCGCTCAGCGACTATGGCGTCGTCGTATCGGCAGCCGGCGTGGTCGACCAGGCCGCGACCATGCGGCGACGGGCGACGCGGGCCTGATCAGCCGCCGCCTAGTCTAGCTCGCCCCGCCTTCGTTCTCCAGGGCGTCGACCACCAGCCAGGTCTTCGGTCCGACGACGCCATCCACCGCGAGATGCGCCCGCTGCTGCAGGTCCTTCACCGCCGCCTCGGTCTTCGGGCTGAAGCGGCCGTCGACGCCGCCGGTGTCGAAGCCGACCGCGGTCATGCGGCTCTGCAGCCGGCGGACTGGCAATCCGCTCGACCCCAGGCGCAGCACGGGCTCGCTCTGGTCGGCTTCATCGATGTTGATCCAGGTCACGCGGCCGACGATGCCGTCGACGGCGATCTCCCGCGCCTGCTGGAAAGCCTTAACCGCAGTCGTGGTCCTTGGACCGAAGGCACCGTCGATCGGCCCTGGATCATGTCCCAGCGCCTTGAGCGCCTGCTGCAGGTCGCGCACGTCGGGGCCGCTCGCCCCCTGCTTCAGGACAGGTTCAGCCATGGCGATGCCCTCCGCGACATTGAATTGCGCCGTTATACCGTCGTCAGCCCGGCAAGCGACGCCAGCGTCGCCCCGGCGGCGCCGGCCGGCACCCACCATGTGCGCGGCCCGACCACACCGTCGGTCGCCAGCGCATGCTGCGCCTGGTAGGCCTTCACTGCGGCTTCGGTGCGCGGCCCGAAGTCGCCGTCGACCGGTCCCGGATCGGTCGGCGATGCAGGACCACCCACCGTGTGCAAGGCATTCTGCAGGCCGCTGACGGCGCTGCCCGTCGAGCCGCGCTTCAGCACGGGCGTGTCGGGGTCCACGGGCATCCGCTGCCAGGTGCTGTCGCCGACGACACCGTCAGCGGGAAGGCCCTCGCCTTCCTGAAAGGCGATCACGGTGTTCCTGGTCACGGGCCCGAACACGCCGTCGATCTGCTCGAAGCCGAGGAGCTTCATCATCACGAAGATGGTCTGAACGCGCTGAACGTCTCGTCCGCGCGCGCCGAGCGCAAGCTGCGGGCCACGGTTCATTGCTTTCCTCCAGGCAGCACGCCGCGGCTATCATAGCCGGACGCCGGCACCGCGAATGTGAGTCTCCACACGCTGGCGTGCACGCAAGCCCACGATTCACCGAATCAGCGCCGCCCCCTTGTCGAGCAGGGGCAGCACCTTGTCGCGGGCCTCGGCCGGAACGCCGAACACGACGCGGTCGACGCCGGCATCCTCAGCGCGCTTCAGCGCGTCGGCGTTCATGCCGACGCCGAACAGCGTGACCGGCACGTCGTCCTCCTTGCGCCCGGCGATCTTCAGCATCTCGCGAAACTCCGGCAGCATGGCGAGTGTGTCGCCGCCGCGGCCGCCGATCGGCATCCAGCCGTTGCCGTAGGCGACGGCGCGGCGCGCGCCGTGCGGCAGGCCGCCGCCGACGATGATCGGCGGATGCGGCTTCTGCACCGGCTTGGGCCACTGCATCATCTCGTCGAACTTCACCATGTCGCCGGCGTATTTCGGCTTGGAGCGCGCCCAGATCTCCTTCATCGCCTCGACGCGCTCGCGCATCAGCTTGAAGCGGCTGGCGAAGTCCGTGCCGTGGTCGGCCATCTCCTCGGCATTCCAGCCGCCGCCGACGCCGAACAACACCCGGCCGTTGCTGAGCCGGTCCGCCGTGGCGACCTCCTTGGCGGTATGGATGGGATCGCGCTGCACCACCAGGCAGACGCCCGTGCCGAGCTTGATGGTCTTGGTGACGACGGCGGCGGCGGCGATGGCCAGGAAGGGATCGTAGGTGTCGTAGTACCATTTCGGCAGCTCGGGCCCGCCCGGCCATGGCGATTTGCGGCTGGTCGGGATATGGCTGTGCTCGGGAAACCACACCGATTCGAAGCCGCGTTTCTCGGCCTCGACGGCGAGCTCATGCGGCGGGATTGCGTAATCCGTTGCAAACATCGTGACGCCCAACTGCATGTTTCATCCCTCGTTCGCGTTTGTGGAAGCGTAGCCCACCGATTGCCCGAGGTCGAACGCCGGAGGTTCCGATGCTGGATGGCGTGATGCTGCTTTGGTTCCTGCTTGCTGCGGTGTCGCTGCTGTTTGTCGCGATCGACATCAGGACGACGCCGGAATCGCCGGTTATGAAATGGGGTTTCGCACTGCTGACCGCCTATACCGGCGTCGTCGGCGCCTTCCTCTACGTCCTCGGCTGCCGCGAGCCCCTGCCCGGGCTGCACGAGCAATACGTCGCCGCGCGCTGGCGGCAAGCTCTGGGATCGACCATGCATTGCGTCGCCGGCGACGGCGTCGGCATTCTCGCCGGTGCGGTGCTGGCCACCACTCTCGGCATCACCGGCCTCGCCGAGGTGGCGCTTGAATATGTCCTGGGATTCGCCTTCGGCTGGACGATCTTCCAGGCCCTGTTCATGCGCGACATGGCCGGCGGCTCCTACCTTGCCGCGCTGAAGAGCACGTTCCTGTCCGAGCTGCTGTCGATGAACCTCCTGATGGCGGGCATGATCCCGACCGTGATGATCCTGCGACGGCATGTCTCCGCCGCGGACGACCCGGCGGCGCCGCAGTTCTGGTTCGTGATGTCGATGGGCCTGCTGGTCGGCTTCGTCGTCGCCTATCCAATGAACTGGTGGCTGGTGGCGAACAAGCTGAAGCACGGCATGATGACGGTGCGACCCGCATACGCCCACACGCATGCGCACGCCGGCGCAGCGCCTGAAGACATGTCCCATATGTCCCACGCGTCCATGGGGGCGATGGACGAAGGGCGGACGCTCCGGCCCTCACTGCCGGTGATGACGCTGCTGTCGTTTCTCGCCCTGGCTGCCGGCCTCGCCATCGGTCGCCTTGGCTGAACGAACCGCCTCCGCGAGCCGCCTGGGCGCCAACAGGCAATAACTCGCCGTCACGAGCTTCGCGATGTCGCTCCAGTCGTCCCGTGCTGCGAGGATGCGGCCGACAATGTCGGGCCGCCAGCGTGGGCGAAAGTACGGCGCCCGCGAAAAGGTCTCGGGGTCGACGCGCGGGCCCAGCGACTGGAAGGTCAGCACGCATACCGGACCGTCGGTGCCCGCGGTGCGGGCATATACCGGCGGCCAGCCGTCGGCGATCATGAGGACGTGGGCAAACGTCTCCTTGCGGATGCACCAGCGCGTGCCGACCCAGGCCTGTTCCTCGCGTGTTTCCGGCAAGGCGAGGCAGGCCTTGCGCAGCTTGGCGAGGATTGCGGCGGGCACTTGGCGATGGCGGCGACTGGTCAAAGGCAACATGCTGGACGCGTTGGCCGATCGGTGAATTCGCTGTATCGTGGTGGTCCCAGTCGACGAGCCAGATAAGGCACAAGCGTACGTACAGGGGAGGAACTCGCGATGCACCGTAATACGGCGTTGCTGGCGTTCGTTGCTTCCGCGTTGGTCGCTTTCGGCATCGGTCCCGCTGCCGCCCAGAAACAGACATTGAAGATGGCATACTGGGCCGGGCCCAGCCATCACATGGTGCAGACCCAGGAGGCCTGGGCCAAGACCGTCCTCGAGGCGTCGGACGGCAATCTCGTCATCGAGGTCGACAAGGCGCCGCTCGCCAAGCCCGACGGGCAGTACGACATCGTCAAGAACGGCGTGCGCGACCTGGGCTGGCACGTGCCGGGCTACACCGCCGGCCGCTTCGACCTGTTCCAGGCCACCGAGCTGCCGTTCCTGTGCCCGAGCTCGACGGTATGCAGCACCGTACTGTGGAAGTGGTACAACAAGCACGGTCTGGTCGCGAAGGAGTTCGCCGACGCCACGCTGGTGACGGCCTTCACGACCGGGCCGTTCAGCATCCATCTCGCCAAGCCGGCCAGGACGCTGGACGAGCTCCGCGCGCTCAAGATCCGCGTCGCCGGCGCCAGCGTGCCGGTGGCCAAGGCGCTCAACTGGTCGGTGGCGGTGCTGCCGGCGACCGACGCCTACGAGACGCTGCAGCGCGGCGTGGTCGACGGCACGGTGTTCCCGTGGGAGGCGGTCAACAGCTTCCGCCTCAACGAGCTGGTCAAGTTCCACCTGGAAATCCCCGGCGGGCTGCTGTCGTCGGCCTTCATGATCGTCGGCAACACAAAGGCGATCGACAAGCTATCGCCGGCCAACAAGGCGGCGCTGATGAAGGCGAGCGGCGAGGCCGGATCGGCCCTGTTCGGCAAGTACTGGGATGCCGCCGATGAGAAGGGTCGCGCCGACGCCAAGCAGCGCAACCACACGATCGAGACGATCGCGCCTGCCGAGCTCGACAAGTGGCGGCCGCTCCTGCAGGCGACGACCGACGAATGGCTCAAGAAGGCCAACGCCAAGGGAGTGGACGGGCAGAAGCTGCTCGACGACCTCCGGCAGATGATCAAGGCGGCGTCGAACTGAGCCGGCCATGAAGGACGTGCTGACCAGCAGCGTCGGCCGGCTGAACGGCATCGTGACGCTGTGGCTCGCCCGCGTGGCCACGGTCGCGCTGGCGCTGATCGCCGTCATCACCCTGTTCGACGTGGTGGCGCGCAAGGTCTTCAACAGCGGCTTCACCTTCACGGTCGAGATGACCGAGATGGCGATGGCGCTGATCGTGTTCCTGGGCGTCGGGCTGGTCACCCATCAGCGCGGGCACATCGTCGTCGACGTGGTGACGCTGCGGCTGTCGGAGCGCGCCCGCGTCTGGCTGGGACTCGTCACCAACATCCTGTCGCTCGGCTTCGTCCTGCTCATGGTCTGGCGCCTGTGGCTTCAAGCAGGCTTCATCGCGGCGAAGGGCGACACCACGCCGATCCTGAACTTCCCGCTGTGGCCGATCGCCTACCTGATCGCCGCCGGCAGCATCTTCCTGGTCACCGGCCTTGCCCTGCACGTGCTCGACTCGGTCGACCGGGCAACCAACCGCGAAAAGTCGGCGCCCGAGGCGGCCGAACGGCCCTTCCAAGACTAGCCGTCGATGCCTCCGTCGATCATCGCCATCCTGATCCTCGGCCTGCTGTTCGTGCTGCTGGCCAGCGGCATGCCGCTCGGCTTCGCCATGGGCCTCAGCGGCTTTTTGGGCACGCTGCTGCTGATCGACGTCAATGCATCGCTCGCGCTGCTCGGCCAGACGGCCTACGAAACCGGCCTCGCCTACAACCTGTCGGTCATCCCGATGTTCGTGCTGATGGGCTACATCGCGGGCGAGGCGGGGTTGAACGAATCGCTCTATCGCGCCTGCAACGCCTGGCTCGGCCATCGCCGCGGCGGGCTGGCGCTGGCCACGATCGGCGCCTGCGGGGCGTTCGCGGCGATCTGCGGCTCCAGTCTCGCGACGGCGGCGACGATGGCGCAGATCGCGCTGCCCGAGATGCGCAAGTACAAGTACGACGACAGGCTCGCCACCGGCTCGGTGGCGGCGGGCGGCACCATCGGCATCCTCATCCCGCCCAGTGTCGTCATGGTGATCTACGGCCTGCTCACCGAGACCAGCATCTCGGCGCTGTTCCTGGCCGGGTTCGTGCCGGGAATCCTGACGGTACTGGGCTTCATGGCCACGATCTCGATCGCCTGCCGCATCGATCCCACGCTCGGCCCGCCGGCGGCGCGCACGGCGATGCCCGAACGGTTCAAGGCGCTGGGCAGCGTGTGGGGCACCGCGCTGCTGTTCCTGGTGGTGATCGGCGGCCTCTATGTCGGCTGGTTCTCGCCGACCGAAGCGGCCAGCGTCGGCACCTGCGGGGCGTTCGTGCTCGGGCTGGTCAACCGCAAGACGCCGCGGCAGCTGCTGGGCACGACGCTGATCGACACGGTGAAGACCACGGCGATGATCTTCACGGTGCTGATCGGCGCCATCCTGTTCAACAACTTCCTGATCCTGGCGTCGGTGCCGAGCCTGGTCAGCGACTGGATCTCCGGCCTGCCGCTCGGCAAGACGGCGGTGCTGCTGGTCATCGTCCTGATGTATTTCGTGCTGGGCTGCCTGCTCGATTCGCTGGCGATGATCCTGCTCACGATTCCGATCGTGTTCCCGATCGTGAAGGCCTTGGGCTACGATCCCGTCTGGTTCGGCATCATCATCGTGATGGTGGTCGAGCTCGGCCTGATCACGCCGCCGATCGGCATGAACGTGTTCGTGATCAAAGGCATGGTCAAGGACGTGCCGCTGGAGACGATCTTCCGTGGCGTGACGCCGTTCATCATCGCGCAGATCATCCTGATCCTGGCGTTGATCGCCTTTCCCGCCATCGCCTTATGGCTGCCGTCGACGATGGCCCAGTAGCGGAGAGTCACTCAGGGAGCTGCTCGCGCTCCTGCCTCAGCCGCCTGAGCCTCTCCTCCTGCTCGGCAATACGTTGCGACAGCAGCTCCTCGTTGGCGGCACCCGCCGATGACGCCGCCTGATCGACGAGTTCGCGCAGGTTGGCGCGCACGATGGCGATGCGATTGTCGAGTTCCGTGGCGGCCGAGGGCGCAGGAGCGGGCGCTGGCGCTGGCGCGGGTGCCGGCGTTGGCGCGGGTGCCGGCGCCGCCATGGCCGGCCTCGGGGCCGCCACTGGCTTCCTGGCGGCGCCTCGCTTCTTGGCGGCGCGAACAGGCTTCTTCGCCGTCACCCGGCGCTTGGGCGCCTTTGCGGCTTTCTTCTTGGCCTTCTTCGCCACCACGCGGGACTTGGCAGTCTTCCCCGCCTTCTTCTTGGCAGCGGGTCTCCGGGAGCCGGACTTCTTCTTCCTAGCAGCCATGGGCATCTCCCTACGGTTGCGAAACTCTATCGCGCCAGGCGGTCCCGACAAAGCCCAACCGGGTCGCCCTCTGTTGGCAAGTCACCGCCGGTCGCCCATCAAGGGCCGATGGACTTCGACCTCAGGGACCGCACCTGCCTGGTCACGGGCGCCAGCGCCGGCATCGGCGCGGGCATCGCCCGCCTCCTGGCCGAGCAGGGCGCCCGGGTCGCCGCCACGGCACGGCGGGCCGACAGGATCGAGCGGCACCGCAATGTGACGCCGATCGCCGCCGACATCACCTCGGCCGACGAACTGGCCCGCCTCGTCCGGGCGGCCACGGCGGCCCTGGGCCATGTCGATATGCTCGTCAACTGCGCCGGCGGCTCGCGGCCGACCACGGTCGATGCCGGCGAGGACTTCTGGGACGAGGCGTTTGCCCTCGACTTCACCTCGGCGCGCCGCCTGACGACGGCCCTGCTGCCCGGCATGCGCCAGCGCCGCTGGGGCCGCATCGTCAATATCAGCGGCACCATGGAGCCGCGCGGCCTCAACGCTGCGGTGGCGGCCAAGGCGGCCCTGCACCTGTGGGCCAAGGGCCTGGCCTGCGAGGTCGCGGCCGACGGCGTGACGGTCAACACCATCCAGCCCGGCTGCATCGACAGCGAGCAGATCCTCGAAAAGCTCCATCCCACCGCTACATCACCGGCACCGTCATCCCGGTCGATGGCGGCATGCGCAACTTCGCACACTGAGATAGATCACCGCCGCAACGCCCGCTCGAAGTCCTGGCCGCCGTAAAAGATCCGAACGATGACAACTTCGGATTTCCTCACCTGAAAAACGATCGTCGCCCGACGTTCAAACCCCATGGTGCGAAGGCCCTGGCGAATGTCGTCGCGCCTCGTGCCTCGTTGGGGAAAGATTTGCAGAGCGGTAAAGGCCGCCTCGATCCGATCAACATAGGCACCTGCTGCCTCATGGCCGCCTTCTTCCGCGATATGGCGATAGAGGTCGAACAGGTCCGCCTCAGCACGAGGACGGAGGGTGACCCTATACCTTTTCATCCCGCCGGCTCTTCGAGCGTCCGGCGTGATGGGCGCGCAGGCGTTTGAAAACCTCGCCAGCCGGTCGGCTGGGCTGTGGGTCGTTCAGCGATTCGTCGACGCGTTGGCGCAGCCATTCGTCGACCGCCGCTTCCTCCCGGTCGAGAGCACGTAGGGCGGCGCGCATGACCTCGCTCGCCGATGCGTAAGCGCCGGACTTGACCCGCGCCCTGACGCCCCGGTCAAGATCGCCAAGGGTGACGGTGATCGGTCGGCTGGCACGAGGCAAGGCTGGCAGCTCCGTACGAGATATGACAGTGTCATACTAGATGGCACTTACGACTTCTTCAAGGCCAGCCCAGATGCGCCTTGGCGTCTTCGTACAGACGCCGGGCCATCACGTCGGCGGCTGGCGGCATCCGGACGCCGTCGTCGATGGCTGGCCCAACCTCGCGCTGATGAAGCACATCGCGGCGACCGCCGAGCGCGGCAAGTTCGACATGTTCTTCCTGGGCGACGGCTTTGCCACGGGCTACGGCGAGCACCCTTCGACCATCGGCAAGTTCGAGCCATTGACGCTGTTGTCGGCGCTGGCCATGGGCACGAGCCGGCTGGGTCTCGCCGCCACGGGCTCGACGACCTATGCCGAGCCCTATCAGATCGCCCGCTCCTTCGCCTCGCTCGACCATCTGTCGGGCGGCCGCGCGGCCTGGAACGTCGTCACCACCGCCTACGCCAAGTCCGCCGCCGTGTTCGGCCGCCAACATCCGCCGCATGCCGAGCGCTACGCCATGGCCGAGGAATTCGTCGAGGCCTGCCGCATCCTGTGGGACAGCTGGGCCGACGATGCCTTCATCGCCGACAAGAAGGCGGGACTGTTCGTGCGGCCAGGCAGCCTGCGGGTGCCGTCGTTCCATGGGAAATACTTCACCGTCGAAGGCGGCCTAAACGTGCCGCGTTCGCCTCAGGGCCATCCGGTGCTGATCCAGGCTGGCTCCTCTGGCCCCGGTCAGGCGCTGGCGTCACGCATCGCCGACGTCGTGTTCACCGCCCAGAACGACCTCGCCGAAGCACAGTTATTCTATCGCGCGGTGAAGGCGCAGGTCGAAGGCTTCGGGCGCGCAGCCGACGAGGTCTTGGTCATGCCCGGCGTGTTCCCTGTCATCGGCCGCACAATGGTCGAGGCGCAGGAGATCTTCGCCGAGCTCAACCGCAACATCGACACCGCGCAGGCCTTCACCGTGCTGTCGGAGCGGCTGGGCGCCGACATGTCGGTCTATCCGCTCGACGAGCCGGTGCCGGAGGTGCCCGAGACCGAGCATCTCAAGAGCCGCGCCGCGCTCCTGATCGAGATGGCGCGGCGCGAGAAGCTCACGCTGCGCCAGCTCTACTACCGCGTGGCGGCGGCGCGCGGCCATCTGCTGCTGATCGGGACCGGCGCCGAGATCGCCGACGTGCTGGAGGCCTGGTTCCGCGCCGGCGCCGCCGACGGCTTCAACGTCATGCCGCCGTTCTTCCCTGGCCAGTTCGACGCCTTCGTCGCCGAGGTCGTGCCGCGCTTGCAGGAGCGCGGCCTGTTCCGCGCCGACTACACCGGCACCACGTTGCGCGATCACCTCGGGCTGAAACGCCCGGTTCGGCGTCCCTAGAACGTCACCTCGTCGGCCGGAACGACGTCGGCAAAGCCCTTGGCCAGCAGCCGATTGTGATGGGCGATGATGCGCCCGGCGTCGATCACGGGCGTGTCCCAGGTCGTGTGGCCGTCGGCGACGAGGACCACGCGATAGCCCAGCGCCACAGCGCCACGGCAGGCCGAATCCACGCACATCTCGGTCTGCATGCCGGCGATCACCAGCCGGTCGATGCCGGCGTCGGAGAGGCGCCGGTGCAGGTCGGTGTCGTGGAAGGAGCTGCTGTGCCGCTTCTCGACCATGATCTCGCCAGGCTGCGGCGCGACTAGCCGATGATGCGGCCAGCCCGTCGATCCCTTGGCGAGGACATGCCCCGGGCCGCCATCGTGCTGCACATGGACGACCGGCCGGCCTTCGGCGCGGGCCCGTGCCAGCAACCCGGCGATGCGCCGCACGATCTCCTCGCCGCAGTGAATGGCCGGAGACACGGCGAACATGCCCTGCTGCACGTCGACGATCATCAAGGCGCTCGTCATCCAGCGACTGTGGCGTGAGGTGCGTTGACAGCGCAAGATTTGCGAATAATTATCAATAGCATCTTTCACAGGAGCCAACGATGGACCTTCGCGCCAAGACCGCCGATCCCGCTTCCGGCCAGACCAGCCCGGAAGGCCCTGTCGTCGACTTCCCCGTGGCCGAGAGCACGGCGCTGCTGGCCGGCCATGGCGAGCTGCGCATCCGGCACGGCAGCGACACGTATCGCCTGCGGCTCACCGCATCAGGCAAGTTGATCCTGACCAAGTAGCGGGTGCGGATTTCGGCCCAAGGAATCAAGGCCTTGGCGGGCGCGCGCAAAGGTCCACAAAGAGCCACGTTCCGCCCTTGCGCCCCATGGTCCGACTCCTGATATAACCGCGTCGAGGGGCCGGTGTGGGCGGAGCAGTCGCCAACCCGGTCAGATCCGGAAGGAAGCAGCCGTAACGAATTCGCTTCGGGTCATGCCGGTCTCTCACCTGTCGCCTGGCGCGCGCCGCCGCCCGGCGCAGGCGGCCGGGCGCGACGACCGCCGGGCCTCATGGGGCCACGGCGCCTTCGGGTAGGACGCTCGCCATGCCGGAAGCCAAGGAACAGCTTCCCTATCGGGTCCTCGCCCGCAAATACCGTCCTGTCGATTTCACCACCCTGGTCGGCCAGGAGGCGATGGTGCGCACCCTGCGCAACGCCATCGCCACGGGCCGCATCGCCCATGCCTTCATGCTCACCGGCGTGCGCGGCGTCGGCAAGACCACGACCGCCCGCATCATCGCCCGGGCGCTGAACTGCATCGGCAAGGACGGCAAGGGCGGGCCGACGGTCGATCCCTGCGGCGTCTGCGACAGCTGCGTCTCCATCACCGAGGATCGCAGCGTCGACGTCATCGAGATGGACGCCGCCTCGCGCACCGGCATCGACGACGTGCGCGAGCTGATCGAAGGCGTGCGCTACAAGCCGGTCGGCCGCTACAAGATCTACATCATCGACGAAGTGCACATGCTGTCTGAGAAGGCGTTCAACGCCCTCCTCAAGACGCTGGAGGAGCCGCCGCCGCATGTGAAGTTCCTGTTCGCCACCACCGAGATCCGCAAGGTGCCGGTGACAGTGCTGAGCCGCTGCCAGCGCTTCGACCTGAAGCGCGTGCCGCAGCAGGTTCTGATCGATCATTTCAGCCGGATCGCGGGCGCGGAGAAGGTCGAGATCTCGCCCGAGGCGCTCACCCTCCTGGCCCGCGCCGCCGACGGCTCGGTGCGCGATGGCCTCTCGATGCTCGACCAGGCGATCGCCCATGGCGGCGGCGTGGTCGATGCCGCGCAGGTGCGCGACATGCTGGGCCTGGCCGACCGCAGCCGGGTGCTGGAGCTGTTCGAGAAGACCATGCGCGGCGATGCGCCGTCGGTCGTGGCCGCGCTGGCCGAGATGCACGATTCGGGCGCCGACCCGGTGGTGATCCTGCAGGACCTGCTCGAGCTCACGCACTGGGTGACGCGGCTCAAGGTGGCGCCCGACGCCGCGGCCGCCGCGGCCGACAGCGAGCGCGCCCACGGCCAGGCCATGGCGGCCAAGCTCTCGATGGCATCGCTGACGCGGGCCTGGACGCTCCTGATGAAGGGCCTGCAGGAGACGCTGGCGGCGCCTTCGCCCTTGCGCGCCGCGGAGATGGCGCTGATCCGCCTGTGTTACGCCGCCGACCTGCCCTCGCCCTCCGACGCCATCAAGGCGCTGCAGAACGGCGCGGCGCCGGCCGCCACCTCCAGTGTCGCTGCACCTGCCCCTCGCGGCGGTGGCGGCGGTGCCGCTGCGCGGCTCGCCACTCAACCCGTTGTCGCCACGGCAAGCCAACCGGCTGCCGCTCAGCCCAACCCTAAAAACTTCACCGAGATCGTCGCCCTGTTCGAGGCCCGCCGCGAGGCTCGCCTGGTGCACCATCTCATGCATCATGTGCACGAGGTGCGCTGCGAGCCGGGGCTGATCGAGTTCCGGCCCGAGCCCAAGGCGCCGCCCGACCTGGCGCCGCGCCTCAGCGAGCTTTTGGGCCAATGGACGGGCCGGCGTTGGATCGCCACGGTGTCGTCGGCCGCCGGCAAGCCCACGCTGAACGAGCAGAAGGCGGCCAAGGGCGACGAGCTGCGCAGCCAGGCCGAGAACAATCCATTGGTCCAGGCGATCCTGAAGACCTTCCCCGGCGCCAAGCTCGACGCGGTGCGACGCAAGGGCGAGCAGACCTCGCTGGTGGCAGGTCTGGTCGAGGCCGGTGACGAGCCGCCGGGTTCCGAAGAGTATCCCGCAGACGACGATGTCCCGGAAAGCGAGTACTGACGTTCGATAAACCTGGGTACGGGACTACTTCGTCTCGTCGGCCGTTACAGCTTGGTCCTGCCATCGGACTGAACGTCAGGAGGCTCGTCGAACCCTTTGCGGCTGCTGAAGAAGATCAGCGCCATCAAGCCCACGCCGACAATCAGGCTGAAGGTCACTCCAATGATCAAAGCCGCGGAACCCGAACCAGACAGCGGAATGTCAGAGTTGATGGTCGTTGCGAAATAGATTCCGACGATCCCGAATCCGATGCAAAGGACAAGCGTGACGATTGCCTTGATCGACAGGTCACCCAGCATCACGAGAGCGCTCTGTGCTCTGTCCAGGACCAGCTTCTGCGAAGTGCGCATCGAGGCCTCCTTTTCCGGCCGACTGGACGCAAGGTGGTAACTGTCCCGAGAACGCCAATAGGCTGCGTGGGGTAAGCATCATGAGTTTTCGCCTTAGCATCATGAGATTTCGCCTCGGGACGTTGGCTGTCCGACGACGTGTCCTTCGTCCCGCTCTGGTGGCCCCTTTCCCTGTCGGGGAGGCGGCCCTACATTGGCTTGGCCGCTGACCCGCGGACGGGAAAAGCCTACAAGACCGGCCCTATCTGTCCCCCACCTACGCCCCTGTAAAACAAGGGAAATCAGGCAGAGTACAAATGTTCGACAAGCTGAAAGACCTCGGCGGCCTGATGCAGCAGGCCCAAGCCATGCAGCAGAAGATGCAGGAGCTGCAGGCGACGCTGGAGCGACTGGAGATCGTCGGCTCCTCGGGGGCCGGACTGGTCAAGGTCACGGTCAACGGCAAGAACGAGACGCGCAAGGTCGAGATCGACGCCTCGCTGTTCGTGCCGGCCGACAAGGGCGTGGTCGAGGACCTTATCGTGGCCGCCGCCAACGACGCACGCACCAAGGTCGAGCAGACTGTGCAGGAGCAGATGCGCAGCATCACCGGCGGGCTGCCGCTGCCGCCGGGCTTCAAGCTTTGATCTCCGGGAGCGCGGGCCTCTGGCCCGCTCATGATGCGGGCCGGAGGCCCGCGCTCCCATGAACGGCCCTGAAATCGAACGCCTCATCCAGCTGCTCGGCCGGCTGCCCGGGCTCGGGCCCCGCTCGGCGCGGCGCGTGGCACTGCACCTCCTGAAGAAGCGTGAGACCTTGATGCAGCCGCTCGGCAGCGCGCTCGCCGACGCGGCGCGCGCGATCCGCGCCTGCTCGACCTGCGGCAACCTCGACACGATCGACCCCTGCTCGATCTGCGCCGACGCCAATCGCGACCCGGGCCTGATCTGCGTCGTCGAAGACGTCGGCGACCTGTGGGCCATGGAGCGCGGCAAGATCTTCCGCGGCCGCTACCATGTGCTGGGGGGCTCGCTGTCGGCGCTGGACGGCATCGGCCCCGACGAGCTCAACATCGCGGGCCTGGTGAAGCGCGTCGCCGCGGGCGGCATCCGCGAGGTGATCGTCGCCACCAACGCCACGGTCGACGGCCAGACCACCGCCCACTATCTCGCCGAGCGCCTCGGCCAGCTCGACGTGCCCCTCACCCGCCTCGCCCACGGCGTGCCGGTGGGCGGCGAGCTCGACTGGCTGGACGACGGCACGCTCGCCACCGCGTTCAAGGCGCGGCGCGCGCTATGACCGGGCCGTCATGAGCACCGACGTCCTGGCGGCGATCGCCATCGCGCTCGGCGCCGGCTGGGCGAGCGGGCTCAACACCTACGCCGCCGTGCTGGTGCTGGGGGCGGCCCAGCGGCTCGGCCTGGTGACCCTGCCGCACGACCTGCAGGTCCTGGCGTCGCCCTGGGTGATGGCCGTGGCGGCGCTCCTGTTCGCGCTCAACTTCTTTGCCGACAAGATCCCCTACGTCGACAGCATCAACGACATGCTGCAGACCTTCGTGCGCGTGCCGGCCGGCGCGCTCCTGGCCTACGGCGCGGCCGGCGGCCTCAGCCCCGAGGTCGCGGTCATCGCGGGCCTCCTGGGCGGCACCCTGGCCGCCGGCACGCACGTCGCCAAGACCGGGACGCGGGCGCTGATCAACACCTCGCCCGAGCCGTTCAGCAACATCGCCGCCTCCTTCGCCGAGGACATCGGCGTGATCGGCGGCTGGCGCTCGCCATCGCCAACCCGATCACATTCCTGTGGTTGCTCGCCCTGTTCGTGGCCCTGCTGATCTGGCTCTTGCCCAAGCTGGTGCGGCTTGCCCTCGTGCCGTTTCGCCGGCTGGCCGGAATCCGACAAAAGCCTTGACTCTGCGGCTCTCTATCGACCTTCGTCGACCCGACTAGCGCTTTCCTTCGCAAGCCGCTGCGGTACACTGTGCTCAGTTAAATGTTCATCCGTCAGAACATCCAGACCCTGCGGTTCTTCCGCACCACGCCGGCGATGCGCTGCCCGTATCTGCCGCACCGGCTGGAGACCAAGCTCGTCACCGAGCTGAGTGGACCTGACGCCATCTCACAACACGACACACTCACTGACGCGGGCTTCAGGCGCTCGCACCATTTTGTCTACAAGCCCCTGTGCGAGGGCTGCCGGGCCTGCGTGCCGGTGCGCATCCGCGTGCGCGACTTCGAGCCCAGCCGGGCGCAGAAGCGCATCCTGCGCCGCAACGAGCACGTCCACGCCACCGAGACCCAGGCGCTGGCGACCGGCGAGCAGTACTCGCTATTTTCACGCTACGTGATGGCCCGCCATCGCGATGGCGACATGGCCGACATGGATTTCGACGACTACCGCGCCATGGTCGAGGAGAGCCCGGTCGAGACCGCCATCATCGAGTTCCGCGACGATTCGGCCGAGGGCCGCCTGGTCGGCGCCTGCCTGGTCGACTGGCTGTCGAGCGGCGTGTCGGCGGTCTACAGCTTCTTCGATCCCCAGGACCCGCGGCGTGGGCTGGGGACCCACATGATCCTGTGGCTGGCCGACGCCGCCGCCAAGCGCGGGCTTCCCTACGTCTATCTGGGCTACTGGATCGCCGACTCCAGCAAGATGGCCTACAAGCGCGCCTTCCGGCCGCTCGAATTCTTCGGCCCGGAGGGGTGGATGGAGCTGCCTGCGGTCTAGGCGGCATCGCGGCCGAAGACGCGGCGGGTGGAGCGACTTGACGCACCCCCGGCACGCGCCGACAAAGTCCCGGACGCTAGCGTGGTCGTTCGCGCCACGTTATGACAAGGCCCCCGCCGGCGAGAACGGGGGGCCGGTAACAAGAACTCGCGCAGGGGAGGTGGGATGCGCCTATTGCTGGGCTTCAGCAACATCATCGACGTGATCAACGAGAAGATCGGTGTTGTCTGTAACTGGCTGGTGTTGCTAGCCTGCATCGTAAGCGGCGGCAACGCCATGATCCGCTACGCCTATGACCAGAGCTCCAACGCCTGGCTCGAAGTGCAGTGGTACATGTTCGCGGTGATCGTCATGTTCGGCGCGGCCTATACGCTGAAGCGCAACGAGCATGTCCGCGTCGACCTCTTCTACATGACCCTGGGCCGCCGCGGCCAACTGTGGATCGACATCCTGGGCACGCTGGTCTTCCTGCTGCCGACCTGCATCATTCTGGCCTGGCTGAGCTGGCCCTTCTTCATGCAGGCCTATGCGGTCGGCGAGCACTCCTCCAACGCGGGCGGCCTCCTGCGCTGGCCGATCAAGCTGGTCCTGCCGATCGGCTTCCTGCTGGTGGCCCTGCAAGGCGTCTCCGAACTCATCAAGCGAGTGGCCTTCCTCAACGGCGTGCCCGTCGAGAGCCTCGAAGCGCACTACGAGAGGCCGACGCAATGATCCCCTTGGAATGGATGCCGCCGCTGATGTTCGCGGGGCTGGTGGTCTTCATGATCATCGGCTACCCGGTGGCCTTCTCGCTGGCGGCGGTCGGCTTCTTCTTCGGCTTCCTGTCGATCGAGATGGGCTACTTCACGATGGCCTTCATGCAGGCCATCCCGGGCCGCGTGTTCGGCAGCATCCTGTCGAACGAGCTGCTGCTCGCCATCCCGTTCTTCACCTTCATGGGCGCCATCCTCGAGAAATGCGGATTGGCCGAGGACATGCTGGAATCGATGGGCCAGCTGTTCGGCCCGGTCAAAGGCGGCCTCGGCTACTCGACCATCATCGTCGGGTTCATCCTGGGCGCCATCACCGGCACGGTGGCGGCGCAGGTGATCGCCATGGCGCTGATCACCCTGCCGGTGATGATGCGCTACAAGTACGACATGCGCTATGCGACCGGCGTGCTGGCCGCCTCGGGCACTATCACCCAGCTGGTGCCGCCGTCGCTGGTGCTGGTCGTGCTGGCCGACCAGCTCGGCCGCTCGGTCGGCGACATGTATCTCGGCGCCTGGGGCCCGTCGCTGATGCAGATCGCGATCTTCGCGGCCTATACCTATTACCTCACGATCGTGAAGCCGCAGGCCCTGCCGCCGGTGCCGCGAACGCTGTTCGGCAAGGCGCTGCTGATCAAGTGCGCCTGGGGCATCATACCGGCGGCGGTGCTGATCTTCCTGGTGCTCGGCACCATCATGATGGGCCTCGCGACGCCGACCGAAGCGGGCGCCATGGGCACGATCGGCGCGATCGTGCTGGCCGTGGTGCGCAACGCGCCGCTCACCAGGTTCGATCGCCTCGCCTTCGGCGCCGGTTGCGCCGCCGCCGTCATCGGCACGCTGATCGGCATGGTCGCCTTCAAGTCGATCGCCTTCAAGATCGCCTTCACCATCATGTTCGCGGCCATCATCTGGCTGTGCTGGCGCGCCTGGCAGGTCCGCGAGCTGCGCGAGCTGATCGTGCAGGCCTTCCAGGCGACGATGCGCATCACCGCCATGGTCGCCTTCATCCTGGTCGGCGCGACCTGCTTCTCGATCACCTTCCAGGGCGTCGACGGCAACCAGTGGGTCGAGCACCTGATGTCGGGACTGCCGGGCGGTGTCTGGGGCTTCCTGATCGTCGTCAACCTGTTCGTGTTCTTCCTGGCCTTCTTCCTCGACTTCTTCGAGATCGCCTTCATCATCATCCCGATGCTGGCGCCGGTGGCGCAGAAGCTCCTGACCCCGGTGGTCGGCGCCGACGCCGCGCTGATCTGGTTCGGCGTCATGATCTGCGTCAACGTCCAGACCTCGTTCATGCACCCGCCCTTCGGCTTCGCCCTGTTCTACCTGCGCAGCGTGGCGCCCAAGGAAGTGAAGAGCTCGGACATCTACTGGGGTTCGGTGCCCTGGGTGCTGCTGCAGCTCATCATGGTGGCGATCGTGATCTTCGTGCCGTGGACCGTGACCGTCTTCCTCGACAAGCCGAGCGGCATCGATCCCAGCAAGATCAAGATCGAGATCCAGGCGCCGCCCAGCGACGACGCCCCGCCCCCGGTCTTCGGCGCGCCGCCGAAGAACTGATCTTCTTCCACCTCCCCCGTCAGACGGGGGAGGCCGGGAGGGGGAAGGCCTCAGTCGAGGCCTCGCCAATTTTCAGATCTGAAATTTTCAGAAATCGTCGTTGGGGCTCTTCCCCTCCCTTACCCTCCCCCGTATGACGGGGGAAGATTTGAAGAAGGGAAAGAAAAAGCCCCGCCGGTGACGGCGGGGCTTTCTTGTTGAAGGTACCTTCTCCTACCGACCCTGGGCCGACATCGAGAAGTTGAAGTTGTCGAAGGTGTTCTCGGCGACGCGGAACCACAGGTTCTCGTCGGCGCGGAAGGCCTTCAGGCTGTCGTAGATCTTCTTGAACTTCGGATCCTTGGCCGAGAGCTCGTCGTAGTACTTGTAGGCCTCGATGAAGCAGGGCTCGAGGACCGAGCGCGGGAACGGCCGCAGCTCGGTGCCCGCCGCCACCAGGCGGCGCAGGGCGGCCGGGTTGCCGGCGTCGTACTTCGGCACCATCCAGGAGGTGACGCGGCCGGCCGCCGCCTCGACCATGCTCTTGTAGGGCTTGGGCAGCTCTTCCCACACCTTGTTGTTGATGTAGAGCGAGCCGACCGACGCGCCTTCCCACCAGCCGGGGTAGTAGTAGTACTTGGCGACCTTGTTGAAGCCGAGCTTCTCGTCGTCGTACGGGCCGACCCATTCGCAGGCGTCGATCGTGCCCTTCTCGAGCGCCGGATAGATGTCGCCGCCCGCGATCTGCTGGGGCACGACGCCGAGGCGCTGCAGGATCAGGCCGGCGAAGCCGCCGACGCGGAACTTGAGCCCCTTCATGTCGTCCATCGACTTGATTTCCTTGCGGAACCAGCCGCCCATCTGGCAGCCCGTGCCGCCGAAGGTGAACGAACGGAAGTTGTATTCCTTGTAGAAGTCGTTCACCAGCTCATGCCCGCCGCCGAACTCGAGCCAGGCATAGTACTGGCGCTGGTTCATGGAGAACGGCAGGCCGGTCTCGAAGACGAAGTTCGGGTGCTTGCCGAAGTAGTAATAGGCCGCGGTCTGGCCGGCCTCGACGGTGCCGTTCTGCACGGCGTCGGCGACCTGCAGGCCAGGCACGATCTCGCCGGCGGCGAAGACGCGGACCTGGAACTTGTTGTCGGACATCTCGCCGATCAGCTTGGCGAACAGCTCCGAGCCGCCGTACAGCGTGTCGAGCGACTTGGGGAAGCTCGAGGTCAGACGCCACTTCACTTCCGGCATGCTCTGCGCGATGGCCGGCGCGGCGATCGTCGACGCTGCGGCTACGCCCGCGGCGCCGACGCCCACGGTCCTGATGAACTTTCTACGCTGCATTGATCTTTACCCTCCCTACAGGCAGCCCACATGGCCCCCTTGGCGGGCGAACACTGGCACGCGGAATTCCCTTTGAAAAGCCGACTTCAGTCGCAGGGAGGCGAAAGAAAACCCCGCCGGAGCGGGGTTTTCCTCGATTCTACAGGCTCAAGCGATCAAACCTTACCGGCTCCATACATCCGTGCCATGAAGCCGTCGAACCCGCCTTCCGCGATGCGCGACCACAGAACCTGCTCGGATCGGTAGGGTTTCCAGATGTCCCACACCTTCTTGAACTTGGCGTTCTTGGCCACGATTTCGTTGCACACCTCGTTGGTGGCATTGAAGGAGGCCTCGAGCACCGCCGTCGGGAAGGGTTGCAACTTGACGCCGGCCGCCACCAGGCGCCGCAGCGCCGCCGGATTGCCGTTGTCGTACTTGCCCAGCATCCACAGCGTGATCTCGTCGGCCGTGGTCTCGATGGCCTTCTGGTAGGCCGGCGGCAGGTTGTCCCACGACTTCTGGTTGATGTAGGCCGTGCCCATGCCGGTGCCTTCCCACCAGCCCGGGTAATAGTAGTACGGCGCCACCTTGTGGAAGCCGAGCTTCTCGTCGTCGTACGGCCCCACCCACTCGGCGGCATCGATCGTGCCCTTCTCCAGGGCCGGATAGATCTCGCCGCCGGGAATCTGCTGGGCGATCACGCCGAGCTTGCCCAGGATCTGCCCGGCGAAGCCGCCGACGCGGAACTTGAGGCCCTTGAGGTCGTCGACGGTCTTGATCTCCTTGCGGAACCAGCCGCCCATCTGCGCCCCGGTGCCGCCCATCATGTGGCCGACGACGCCGTAGTCCTTGTAGAACTCGTTCATCGCCTCCCGGCCGCCGCCGTGCATCCACCACGCCACGTGCTGCCGGCTGTTCATGCCGAACGGCACGGCGGTGTCGAAGGTGAAGGTGATGTCCTTGCCGATGTAGTAGTAGGCCGCGGTCTGGCCGATCTCGACCGTGCCGTTCTGCACCGCATCGAGCACCTGGAAGCCCGGCACGATCTCGCCCGAGGCGAACGGCTGGATCTTGAACTTGCCGTCGGTCAGCTCGCCGACGCGCCGGCAGAACAGCTCGGCGCCGCCCCACAGCGTGTCGAGCGACTTGGGAAAACTCGACGCCAGACGCCACTTCAACTCCGGCTGGCCCTGCGCCAGGGCCGGTGCCGCCACCGTCGTGGCGGCCGCTGCCCCCACGCCGGCGGTCTTCAGGAACTTGCGACGCTGCATGTCATCCCTCCCTAGGATCGTTTCTTGTCTGCGGTACGCTTACTCCTTTCTGTCACTTCACCGTCTGGGCGGCGGTGAAGGCGAAGTTCTCGTAGGTGAGCTCGGCGACGCGGAACCACAGGAACTGCTCGTCGCGGAACGCCTTCCAGTGGTCGTAGATCTTCTTGAACTTGGCGTTCTTGGACGAGAACTCGTCGTAGAGCTCGTGCGTCGCCTTCCACGCCGCCGCCAGCACGTCGCGCGGATAGGGTTTCAGCTGCGTGCCGGCCGCCACCAGGCGGCGCAGCGCCTGCGGATTGAGGTTGTCGTAGCGCGCCATCATCTCGCCGTTGACGTCGCCACACACCGTCTCGACCGCGAGCTTGTAGGCCGCCGGCAGGGCATCCCAATGCTGCTTGCCGATCATCAGCGTGATCTGCGTGCCGGCCTCCCAGAAGCCCGGATAGTAGTAGAAAGGCGCCACCTTGTAGAAGCCGAGCTTCTCGTCGTCGTAGGGCCCGACCCACTCCGCGCCGTCGATCGCGCCACGCTCGAGCGCGGGATAGATGTCGCCGCCCGCGATCTGCTGCGGCACCGCCCCGAGCTTGGCCCAGATCTGGCCGCCGATGCCGGGGATGCGCATCTTCAACCCCTTGAGGTCATCGAGCGTCTTGATCTCCTTGCGGAACCAGCCGCCCATCTGGCAGCCGGTGTTGCCGGCCGGGAACGGCACGGCGTTGTAGTCGGCCATGAACTCGCGCATCAGCTGGAGCCCGCCGCCCATCGACATCCAGGCGTTCTGCTGCCGCGCGGTCAGCCCGAACGGCACGCCCGAATCGAACCCCATCGTGAGGTCCTTGCCGACGAAGTAGTAGGACGCGGTGTGGCACATCTCGACGGTATTGTTCTGCACCGCGTCGAGCGCCTGCAGCGCCGGCACGATCTCGCCCGGCGCGAACACGCGGATCTGGAACTTGTTGTCGGTGAGGCCCGCGACCTTCTTGGCGATCGATTCGGCAGCGCCGTAGAGGGTATCGAGCGACTTGGGAAAACTCGACGTCAGACGCCACTTGAGCTCCGGCATCGACTGCGCAATGGCAGGCGCTGCGAGCGTGCTCGCAGCGCCGCCGATGCCGGCGGTCGTCAGAAACTTCCGCCGCCTCATGTTGTCCTCCTTCTTATCCCAGCTTATTGGCGGCCGACTGGCGCGCCATGAAGCTGTCGAAGGTGAACTCGGCAACGCGGAACCACAGGATCTCCTCGTTGCGGAACGGCTTCCAGTTGTCGTAGACCTTCTTGAACTTCGGGTTCTTCGCCGAAAGCTCGGCGTAGAGCTCGTTGGAGGCGTTGAAGGCGGCTTCCATCACCGACTGCGGGAACGGCAGGAGCTTGGTGCCGGCCGCCATCAGCTCACGCAGCGCCTTGGGATTCTCCGCGTCGTACTTGGAGACCATCAGCGCCTGCGCCCTGGCCGCCGCGAGCTGGATGACCGTCTGATAGGCCTTGGGCAGCTCGTTCCACTTGGCGATGTTGATGTAGGCCGAGGACTGCGGGCCGCCTTCCCACCAGCCGGGATAGTAGTAGTACGGCGCGATCTTGTTGAAGCCGAGCTTCTGGTCGTCGTACGGACCGACCCATTCGGCGGCGTCGATGGTGCCCTTCTCCAGCGCCGGATAGATGTCGCCGCCGGCGATCTGCTGCGGCACCGAGCCGAGCTTGGCGCAGACCATGCCGGCGATGCCGGCGATGCGGAACTTGAGCCCCTTCATGTCTTCGGGGCTCTTGACCTCCTTGCGGAACCAGCCGCCCATCTGGGCGCCGGTGTTGCCGCACGGGATCGCGACGGTGTTGTAGTCCTTGTAGACCTCGGCCATCAGCTCCTTGCCGCCGCCCCAGTTCATCCACGCTTCCTGCTGGCGCGCGTTCATGCCGAACGGCAGCGTCGTGTCGAAGGCGAGCGTCGGGTCCTTGCCGATGTAGTAGGTGCCGGCCGAATGGCCCATCTCGACGGTGCCGTTCTGCACGGCGTCGAGCACCTGCAGGCCCGGCACGATCTCGCCCGCGGCGAAGATGCGGACCTGGAACTTGTTGTCGGTCGCCTCGGCAATGAACTTGACGAAGTTCTCGCCGGCGCCAAAGAGCGTGTCGAGCGACTTGGGGAAGCTCGAGGCCAGACGCCATTTCAGCTCCGGCATCGACTGGGCGATTGCGGGTGCGGCGACGGTGCTCGCGGCAAGAGCGGCGCCACCGCCAATGCCGGCGGTGCGCAGGAACTTACGACGTTGCATGCTTTTCACTCCCAGAAACGTTTTTTTGTTTACCGAGATTCCATTCGGCGGAACCAAGCCTGCCATGTCCGCAGGGCGCGCGCAAAGAAAAAGCCCCACCGAAGCGGGGCTTTTCAAGGTCCTTTTCCTCCCCACGACGTGGGGAGGTGTCGGCGTCTTACGCCGACGGAGGGGTCATAGGCATCAGAACTGGTGCTCATGACCCCTCCGGCCGCCGCGCGGCCACCTCCCCTTCGCGGAGTCCGCGAAGGGGAGGAAGAGGAGTTGCTATAGCTTGTTGGCGGCCGACTGGCGGGCCATGAAGTTGTCGAAGGTGTTCTCGGCCACCCGGAACCACAGGACCTCTTCGTTGCGGAACGGCTTCCAGGACTCGTAGACCTTCTTGAACTTGGGGTTCTTGGCGATGGTCTCGGCGTAGAGCTCGTTGGCGGCGTTGAAGCAGGCCTCCATCACCGACTGCGGGAACGGCAGGAACTTGGTGCCGGCCGCGACCAGCTCGCGCAGCGCCCTGGGGTTCTGCGCGTCGTACTGGGCGACGGACCGGCTCACCGTGTCGCCAGCGGCGGCGGCGATGGCTTCCTTGTACATGGCAGGCAGCGCCTCATAAGCCTTCTCGCCGCAGTACAGCGAGAGCGCGGCGCCGCCTTCCCACCAGCCGGGATAGTAGTAGTACGGCGCCACCTTGTTGAAGCCGAGCTTCTGGTCGTCGTAAGGACCGACCCATTCGGCGGCATCGATCGTGCCCTTCTCCAGCGCCGGATAGATCTCGCCGCCCGCCAGCTGCTGCGGCACCACGCCGAGCTTGGCCATGACCTGGCCGGCGAAGCCGCCGATGCGCATCTTCACGCCCTTCATGTCCTCAGGGCTCTTGATCTCCCGTCGCCACCAGCCGCCCATCTGAGCGCCGGTGTGGCTCATCAGGAAGGAGGTCATCTTGTAGTCCTTGTAGAACTCGCGCATCAGCTCGAGTCCGCCGCCGTAATACACCCAGGCATTGTGCTGGCGCGTGTTCAGCCCGAACGGGATCGCGGTGTCGAAGGCGAAGGTCGGATCCTTGCCGACATAATAATATGCGGCGGTATGACCGCACTCGACGGTCTCGTTCTGCACGGCATCGACGACCTGCAGGCCGGGGACGATCTCGCCGGCGGCGAAGACGCGGATCTGGAACTTGTTGTCGGTGAGGGCGGCGACGCGCTTGGCGAAGAACTCGCCGGCGCCATAGATCGTGTCGAGCGACTTGGGGAAGCTCGAGGCCAGACGCCACTTCACTTCGGGCATCGACTGGGCGACGGCCGGCGCGGCGAGCGTGCCGGCGACGGCTGCGGCACCACCGCCCACACCGGCGGTGCGCAGGAACTTGCGACGTTGCATTGGCGAATTCTCCTGGAAGACTTTTGGCGCCGCCCTCCCGGCGGCGGGCGTTTATGACACTTCCGCTGCACCGGCAAAAGCGGCCAACACCAGCGGCCAGACGCCGCGTCTCGCACGGTCAGTGCATGAAAATCAGGACAAGCGCCAAGGTGCCGATGGCGATGCGGTACCAGGCGAAGACAGCGAAGCCGTGCCGGCTGATGAAGCGCACGAACGGCCGCACCACCAGCAGCGCACAGACGAAGGCGGTGATGAAGCCGATGGCGATGGTGCCGCTGCCGTGCCAGTCGAGCGACGACCAGTTCTTGTAGAGATCGTAGACCGTGGCGCCGATCATGGTCGGCATCGCGAGGAAGAAGGAGAACTCCGCCGCCGTCGCCCGATCGACGCGGAAGACGCGCGCGCCCATGATGGTCGAGCCGGCGCGGCTCACGCCCGGGATCATCGCCAGGCACTGGCACAACCCGATGTACAAGGCCGTCTTGAGATCGACCTCGTCGAGCGATTTTATGCGCGGGCGTTGGGCGAACCGTTCGATGATCAGGATGGCGATGCCGCCCACGATCAGCGCCACCGCGACGACCTTGGGATCGAACAGCACCGACTTGATGTACTTGTGCGCCGCCACGCCGACCACGGCCGCCGGCAGGAAGGCGATGACGATCGCCCCGGCAAAGCGCAGCGACACCGGCTCGCGCCGGAGCACGCCCTGCACCGTCGCAAAAATCTTCTGGCGATAGAGGAAGCAGACGGCGAGGATCGCGCCGAGCTGGATCACGATCTCGAACACCTTGCCCGGCGGTCCCTGGAAGCCCAGCACCTCCTCGGCGAGGATGATGTGTCCCGTCGAGGACACCGGCAGGAACTCGGTCAGGCCCTCGACGACGCCGATCAGCACCGTCTTCCAGATCAGCGTCAGGTCCATTCGTTCAGTCCTTGAAACGCTTGGCGCGCGGCCATCCTTTTTCGGGCATGCGGCCGGCCTGCGCCCGCTCGCCGCGCCAGAACTTCAGCTCGCCCGCCGGGATGACGCGGTTGGCCCACGGCAAGCCGTCCTCGAGCTTGAAGGCCTGCGCGTCGGACAGACGATCGGCCTTGGACTTCTGCAAGGTCACGCCGCGGCCGCGGCCCATCTCCGGCACCTGCTCCATGGGGAAGATCAGGAGCTTGCGGCCTTCGCTCAAGGCAGCGATCGAATCGGCGCCGTCCGGCACGATGGCGAAGGCCTGCGCCTTCTCCTTGTCGGCGAGGTTCAAGACCTGCTTGCCGTTCTTGGTCTGCGCCACGACCTCGTCCTCGGGGACGATGAAGCCGCGGCCGGCATCCGACGCCACCAGGAACTTGCGTCCGCCCTTCAGCACCGCGAGATCGACGATGTCCTGCTCGTTGCCGAGCTCGATCATGAGCCGAATCGGCTCGCCATGGCCGCGCGCGCTCGGCAGCTTGTCGCAGCCGAGCGTGTAGAAGCGGCCGTTGGTGCCGAACACCAGGATCTTGTCGGTCGACTGGGCGTGCACGGCGAAGCGCGGGCTGTCGCCTTCCTTGTACTTGAGCTCGCCCGCGGCCTTGTCGTCGAGATGGCCCTTGGCGGCGCGGATCCAGCCCTTGTCTGAGCAGACGATCGTAACGGGCTCGCGCTCGACGAAATCCTCGACCGCATGCTCGACCTCGGCCGGCGCGTCGGCGAGCTCGGTGCGGCGGCGGCCGAGCGGAGTCTTGCCGCCGAACTTCTTCTTGGTCTCCTGGACCTCGTCGGCGATCTTGTTCCACTGCAGCTTCTCGTCCTTGAGCAGCGCCTTCAGGTCCTTGCGCTCGGCCGTGAGCTTCTTGTGCTCGCCCTTGATCTCGAACTCTTCCAGCCGGCGCAGGGCGCGCAGCCGCATGTTGAGGATGGCCTCGGCCTGCAGGTCGGAGAGCTTGAAGGCCTTGATCATCTTGGGCTTGGGCTCGTCCTCCTCGCGGATGATCTTGATCAGCTTGTCGAGGTTGAGATAGGCGATCAGGTAGCCGTCGAGGATTTCCAGCCGCCGCTCGATCTCGGCCAGCCGGAAGGTCGAGCGCCGCACCAGCACTTCGCGGCGATGGTCGAGGAAGGCCTGCAGTGCCTCGCGCAGGTTCATCACCCGCGGCGTGTTGTCCTTGTCGAGAACGTTCAGGTTCAGCGGGAAGCGGATTTCGAGATCGGTCTGCTTGAACAGCTGCTCCATCAGGAGCTCGGCCGGGACCTGGCCGGTGCGCGGCTCCAGCACGATGCGCACGTCGTCGGCCGATTCGTCGTGCACGTCCTCGAGGATGGGCAGCTTCTTGGCATTGATGATCTCGGCGATGCGCTCGATCAGCTTGCCCTTCTGCACCTGGTAGGGGATCTCGGTGACGATGATGCGGTACTGGCCGCGCGGCAGCTCTTCCTTCTCCCACTTGGCGCGCAGCCGGAAGGCGCCGCGGCCGGTCTTGTAGGCCTCGACGATCGAGGCGCGCGGCTCGACCAGGATGCCGCCGGTCGGGAAGTCCGGGCCCTTCACCAGGTCGACCAGCGTGTCGATGCGCGCCGCCGGCGTCTTGATCAGGTGCAGCAAGGCATCGCAGAGCTCGCCCGCGTTATGAGGCGGGATCGAGGTCGCCATGCCGACGGCGATGCCGGCGGCGCCGTTGGCTAAAAGGTTGGGAAAGCCGCCGGGCAGCACGATCGGCTCCTCGGTCGAGCCGTCGTAGTTGGGGCGGAAGTCGACGGCGTTCTCGTCGATGCCGGCCAGAAGCGCCTCGGCGACCTCGGTGAGGCGCGCCTCGGTGTAGCGCATGGCGGCGGGGTTATCGCCGTCGATGTTGCCGAAGTTGCCCTGGCCTTCGATCAGCGGGTAGCGGGCGGCGAATTCCTGGGCGAGACGCACCAGGGCGTCGTAGATCGACTGGTCGCCGTGCGGGTGGTACTGGCCGATGACGTCGCCGACCACGCGCGCGCTCTTCTTGAAGGCGCTGTTGGGGTCGAGGCGCAGCTGGCGCATGGCGTAGAGCAGCCGGCGATGGACCGGCTTCAGGCCGTCGCGCACGTCGGGCAGCGAGCGCGCCATGATGGTGCTGAGCGCATAGGAGAGATAGCGCTCGCTGAGCGCCTCTCCGAATTGCACCGGCTTCACGACCGCCAGCGGGACGACGTTAGTGCTGCGTTTTGCCATTTACGACTTCAGAGGGGATGGACCGCGGTTGGCCCGCGACCTTCGTTGTTGGCACCCTGTCATCCCGAGCGAAGCGAGGGACCTTTCTGTCGCTGCAAAGATCCCTCGCTACGCTCAGGATGACAGGGAGAGGGTTTCCATAAATCTCGCCCGCGCGGCAGGCAAGGGCTTGTTGTGTGGCCAAAACACGTGCCGTTCGAGGAAATAGCCCGTCAAATCGAGGCCTTTGCGCAGCTCCGCGTTGTCGGGCGGCAGGCCGCCGGTGGACAAAAAGGCCGGCAAGTCGATCAGCTTCTCCTTGTAGGGCCCGGCGGCGGCACGGCTCACGGCGCGGCCGGTCCTGGGCGAGACGTAGCTCAGGTCCTCGGTGGCGCCGGTTGCCGCACACTTGGTGAGATCGAGGCCGAAGCCCAGCTCCTGCAGAAGCCCGAGCTCCAGCCGCACATAGATCACGGGCCAGCCCGGATGGTCGAGCGCGCCCAGAAGGGCCGAGAAGCCGTCGAACATCGCCGGGTGCGGCTCGCGTTCGGGCAAGGCGGCGTCGAGAACGGCACACGCCGCACTCAGCCCCGCGAGCTGCGCAGCATCGTCCAATGCGCGAGCCGCATGCGGCTCGCGCAGTTCGCCCGCGAAGTTGCCGAGCTGCTCGGCGAGCCGCGCCCGCCAGCTCACCTCGACGAGGTTCCCCGGCTGCCAGGTCGGCCGCGCGCGCCGCGACCCGCCGCCCGGCACGAAGCCGGCGTGCCGGCCGTGCGCATGCGTCAGCAGCACCACGACCATGCCGCCCTCGCCGTGCGGTCGCGCCGACAGAACGATGCCCTGGTCCGTCCACTCCATGGCGCGTGTATGACGGGTTTGCGCCGGGCGCGCTAGGCAGCGGCTCTGCTCCGACGGCACGGGCGCAAGTCGTTTCCAGGATCATGCTGGCGGCAACTGCCTTTATGTACTGGGGTCATATTAAAATAACTACGGTACAATGTCCAGAAGAATGCCGCGCGCGAAAGAATATTTGTTTATTGCGCACCGTATGGCGGCAAAAACGAAAGTGCCAGCAGTGCTGGCACTTCGGACGGGCGTCCGTTAGGGGTGCTGCCGGTTCGCCGCCGGCGGCAGCGTTGTCCGACCCGACGCTGGCGGCGTGAAGGCTGTCATCGCTTCGACGAGCTGCTCGGTCGCGGCATCGCCGATCGCATAGCCGTCGCCCGCCGTGACATGGTTCCTGGTGCTCAGGTGCGGAGACAATGCGCCGTGAATGCTCACAAGACGATCTTGCGAGGCTTGTCCTTGCCGCGTCTCACCTTCAGTCCCGAATTGCGCACGGGAGACGCGGCGAAGAATTCGGCGAGGTTGCCTGTGCGCCTGGTCTTGCGCTCCCATTCCTGGGCATCGAAGACGACGACGGCCGTGCGGCCATTCCTGGTGATTTTCTGAGGCCCACCCGACTGGGCGCGCTCAATGACCTCGCTGAGCTTCGCCTTCGCTTCGGCGACGGTCCATGTGGCGACAGCCATGATGACCCTCTTGATAGTCAAGATGGTCGATATAGCCATCTAAATGGCGCCAATCCAATGCGGCGACCGAAAAACGTTCTTTCTTACGGCTCGTAGTCCAGCCCGATCGCCCGATAGTGCGCCGGATCGTCGGCCCAGCGTTCGCTCACTTTGACGTGCAGGAAGAGATGCACCGGCCGCTCCAGCATCTGGGCGAGCTCGTGCCGCGCGCGGGCGCCGATCTGCTTGATCTTGGCGCCGCCCTTGCCCAGCACGATGGCGCGCTGGCCCTCGCGCTGGACATGGATGGTCTGCTCGATGCGCGTGCTGCCGTCGGCCCGGTCCTCCCACTTCTCGGTCTCGACCGCGGCCTCGTAGGGCAGCTCCTGGTGGAGCTGCAGGAAGACCTGCTCGCGCGTCACCTCGGCCGCCAGCAGGCGGAGCGGCAGGTCGGCGGCCTGGTCCTCGGGATAGAGGAACGGGCCTTCGGGCAGGGCGGCCGACAGGACCTCGAGGATGTCCTTAACGCCGTCCTGCTTCAGCGCGCTCACCATGAAGGTGCGCTCGAACGGCAGCCGGGCGTTCAGCTCGGCCGTGAGCGCCAAAAGCTTCTCGCGCGCGACAAGGTCGATCTTGTTCAGGATCAGGAAGCGCGGCGCTTTCTGCTCCTTCAGCCGCTCGACGATCGCCTCGGTCTCGGGCCCGACGCCGCGCTCGGCATCGACCACCAGGGCTATGAGGTCGGCATCGTCGGCGCCCTGCCAGGCGGCGGCGACCATGGCGCGCTCGAGCCGGCGCTTGGCGATGCGGAAGATGCCCGGCGTGTCGACCAGGACCAACTGCGCGCGCGTGCCGTCGGGCAGGTCTGTCATGGCGATGCCGATCACGCGCATGCGCGTGGTCTGCACCTTTGGCGACACGATCGAGACCTTCGAGCCCACCAGCGCATTGACCAGCGTCGACTTGCCGGCATTGGGCGCGCCAACGATGGCGGCAAAGCCCGCGCGCGTGCGTCCGTCGCTCATCAGCTTCTCCGGCCCCTAGTCAACGTAGAGTTTCCGCCCGCTGTAGTCGAACAGGCCACGGTATTCGACGGGAATGCGTTCACGAGCGCTCTGAAGCAATGGCGGCCGTGGCGGAATGACGAAGGCATTGCCTCGAACTTCGTAGTCGCCATCACCTAGCAATTCGACCAAGTGAGAACCATTCTGGAAGACGAGGTATGCGGAAGGCGTGCCCGACGCTGGAGAAAAGGCAATCATCAGGACCGATCCGCCAACGCAACGTGCGCTGGGAGCCGACGGCGTGTCTTGCGGATGGGGAAGAACCGCCCTTTGCACGCTGTCCACATGACGGAAGACTTGAAACACGGACCAGTTGCCGCTGCTTGAGGTATCGGATGTTACGCGAACATAAAGATTCCCGCAGACGACATTTTCCTGTGCGTGAGCTGCGCCGGTCGCGTAACCGCAGCCGATAAGAGCGAGCCAAATCCCGGCGACGGCAACGAAACCGGCGCGCATTTGTCGCCCACTCACGGCTTGCTCAGCTGCTCGAGCATGAGGCTCGCCGCCGCACTCTCCGCCTCGCGCTTGGTGAGCCCGCGCCCCTGCGCCGGCGGCAGCTTGCCCACCGTCACCTCGACCAGGAACACCGGCTCGTGCTCGCTGCCTTCGCGGCCGATCTGCTTGTAGGACGGCAGTGCCAGTCCCCTGCCCTGCGCCCATTCCTGCAGCTGCGTCTTGGGCGGGCGCGGCGCGGGATGCTGGCTGCCCAGCCGCTCGCCCCACAGCCGCTCGATGATGGTGGCCGCCGCCTCGAACCCGGCGTCGACGAAGATCGCGCCCAGAAGCGCCTCCAGCATGTCGGCCAGGATGGCGGGCGTGGCCTTGGGCGCACCGCGATAGCCGATGCGATGATCTTTCAGCCCAATGGCGTCGGCGATTTCACCGAGCGTACGCGCGCTCACCAGCGCGGCATGGCGGCGGGCGAGCTGGCCTTCGCGCTCGTTGGGGAAGCGGCGCAATAGAAGATCGGCCATGGCCAGCGACAGCACGCGGTCGCCGAGAAACTCCAGGCGCTCGTTGCCGTGCGGGAAGGCGGCCTTGAGGTCGGGGCGCTTGTCGAGGGTGCCGCGATGGGTCAGCGCCTCGACGGCGAGCTCGGCGCGCTCGAAGGAATGCCCGAGCCGCTCGCTCAGCGACGCGAGATCGACGTCGCCCGCAGTCACCGGACCGTCCTTCAGTGGATGGCCTGGAAGAAGCGGCTGAAGCGGATCGCCGTTGGCCATTTCCACGGCTCCATCCAGCCCGCGGCCGACGGATCGTGCGAGAAGAAGATGAACTCGGCGCGGCCGACCAGGTTCTCGGCCGGCACGTACCAGCCGAGCTGGTCGCGATCGCGCGTCGAGCCCGAGAAGTCGCGCAGCATCAGCCGCGTTCGGCTGTCGAGCGAATCGTCGCGGTTGTCGCCCATGACGAAGTAGTTGCCGGCCGGCACCAGGAACTCCGGCGTGTTGTCGGCCATGCCGTTGTCGGTGTACTCGAGCACGGTGTAGCTGCGGCCGTTGGGCAGGGTCTCCTTGTAGAGCGTGCCCTTCTGGTAATGGCCGTTGGCGCCCTTCACGTAGTCGCCGATGCGCAGGCGATCGACCGCCTGGCCGTTGATGTGCAGCACGCCGTTGGTCACCTGGATGCGGTCGCCCGGCATGCCGACGATGCGCTTGATGTAGTCGGTGCGGTTCAGCCCCTGCCCCTGGTCGCCGGGATACTTGAACACCGCGACGTCGCCGCGCTCGGGCGGCGAGCCGAAGATGCGGCCCGGGAACATGCCCATCGAGAACGGGAAGGAGTGCTTGCTGTAGCCGTAGGAATACTTCGAGACGAACAGGTAGTCGCCGACCAGCAGGGTCGGGATCATCGAGCCCGACGGGATGTTGAACGGCTCGATGGCGAAAGTCCGCACCACCAGCGCAATCAGGACGGCATAGACCACCGTGCGGATGGTCTCGCCCCATCCGCCCGCCTTCTCCTGCCCGCGCTTGCGCCGTTCAGCCACGTCCGTCATCGCCGTACCAGTCCAAACGAGCCGCGGCTATAGCAGGGCCAAAGGGCCCTGTCTCCCGGCGCGCCGCGGCATGGGAGCGCTGCATTTTGGTCATTTCAGGGCCTTGCCGATGCGATCGAGGCGATCGAAGCCGGACCAGTATAGGTAATTTGCCCGACCCACGACATTGCCGGCCGGCAGGTACCAGCCGCCACGCTGGGCCCAGAAGCGACTGTCGAGCGAATCGTCGCGGTTGTCGCCCATCACGAAATAGTGGCCGGACGGCACGACATAGGCGCCATCGTCGGCCGTGCCTCGGTACCGCATGATCTCGTAGGTGACGCCGTTGGGTGCGCGCTCGCGCAGCAGCTGGGCCTTCTCTTTGCCCGGCCGCCCGGCGACCTCGCCCAGCGGTACCTGCGGCAGGGCCTTGCCGTTCAGCGAGACGATCCCTTCCTTCACGTCGACGCGGTCGCCGGGCAGCCCGACGACCCGTTTCACGTACGTCACGGTCCCGCCGCCGCGCAGCATGCCTGCGACGTCCGACGGCAAGCTGAGGGCAATGATGTCGCCGTAGGCGGGGTGGCGACCATCCTTGTAGGCGCGCGTATCGACGAAGAAATAGTCGTCGAGCAGCATGCCGGGCCGCATGGAGGCGCTCGCCTGCCTGAACGTCGTCCAGCCCAGCA
>Ga0081539_10001299_pt1 | contig 43815 bp, 40 predicted proteins | sample TabmetS4T2R2_FD_71023 | JGI IMG/M metagenome (GOLD analysis project Ga0081539, IMG submission 71023) | Tabebuia heterophylla rhizosphere microbial communities from the University of Puerto Rico - S4T2R2 | ecosystem: Host-associated > Plants > Roots > Rhizosphere ... | reverse complement strand
GGTCCAGCGCCTGGTCCGCCGCCGCCCGCCCCTCGGCCATGGAGATCTGAGGGAGCTGAGCTTTGGCTTTAGCCTGCAATCCTTTGGGGAGGTCTACGGTAGAAGGGAGACGGAGAGCCTCGAATACCGCGTTATTGTGAAATCGGCGAAAGGGAAAAAGGTCAAGGTTTATCGTCAGTACTCTGTGTTTGCTCCATGGGAAGGGAGTAACAAAAAAGAGTTTCGCCAGACCGTCTCAACAATTGATTCCCGCGGACTCTTGACGACGGTCGTAGATACTGAGGGAACGCTCGATCCGAGAACAGTTACGCTCATAAGAAAACAGACTTGGGTTACAAAAGGCTAAGATCAAGCCGGTCGTCCCTCCTACTAAATAGGTGGCGGCGTACGATCGTCTCTTCGCCAGATCATCGCTTCCGTTACCAGCAGCGGTTCCATCACGGCGCGCATTCGAGTTGTCATGTCGAGTGCGCCAAACAAACGCCACATAGTTCAGATTGTACGCGCGAGGATTTTTGAATGTTTTTGGCTATCTGTAAGTTATTGAACTGTAAGTTGTTGAAATTATTGGTGGCCAGGGACGGAATCGAACCGCCGACGCCGGCCTTTTCAGGGCCGCGCTCTACCAACTGAGCTACCTGGCCAGATGGTGCAGGAAAGAGGGCGTAGTATAGAAATACGTTCGAAGCACTGTCAAATCACGCCACAAAAAGGCACAAAAGGCACAGAATCTTTTGTAGTTAACGTGACCAATAGGTTTTGATGCGCTCGGCCAGTAACGGAAACGGGACGTAGTCGGCGCTGCGGCCGGCCTGTCGCAACTCCGCGACCATGCGCATCGCGCCGTCGGCGTTGCGTGTGTGAACGAGAATCGTTGAGGCGCGCTGCAGCTCGGGGTTGCAACACAACCAACGTGCGACGGCGTAACCCGTACGCTCATCGTCCGTCGACTCCGCGTTGTAATGCTCCGGATGTAGATCGTGATCGAGGAAAATCGCGTCGTAAGAGCTCGCGCTTAATAGTTCCCGCGCCTCTTTCACATTGTTCGCAATGTCAATGAAATCGCCTTTGAAGCGGGCCGTGAACCAGCGATGGCGCCGCACGTCATCATCAAGCAGAAATACGCGAATGGGATGACGCTCCGCCCGTGCCGAATTCAGACCAAGCTTGCTGAGCAACGACTGCCACAAACTCATAGTCTCAAACGTTTCTATCGTAAAACAGCGTGATGGTTACTGCGCGAGCATTATAAGGTATCATCAGGTACACTCGGTGTACCCAAGGTGATTAACTTGATAGACGAGACCGAACTCCGCCACACGGAGGATTCAGAGGTTTGCGCAGACTGCTTCGGCACCGGCACCAAAATCGATCCGGTGAAAGGCGCGATGCCTTGTCCCTGCCAGCGCCCGGATCGATATAAAAGGTTGCTGGTGGCCGCACGAATTCCTCCGCGTTACTCCCGTTGTTCATTCGAGACTTTCAAGTGTGCCCGCGGCAGCGCGCAGGACAATGCACTCCTCGCGTCGCAGCGACTGGTCGATGAGTTTCCCGCTGATCGTGGCTTGTTGTTTATGGGTCCGACCGGAGTGGGAAAGACTCATCTCGCGGTTTCGATTATTCGCCGTCTGATAGAAAAAGGTGTGCCCGGAATCTTCTGCGAGTTTGGCTCGTTGCTGAAAGAGATTCAGAGCTCTTACAATCCGATCTCAAAATCATCTGAGCTCAAAGTCCTTGCTCCGGTTTACGAAACAGATGTTTTGGTGCTGGACGAGCTCGGCGCGACTATTCCCACCGATTGGGTGCGCGACACGATGTATCAGATCATCAACAAACGGTACAATGACAGAAAATTGACCATACTCACTACGAACTACTCCGACGCGCGCGACTCAGACCGCGAGCAGACTTTGGAAGATCGCATCGGCACTCGACTACGAAGTCGGTTGTACGAGATGTGCACGAAAGTAGTGATGGACGGAGGAGACTACAGGCGAGTTGGTCTCGGCAGTTAACTCAGAGGATGCCCAAACGCACAGACATACACAAAATCCTGATCATTGGCTCGGGTCCGATCGTGATCGGCCAGGCATGTGAGTTTGATTACTCCGGAACGCAAGCCTGCAAAGCGCTGCGCCAGGAGGGCTACGAGATCGTGCTGGTCAACTCGAACCCGGCGACGATCATGACTGATCCCGAAACCGCAAACGTCACTTACATCGAGCCTCTCACAGTCGCTTCCGTTACAGAAATAATTCGTCGTGAACGGCCGGACGCACTCTTGCCGACAGTCGGTGGACAAACTGCGCTGAATCTCGCGATCGCGCTCGAAGATGCGGGCGTGCTGCGCGAGTACAACGTCGAGATGATTGGAGCGAATCGCGACGCGATCAAAGTCGCCGAGGATCGTTTGCTGTTCAAGCAGGCGATGGATGAAGCCGGGCTCGAGATGCCGCGCGGTGGTTTCGCGAAGTCGTGGGAAGACGCGAAGCAGATCGTCACGCAGACTGGTTATCCAGCGATTATCCGACCGTCGTTCACGCTCGGCGGCACGGGCGGTGGCATTGCTTACAACCCCGAAGAGTTTGAAGAGATCATTCGCGGCGGCCTCGCAGCGTCGCCGATTCACGAAGTGTTGATCGAAGAGTCGATACTCGGTTGGAAAGAGTTTGAGCTCGAAGTGATGCGCGACCTTGCGGACAACGTCGTGATCATCTGCTCGATCGAGAACTTCGATCCGATGGGCGTACACACGGGCGACTCGATCACGGTTGCGCCCGCACAGACGTTGACTGATCGCGAGTACCAGACGCTGCGCGACATGGCGATCAGAGTGATTCGGAAAGTCGGTGTCGAGACTGGCGGCTCGAATATTCAGTTTGGAGTGAATCCGGAGAACGGCGACATTCGCATCATCGAGATGAACCCGCGCGTGTCGCGCTCTTCCGCACTGGCGTCGAAAGCGACTGGCTTTCCAATCGCGAAGATCGCTGCGAAGCTCGCGGTCGGTTATACACTCGACGAGATTCCCAACGACATCACGCGCAAGACTCCGGCATCGTTCGAGCCGACGATTGATTACGTTGTGGCAAAGATTCCGAAGTGGGACTTTGAGAAGTTTCGCGAAGCGGAAGACGTGCTCGGAACGCAGATGAAGTCGGTCGGCGAAGTGATGGCGATCGGCCGCACCTTTAAAGAAGCACTCTTTAAAGGACTGCGCTCGCTCGAAGCAGTGAAACCGCTGCGACTCGAAGACATCTCCGACGACGAGCTGCAACGCAAGCTGGCGCGTCCCAACTCGCAACGCTTCTCGTACATCACTTACGCGCTCCAGCACGATTGGCCCATCTCGGAGATCTATCGCCTGTCGCGGATTGATCCGTGGTTTCTCGATCAGCTACAGCAGGTGATGGACATTCAGCGGGAAATCGAGGGAACGAAACTCAAGGACATTTCGGCTGACGAGTTAAGGGCTTTCAAGGAAGTCGCGTTGTCGGATCGACGTCTTGCTTATTTGACAGATGTTTCGGAAGACGAGGTGCGTGAGTACCGCAAGCGTTTGGGAATCGTTCCGGTTTATAAACGCGTGGACACCTGTGGCGCTGAGTTTGAATCACACACGCCTTACTTGTACTCGACATACGAGACGGAAGACGAAGCGGCGCCGACTGATCGACGCAAGATCATGATTCTTGGCTCCGGTCCGAACCGCATCGGGCAGGGAATCGAGTTTGACTACTGTTGTTGTCACGCTTCATTTGCCCTGCACGAGGCCGGGTTCGAGACGATCATGGTCAACTGCAATCCGGAAACGGTGTCGACTGACTACGACACTTCCGATCGACTCTACTTCGAACCACTCACGTTCGAAGACGTGATGAACATCGTCGATGTAGAAAAACCGGAAGGCGTGATCGTTCAGTTTGGCGGGCAGACGCCTCTGAACCTCGCGATGCGTTTGCATAAAGCGGGTGTCAAGGTGATCGGAACTTCGCCTGATTCGATCGACCTCGCGGAAGATCGCAAACGCTTCGGCGCGTTGTTGCAGAAGCTCGGCATTCCCCAGCCTGACAATGGCATGGCGGCGTCGGTAGACGAGGCTCGTGAGATCGCGGGGCGGATTGGTTATCCAGTCCTCGTGCGTCCGAGTTATGTGCTTGGCGGGCGCGCGATGGCGATCGTTTACGATCAGGAAGCGCTCGAGACGTATGTTCGCAACGCAGTCGGATTCACACCGGATCGTCCTGTGCTGATCGATAAGTTCCTCGAACAGGCGGCGGAGTTTGATGTCGACGCACTTGCTGACGACACGGCGTGCGTGATCGCCGGCATTCAGGAACACATCGAGGAAGCGGGCATTCACTCCGGCGACTCGTCGTGTGTGTTGCCGCCGGTGCGCATCGATCCGGAGCATCTCGAAACAATGCGTCATTACACGCGCAAGCTCGCGAAAGCGTTGTCAGTCAGCGGGCTGATGAACATCCAGTTTGCGATCAAAGAGGATCGTGTTTACGTGCTCGAAGTGAACCCGCGTGCTTCGCGAACTGTTCCGTTTGTGTCGAAAGCGACAGGCGTGCCGATTGCGCGCATTGCGGCGCTCGTGATGGCAGGGCAGAAGCTCAAAGACTTCAGCTTGCCGGAAGAATTAACCGTCAAACGTTTCTTCATCAAGTCGCCGGTGTTTCCGTTTGCGAAGTTCCCGGGAGTCGATCCCGTCCTGAGTCCGGAGATGCACTCGACTGGGGAAGTGATGGGCATCGGCGACACGTTCGGCGAGGCTTACGGCAAAGCGATGATGGGCGCGGGACTCGGTTTGCCGTCGACGGGCAAGGCATTTTTGAGCGTGAAAGATGCCGACAAGGGAGCGGCGGTTTTGCTGGCGCGCAGGTTGTCGCGACTCGGCTTCAGCATCATCGCGACGCTCGGAACGTCAGGGCGTCTGCTCGAAGTGGGAATGGATGTGGAGACAGTTTTCAAGGTCAACGAGGGACGCCCGAACATCGTGGACCACATCAAGAGCGGTGAGATTTCGCTCGTGATTAATACGCCCCTGGGTCGTGCTTCGCATTTCGACGAACAGGCAATCCGGCGCGCGGCGTTGCAGTATGGCGTGCCGTGCGTGACGACGATGACCGGCGCGCAGGCGCTCGTCGAAGCGATTGGCGCGCACAAAGCGCAGAGCGCGCCGAGTGTGCATTCGCTGCAGGACCTGCACACGATGCGAAGCTCGATGGATGCTGTGTCGTCAATATGATCAATTCTCCGGAAACTATTCGTCGCATACTTGAAGAGTGCCGCACGATCGCGGTCGTGGGGCTTTCGTCTGATCCTTCGCGCGCTTCAAACAGCGTGTCGGGATACATGAGGCGGCAGGGTTATCGTGTGATTCCCGTAAACCCGAATGAGACTTCGGTGTTTGGTGAGAAGTCGTATCCGGATCTTATGGCGGTGCCGGAGAAGATCGATCTCGTTGATGTCTTTCGGCGTTCGGATGAGGCGGGTAAGGCTGTTGATGAGGCGATTGCGGTCGGTGCGAAAGCGGTGTGGTTGCAGGAAGGTGTGATTGATTCGGCAGCAGCGCAGCGTGCTGTTGATGCGGGGTTGATGGTGGTGATGGATCGTTGCTGGTTGAAGGAACATATACGTGCCCAGCGCTGACGTCACACGTAGACAGGATTACAGGATTTCACAAGATTTTCATGATTAATGCTGTTGTGATTACTGCCAGTGATGCGTGTGCGCGTGGCGAACGCGAAGACAGTTCCGGTGCAACGTTGGTCCAACTCCTCACTGATCTCGGTGCTGAAATCGTCGCTATTAAAATTCTTTCAGACGATCTCGATCCACTAACACAATCGCTGATCGACTACGCCGATCGTGACGACGTCAATCTCATCATCACGACCGGTGGCACCGGTTTAGGTCCACGCGACAACACTCCCGAAGCGACTCTACGCGTCATCGAACGCGAAGCACCCGGCATCGCTGAAGCGATCCGCGCCGAGTCATTAAAAGTCACGCCGATGGCGATGATCTCGCGCGGCGTCTGCGGCGTTCGCTCCGGCACACTCATCGTCAACCTTCCCGGATCACCAAGAGCGGTGAAGGAGAGTTTCGCAGTCATCGCGCCCGTGCTGCCACACGCGCTCGATCTACTCGCCGGCAGGACCAGGCACAAAAAGGAGGGAGGTGAGGATAATGAGGGAACAAATTGAATTACCGATCACTCACGAACTCACCGTAAACAGTTCGCTTCTGCGCCCGCAGGTGGTTACTTAAAATCTGGTAGAAGCACTTCAAGCAGACGGCGTTCGTCTCTTCTTTCTTGTCATCGCGAATTCGCGAGCCGCACCAGCTACATTCAATTACGAAGCGCTGCTCTCTTTCTCTTCGTCTTTGACTCATCTCTTACCTCACACACTGTTAGTTCCCATGAGCTTAGTGATGCGACGTTACGATCCGATAACCACCACGTTAAATCGTAATTAAAGCTCGCTGAGCGTCAACACCTTGACATTCGGTGAAAGTAAGTTTAAGAAGGCTGTGCTACTGGTCCATTACTCTCCCAAAACATCGTTTCTGACCGGAGTGAACTCATGTATTCCGCAGTAACCAAAGTTCTCGCCATAATGGTTTTGTTGCTCAGCCTGATGGCTCAGCCCGCGGCCCAGACAACAGAAAAGCAACGAACACTTGAAAATCTAAGCGACATCGAGGTAGTGGTTAAGTATGGCCGCGTGGAGTGGCCGCAGGAGGAGTGGCAATCCAACCTTTTGCAAAGGCTTGAAGATCGAGCCAGGCAGCGCTTGTCGGAAGCAGGAATTCCGATAACTCAGTCAACGGACAAAGCCGGCAACAGACCGCGCGTGGTTTTCACTGTAACGTTGAGCAAGGCAGAAAATGCTACTCCTGTTCGCGTTGACGTGGCCGTTCATCAAAGGGTGCGTCTCTGGCGTGATGAGGCGAAAGAATTGGAGCTCGCAACGTGGAGCCAGCATGGCGTCGGTGGTCCTATGGTGACCCACAAAATGGTGTTAGACGTATTCGATGGAGAAGTTGCTGAGTTTCTCAAGTCGTATACAAAAGCGAATCAAGCTTCATCACAGATTTCAACGAAGCCAATTGCGGATACATCTGCTGAATTCAGCAGCCCTCCGAATGCTTTTGAGGGTTTGAAAGGCACAAGTGTTTTCGTTTCGACCCGGCGGGATTTGTTTTTCGACGGACAGCCACCTGTCGATGAAAAGTTTCTTCAGGAGGCCGTAGAAACCAGGTTGAAAGAGGCGGGCATTAAGGTGCTTCGTTACGCAAATGAGGCCGAACAGGCAGGGCATGCTCGTTTGACACTCTGGATCAAGCTAAGCCCGCCTAATGTGCAGGCGTGGGCTCCGCCGATTGATGTTGAAAGCACATTTTCTCAATTGGTCCGCCTCGTCCGCGATCCCGAAATACAGACGCAAGCCGTGACATGGAAGAGTGAGGATTCAGGTTCTTTTGCAAAAACCGATGACGGCTCTCCGGTGATAACGAATGAGGCTGTGCTCGCAGTTGTCAATCGACAAATGGACGAGTTTATCCAGGCCTTCAAAGCTGCGCGCCCGCCTCGACGCAGTCACTGAGTGTTCTCTACACTAGTGGCCGGGCGGAGGGGTTAACGTATTTCGTATTTCTCACAACACGAGGAGTCAGGATGTCTCACAATCGCGTCTCTATTCTTTGCTTAGTACTTGTAGCCGCAGTGTCGTTTGCGTTCATCGCGACGCAGTTAACCACCGGTCAAGCTCCTCAAACAAACAACCAGCCGATGAAGATGAAAGTCTTGCGTGACAAGGGTCACGTCAGGCATTCGCCTGGGCCATGGGAAGTCGCAGCGTTCAGGAGAACGATGCCGCAGGAGCAGGAGAACGAAAGGAAACTTGAAGATCAAATACCGAAGCATGTGCCGATAAAGATAAAGATTAAGAAGGAGAAGGAAGCAGGGTTTAAGGATCTGAATAATGAGCGATGGGCGAGGGAGTTTGAGTTGGAGGTAACGAACACCGGCACGAAGCCGATCTACGCTTTTTATTTGCTCGTGGTGACAGACATCAAGGCTGCTGCTGGCTTTCGCATAGTTTTTCCACTGTACTATGGAAGGAACGAGCTCGGTGACATAAGAACAAAGCCTGAGCCCACTGATGTTCCTATCAAACCTGGTGAAAGTGTCTCATTGAAAATTCATCCGGGTCAGCTTGACGCGTGGGACCACGCGCGGCAGAAGGAAAACAGACCATTTCCAAAGCATCTTACCGTGAAATTCCAAACACTGAGTTTTGGTGATGGCACCGGCTATGCTGGCGCTGATGGTCAAGCACTTCCGCGTAAGACACCCGAAGAGGAAGGTGTTGCAGCATGTTTACCTTCTGCACCGACTGATCAGTTCGGCTGGAAAGACACGCCGCCTGGTTCACCACTAGCTAAACTACTCGCTTTCAATTTACCGGTCATGCCTTGGCCGGTGAATTTTTTTTGGGGCGCGAATTCCGAGATGGCGACTTCTACCGCGTCATTGCCTCAGACCTGTTGTAGTGGCTCTAATTGCAGTGCTTTAACAGTGACGAGAGACGTGGTTTGTATTGACTGTCCACCGCAGAATAGGCTTGGTATTGCGTTCTGTAGCGATCCGAATCTCTTCTGCAATACAGCAGTTTACGCTTATATTGAATGCTTTTTCCCCAAAAGCGACGAAAGTTACCTTTGCCAGACGATTGACCTGTCTCCTTGTGGAGCGATACCTCCGTCTCCTTCACCATCGCCAACTCCGAGCCCAAGTCCAACACCAACACCGTGTCCCATGACGATTGCCGAGCAATGTCCCGGCGGCATCCCTAGAGACCCTTGCACCTATCCGGATCCTCCGCCCCCATCGGGTGCCACGGCGAACGCTGTCCCCGATGGTTGTCCGATCGGCTATCAAGTCAGCGGTCTGTGTTGTGTTCCTATCGCCTGCCCAAGCCCCACTCCAACGCCACCAACGTGTCCTGAAGGTCAGACGTCTTTCTTCAGCGGACCTCCGATTTGCCAGTGGACTGATTGCTTCGAGCTTTTCCCCGACCCAAGTCCATCACCCACAACCGCAGAGTATTACAAGGAGTGTGTCGAATATTTCTGGGTGTGGTTCGTGTCCTACGACGGCGGCAAGACCTGGCAACCGACGGGACAGGTAGAGTACGCGGGATGTTTCTTCGTGTACTAAGCGATAAATCCTACAACTCTCCGGCCAATGGCTCATTTGAATGTGCAGTGTGAGTGAGTGATTTTTTTGCTCAGCTTAGGGAGTTTCGAGCGACAGCGAAAAACGTGTCACGCCGAATTTCTTCGACCTCGTCAACAGGCTCGATTCCTTCCAGTTTGAGGATATCAAGATTGGACCTTCCCCCGACGTGTCTGATGACTGCGGCAACGAAATCGAATGCTTTGATAGTCATTCTTTCGTTCAGCCATTTTTCGAGCAGCGCTAAAACGTCTTCGACACGATCTGTTTGTTCCAGGTAACCATCGATGTAAGAATCAGCCCATTCAAGACCATTTCTTCGCTCGAGCACATCGTCGAGATCGTCAAAGAATTTAGCTTCATCGAGAATCGTACGTTCGCGAAAAGTTACGAGATGACTGTCAAGATTTAAGCGGCGAAACGCAAACCACCCCAGTTTGTTGCAGGTATTCCACAATTGGTAAACGGCGAAGCCGTCCAGGTATTCAAGATAGGGTAAATATGCCTCGGCCTGTTCCACGCGGCTCAGCCCCAGATACTCTTTTTTTTGTGGCTGGAAGTTCGCGCCGGAGAGCTCGAAGATGGAGCTCGGATTTGGACAAGCAGAAACTGCTTCGCTCGCTAGTGAACATGTCAACGGCGTTGCAATGAGGAGAGCGGCGTCAATAAACCGATGCTGGAAGCGCAAGTGCTCCCAATGTCTTTGCATGAGATCTTCGGCTCGATTGGCTGGTAGTTGCTCGAGCAATTCTGCCACGATCCAATCAGTTCGATAATGTGAGCCCCATTGTCGTCCTACTTGTTGAGCACGTCGATATAGTTCTTCACCCAATGCCGCAGTTAGATCCTCATTCCAGAAATGGCGACCGAATTGCCACCAATAGTGAGATTGCTCACCGCGAAGTTTGTTGATAAAGGTGGGCACCGCAGTAACATCACCGCGCTTTACACGTGCTTCTAGCATCACGTCTGAAAGTTGTTCATCGTCAACTGTACGTAATATGTCGACGTCGTCTTTGCCGATCGTTGCCGCCCACAACTGAAAGGCAGCGCTCCGGGTATGTTTCCCTTTTTTCCGGTCGTTCCATAGATTAAGAAGTTCTTGTCGGGAGCTATCAGACATCGGCCTTCCAAGTTCATGTTGCCGACGTTCCCAGTCTCGTTCTATCTTGAGTTTCAAAGGCGAAAAACCTCTCGCGCGCGCAAACATGCGTGTGATAAATGCGAGTGCCTCTGGTTGATCCACTTCGCGTAGCATCAGCATTATGGGAAAACGTAAATCTTTCATGCGGGCTCGGTTTACGAAGTATCGCGTGGCAGGCCGAGATAATCCTTCTCTGAAGGCCCAGCAAAGATAGTAAGCTCCTAATTCTTCGCGAGGTGGTGTCGAGCCATCCTTTAACTCCTTATTCGATAGCTTTGCCCAGGCCGCGCAAATTGGTTTAAGTAGCTTCGCTGGTTTGTCACCACTGCACCGAGCCGCCGCCCACAAATATTCCCGGAGATGCTTCTTGCGGTTCTTATCGTTTAGCCAACACTTACGAACGGCCGTCCCTAATGCCGGTTCTGCCAGATGTCCAGCTAATAGAAGACCGCCAATGCGGCTTCCTTCTGCGAGGTTCTTGTTGTTCAGCAGATCAATCAGCTTAGTTACCAGCGTGCTGCTGAAACGATGCTTTGCATGTTCAATTTCCCTGTAAAACCAGGGCGCAGTCGCACCGAGCATAACGTTAATGCACAACTGCACTCCTGCCTCTACGTCTCCGTTTAGGAAACGAGCGCTTATTCGGTTCCAGATGTTGTCTTTGAAGTGATCCGTTATCGGAATGACCTGTGATGATTCGGTCTCTCGGAGAACCTGGAGTGCGCTCCATCTAAGTGAGCGATTAGATCTTTTGTGTGTAGCCTCTTCCTGTAGCCAACCGTAGATCGCCTGAACTACGGCTTCATCCACTTTAGTTTGAGGTTCACCAAAGGTCTTCAGTGCATAAAAGAGCGCAAGCGGGTTTTGCTTTCGCACTCGCTCAATCATTTGCAATGGTGTGTCCGGAGACGCTAAGGCCGAACCGATTACATCGGCGAAAAACGGTTCGGCAATAGTAGTGTCCTCAACGCGATTTGTTCTCATGAGTTCCGAAACCGCTTCTGAAAGTAACCAGGCTCTAACGCGATCATGCCTGAACCGCAGCCGCTCAGTTCGATCCGTCACTACGAGGCGACCAATCTCACCGGCTTGAATAATTTCTCGCGTCGCTGCGAGGCGATCAGGCTGTTCACGAAACCACTCACTAATGTCGCGCCAGCTCGGATCGATTTGCCTTCGAACGAGCATTTCGCGAGCGACTTGTCGCAACGCGTCTTGATAGTCAGTAAAGGTAAAAGACGCGTTACGTGCACTGAGTCGCTGAAGACTGTTACTGATAAATGTCTCGATTACCTTTAGAGGTTGAGGTTTGCCGCTAAAGTCATGAAGCCCGATCAGCAGTGGATCATTACCTAATGCTTCGGCAAGACGGCCCGCGGTAAGGTCGTTGATCTTTACGCAAGCTAGTTGTGCTCGCTGCTTAACCGCGAATCGTGATTCCTTATCGGTAAAGGCCGGAATCGTAATGGAAAGCGCATCGATCCGTTTTCTGGCTTCTGCTGAGACTGTGGCTATGGTACGCGGCCAAACTGGACACAAAACGCGCCAGTTGAATCGTGTGACTGTATCGTTCTCGGAGCTCGACCATCGAATTAACTTTTCTAGTAATAATGACGGACGGTCGGACCAGTTGACGTCTTCAACCATAACGACCAATGGTTTGTCTGGAGAACACAGCGCGCGAGCCTTTCCACCTGCAAGTGGCTCAAGGCTCGGATGCAGTTTTCTGAGTTCCGCATCTAATGCGAGATCTAGAGTTGGAGAGGCACTCAAGGTTTCGTGGGTCAACACTAATCCATAACCACCCGAGTCTATGTGCTTCCGCAGGAATCTGTAGCAAGCTATGGTTTTACCGAATCCTGATTCACCTACATAGAAAGTAACTGGCAGCGGAGACCTAAGCGCGACGATCTCGTCGAAATCGCGTTCGATCAAGCTTTCCGAAGAGGCCATCAGGCTAAACGTCTCGAGGTTAAGGCGAGATAGCTGGGCTAATAGATCTGCCGATATTCTCTCTTGAGTGATGTCCAGGTATTGGCGACGAAGCCATTGTCCATCTGGTGTGTTGTCAAGATGGTGTGCGATTCGTGAACCTGGCCACACGTCAATCGTTATCCCGTACAAATTTGCTGCGGCCTGAATATCGCGAATCAGATCCTCTGCCGGGTCCTGATTGCTTGTCAAAGCGAGCGTCATGGTGAGATTCGATGAGCGCTTTCGTTCTCCCTCAACGATGTGGCCTGACTTGATGACATCGCCAGCTGGAGCTGTCCGTTTCGAACCTCTTTTTTTGACTTTGGCTGGATCGTTCAGCCATTTGCCTTTCAAACCTTCGAGAGCGGCAATCGTGTGATGAGCAATCACCATGCGCGGTGGATTCTCAGAAGTCGCAAATCCAATTCCATCTACCGGCGAACGTTTGGTCTTGCCTGCGGGGTTCATGCCGGGATGGCTTAGTGTCGCGTACAGGGCCGGATCGGCCTGCCGCAGAACGGCAGTTGCTAGTCGTTCGAATAGGCCCTCATCCGTTATCTTTGCCAGCGCACGGATTGTTTCGCTGTGTTCCATCTGGGTAATTCACTCACTCACTAATTGTTCTCTACACTTCCGAACTTATAATTATAATACGCGACACGGCTCGGATGATTGTTCAGGCGCCGAACAGTCGCCTACCTGTAACAAAGGTAGTCTGTTTTCTCACATGCAACAGGAGAGCCAGGATGTCTCACAATCGCGTCTCTATTGTCTGCTTAGTACTGGTAGCCGCAGTAGCGTCTGCGTTCATCGCCACGCAGTTAACCACCGGTCAAGCGCCTCAAACGGATAACCAGCCGATGAAGATGAAAGTCTTGCGTGACAAGGCTCACGTCAAGAATTCGCCTGGGCCATGGGAAGTCTCAGCGTTGAGGAGAACGATGCCGCAGGAGCAGGAGAACGAACGGCAGCTTGACGATCAAATACCGAAACATGTACCGATAAAAATAAAGATTAAGAAGGAGAAGGAAGCTGGATTCAAAGATCTGAATAATGAGCGATGGGCGAGGGAGTTTGAGCTGGAGGTGACGAACACGGGCACCAAGCCAATCTACGCTCTGGATTTGTCTGTATGGACTGATGGCAGAGCTGCGGCTGGTTTGCGCATCGTGTTTAAGCTGTCTTATGGAAGAAAAGTGTTTTGGGACATAAGAACAAAACCAGAACCCACTGATATTCCGATCAAACCTGGTGAAAGTATTTACTTGACCATCTATCCTGGCCAGCTTGATGCCTGGGATTTGGCCCGGCAGAAAGAGAACAGACCCTTTCCCAGGCATCTTCAGGTAATTTTCAATTCTTAAGTTTCGGGGATGGCACTGGCTATGCCGTCTCTGACGGTCAGCCACCCCCGCATAAGTCACTCGAACAGGAGGGGATCAGGCTTTAACCCTAGAGGTCGATCTGCTTAGTTGTTTGGAAATCCGAACTGCTTGTATGAACATCTAGCAGGCTGCTGAAAAACTGAGGTTTGGGACTGATTTCATTTTCCTTGTAGTCACTTTTCCATTCGATCAGGTTTAGCAGCGTATCGATCAGGTTTAGCAGCGTAGTTTCAATGACTATGCGAGCACTTTTGATTCATGCTTGCTTGGCGGAACAGGCTTTTTGCGCCGCCAGACACAGTACTTCCTAAACGGTCACCAGTTTTCTCATTCGCACCAGGTTGTAAGCGGCCGTGGCGAAGATGAAGATCCAGTTGACCCGTTCAGTGCCGCGATGACGCAGCTTGCGCAGCAGTCCTACCGTCTTCAGCCAACCGAAGATCTCTTCGATCCGTTTGCGCTTCTGTTGACTGATTTGATAGCCCTCATGGCGCGTGGTGCGACCATCGATCGCCGACTTGCGGCTGGTGTTGTTTTGGGCCACGTGCGGTGTCACCTGCAAGTCGCGCAAGTCTTTCACGAAATCATGCGTGTCATAGTTCTTGTCACCGCCCAGCGTTACTCGGCCGTGGCCGCTGATCTCATCGGCGAAGTCCAACGCCGCCGCGCGCTCGGCCGTACCCGTCGCCGACGTCACGCAGGCAGAGACCGCCAGGCCACTACGATTTTCCATCAGCAGATGGCCGGCATAGCCCAGTTTCGCTTCTTTGCCTTTGCCCTTGCGGCACAACATCGCATCCGGATCAGTTGTAGATTGATGAGTTTTGTTCGAGCGCTTTTGGCCGTGAAAGTTCACCGTCGGATTACCGGGATCATCCGGCGGTGGCTCGTCTGTCTCATCCTTCGACTTGAAACTCTTCAGACTAGCTGCCGCTTCCAACAGCGTGCCGTCAACCGTGAAGTGCTCATCGCTAAGCAATTCGTGCTCGCGCGCCTGGTCCAATACACCCGCAAAGAATTGTTCGGCGATGTCGCCGCGCAACAGCCGCGCGCGGTTCTTGGTGAAGGTCGTTGCATCCCAGACTCCATCATCCATGTTCAGACCAACAAACCAGCGAAAGAGCATGTTGTAATCGAGTTCTTCCATCAACAGTCGCTCGCTGCGCACGCTGTAGAGTACTTGCAGCAACAGCGCTCGCAACAACTTCTCCGGGGCGATCGATGGCCGGCCCATTCGTGCATAAAGTTTGTCGAACTGCGGCGACAGTTGCACAAACACAGCATCGGCAATCTTGCGTATCGCGCGCAGCGGATGCTTTTGCGGTACTCGCTGCTCTGGCGACAAGTAACTAAACATCCCGGCTTGCTGAAGATCTTCTCCGCGCATTCGTCTTCTTGCTCCTGGTGGCGAGGTTCTATTACTTGCTCTTATTACGTTGGACCATGCGCGAAAGTTACTTTTTCAGCAGCCTGCTAGGCGCTTGTGGGCTTATAACTTATAATACGCGACACGGCTCGGATGGTATTCATGCGGCGAACGGTCGTCCCTGAATCAACAACATATTTCGTTTTCTCACACGCTACAGGAGTCAGGATGTCTCACAATCGCGTCTCTATTCTTTGCTTAGTACTTGTAGCCGCAGTGGCGTCTGCGTTCATCGCGACGCAGTTGACCACCGGTCAAGCTCCTCAAACAAATAACCAGCCGATGAAGACGAAAGTCCTGCGTGACAAGGGTCACGTAAGGCATTCGCCTGGGCCATGGGAAGTCGCAGCGTTCAGGAGAACGATGCCGCAGGAGCAGGAGAACGAAAGGAAACTTGAAGATCAAATACCGAAGCATGTGCCGATAAAGATAAAGATTAAGAAGGAGAAGGAAGCTGGATTCAAAGATCTGAATAACGAGCGATGGGCGAGAGAGTTTGAGCTGGAGGTAACCAATACGGGTACGAAGCCGATCTACGCTCTTGACCTGTACGTGGTGACAGATATTAAAGCTGCGGCTGGTTTTCGGATAGTGTTTCCACTGTACTACGGAAGGAATGAGCTCGGAGACATAAGAACGAAAGCCGAGCCAACCGATATTCCTATCAAACCTGGGGAAAGCATCTCATTGAGGATCCATCCGAGTCAGCTTGACGCATGGGACTATGCGCGTCAGCATGAAAATAGACCATTTCCAAAGCTTCTTAAGGTTGAGTTTCAATTTCTGAATTTTGGTGATGGGACTGGTTACGTTGGCACTGGGGGATTACCACTTCCGAGTGCCACACCTGAACAGGGAGGGGCGGCGGCTTGTTTGCCTTCGTTATCCAATGATCCCTTTGGATGGAAAGATGCGCCGCCGGGTTCGCTATCAAAACTAATGGCTTTCAATTTACCGGCCACCATCTGGCCGGTAAATTTTTTGCGAGGCTCAGAGTTTGAGACCAACTCTTCAAGTTCATTCTCGGTCCAGACCTGCTGTCAAGGAGTGAATTGCAGCAGGTTAACGCAGTCGCGCGATGCGACCTGTGTTAATTGCCAGGTGCAAACTAGAGTTGGTCCCGCGCTCTGTAGTAATCCCAACGTGCCTCATTACCATTTTCGATGACATTGAATGCTTTACAGGAAAAGGTGAGCCGTATTCTTGCCAAACCATTGAAACATTTCCCTGTGGCGCGACGCCCTCGCCGTCTCCGTCACCATCGCCAACTCCCAGCTCCAGTCCAACACCAACACCGTGTCCCATGACGATTGCCGAGCAATGTCCCGGCGGCATCCCTAGAGACCGATTGCTTCGAGCTTTTCCCCGACCCAAGTCCATCACCCACAACCGCAGAGTATTACAAGGAGTGTGTCGAATATTTCTGGATGTGGTTCGTGTCCTACGACGGCGGCAAGACCTGGCAACCGACGGGACAGGTCGAGTACGCAGGCTGTTTCTTCGTGTATTAGCAATTAGATCCTCACAAGGCGAAGAGAAGCCACCCGCAAAGGTGGCTTCCTCTTCTGTCACCCGAAAGCACATCTTCTTACCGAAACATCGCACAGCGGCTCTTGCGATCGTTGACCCAATTTTGCTGAATGAGATAGTCGCCCGCTGACCCGAGATGAATGTTCGCACGTGCACCATTCGATGTCAGATAAGTCTCACCGAAAGTGTTTTGACACTTATCTGCGTTTTCCAAACCATTTCGATCGAACCAGCCGTTGCCGAGAGGATTAGTCAACACAGCGTCAAGCGCATGGGCCAGGTTCGAAGCTATCGTATCCCCGGCAAAGCTGTCGTGCGGGGTTGGTAATCGCGTGCCGCCCACAAAGAACTGCGGCGCAAGACTCGGACACCGGTTCGGATTGCCGAGAAAGATGTACTTCGTCATGGCGCCCGATATCATGCCTCGTCCGTGATACGGCGATGCGCCAGGTATGCAGAACCCAGTTGCGATTGAGGAAATATCCGCGGAAGCGATCACGATATAAATTCCATTGGGATCGTGCGGTAAGTTGGAACTGAGGATCTGGTCCAGGATGATCCCCTGGATGTCCGCATCCGTAAGCTCAACACCATGTGAGTACGATCCATCAAAAACATTCCCGCCGTATACCAGCGCACTGGTCGCGGGCTGGCCGGATGCGTCTGTATAACTTAAGTTGATCTGCATATACGGCGTGTTACCGATCGTCGACAAGAAATCGGTAACGACTCGCTGCGCTACCGGGTCGCCTGTCAAGCCACCGGACCAGTCGCCGTACCAGATGACGTAAAGATCCTGGACACCCGTTAATACGGGACCTCCATGGTAGACCATCTTGCTCGTCATCTTTGAGTTCTGGGCGGACACCGAATTCACCGCCAGGGCGCACATTGCGATAAGGGTTAATAGCGTTTTCATGGTCAATTCTCCTTTCAGTATTGTTATCGACAGCCCAGGTCGGTTCGCGCCTGTGTCGCTGAGTCAACCAGTTGCATCACTTGATTGGCAGTTAATTTCTTGCCTGACTGCGCCTGGCTGGCGTTGATGAAGGCGGTGAGTGAATCGCAGGCGGCCGCTGTGTCTGAACTGTTAATCGCGGCGAGCGCATCCTGCAACTTGCTCAGTAGACTCGTTTCGGTCCCGTCATGAAGATTGAAACTCTGGACCAGAGCAGTGAGATCGTTCAATTGATCCGTGATGGAGTCACTGAGCTGAAAGGTAAATGCGTAAACATCGAAGTCACCGGCGCCTGGTACCGCGTAAACGATCCGATTGACCCCATTGCATCCGGCGACAACATCGCTCAACGTCTCACTGCTACGAGTATTTGTTACCTGGTAAAGCCGCGCGGAACTCAAATCGTAGAGAAACACATCGTACGAAAGGTCCGCGGTCTGCGACTCGAACACAAGTAGATGGCCCGACATGCGAAGGTCGCGCTGATCGCCAGGGATCGAGAGGTGCATCTCAGTCGATCCGTCAGTTCGCTGAAGATAGATATCGTTCTCCCCACTCTTGTTTGAGGTGTAAGCAATGAACTGCCCATTCGTATCCGAAAAGACATCTCCAGCAGCGCCTGAAACAAATCGAGTCGTAAACGAGCTTGGGCCAATTTGAGTAGCGGAGTAGATGTCACAACCGGTTCCGTTTGGCTGACATTTCTCCCATACAACGACCTTGCCATCCGGGCTGACTGACGGGAAACGATCAAGCAATGTGTCATTGGTTAGTTGGGTTACGTTGCCTGTGCTTCGATCGTAGACAGCTATTTCATTGCTAGCTAATTCAGAAAAAGGTCCGTGCACAAAAGCGATTAGGTTCCCGCCAATTGCAGGATCCCGGTTTTGATTGCCGGGTACTGAACTAGTGGTTTGTGAAGCAATGTCGTAGATCATAACGTGGTCTCCATCGGCTTCGAGTTGAGTGAAAGCGATCCGCTGTCCGTCAATATCAGAAGTTCGATCAAGGCCATTGCCGGGTAGCACATGCTCTGTATTGGTGGCAAAGTCGAGATACCTGATCGTTGATGTGCCTTCTAAATCGTCGTTGGTATACGACGCGAGGCTGCACGCCACGTGCGGGTTCAGTTGATTGCCGGGACCGACCTTGATCGGCTGGGTCGTGCCTTGCAGCATCGATATGGTTGTCGTTGTCTGCGGGAGTAGTGCCTGATTGCTCGGCGCCGCGAATTGGATGGAAGTGGCGCTAACACTGGTCAGCGCCAAGATGATGAACAGAAGAATTAAGCTATGAGCTCTCATAATGATTTCACCTTTCAAAGTGGATTTATTTACTCGGGTTCTCCGAGTTGATGACACGCTGGAGGCAGTGACTTGAGGCAGACGGCGAGAGACCCTTCGGGACCCTCCTTGTAATGAACCACCCCAAGTTCAACCCAGCGGTAGATGATTCGCACTGTTACGTGTGCGACCGCGGCGGCCTGTTCAGGGGCCACGAGGATTGCGTCGCCCGTGGCGCACTCTGCGCAGAGTGCAGGCAACGATCCGCTGCCAGTCCTGACCACATAAAACTCGTGGATCTCGAACGTCTTTTCTGATTTGCGCGACTTTGTCACTACGTTTCTCCGTAATCTTTCCTTGACCGATCACTCGTTGGTATAGTTCCGGTCGCCGAGCGTCGGACGATAGGTCCGGCTACTCTCAGCCGTCCTTTGAAATTTCTTGTAAATGCCTTAGGAAAACTCTTGGTGAAAACTTACGGAATTCTTTGAGCAGTTATGTCCCCGGCGGAGAATCACTTATACGAGTTCGAGCCATTCGTGCTTGATGTCCGTAGTCGGATTCTGCTCAAAAACGGCGTGACCGTACGTCTGACACCGAGGGCTTTTCAGATCCTGCTCGTGCTCGTACGACGCGCCGCGGAGGTCGTGGATAAGGACCAATTGATGAAGGAGGTGTGGCCCGATGTCTTTGTCGAAGAAGCGAACCTGTCGCGCAACATCCACGAGCTGAGAAAGGCACTCGGTGATGATCCTGCTAATCCTCTCTACATAGAGACCATCCCCAAGGTAGGGTACCGGTTCATCGCTCCGATGAAACCGTCAGTGGTGGCGCCGGTTGCGTCTTCGGGCATGGAGAGCAGCGCCACAGTTATTGAAAAACATACGTTTGCTCGTGTGATCAGCGAAACCGTCGAGGGAACGGACTTGCCGGTGTATTCCGCGGCGACATCGCCGGCTGCCGCGGTGCCGGTGCTGATGCAGCCCGGCATCGCGCGACGAAGGAAACAAATAGCCGTGGCGATCGTGGCTGTCGTGTTATTGGCTGTAGCCGCTGGCGTGTTGCTTTATCGAAAATACGCGCATGCTGCTGCGCCCGTAACTCGCGCGAAGAGCACGCTAATGAGGTTGACCGACAACAACGCGCAGGACACCACGCCTTCATGGTCTCCCGACGGGAGCAAGATCGCCTTTACCAGCAATCGCGATGGCAAGACAGAGATCTACCTGATGAATAGGGATGGCTCCAACGTTTCGCGACTCACTAACAATCTGGCTGACGACGGCGCTCCAAGATGGTCCCCAGACGGCCGCAGAATTCTTTTCCACAGCGAGCGCGACGGCAACTGGGAGATTTATGTGATGAACGCCGACGGCTCGAACCAGACCCGACTCACCAACAACCATGCGGACGATCGCGGCGCTTCATGGTCCCCTGACGCAAGCCGGATCTTGTTCGCCAGCAATCGAGACAACGTCAATCCGTATAACTTCGACATCTACGTGATGAATGCGGACGGCTCGAACCCGAAGAGAATCGTCGACGATCCCGAGTACGATGCAGATCCGATTTGGTCGCCCGACGGTCAGAAGATACTGTTTGTGACTGGGAGAAACGGCAACTACGATGTCTACGAAATGAACGCTGATGGCAGTGGGCAAAGGAACCTGACTCCCGACAGTGACAAATCAGATATATGGCCGGTCTGGTCACCCGACGGCTATAACATCGCGTTTGTCAGGAAGACGGAAGGTAAGGAGCAGATCTTTGTCATGGACGCTGACGGCGGCAATCTCCTCCGAGTGACCAACAACGCCGCGAATAATTCGGCACCGGCGTGGTCGCCCGAGGGGTCGATGCTTGTTTTCCCGACCGACCGCGACGGTAACTGGGAAATCTATCAGATGAGCGTCGAGGGTGAGTTGTCGCGGCTGACTAATGATGCGGCGGACGACCGCGCCCCGGATTGGTCTCCCGATGGCAGCAAGATCGCGTTCTCGAGTAATAGGGCGGGCAAACAACACATATACACGATCGACACCGATGGAAGCGCATTGTCGCAAATAACGAACGCCGCGGCGGATGACACAGAGCCGGCCTGGTCGCCCGACGGCAAACGCATCGCTTTTGTTCGCGCACAGGATCGCAACCAGAACATCTATGTAATGAATGCCGATGGCAGCCAGCAGAAGAGGATCACAACAGACGCTGTGATTGACATGTCTCCGAGATGGTTACCCGATGGAAGGATCGGTTTTACCAGCAACCGCTCCGGCGAGAGAGAAATTTACGTGATGAATGGAGATGGATCGAATACCACGAGGTTGACAACGATCGGGGTGCGTCAGGCCGCCTGGTCCAGGGATGGAAAGAGGGTCGTGTTCGTCAGACGCGATGCAGAACAGTTAGCCAACAGTTCCTGGATGCAGATGTATGTGATGGATGTTGACGGCAGCAACATTCGCATGATTACGACAACTTCGAACTCCAAATTTGATCCGTGCTGGTCGCCTGACAGTTCGACCATATCGTTTACCGTTGAGAAGTTGGGCAGGATGGCAAACCTCTTCCAGGTTGATTCTAATGGCGGCAATCTCCGGCGATTGACTGCCGGCCCCAGGTTTGACGAGCGGCCTGTATACTCTCCCGACGGTTCAAAGCTCGCGTTTGTCAGTAACCGCGATGGTAACGCTGAGATTTATGTGTTGCCTCTTCGTTAACGCCCGGAAACTTCAGTAGGTTGTTACCTGTCCTAGCGATTAGCTCCTCACAACCGATCCACTTAACAAACATTTAAGGCGCAATTCACAGGGCTTTAACCGCTTGGGGATAAGGTCTGCCTTTGAATCACGCAGCCAATCACGTAACAACTATTGATTTTCCACAGGAGAACTCTATGTATTCGACTAATGTCCCCCGGCGTCTTCGCCCGATCCTGCTCGTCCTTCTGACGTTTGCAACAGTCTTCTTAATTGGCTTGCCGGTCCAGGCTCAACAAGATCAGGGCCGCATCGCCGGTGTTGTTAAGGACGCGACCGGAGCAATCGTGCCGGGAGCGTCGATCGTCGTGAAGAATGAACGCACCGGTGAAGAGAGAACTGCCAATTCTACTGATTCTGGCTCCTACATCGTTTCCGGTCTCAGGCCGTCAGTTTATTCCATCACAGCATCCGGCCAAAACCTCACCGTGCGAGCGACAAGCGTCCAACTGCTTGCGGGTCAGGAATTAAATCTTGACCTGACACTTCAGGCGACCGGAGTTGAAGCAAAAGTTGACATCGTTGCCGCGCCAGACACCGGCATCGATACTGGCACCGCCGCGATGGGCGTGAACGTCAATCCACGAGAAGTCGAAGCCCTCCCACTCAACGGCCGCCAGCTTTCACAGCTCTACTTGCAGGCGCCGGGATCGGTGAACAGCGGCTCGGGCACGTTCGGCGACATTCGCTTCAGCGGCCGCGCGGTGCAACAGAACGTGATTCGCTATGACGGTATCGAAGGCTCAGCCATCATCGACGCCTCGCCGGGAAACCTCAACGGTGAGGTGCCGTCGCCGTTCAGGCTGCAATCAAGTCTCGAGAACGTGCAGGAGTTTCGCGTTGACTCCAACAACTTCCCCGCAGAGTTTGGCACGGGCACTGGCGGGCAGGTCAGCGTCGTGACCAAATCGGGAAGCAACGCGTTTCACGGTTCGCTGTTCGAATACATCCGCAACGACGCTCTCGACGCTGCAAACTTCTTCGACAACATCATCGGACAGAAAGCGCCGCTGCGGCTGAACCAGTTTGGCGGCTCGCTCGGTGGTCCAGTTTATCGAAACAAGTTTTTCTTCTTCTTCAGCTACGAAGGTTATCGCCTGCGCGCCGGTGTTAACTCGATTGAAGCGGTGCCGGGCTCAGCGAGTCGGTTATGCGCGGCGCCTTTCGGCACGGGCTCGATCAACTGCAATGCGACCAGCGTCGCTTTGTTGCCGGCGTTTCGTTCAACGGACGCGGCGATCATCTCCACTGGCTCAGGAACAAACCTGTTCGACGTGGCCCAGCTACAAGCAAATTCTTCTGTAAACGAAAACTCAGCGGCGTTGCGTCTCGATTACAAACTGAACAACAAACACTCTGCGTACTTCCGCTTTTTCCGCGATCAAGGCAGCAACGATCAGCCTGAGGGCGTGACGGGTCGACGCGTCGCGATCAAAGCCGTTCCGCAAAACGGCGTGCTCGCCGTGCAGTCGCTGCTCTCGCCGACCCTCCTGAATGAATTCAAACTCGGATACAACAGCGCCTACACGCGCATCAACGGTCAGGCGCCGACAATCGCCGGGTTCGATCTCTCGTCAGCGGTCATCAACATCTCAGGCAACACGGCAAACTTCGCTTTGCCGGGCCAGGGAACTTCGGCCGGCACGGCAGTTCCCGGCGGTCTCGTCCGTGCCAACAGCGCGACGAACGGCCGCGGCCAGCCTTACACGCCTTACTCGCTTTCGTTTGTCGATAGCGTCAACTGGACCAGGGGCGAGCACAACACGAAATTCGGTGGCGAGCTCCGCATGATTCGCCTGTACACGGATCGGCTCGGCGGCACCACCTACACCTATTCGAACCTGACCAGCTTTTTGACCAACACACCGCAGTCTATTCAATTCCTCGGCGACGTGAGCGCTCCGAGTCCGTTCAACAATGGCGCTACCGGTCAGCGTTATGCGAAGCAGGAGTACTACATCGCTTACGCGGAAGACGAGTGGAAACTCAGACCAAACCTGACATTGAACTACGGTCTGCGTTACGAGTACTACACGCCTTTGCGAGAAGATCGAAACCTGCAAGTGTTGTTCGACATTACCAACGGAACGCTTCGTCCGCCTACGCAAGCCGCGTTTCAATCTTCGAAGACGAACTTTGGCCCGCGCATCGCGATGACGTGGTCGCCAATTCCGAATGGCAGCGGGTTCTTTGGCGGCGGTCGCACAGTGCTGCGTGGCGGCTTCGGAATCTTCTATGGACCAGGTCAGACGGAAGATCAGATTCAGCCAATCGAAAGCGATCGCGTCAGCTCGACGTTCACGAGCAATCCGATCTTCCCGAATGGACCAGCACTCGCGTTTCCGCTCGACTCAACGGCCGCCGTGGCGTTCTTCAACAATCCAGCAAACGTGAACACGCGAGCCTATCAGCCACGTGCTTACTCGCCCAATTACAAGATCCCGGAGAAGGTCTACCAGTACACGTTCTCGATGCAGCAGGAGTTGTTCAAGGGAACTGTTCTGACGGCAGCGTACGTCGGCAGCCAGGGTAGAAATCTCTTCCTGCGCAGCATTGCCAACAAGATTCTTCCGGGACAAACGAGCGTGGCAAGTACTGCGAGCGCGTTGCCGGCGGGAGTCGGTGTGATCAACGTGACAGATGCGAATGGTCGCGTTATCGCCGTGAGAACCGTTAGAGAGTTTTCGGTAATCTCCGGATTGAATGCGCTGCAGCCTTACGCTGAAGTCGACTACAAAACGAGCGGTGGCGACGACAGCTACAACGCGTTGCAGATGACGCTCGCGCGCCGTCTCACCAGTGGCTTGACGCTCAACTCGCAGTACACGTTCTCACGCAGCTTCGGCAACACGGCCGGCTCGAACGAAGCAAGGACCGCAGCGATTCCCGACAACTTCGAAGTCGATCGTGGCTACAACAACTTTGACGTACGTCACACCTTCAACGTCAGCGCGCTTTACAAGCTGCCATTCGGAAAAGGTACCAATCACGACTTCGGCAGTGCCGGTAATGCATTGCTAGGCAATTGGGAAATTGGCGGTATCGTCAACGCTCGCAGTGGGCTGCCGATCGAGGTAGGCATCACGAGACCGGATGTCGTGATTCAGTGTGCAGCGGCGAGTTGTCCCGTGACGATCAATGGAGTCGCGACAACGGTGCCCACGGGGTTCGTAGCGCAGCTACCGGGAACAGTCAACGCTGCGAATCCGCTGCCGGTTGGTTTTGTCGGTGTGGTCAACACACCGGGCGGCGGTGCTTCGCGCAACGTGCGACGGCCGAACGTCGTGCCGGGCGTCAGTCCTTATTTGAACAACGATCGCAGCTTGATCAATCCGGCGGCGTTCTCGATTCCACTGCCGGGTCAGTTTGGTGACTTACAGCGCAACGCGCTGCGTGGCCCAAGCTTTAGGCAGTTTGACCTCGTGCTCAACAAGCGCTTCGCGATCACGGAGTCGACGAACATCGAGTTCCGCACTGAGATATTCAATATCTTCAACTTCACGAACTTCGCCGTGCCGTCGACGACTTTGAACAACGCGCTGCCGACAATCACGTCCGCGGGTGTTGTCGGTTCGGTCAACCTTCAACCGGGCAGTGGGTTTACGCAATCGCAGGCTGGTGGAACGTTCGGGTTGCTTAGGCAGACCGTGGAACGAACGGTTGGACTCGGTACGAATCGCCAGATCCAGTTTGCGTTGCGACTCAATTTCTAGAGGAAGTCGTTGAACAAGATTTACAAGATTCAGACAGGATTTACATATAATGCCACTACAAGAAATGACACACGTCGAACACACGAGTCCGATTCCGACGGCTGAAGACATCTACGACGATGGCTTTCTGCGAGTGGAGCACAAGAACTACTACGTCGCGTGCGGCGGCAGCCCGATCAAGCTGCCCCGCACCGAGTTTTTGATCTTCTCGCGGCTGACGCGGACGCCTAACCGGATCGTTGCGTCGGACGAGTTGTGGACGTCAGTATGGGGCGCGAACAAGCCGCTAAACACCGAGAGCCTTCACGTTTACATCTATCGCCTGCGCGCCAAACTCGCCGGCTTCGGACTGCAAATCGAAACGATGGTTAACGTCGGCTACCGCCTGATCATCCGGACTGTTAACTGAGAGTTCAGACGTTGTTCAGTCGGATGTAACACGGCCTTCTTAGATTTAGGTCTCTTCTCTGCGAAATCTCTGCGTCCTCTGCGCCTCTGCGGTGAAGGTTGACTCAGGCGTAAGTTCACCGCAGAGGCGCAGAGGACGCAGAGATTTCGCAGAGAGTCACACCAACATTGGAGATGCTAAATGTCTGTCTCGAAGATAAAGCTAGTAGCCTGTTTTTGTGCAACCGTTTTCCTGTTCGCCGCAATCGCGTGTAACAACAACGGTGATTCCGGTTCGGGATCGGTAAGCCTGCAAGGCGCAGGCGCTACTTTCCCCGGTCCGCTTTATCAAAAGTGGCTCAGTGAATACGGCAATCTTCACTCGAACGTGAAGATCGATTACCAGGGGATCGGCTCCGGCGGCGGCATCAAGCAGATCAAAGAGCAGACAGTCGACTTCGGCGCTACTGATGCGCCGATGACCGACGAAGATCTTAAGTCTGCCCCGGGAGAGATAGTTCACATACCCACGGTGCTTGGTGCAGTAGTCATCACCTACAACCTCGAAAGCGTAAAGCAGCCGCTACGATTTTCTCCGGAAGTTCTCGCCGATATCTTCCTCGGCAAAATCAAAAAGTGGAACGATCCGAAGATCGCTGCCGACAATCCGGGCGTAACCCTCCCGGCGAACGACATCACGGTGGTCCATCGCTCAGACGGCAGCGGCACCTCGGCAGTCTTCACTGACTACCTTTCAAAAGTCAGTGCCGAGTGGAAAGAGAAAGTCGGCGCGGGAGTTTCGCCGAGTTGGCCCACTGGTATCGGCGGCAAAGGTAATGAAGGTGTGACCGGACAGATAAAGAACACGCCGAACACGATCGGCTATGTCGAGTTGGCTTATGCAGCGAAGAACAAGCTGCCGGTTGCGCATATCAAGAACGCAGGCGGAGCGTTTATTGAGCCGACGATTGATGCGGTGACGGCAGCAGCAGCGGCTTCGGCAGCGAACATGCCTGACGATTTACGCATTTCGATCACGAATGCGCAGGGGGCACAGGCGTATCCGATTTCAAGCTACACGTACATCCTTGTTTACAAGAACCAGAAAGACGCCGCAAAGGGAAAAGCGATTGTCGATTTTCTCTGGTGGGGGATCCACGACGGCGAGGGGTTTGCGAAGGAGTTGCAGTACGCGCCATTGCCGGCGGACGTCGTGAAGAAAGCCGAAGCGAAGATCAATTCAGTGACGTCAGGTGGCGCCGCGCTTAGATCCTAAAGAGGACCGGGTCAGTACCACCTGCGATAGCAGGTGGGTGCGTAAGCGCTGTCGCACCCACCCGCTATCGCAGGTGGTACTGACCCGGTCCAAGTCGGAACATGAGTGCTGTTACTGAAAAACTTGTAGCACCATCAACGTGGCGGCGAGCGCTCTCGCCGACTGGCAACACAGGCGATGCGGTGTTTCGCATTCTGATGTCGCTCGTGGCGCTGTTGATGGTGGGGATCGTCGTGGCGATGGTTATCGCACTCGCGGCTGATGCGATGCCTTCAATCCGGCAGTTTGGTTTTGGTTTTTTGAAAGGTCAGTCGTGGAACCCGATCAAAGGTGAGTTCGGCGCCCTCCCGTTTATCTATGGAACGGTAGCGTCGTCATTGATCGCACTGCTGATCAGCGTTCCATTCTCGCTCGGCATCGCGATCTTCTTAGTCGAACAGGCGCCGCACTACATCGCACGCCCCGTCGGTTTCTTAGTCGAGCTGCTGGCGGCGATTCCGTCCGTCGTGTATGGCCTCTGGGGCATCTTCGTGCTCGCGCCGTTTCTGCGACAGTACGTCCAGCCTGCGCTCGCAACGTTGTTTGGCTGGACACCATTTTTTCGCGGGACGATCACGGGAATCGGTTTACTCACGGGTGGAATCATTCTCGCGATCATGGTGACGCCGATCATCTCCGCCGTCGTGCGCGACGTGCTCGCCGCCGTGCCTGGTTCACAACGCGAAGCCGCACTCGCGCTCGGTGCGACGAAGTGGGAAATGATTCGCGTCGTGCTTGTGAACGGCGCACCGGGAATCGCGGGCGCGGTGATTCTCGGCCTCGGCCGCGCACTCGGTGAGACGATGGCGGTGACGATGGTCATCGGTAATCGACCGCAGGTCAGTCTCTCCCTCTTCGATCCCTCGTACACGATCGCATCTGCGATCGCGAACGAATTCACCGAAGCCACCGGCGACCTTTATCTGAGCTCGCTGGTCGAGCTCGGACTCATTCTTTTTCTCGTGACGTTCATCGTCAACGGCATCGCGCGATTGCTGGTCTGGAACGTGACGCGACGAACTGGCGGAGTTGGCAGAGCGGCGTGATGACACGTGTCGATCAATTACGTCGAGCCAACAGCGGGTTTATGACCACGCTGACCGCGCTCTGCACGTTGATGGCGGTCGGCGCGTTGCTCGTCATCCTGGCCCACATCGCATGGCAGGGAATCGGCTCGCTCAACTGGCAGTTCCTGGTAGATCGTCCGCGCCCTGTTGGTGAAGGTGGCGGAATTGGGAATGCCATCGTCGGATCTCTCTTACTGCTCTTGATCTCTTCTGCCTTCGGATTGCCGCTGGGAATTTGTGTCGGGATTTACTTGTCGGAGATTGGACGTGGGCGGCTTGGCGGCGCAGTGCGGTTCATCGTCGACACGCTCACTGGCATACCGTCGATTGTCACCGGAGTATTTGTTTACGCGATTGTCGTGTTGCCGATGAAGCACTTCTCAGCGTTCGCCGGCGGTGTTGCGCTCGCGCTGATCATGATTCCGATCGTGGCGCGCACGACGGAAGAGATGTTGAAGCTTGTGCCGCACAGTTTGCGTGAAGGAGCACTGGCGCTGGGCGCGCCGCAGTGGCGTGTGATCCTTGGCGTAGTGGTTCCAGCGGCGGCGCCGGGAATAGCGACGGGAGCGATGCTGGCGATTGCGCGCATTTCAGGTGAGACGGCGCCGTTGTTGTTTACGGCTTTCGGCAGTCGATTCTTTCCGGAGTCGTTGAATGAACCGATCGCGTCGTTGACGGTGCAGATTTACAACTACGCCATCTCGCCGTATGACGAGTGGCACGCGCAGGCGTGGGCGGCCACGCTCGTGCTGATGACGCTCGTGTTGGGGATCAACATCATGGTGCGATTTTTGACGAGGAAGAAGTTTTAAAACACGATGCCGGTTCAAACTGCGGCTCCAAAAATCGAAGTGCGCCCTTCGGCGCCAGTACAGACCACCAGCAGCAAGGCCAAGGTGGCCGTGCGCAACTTGGATTTTTTCTACGGCCGCATGCAGGCGCTGCATGCGATCTCGATCGAGATACCCGAACGTATCGTGATGGCTTTCATTGGGCCATCAGGTTGCGGCAAGTCGACATTTCTCCGAACGCTCAATCGTATGAATGATGTCATACCGCATACGCGCGTTGGCGGCGAGGTCTTGATTGACGATCATGATATCTACGCGCCGGGAACAGACGTTGTCGATCTGCGACGTCGCGTCGGCATGGTGTTTCAGAAGTCGAACCCGTTTCCGAAGTCGATCTTCGATAACGTTGCTTACGGTCTGCGAATCAATCGCGTGACGAGCAGTGGTTCTGAGTTGCAAGGGCGTGTCGAGCAGGCGTTGAAGGATGCGGCCCTGTGGAATGAAGTGAAAGACCGTTTGAAGACCTCGGCGCTGAGTCTTTCCGGTGGTCAACAGCAGCGCTTGTGCATCGCGCGCGCACTCGCGATCCGGCCCGAAGTACTATTGATGGACGAGCCCGCATCGGCACTCGATCCAATCGCAACTTCGAAGATCGAAGAGTTGATATTTGACTTGAAAAAGCAGTACACAATCGTCATCGTCACGCACAACATGCAACAAGCGGCGCGTGTGTCTGACCGGACCGCGTTTTTCCTGCTCGGCAAGTTGATCGAAGTGAATGCGACTGAGAAGATGTTCACAGCCCCTAGCGAAAAATTGACTGAAGACTACATCACTGGAAGGTTTGGATAGACCGCAAGTTATGGATTTACACCGTCATCTTGACGACGAGCTGAGCTCATTGCGCGATCGCGTTCTGCTGCTCGGGGGCGAGGCGGAACAGGCGCTCGAGCGCGCCATGTATTCGCTCAGCGAACGCGATAGCGACGTCGCGCAGCAGGTCCTGGACCACGACGATCAAGTCGATCATCTCGAGGTAGAGATCGATCGCCAGTGCATCGACATCATCGCGCTGCGCCAGCCTGCGGCCCGCGATCTGCGCTTTGTGATTTCAGTGGCGAAAATGGCCCCCGTGCTGGAACGCATCGCGGACCACGCGTGCAACATCGCTCGCGCCGCCATCGATCTGAACAACGAACCCGAGCTCAAGTCAGTGCTCGACCTCAGTCGCATGGCTGAACATGCGTTGCAGATGTTGCGTGGCGCACTCGATGCTTTTACGTCCAGCGACGCCGTCGCGGCGCGCGAGATCATCAAGAGCGATAGCGCGATCAACGATCTATACAACCATACGTTTCATCGTCTCATTGAGTTGATGGTGACTGAGCCCGCCACAGCGACGCGCGATGCGCGGCTGTTGTTTGTCGCCAAGCATCTCGAACGTATCGGCGATTACGTGACCGACATCTGCGAGCTGACCGTTTACATGGCTGAAGCGGCATTTATCAAACATACTTAATTGAGTTTATGACACGCCCAATCCTGATCATTGAGGATGACGCCGATATCTCGGAGAGTTTGAAGTACAACTTCGAACGCGAAGGATTGCCCGCCGTCACCGCGCCCACGGGCGAAGCCGGTCTCACGGCGGCGTTGAACGAGCGCGAGTCGCCACGACTGATCATTCTCGATTTGATGTTGCCGGGAATGAGTGGCATCGAGCTGTGCCGTCGTTTACGTCGCGAGCCCGCCACGCGCCGCACGCCGATCATCATGTTGACGGCGAAAGCGTCTGAATCAGATCGTGTGACTGGTCTCGATCTCGGCGCCGACGATTACATCACCAAGCCGTTCTCGGTGCGCGAGCTGCTCGCGCGCGTGCGTGCGGTGATGCGTCGTGCGGATGAAACGATGGGCAAGACGTATGAAGACGATCACCTGCAGATCGACTTCGACGATATTCGCGTCGCGTGTGACGGTGTGAAGATCAAGCTCACAAACAAGGAGTTCACCCTCCTTTCGGTCCTGGCGCGCAGCCCCGATCGCGTCGTCACGCGCCAGCAACTGCTGGATAGTGTTTGGGGTTACAGTTACTATGGCGATGCGCGCACGCTTGACGTGCACATTCGTCGCCTGCGGCAGAAACTCGACAAGTGCGGCGACTGTATCGAGACGGTGGTCGGAGTTGGTTATCGTTTCGTCGGCTGCACGACCTGAACCAAGTTCAGATTGACTCTCTTCGAGCGCGGTGAGTTTTCGTGGACAAGCGACAATTTATTTTGACGCTCGTGTGTTGGAGCTTCATCCTCCTTATCTGGTTTACTCCCAGATCCATGGCGCGGTGGATTTCGACCGGTGTTGTGCTGTTTATCGCAATACTGTGGACTGTAGCGATAAGTCGCAAAACCGCTGACCCGCAAAATCCCGCCGCCGATCAAACCCAAACGCCCGAAAACTTCGAAGCACACTCGCTCCTGAACGCGACGATGAGCGGCATGCGCGAAGGTTTGCTGGTCGTCGATAAAGACATGCGCGTGGTGGCGTCGAATCCCGCGGCGCGCAAGCTCTTCAATCCGGCAGTGCCCACCCTCGAGTCGCAGCGCCTGACTGAATTAACACGTAATCCAGCGATCTACAGTGCGTTTCTCGATGGTCTGAAAGGCGTTGAGCGCAGCGGTATTAAAGTCGAAACCCATGGACCAGAGCGACAGATCTTCGACTTGCGCGTCGTTCCAATCGGCACTAACGGCAGTGGAGCCAAAGGCGCACTCGGCGTCTTCTTCGACATCACACGCACCGAGCGTCTCGAGCACGTGCGACAGGAATTCCTCTCGAATGTTTCACACGAGTTGCGAACACCGCTGACATCCATCATCGCCTTCGTCGAGACGCTCGAAAGCGGTGCGACGGAAGATACGGAGAGTTGCCAGCGCTTTCTTTCGATCATTCGCAAGAACGCGTCGCGCATGCAGGGACTGATCGACGACATACTCGAGCTCACGGCAATCGAAGGTGGCAACGTACAGCTCCGCGCCGCGCCGGTTAAGTTGCAGGAGCTGGTCAACGATGTGTGTGCTTCGTTAGCTGCGAAGGCGGCGGCGCACAGTGTCACGTTGGAAAATAGCGTCGGGCCTGAGGTGATGGTTTATGCAGATGAGCGCCGGCTCGAACAGATGCTCACCAACCTGATCGATAACGCGATCAAGTTCAGTCGTGAGCACGGAGCTGTCAAGGTTTCTCATGAGGCAGGAACGCGTGACCGGATTCTCGTGCAGGACAATGGCGACGGCATTCCCGCGCAACATCTCGAGCGACTCTTCGAACGTTTTTATCGCGTCGATCGTGCGCGTTCGCGAGAGATGGGTGGCACGGGCCTCGGCCTCGCGATCGTGAAGCACCTCGCATTACTGCACGGCGGCGAAGTCACGGTCACCTCCGAACTCGGCAAGGGAAGCACCTTCACAATCCACTTACCCAGATCGAATTAGCCACGGATAACACGGATTTCATTCGGTGATTTAGTTTTAATCCGTGTATGGAATCCGCGTTTATCCGTGGCTAATTAACCGTCATTCCTGGTCGCGCGGGCGTTCGGCTTGTGGTGTGAATTCGCCGAGCGTCGCACGCACCTGACTTTCACGACCGTCACGCTTCACCGTGAGTGTGACTTCCGATCCCGGTGGCGTCGACGCAATCGCATTGCGGAACGAGTTGGGATCAGTGACCGCCTGGCCGTTGAGACCTGAGATCACGTCGCCTCTGCGAATCCCCGCACGCTCCGCGCCACTGCCCGCCTGCACCTGGTAAACAACCACGCCCGGTCCTTCTTTAACTCCCAGGCTCGAAGCCTCTTCAGACGGAATCGGGAGCACGACGATCCCAAGCTGCCCGCGTCTCACTTTGCCCGTATTGATTAACTGGTCCATCACGTTGCGGGCCATGTTTGACGGAATCGCAAATCCGAGCCCGATGCTGCCTCCCGACGGCGAGAGTATTTGTGAATTGATGCCAATCAACTCACTGTTGGTACTCACGAGCGCGCCGCCTGAATTACCACGATTGATCGGCGCGTCTGTTTGCAGAAAGTCTTCGAAGCTGCCGTTACTCAAACCCGTCTGTCGTCCCTTCGCGCTGATGATTCCCATCGTCACCGTCTGCCCCACACCGAGTGGATTTCCGATCGCAAGCACGACGTCACCGACACGCGTCCGATCCGAATCTCCAAGCGCTAGCACCGGCAAACCGCTGGCATTAACTTTCAGCACCGCAAGATCACTCGGCGCATCGGAACCAACAACCTGCGCCTGAAGACTGCGATTGTCATTCAAGTCGACTTCGATCTGATCCGCACCATCGATAACGTGATGGTTCGTCAGGATGTAACCGTCTTCTCTGACGATAACGCCCGAGCCCAAACCCTCGCGTCTCGGCTGATTCGGAGTTTGTTGTTGTCCTCGTTCGCCGAAGAACCGTCGAAAGAAAGGATCATCCATGAACGGATACTGCTGCGGTTGCCGCACACGCGTCTGCGCGTGAATCGTCACCACTGCAGGCTGAGCTTTGCTGACCACGTCGGCGTAAGAAGCGACGGGCATGACCGCGGGATTGGGAGCAACGGGTGCACTGCTCGTCGTGTTCGGATTCGCCTTGGATTCCGGTGCAAAGCTCTCGCCGCGAAGGCGATTGCAGGCACCAAGTAGTGAAATTGCGATTAAAAGACTCAAAATAATTGCAGCGCGCATGTATTCCTCCTTAATTTGACAGGATTACAGGATATACAAGATCAGCAAGATAGTCCTGCCGAAATCGCACCAAGTGAACGTGTAAAACAATGTTGTCAACGCCCGTTTCCTCTGCCATAATCCCGCTCATGAGGTTTTGACCTCCTCGTCCCCGACAGCCCCGGTTACTCAATTTGAAAAGCTTAACCGACAGACGAAGGTCTGGGGGATCAACTATGAGAATCCGGCGATATTTGAGAAAACTCTCGTCATTTCTGACCCAATTGAGCGCCGCTCTACTGAAAGCTGTGCTAACCAGCGTCATTCTGGGAGTGGTGGTGGTCTCAATCATGCATTACATGGGCGTGCCCGTGCCCAGCGGCGATGAGCTGCTGCGAGGAGTGGAAAGACTGGCGCACGTCCTGTCATAGAGGAAAAATTGAATACAGACTTGAGTAAGGCTTACGAACTGCTGGGGGTGAAGCCCGGCGTTTCGAGCAGGGAACTGAAAGCAGCGCATCGTGACCTTGCCAAGGTTTGGCATCCGGATCGGTTTGTGCACGATCCGCGCTTGCAGGATAAGGCGCAGGAGAAGCTCAAAGAGATTAATGAGGCGTACGACCTGCTGAGCTCAGGTAAGATTCCGCGTCCTACTGCTCCTCCTCCATCCCGGCCAGTCGAGACTGTTTATTACGCCCCTTCAGAGCCGAAACGTTCGAAACCGAGTGGAGGCAGTTCGAAGTGGGCTGTGGTGTTACTGTTCGTTGCGGTCTTTGCAGTCACCACCAAGGTCTTGCTCGATCGACGTAGCCAGGCACGGCCGCAAGTAGAGGCGGAGCAGACTGCGCCGGTTGAAGTTGAGGCTGCAAAGCGAACTGAGTCGAGCACGCGAGGCGAGGCCGCTCGCAAGCCGAATCGCGATGAAGCAGCACCGGAAGATAAGTCGACCTCAGCCGAACCACCGCCCTCAGCACCAACACCAGCGTTCGCCACCGTCACTGTCCTGATCGATCCCGCAAGTGGCTTACTCGCCAAACCCGACTGCCCGGTGCGCAGCCGCATGACGTATCCGAGCGGCGGCCAGCCCACCGCTTACTGCAACATCAATCACGCACCGCCACCGAAAGAATCAAAGATCAAAGTCATCAAAGACAAGATCCTGCATTAGAAAGCGAACACTAACTGCTGCTGCAAGCGATACGTTCTCGGTGCGAAGTCGCCGAGCGGCACGAAGAAGTTTGGATACTGTCCGCTGCGTCGCAAAGAGTTCTGAATAAACAACAGGCTCTGGAACGTCACCTTCTTCGTGATTCCATACTCGAACCGGAAGTGACTCGTGCGGATGTTCACGCCCGTGCCTGTTCCGAGGTCGTCATCCGTCACTTGCGAGATCATCGAGTTCGCACCCTTGATTGCAAACACGTACAGGAACGACGTGTCGCCACGTTTCGTGATCCTCCCAACCTGCAACGCCGCGAGCATCGCATCACGTTCATTCAACCCGGTCGCCACGTTGCGCGCGAATTGAGCATTGAACGTGATGGGAAACGCGTGGTCGCCGCGCGTGAAGCCCGCGTAGTTCAGACGATATGTCAGTCGTGCGACCTGGAATCCCGGGGCCGTGTACACAACGCCGCCGGGAGTCGTCGTCGCGTTGCCGGTGCCCGGCAGTGGTCCTGAGAGCGCGATTCCGATTCCGGGTTGGACCAGCAGCACGAGTCCATCCTGTGTTGAAGCGAGCTGGATCTGGTTCGGGTGATTGTAAAGCTGGATGTCGCCGCCGAGCTGGCTGTTCCAACGCTCGTTGAACTTTTGATTGAGGAGCAGTCCCTGGTGGAAGAGTGTCGCCGAGCGTCCGGTGGTTCCGACGACCTCGCCCGCGCGCGCGAGTGGACTATTCGGCGCGATGACGGCGACGTTTGGTGTCGTAAGGATGTATTGCCCGGCGCGGAACTCGAGACTTGCGAGATAAGCGTCGTTAGACTTAAACGAGTGTGTGTAACGTTCGTTGAAACCGTTGAAGCGAATGTCGTCGTCGAAGAGGAAGCGGGAGTTGTCGGCGAAAACGTCCTGAACGCGGCCGCCCTGAAGTTGCCACGACTTCCTCGGTCGATACTCGATCCACGCTTCGCTCAGCGAGAAGGGTGCGCGAACCGTGATCGAGGTGAAGTCCTGGTTCGTAGATAGCTGGTTGTTCAGCGGGCCGGTGGCGAGCTGTGCGTGGAAGCTGAGATTTGGATAAAGATCTGTATCGAGATTCAACCGGAAGCGATACCGTGCACGCGCGTTTTGCACGTTTCCGAGTGGCGGATCCGGTGGCTCGGTCGCGCTGCGAAATGTGCCGTCAAAGCGCAGACGGAAGTCGCCGCTCAATCGTACGGGGCCGATCTTCAACACGTGACCTTCGACTTTTGCGAGACGCTGTTCGACCGTTGGCGTCTGCGGCTCAGCGGGTGTCGTGGCCTCCGTCTCTTTCGTGGTCACGACTGTCGCCGTTGCATTCGGCTGAGCGTTCAGTTTATCCAGCAGCGCCTGGATCGTCGCCTGCTGTTCCGAAAGCGTCTTTTGCAACTGGTCGAGCTTCGTGTTCTGGCGCTCGAGTTCGCTTTCGAGCAGGCGCACGCGCTCAGATACGGTTGTCTCCGGCGGCTTGATCATCTCCTGTGCCCGTGCGGGCATGACAACGAACAATAGAATGAGGAGCAGTAGGCAGCGCTTCATCGTTTTAGTTTCCTCTTTGAGTTGGAACTGTAACGAACATCACAGAGTATGACCGGAATCTTAAATCAATCTTGCTGCGAAGTTACATCGATATGAACTGAACCACGGATTACACGGATTTGTGTACAGATCGGTTTATGCAATCTGTGTAATCCGTGGCTAAACTTAGTAGATTGACAACAAACTTACGCGACGCTTACTATTTCCGAGACAATCACATGCTTCTTCAAGCAGCAACGACGACAACTCAGACTGTCGGCAGCCCAATCACAGCCTACTGGCCGGTTATGGTCTTCTTCGCCGTGGCTGTGATCTTTCCCGTGCTGCCTATTATCCTCGGCAGGTTCCTGCGGCCAATCAAGTATGAAAAAGACAAGATGCGGCCGTACGAGTGTGGCATCGATCCAAAGACTGAGGCGCACGAGCGTTTCACCGTGCGCTACTACATCGTCGCGATGCTGTTTCTCATCTTCGACGTCGAAACGATCTTTCTGCTGCCGTGGGCGATAATCTTCATGGGCGACGACTTCTCGTTTACGAAGTTTGCGCTCATCGAGATGTTTGTGTTCATCGCGATTCTCGTCGTCGGATATTACTACGCGTGGCGGAAGGGCGCGCTGGAGTGGGCGTGAGTTAAACTTAGGACATGGCTGAACACGAAGAAGGATTTGTTCTAACCACCGTCGATTCGATCATGAACTCGATTCGACGCACCGTGGGCGCAAAGACGGTCGATATCGCCGCGCCCGTCGTCAACTGGGCGCGCAAGTCAGCGCTCTGGCCTATGACCTTCGGCCTGGCGTGTTGCGCCATCGAGATGATTGCCACGGGCGCTGGACGGTTCGACATCGATCGTTTCGGCGCTGGGGTCTTTCGTCCGAGTCCGCGCCAAAGCGATTTGATCATCATTGCCGGCACCGTCACTCTGAAGATGGGTCCGGTGGTGCGGCGTGTTTACGATCAGATGCCCGAGCCCAAGTGGGCCATCGCCATGGGCGCGTGCGCTTCCACGGGTGGACCATTCGATTCATACTCGACGATGCAGGGCGTCGATCGCTGTATCCCTGTTGACGTTTATATCCCCGGTTGTCCTCCTAGACCTGAAGCTCTCCTGTACGGTTTGATGCGTTTGCAAGACATCATCATGCGAGAGGCGCCCTCGGCGTACATCTTTGAATCTGATGGTACGGTCCATCGCAAACGGCAGTTTGAAGACGAAGATTATAATGCGCTTCCCAATGCCGCGATGGGCTTAAAGGCAGATGCTGTGGTTCGCTGAAGCCCCTTTATCTAACCTCTCCCACTGGCTGTAAGCTTTGGAGGATTGATATGAGAAATACTTTTCACAACAGATTGCGCACATTGCTGGTCTTGACCTTGATTTTAGGACTCGCGCCGGTGGCGTTGGCGCAAAGGAAGCCCAGTTTGAGGAGACGAACGCGCCCCGTCGCACGGGTGGTTCCGCTCGTGCCGGTTGGTACCGATCTCAAAGTTCGAATCAACGATACTCTCTCGAGTAAAGATTCGCGCATCGGCGATCGATTCACTGCGACCGTGATCGATCCGAGTCGTTTCGACGAAGCCAGAATTAACGGTCACATCAGCTCGATACAGAAGTCCGGAAAGATCAAAGGCCGGACCAGCATGAATCTCGCGTTTGACTCGATCGAGATGAGCGATGGACGCAGGGGAGTGCTGCACGGGTACGTTACCAGAGTTTATGGCGACGACTCCGGGCGCGCTGATAATGAAGGTGGCGTCGAGTCTGGCAGCAGGACCAAGCAGACGGTGAAGCGCGCGGGTATCGGCGCGACTGTCGGCGCGATCGTGGGCGGCATTGCCGGAGGCGGCAAGGGCGCGGCGATTGGGTTGATCATCGGCGGTGCCGGAGGCGCCGGATCGCTGGCGATCAACGGCAGCAAGGAGCTCAAGATCGAATCGGGCACAGAGATGCTCGTGCACGTCACACGTTAGATCGGGTAAAAACTTAGCCACGGATTACACGGATAAATCTGTGTAATCCGTGGTTTGTTTTTGGAAGAGATTTGCGCGGATCAGCGTCTAATTTCTGATGATGGCGGCTGAACAGCTTATTGATGGACGGGTTATCGAAGCCTGCCAGCAGGGCGACCACGCAGCCTTTCAACTCCTTTTCGAAACCTACAAAGACAAGGTGTTCTCGATCGCCGTCTACTCATCGGGTGGCGACCGCGCCATGGCTGACGACGTCACGCAGCAGATATTTCTGAAGTTGTTCACTGCGATTCGTCAGTTTCGCGGCGACTCGGAGTTCACTACCTGGCTTTATCGTCTCGTCGTCAATGCGTGTCTCGACGAGCGTCGCCGCCGCCGTAGATTGCTGCCGTGGGGAGACACTGTGGCCGTGAGCAATCCAAGTGAGAAGAAACCTCAGGAGAAACAGTACGCGCGGCTTGAGATCGCGGAAGCCGTGCGCGCGGCAATCGGTGAGCTCAAGCCAAAGTTTCGTTTGCCGATATTGTTGAAGTACATCGAGGGTTTGTCATACGAGGAAATTGCAAGCGTGATGGGTTGTTCGAAAGGCACTGTTGCTTCGCGGCTGAATCGAGGTCACAGCCAACTGGCGAAGCGATTGTCACACTTGAACAATCCGGCTGTGTGGGGTGAGTAATTAAATGTTTTCTACGCACGTAACAAAAGATATTTCAGCTTATTGTCACGGAGAACTGTCAAACGCAGAGTCGAAGCAGTTTGCGGAGCATATTATTGCGTGCGCGAAGTGTCGCGCAAAATTCGAAGAAGTTAAGCTGGGGGTAAAACTCGCCGAACAACTGCCGCAGCTATCGGCGCCTGATCATCTCTGGCGCGAGCTCGAGCCTTTGCTCGATGGTGAAGTTCAGACTGTGAGACGTGCGTACGATTTGTCGTGGCAGTTGAGGGCTGCGGCAGCCGTCGCGTTGGTTTTGTTTGCGAGTCTCGGTGTTTGGCTGATCTACAGCAATCGCACTAATCAGCTCCTTGCTAACAAGCGTGCCTGGCGAGTCAAGCGAGTGGACGGCACGCCAACAGTCGGAACAGAAAGAATTTCAAAGGACGGCGAGCTGGCTGTCGGTGAGTGGCTCGAGACCGATGCGAATTCACGCGCGCAGATCGACGTGAGCTCGATTGGGAATGTCGATATCGACGAGAACACGCGTGTGCGGTTGTTGGAAACAAGGCCAACGGAGCATCGTCTCGAGCTCGCGCGTGGAAAAATGAGTGCGCGCATCTGGGCGCCGCCGCGGCTCTTCTTCGTCAACACGCCGTCAGCAGTCGCAGCAGATCTCGGTTGTGCCTACACGCTCGAAGTTGACGATCACGGATCGAGTGTATTGCATGTAACGTCGGGTTGGGTGGCGTTGGAGCTGGAGAACCGTGAATCGTTCGTGCCGGCTGGCGCTGCATGTGAGACGCAGCCGTCGCTTGGCCCAGGCACGCCCTACTTCGAAGACTGTGCAGCGGGATTCAAAGACGCCTTGAAGAAAGTCGACTTCGATCCCGACGCGGCAGCGCGCAGCGCAGCCCTAAACGCGATGCTGGTCCAGGCGCGCCCGCGCGATACGCTCACTCTCTGGCACCTGCTCGCACGGGTCGATGGCACAGACCGTGCGCTCGTATACGACACGATGGCCGTCCTCTCCCCACCACCGCCGGGCGTCACGCGTGAAGGAGTACTAACCTTAGACCAGAAGATGCTCGACGCCTGGCGCGACTCACTCGAGACAATGTGGATGGGTTTTGGCAAGGGTGTGCCGAAGCCGATTGCAGAGACGTATTGGAAACTTAAGAACGGATTGAGTAGACGCTTGAAAGATATGATGCCGAAGTAAGGTTGGACCAGGATTTACAAGATTTTCTCAAGATTGACAGGTTCTTTGTTATCCTGAAAAAATCTTGTAAATCCTGTCTACAAACTGACTCAGAGCTGGGCGAGATGGCTCGTATCATTCACCGTTAGCACTTTTACAAACCCATCATCCCGCAGCTCAAACCTCGTAATCCCGCAATTCGCACTCGAGATCCATACGGGCTTTAACTCGGGCGCATCGAGCGCACCCATCAAGTGCAAAGCGAGAATGCATATCGTCCCCGTGTGACTGAAGACCGCGATCCTGCCGCCGCGGTTCTCTTCGATGATCTCGTCGAGCTTCTGCCGCGCACGATCCAATAGTTGTCGATAGCTCTCGCCGCCCGTCAACACGTACTCAAAATCGCGTCGCAGCAGAGCCGCGTACTGCTCGGGATGTTGCTGGGCGGCGTCTTCGAAGGTCAGGCCTTCCATCACGCCGACACTTCGCTCGCGAAAGGCGCTCGTGCCCTGGACAGGCAGGCGCGTCATCATTGCGAGCGGCTTCGCCGTATCCATCGCGCGCGCGAGGTCGCTCGAATAGATCGCCGTCAGTGATTCGGATTTGAGTGTGCGTGCGGTGGCCTCGGCCTGGTTGCGGCCGCGGGCGGACAAGGGAGTTGCCGTGTGACCGCCAAAGCGGCGTTCAGCATTCCCTTTCGATTGACCGTGACGAATCAGGAGGACGTTCGTGACGTTCATTACAGCGGGCATTTCTATCAAGCCGCGACGGCGTCGGCCTTCAACTTCTCCGCCTGGTAATGCGCGACGAGCGCGTCGATGAACGGATCGAGATTACCTTCCATCACGAGATCGAGCTGGTGGATCGTCAAGCCGATGCGATGATCCGTGACGCGATTCTCTTTGAAGTTGTAGGTACGAATCTTCTCGGAGCGATCGCCGGAGCCGACCATCGAGCGTCGCTCGCTCGCGAGTGCCTCGTGTTGCTTCTGCTCTTCAAGCTCCTGCAAGCGCGCACGCAACACTCGCATCGCTTTTTCGCGGTTCTTGATCTGCGACTTCTCGTCCTGCATCGACACTACCGTATTGGTAGGCAAGTGCGTGATACGCACAGCGGAATACGTTGTGTTGACTGACTGTCCGCCCGGACCAGACGAGCAGAACGTATCGATACGCAGATCCTTCGCATCGATCTTCACATCGACTTCTTCAGCTTCCGGCAACACTGCCACCGTGATCGCGGATGTGTGAATGCGCCCGCTCGCTTCCGTCTGCGGCACGCGCTGCACACGATGAACGCCCGATTCGTGTTTCAACTTCGAATAGACCTTCTCGCCCTCGATCAACACGATCGCTTCCTTGAGCCCGCCAATGCCTGACTCAGACGCCTCGAGCACCTCAAAACGCCAGCGCTGCCTTTCAGCGTAACGCGAATACATGCGCACCATCTCAGCCGCAAACAGTGTCGCCTCATCGCCGCCAGTGCCCGCGCGAATCTCGAGAATCACGTTCTTCTCGTCGTTCGGATCGGTCGGGATCAAGAGAAGCTTGAGCTCGCGATCGGCGTCGTCGATGCGGGTCTGCAACGACTCGAGCTCAATACGCGCCATCTCGCGCATCTCTTCGTCGTCTGACGTATCGAACAACTCGCGCGCGTCCGCCAGCTCCGCTTTCAAACCCTTCCATGCCTGGTACTTCTGCACGACTTCCTCGAGCGTGCGGTGTTGTTTCGCAGCTTTCCCGTACGCGGAAGGATTCGAGAGCAGCTCGGGAGACGAAAGCTCGCCCGTCAGCTCGTTGTATCTAGTAACTATCTGTTCCAGTTTGTCTAACATGTAGACCTCATGCCCTACTTATGAAAGTGGCGCCGGTAACGGATCTGCCGCCGTCGGCTCCAGCTTCAAAGATTCTTTCAACGCTTCGATCGCGACTTCGAGCTGATTGTCGTCGGGCTCCTGCGTGGTGATGTTTTGCAGCCACACGCCGGGCATCGTCATTAATTTAAAGATCCAACTGCCTTCTTTCTTCGCCGACAATCGAATGATCTCATACGACAGACCAGCGACGACGGGCATCAGCGCGATGCGAATCAGGAAGTTCAATAACAACGAATCAAACTTGATCACCGAAAAGAGAATGATCGCGACGAGCATCACGACCATCAGAAAGCTCGTGCCGCAGCGTGGATGTTGTCGCGGTTGTGGCCGCGCGTTCTCGACCGTCAACGGCAGACCAGCTTCCCACGTGAACACCGTCTTGTGTTCCGCGCCGTGATATTGAAAGACGCGGCGTATGTCTTTCAAAAGCGAGAAGCTGAAGATCATAATCAGAAAGAACGTCATGCGAATCAGGCCGTCGATCAGGTTGAACGCGACTGAAGGACGAACTGGATGCAGGTACGTTCGCACAGTGGACCATGCATTCATGTACCACGCTTCTTGCGCGGGTTCAGCCGCAGCAGGAGTGTCCGCTTCACGCGTAGCTGTGCTCGTCGCAGCGGCAGGCGTGGTGGCCCAACCTGCGCCGATGAACAACGCGTTCGTCAGTAACAACGGCGCAGCGACGAAAAGCAGTACGTTGAAGATCAGCGCGAAGATGATCGATCCGACTGCCGCACCCGTCGTGCCTTTCTTCAACTCGTCCTTCGCACGTTTCTGCGTCGGCACTGGAAACAGACCCGGCACGGCGCCAGTCAGTCCGGCAAAATCACCTTCACCTTCGATCACTGCGGGCGAGAGCGCGACCTTCACTTCTTTCGCTTCCTGCTCCGCCTCCGCAAAAGCCTCGTTGGCAGAGTAGTTCAGCGCCTTGATGCCCAGCCCCATCGACTGCACGAGCACTGCGCCGCCGCGCAACACGGGCAGCTTGAGGATGGGAAACTTATCGCTCCACTTCGGCAGCCGTGCCGCGGTATTGACGATCGTCCCATCAGCCTTGCGGACGGCGATCGCATAGGCGTTCGGTGTGCGCATCATCACGCCTTCAATGACCGCCTGGCCGCCAACGATTAGATCTCGTTCTGGTGTACTCATGATCTTGGATCTGTGGTTACAAAAATGCCGGCGAGTGGTGCAGTTCGTTACGGAACTACTGACTTACGCCGGCAGGTTAGAAATTGTGGTGGCTAATGCTGTGTGGAAGCCGCGGTCTCGGCGGCTGGTTTCTTGCCATAGCGCTTGTTGAAGCGGTCGACGCGCCCGGCGGTATCAACGAGCTTTTGTTTGCCGGTGAAGAAGGGGTGGCAAGCCGAGCAAATTTCGACGTGCAGGTCGCCCTTCTTGGTGGAGCGGGTCGTGAATGTCTCGCCGCAAGCGCAGCTAACAGTTATATCGACGTATTCTGGGTGAATTCCTGGTTTCATCTTGTCACTTCCTATAGGCGGCACGCGGGCCGCGATTACAAACGAGATATCATAGGAGGCGTCCGGTGGGGACGTCAAGTTTAGAGGTGGTTCGATTCACGCGCCTCCTTGGAGTGCGGCGGCCTGGCGCCGCTTTGGCCTCGATCACGCATCATCGATACCAAAAACGGCGCCAGGCCGCCGCACTTCAAAGAGGCGCCC
>Ga0081539_10001298_pt1 | contig 43821 bp, 30 predicted proteins | sample TabmetS4T2R2_FD_71023 | JGI IMG/M metagenome (GOLD analysis project Ga0081539, IMG submission 71023) | Tabebuia heterophylla rhizosphere microbial communities from the University of Puerto Rico - S4T2R2 | ecosystem: Host-associated > Plants > Roots > Rhizosphere ... | reverse complement strand
CATTGTGGACCTTCGTGCGGGAGGAGGGAGTGGAGCCGACCAACAACGACGCCGAACGGCCGTTGCGGCGGGCGGTGCTCTGGCGACGGAAGTCATTCGGGACGCAGAGCGAAAGCGGGAGCCAATTCGTCGAGCGAATTTTGACAGTGGTCACGAGCCTGCGGCAACAAGGCCGAGATGTGCTGGAATATCTGACGGCAGCCTGCCAAGCGGCCAACGGTCAGCCGAGAGCCTGCTGTCTCTTACCCGATTCATCGTAGATGAATCTGCTCAGCCAGTGAAGCGATGAAACCAAAACTGAAAGTCTCGTTCGACAATCCGGAGCATGGCTGGGTCGGGCTTATCATCAGTGATGGAGAAGCATCGCTCACGATCATCGCATCCTACACTCCGAGCGATTCCTTTCTCGACCTGATCAACGTCTTGGATCACCTGCTTCGCTACCGGGTTGGTGGGATCGTCACTTGGCATGAACACCCAGCGGAAATAGAGTTGCGGTTCACAGCCTCCGGCGAGGAAGTGAAATTGGAAGTGCACGTTTAGGCCATTCGGTAGATTTCTGGAAAAAACGTACGGTTGACAAGGCAGTTGGCGTATCCGCAGGACTTACGAGCACGAATTCCACCGATGGCAAAATCGGAATCGCTTCGGACAAGTCCTTATCTCTCAATGAGGCTTGTGGCTTGGCGTACGAAAATTCCCAAAAGCTACCGAATGGCCGTTTATGCCGATCATCGCCGCGACGTTAGAAGAGATGAACGAGAACTGGTTGTGACCGGATCATCTGAAGAGATTTGTGTCCCGTTCTGGCGAGCGCTGAGAAGTTTGCAGGGGCGATTCACATTGGATGCCAGATGGCATCGTCCGTTTCCGTGGAAAGAGATTGACCTACTGACGGAGGCCATTAAGCAAAAGTGGGCTCGATCACCCAGGTGAACGCTTACCATTACAGTAAGTGTTCACCTGCGTCTGATAACGTAAGCCGAAATAAGACGCCGCATAGTCTGTAACTTAAGTTAAAAAACCGCACCACATCGTCCCACTGTGGCGTGTGTTTTCAACCCGCGCCACAGTAGCAAACGAAGGTCCTGGTTGAAAACACACTACAGAAGGATGGCGCACGCTCTGCACATTGACATTCAAAGAACTTAAGTTACACATTATTTGGTTTACAGACTACTCAGTTTAGAGGAGACCAAAAGGCTTGCAGGACGACATTCACCGAGAAGTCTTTTGGTCTCCTCCAAACAGAGAGTCGCTGGAGTTGAATGAGAACGCCTCAGCGCGCATCTTCCGTAGTACCTGGTCTGCCCTGATGGAGCATTGCGAAAATTATGGTGGCAACCAGAATCGCTCCGTACGGCGGAGATTTCAGCGGGAAAATGATTGATACGCCGTCGTGTCACGGTCAATTTTCCTTGGTGAGAACCCTCTCCCCGCCCCTCCGTTTGATCGTCATCTGGTTTTTTGCGGCGTCGAACTCAATGACTACCGCGCCCTCGATTTTAAATTTATCCTGCGCCGTCGCTTCGAGCGGGACAGCGGATTGTGCGCCCGGCCGAAAGAAAAGCGTCGTCCCTTCTCTGGTGATCGTAAATTTCATGGGGGATTCCGGGCTCGAATAAACTCCGACGTATTTGTCCAGAACTTCCGGGCTGACGGCGATCGCTTCGAAGGTGGGAATCTGAAACGGTTGATTGTAGTAAATATCGACGATGCCGCTCATGATCTCGCGCACCGGATGAACCTTTGCGTTCGTCGTGTAGGCGACCGCCAGCTTTTCTTCCGGCAGGTAAGCCAACCACGCTCCGTAGTTATCGCCTCCGCCCGTGTGTCCGTAAAAGGTCTTGCCGGCGAACGTGAAGGGTTCCATGCCCAACCCATCGCCATCTCTCATCGTTTTCATCCGATCGAGGCTCTCCTTTGACACGATCTTTCCATCGAACAGCGCCTGGATGAATTTGGCCAGGTCGTTCGGCGTCGACACGATCGAGCCCGCGCTGAAGAGGAGGCTGGGATGGGTCTCGGGGACCTGTTTCCATTCGCCGCCGAGGTGAAAATAGGTCAGACTTTCGTTTTTGTTCACATCGATATTTCCGGTCGCGGTGTATGTATCCTTGAGCCCGATCCTTGAGGTGATTCGTTCCTGGAGGGCTTCCCCGTAGGATCTGCCGGTCAACTTCTCAATGATCAGACCCAAAAGTAAATAGCCGGAATTGCTGTAGCGATGTTGTGTGTCCGGTTCGAAATTGGGCGCGCCTCTGGAGATAATGGCGAGCATTTCATCCTTCGTGATTGCGGTCGTACTCGCAGTCGGCCGCAAATTCGGATCCAAGATCGAATCGTGGATGCCGCTGCGATGCCCGAGAATCTGCACGATCGTAATTTTCTTGGCGTTCGGAATCTGTGGGAAGAATTTGTCGAGCGTGTCGGTCAGCTTCAATTTTCCTTCCTCGACGAGCTGCAAGATCATCGCGGCGGTGAACATTTTGGTGATCGAACCGATCCGGAATCTGTTCGCCTCCGTCAAAGGTCTCTTTTCCGTTCCGCTGATTTGGCTGTAGCCGATCGCGCGGGTGTAAAGAACTTTGCCGTCTTTGGCGATGGTCAAGCTCCCCATCGCCTTATTCTTTTCGGCGAGCCGATCAAAAAATTGGTCGAGTTTGGCTTTGTCCGGCGACTGTGCAGAGCCGATGATGAACAGCGCCGGCGTCAATAAGGCTGCGAATAGTATTTTAGTTTTCATTGAGGTCTCCCTGCCTCCCGCAATGGAAGCAGGGAGATTCTTAAACAATGTTCTTGGATGCGTCAAGTACTTTATGTCAAAAAGTACTATTTATTTTTCAGCTGAGAAATAAAGAAGAGCGTTTCGTCTGCTCTGAGAGGAGACAGACCGCAGTCATTCGCAGCGCAGGGCGATCATCGGATCCACCTTCGTCGCCCGCCGCGCGGGCAGGTAACTTGCGCTGAGCGCGACGAGCAAGAGCAACAGGGGCATCCCGACGAAGGTCAGCGGATCGACGGCGCTCACGCCGTAGAGCAGGGTCGCGACCACTCGGGTCATGATCAGTCCGCCTGCCACGCCGATGACCGCGCCTGCGGCGACCAGCTTGAGGGTCTGACCGAGCACCAGCCGGAGCACATCCAGCGGGCGGGCGCCGAGCGCCAGGCGGACGCCGAATTCGGGCGTTCGCTGGCTGACCGAGTAGGCGAGCACGCCGTAGATGCCAACCGACGCCAGGATCAGCGCCAGCAGGCCGAAGACCGCCAGTAGCGCCGCGCCCATCCGCGCGCCCCACAAACCATCCTTGATCAATTGTGAAATCGTTGCCGGATTGAGCAACGGCATGGTGCGATCCAGTGCCTGCACTTCGCGCTGCACTGTGGCGAGCAACCCACTCGGATCACCCGCAGTACGCACGTGCAGGGTGACCTGGGGAGTGAAATCTTGGAGCAGCGTCCGGTACACTACCGGACGTGGGTCTTCACCAATGTTCTGCACCGTGATGTCCTTGACCACTCCGACGATCTCTTGAGAAAAGTCATGGCCAAAGAACCGAAACCGCTTTCCAATGGGGTCTTGATTCGGCCAGAAGCGCTTCGACATTGCTTCATTGATGATGACGACCTGCGTCGTGTTCTCGCGGTCGGCCTCGGTGAAGTTGCGCCCGCGCAGAAGCGGAATGGCCATTGTCTCGAAGTACTTTGGACCGACTGTACCGACGATCGTCAGAATGCCGCGCCCACCGCTTGTCGGTTCCTGCCCTTCGATGAAGACGCTGCGCATGAAGTCCCAGGTGAATGGGCGAGCACCGGCGAGCGCCGCCGAAGTGACGCCCGGAATTGCTTCGACCTTCTCGATCAGGCGGCGGTAATGTTCCATTCCGCGAGCTTTGTCGTAGCCCTGCGCGCCTGTGTCAAACGAAAGCACCAGCAACTTTTCAGTTTCAAACCCTGGATTGATTTGCTGCGCATTGCTCAGGCTGCGCAGAAACACTCCCGCGCTGATCAGCGCGACCAGCGAGAGCGCCACCTGTCCGATGACGAGCAGATTGCGCAGGCTCACTAAGCGATGGCCACGCATCGCTTGACCGCCCTTCTCTTTCAATTCCGTGACCAGTTCGGTGCGCGAGGCTTGAAGCGCGGGCGCGAGTCCGAAGATGATGCCTGTCAGCAGCGAGAGCAGCAGCGTGTAACCGAGCACGCGCGGATCAAGGCTCAGATTGAGATCGCCGGCGTTGATCCCCGGCGGTCTCAACGACCACAACAAATCGCGGCTCGCCAGCGCCAGCAGCAATCCGGCGCCGCTACCCGTTAATGCGAGCAACAGACTTTCCGTGAGGAGTTGCCGGATCAGTCTGGCGCGGCTGGCGCCGAGCGCCATCCGCAGAGCGATCTCTTTTCTTCGCGCCGTCGCGCGCGCGAGCAGCAGGTTCGCCACGTTGGCGCACGCAATCAGCAGCACCAGGCCGACGACCGTCAGCATCAACCCGCCCGCCTTCAGAAACACCGCACGCAATTGCGGCGGGACGGTGGACTGGTTCAATGGGACCAGCTTCACGTTGCGCTGGTCGTTGTCGGCCGGAAAATCTTTTTCAAGGCGATGGCCGATCACCCGCATCGCCGTTTCAGCTTGCTGCTCGGTCACCCCGGGTTTGAGGCGGCCGATGACGTTGAAAAGCAGCGGACGCCGCTCGTTGAACCACTCGCGGAGAACGCCGGTTAGGACTTGATTGTGCATCATCATCGGCACCCAACAATCTACCTCGCCGATCGCGAAAGTTCCTTTGAAGCCTTTCGCCGCGACGCCCACGACGGTGAAATCGAGTCGATTGAGTTTGATTGACCGGCCGACGATCGATCGATCTCCGCCAAAGCGGCGTTGCCAGGCTCCGTAACTGAGCACGACGACCGGGTGCGTCCCTGGGGTGCGATCCTCTTCGGGCAGGAATGTGCGACCGATCACGGCCTTGACGCCGAGCAGGTCGAAGTAATTTCCCGTCGCGATCATCCCGTTGATCTGCTGAGGTTCGCCGCTGCCCGAGAAATTCAACCCGAGAAACTGAAAGGCGATCATCCCCTCAAAGACATCGTTCTGATCCCGGTAATCTTTGAAATTCAACCACGACATTTGGTGGAAATCGACGAGGTCACTACGGTTCTTCCCATCTGTGCCGAAAACCGACATCAACCGTGCCGGTTCCTTAACCGGAAGGGGCTGCAAAAAAACCGCGTTGACAAGCGTGAAGATCGCCGTGTTCGCTCCAATGCCGAGCGCCAGCGTCATGATCGCAATCAAGGTGAAGCCCGGTTGCTTCATGAGCATCCGAGCGCCATAGCGCATGTCTTGCCAGAGTGTATTCATAGATTCTTCCCAGGTTATTGGCTATCCGTGATGGAACCCTTCGTATTCAATCACCGCGTGAATATCACATCCCATAGCTTCCGTCTCCGCGCCGATCGCTTTGTCGCGGCGGTGTAATGTTCCAAAAAGAGTTCCAATTGGCGCCGGCGGCGAAATCAAGGTGCGGGTAGTGTCGCGAGATCTCATGCTGCGGAAAATAGATCGACAGCCCAGGGGTGTATTGCATCGCATGGCCCTGAGACGCGGCTTTAAGGACGAGTCCCCTGGGGACGGTGGCTTTCATGACGTTGCGGCAGGCGGTGCGGACTTTTTTTGATCGTAGTTTTCATGCAAGAGATTACAGAAGTCGTAAAGATCCACGTAATCAGTCCCCTCAAAGGTCTGCGCCTGCCAGCGGGAGAGGATGATCGCATTCCGAACGCTCGTCTCGGAGAGATGCTCGATAGATCCCGCCCCGCACAAACCTGCCTATGCACGACCTCTTTCGACGACGGATTGTTCTTTGCGACAAAAAATTTTCGCATGCTTCCGCGATCGGAACAACTCTTCCGGCGATCGCCGCCTACTTTCCGAGAAATTTCAGATCGATGACTGATGGTAACCGCTCTGTTTGGCGGAGGCCCGAAATTTTACTGTCGCATGAGGCGGTGCGGTCCTCTGGTGAGCGGAGCCGCGTCGTTCACCGGATTCATAAATATCTTGAGCGGATCTCGCTTCTCTTGACAATCGACAGCCGTTCTTCTGAGCGCCGTGCTCCTGGCTGGTTACGTGCCCGCGAGGAAAGCTTCTCGAATCGACCCCATGACTGCCCTCCGGCACGAGTAAGGCGCATCGTCTCTCGGCCGGCTTTTACTTGCGAATAATGTTTAGTGTTCATGAGCGTCGTCTTTGTTATGTCATGCCTCTAGTGCGCGGTCCGATCGACTTTGTCGGGCGAAGGGCGCTCATTTCCTCATCGCCGGTCCAGTTTGATCAGCCGCAGCCGTCCCTTCTTCCCCTCGACCTCGGCAGATACGCCGCCGCTCCAGACTCGCCAGACCTGATCGTCTTGTGTCCATAACGCGCGGCCAGGATCCGGCCACGCCCACCCGATTGCGGCGGCCTTGCCGCGCACGAACGCGATCACCTCGTTCTCGTCCGGTAAGAGCGCGTCCGGCATCTGCAATGGCGTGCCCACTGTTTCGACCGGCGCGTCCTGGATTCGAAGCAGCTCGCCGTTTTGACAATCGACCTCGGCGGTCACGCCTTCACCGCCCCATTCGCTATAGACCTGCCATCGCGATTGCTCGCCGGGTGTTTCCAGCAAAAAGGCTCCGCCCGGACCCTTCCATTCAAATCCCAATCGGCGGGCCTGCTCGGCCACGTCTCTCACCAACTGTTCGATCTGAGTCTCGTCTGGCTTGCTCATGCTACTTGTTCCGAATGCTCTGATAGACGTTGTAGACCATGCCGCCCACCGTAATGGGGCCGAGCAAGATCCCCTTGACCTCGGTCCCCAGTTGCGCGACGGTGATCTCGTATTGAGCGCCCAGCGGGAAACTCAGCCCCTTCATGATGTACTCCTTACCTAACCCGTACATTCGGCATTGGGCGATGGTCTCAGCGAGCGCCTCCTCAAGATAACGAAGGATGAATGACTTTTTGTAACCGCTCTGTTTGGCGTAGGCTCGAAATTCGCGGAAGATCTGGAGCTTTGGCGTCAGGAATTGATGGACCTTTTCGTGGTAGACCGCGAGGCGAAGTTGTTCGGCGGCGCTCGCGGCGGCTCCGTAATGATCACGTCCCAGGACAATGTCGCCTATGGCGTTGGTGCCGCCACGGCCGGCCAGGCGTTGCTTGGTGAAGGTCAACTTTGGCCGGTAGAACAGGCCGGGCGTTCGAGGCATCGGTTTCATCTTCAAAAACGGCGCCATCGGCGGCGACTTCGAATACGGAGTTTTGAAGGTGCCGGGCTTCCGTTTCAAGAGTATCGTCATGACCACTTGTACTCCGAGCAGGGAGACCGCTTTCGCCAGATGTGTCGAGGCCTGTTCCAGATCGGCTTCCGTAGATGCGTTGAGTGTCAGGTTGCCGAAGTTGACCAGCTCCTTGCCCGCTTCCCAGGCCACGCCGCCGAGGGCGGCTACCCCGACCACCAGTAGGATGATGTCGGCGATTTCGCCCACGCCAAAAAAATGCGACCCGGCCCAGGCGACCAGCACCGCCACCATCGTGGCAAGGGCCGCCGGTTGGATCATCTCCAAGAGAACGTCGCCGACCTCGGCCGGCAGCTTCTTGGAGGCCCGGATAAAGACCTCTTTCAGCTTGTCCTCCCTCGACCACTGCTGAATGTTTGGTTGACTCATGGATACGTTAGTACCTCCAATATGAGCTACGTGCGATGAAGCTGGAGGGATCTATGATGTGAGACGAGAGGATGATCCCCGTCATTTCACTGATCGAGCACGAAGGTGAATTCGAGGTTTCCTCTCACGCTCACCGGAATTCCGTTCTCAACCGCGGGCTGAAAGCGAGTCTTCAGAGCAGCCTCGACGGCTTTCTCCGTCAGACCGTCGGGCAATCCGCGCACAACTCTGATCTGAGTAATGGTGCTATCCGCGGTGAAAACCACGTTCAAGACTACTGTCCCTTGTATTCCGTTCCGTCGCGCATCCTCTGTGTAGGACGCTTTCTCTTTATAGAGGATGGTTGGTTTCAGAGAGGCGCTCATCGGCCGCGGCGATGCTTGATTGTCCAAGCGTCCTGCCGGCCCGGGCGTCATCTCGCGCGTCGGCGACCTGAACGTAAATTCACGGATAGTGTAATCCGGCGGAATCTCGAAGAGCGCGGCGTCGGGTTCGCCGCGGCTGATCCTGGTCATTTGCTGCATCGATTCTCCGGAACGAGGGTCATTCAATTTTATCAATACATCAATTCCTAACTCCTGAGAGTACCATTTGTCAGAGGTGACCTCGACCGGTCTTTCATTCCCAATCGATCCTGCCGGGATTGTGTACGTGGTGCGTGTGCCCTTGGCTGATATCCCCTCGATCATCTGAGTTCCGAGCGGCTCGTTTTTTATCTCCGGATTATCGCCGAATCCTCCAAAAGGTTTGGCGGGTCCACATGCATTGCTCGGCGCGATGTCGGCTCCATTTGGCGCTCCTCCGCTCCCCAGATGCTCTATTGTCATTAAGCCTCGAATCTCCTTTTCCTGTGGCACTTTGAATTTGTGTCCCGTGTGTTGTTGCGGGTCGAGCGTAAAAACTTGCCCACCGAAGCGGTCGATGACCCGGATTGCTTTTTGCTCCTTGTACTCACCACTGCCGGTATCCCGGATTTTGAACGAAATCTCTTGGTGAATACGTCCCCCTCCATCACGATGGACTACGATGGTGGTTCGATGGATGGTGCGAGTGCCGTCGGCTAAAGTTTCCGTGCATTCACACACCATCTCTCCCGAAAAGGGCGCGTTCTTGATCACGTCGATTTGGGCTCCCAGGGACCGTGCCTGCAACTCTTTCAACAATCTCGACTGAGCACCCTCGATTCCGGGCCCTCCAAATGTAGCTTTCTTCTCCCGATTTTCCTGTGCAAATGCGTTATGACCGGCCGCTAGTGCCAGGATGCCTGCCAATAATGCGGAGAAAGTCATTCTCATTGCTTTTCTCATAAAAAAGATGTCTTTCGATTTGTGAGAGCGTTTGAGGGGGATTACGAACAAAGAATGTAGATTGGGGCGCCAAGCAGTAGAAGTCGCAGTATAGAGCATGTGTGTTGGGTCAGGCAAAAATGCGCGCGCTGGATCCGAAGTGTGGGCGCGGTTCTCGTCTATCGATCTGATGGTCTGCCTGGAGCTGTGAGCACAGTGCTCGTGAAGATGAGCTTGGGTACGGTCTTCGCGAGAGCCGGGAGCTGTGGGCAGAGCGCCGGCGATAGCCTGAGCTTTGGGTATGGTGTTCGCGAGGGCCTGTATTGATGCTAGTGGATTACCCGTGCTTTTCGGGGACGGTATTTGTTCTTAATGTTATCAGACGCAAATTATTCAGGCCAAATAGAAATGTTGCGCAAATTGAATAAGGAGTGGCCGAAACTGTGGCCACTAGCTGATACCCAGTGAACGACTGCCACAAAAAGATACTCGGTGTATGCGCGGTGAGCCGGTATAATCAAGCTGAAATTCCGGCGAGTCTGATACTGACCCGAGAAAGGGGGAAATGTGGATGACAGTTTATTGTCCAGTTTGCGGCACGCAAGCTCCCAGCGAACAGAAGTTCTGCCGCTCTTGCGGCATGGAGTTACAAATCATCTCACGATCAGTCGCGGAGCGGCTCGGTGAAATCCCTGAACCTCCCGGGAACCAACATCAGAGGGTTGAGCGTTGGGGCGAGATAATCTCGATGTCTGGTCTATCTATCTTAATCCTGTGGCTGACCTACCTGTTTATCGTCATTGCGGCTTCTAAGCTGTTTGGGGTGAGATTTGAAGCCTTTGGTGTCGAGTTAGTCTTTGCGTTGGCGGCAGCCGCCGGGTTTCCCCTCATGTTTCTCGGGATTTTGGTGAAGTCCTACTCACAGGGCATCGCTGGAGTGCTCAATCGCCAATCTCAACCGTCGGCGCGGCTGACGGCAAAAACCACCAGAAAGCTATCCGCCAAGATCCCAGCCAGCGCATTCGATAGTGTCACCGAACAGACTACCAAGTCGCTGGGAACAGCCGAGGCCTGTGATCGAGGGAAAGCGCCGAGTCCAGATACGAGCGCCAAATAGCTCCATCATAAAAATCCACCGCGATCCAGCCCAGATCGGCAGCGCGACGATGAAAGTCAAACACGACATCCAACGAGCGAAGCAGTTCGGTGGTGGGAAGAGCCCGAAAACGCTGAAACGGCGAAGCCGGATCCGATCGCCGGGATTGTTCAACCCCAATGAGTTCACCCGGTACCCACTCGTAAACCAGCATCGGGCCGTACGGCGACTCAATCACGGTCAGCAACTTTGGCAGGCTGTCATGTCCAACACATTGGTGAAAGAGGACAGCATTTCGAAGTAGCTCCACCCGTTGCCGAAGGAGTAAACGTTCTTTGAACGGTTGCAAAGTTGTGGACATCACCAGGCAACCACGCTAATCTATTGAGGTTTCCCCCTCCATCTGACTCTTTTCATTGATCAGGCTGGTCAAAAGGCCCGGTTGGCCTGACGGTGAAAGTTTGTCCTCTTCTAAAGGTATCATAATGTTAACCAGATTTACGCTTCTCCTGCTGCTGATGGCCTCCACGGCTCTCTCCGCACGGTCGCAATCTGAGGAAGAGCTGAAGTTACTTGTCGACGTCATTCAGAAAGCGACTGCCATCCAGGCATATGTGGACCTCTGCCACGAACGCGCACCGGCGGCCGATGACGACAATCAGCAAGCATACAATGACTGGAAAGAACGGAATCAATGGGAGGCCATCCGCTCGTGGTTGGAGACGAACAAGCAGTTTCGGACAATGTTCGAACAAGGGCGGCAGACGGCATTTCAGCAGCTCTCCGCGAAGTCCGGGATTGCTTCCACATGCCGGAATGTGCCGCGGATGATGGCCGCGCCGCAATTCGATCCCTCGATTCGTAACGGCGCCGAGCTGAACCGGATTGCCGATGAATTGCGCAGCAAACAGACAGCTCACGCTGCGCCGCCTGCCCCCGACGCTGGGACCAAACCTCCGATCGCGCCGCCGGCAGCGTCTTCCGGCCCCATCAAACCGGGCGCTCCAAGAGGCCCCAATCAAGTCGAGCGGATCGTTACCTTTCAGCGGTCCCGCCTGGGCTATCGAGGGATGGTTGTGTATTACCAGGAACCTTATGTCCTCTTCAAAGACGGAACGATCTATCACGACCTGAAAGTTTCGCCATATGATCTGGATCTCAAGAGATCGCGCGAGTCAGAGCCGAAGAATTGGGGACGGTGGAAGTTCAGTGGAAAAGAGCTCCACGTCCAATGGAACGGCAAGAGTGAAATTGAGAAATGGGGTGAGTCGCAGTGGCACGACACGACGCCCGCCAAAAAGACCGATCGTTTGGATGGTTCGTATTCTTCCCAGATGATGGCCGGCAACAGCTCGGTCGCCGGGAGCGCGATCGATGTCTTCACCTTCACCACGGATGGACGTTTCAGTACCGGCAGCGGCACCGCTGTCCTGGCCGGCGTCTACTCGAGATCGTCGGGAAGTAAGAGCCTGGGCGGGACCTATGCCCTCGACGGATATTCGATAGAGCTGCGTTTCGATGACGGTCGGGTGGAGCGGAAAGGCTTCTATTTCTCGACCGAAACATTTATCGGCATCGGGAACAGTATGTACCTCAAAAGTGAGAAATGAGCTGGGCCGACGCCAATTAACCTCAGCTCTTCATCAGGCATCCAGATGAGCGATGATTCAACAAATCATAGTAACCGGATGCCGGTATAACTTGTGATCATCGAGCAAAGAGCCTCACTACCGGCGCCGACGATTGCCGGAATCCTTACTCAATAGACCAGCCAGCAGCAGGACAATCCCGATCGCGCCTATTCCGTATCCGGCAGCGGAATATCTCAGAAATTATCAGATGGCTTGAGCCAATCCAGCATCCTTTTCCGTTTGAGTAAATGAGAGCGCTCTTGATCGATAGTTTGACAATTCAGTCAACGATGAAAACAAAGTTAAAGTGGCGCTGATCGGCGCCTTTTGAAAAGGAGAAAATCTATGCCTTTAACTATGGGCAGTATTCCAGTGACAAACACCCTCGCGTGGCCAATCACTCTTTATAACGGCGCACCAGCGGGTCCCGGTTTGCTCACCCTGGCGGCAGGCGCGTCCACCGTTCTCAATTTGACGTTCGACCGAATCCGAGTCATTACGCCCGTTCTGCCTCATAACGTCTACGTTGAGAATCCCATTGCCGCCGTGGTAGTGAATCCCGGCAATCTGGGCTATTTCAGAACTGGCCCCGCGGTTGGCCTTCCGGGAGCGATACATCAGACCTACGTTCTCTCGGTAGGAGCGCCAAACCAAAACGCCACGACATATACGTTCGCGTAGAACGCCGGATTTGTGTCCTCTTCGTAATGAAGGCAGCATCCTCGCCAGTTGTTCTTCGCTCCACGCCTCCACCCATAGCCGCCATCTTGCTCCACAAAATATGATGAGTGGCGGTTTGGGTGGAGCTGAATAACGCGCCGCTGAAGATTTTCTCCATGATAGATAACCCATCCCAAACAGTTATGCCATAACCGGGGAAACGTCGGATTGTGCCCGCCGCCGGATGGTGTCCGGCATTGATCAACCATTGATCTCCCTCTTCAGTTATTTTTGTTTTTGAGCCGATTTGCCAATAGTTTCCGTTTGTGTAGACAGGACCTGCTGATGGTTTTGCTATCCATTGAAATGGTTCCGGGATAGCAGAAGGAAGAAAGAAATGACCGAAGCTCAGGTCCCGAGTAACACCAGGTGCATCCCTGTTCTTTTACTATCGATTTTCAGTTCATCCCTGGTTCATTCATTGATTTAGGAGGATGAAGGAAGATCAATGTGTCCTGGCAGATGCACATTTAGCAATTAAATATGGCCATTCGGCCATTTCAACCACAAAAGGAGATCATTATGCCATCGACCATTCCCTATGATCCGTCTCTTGTCCTCGGTAGTATCGTCTCTCCGGAGAGGCTCAAGCTCATCGAAGAGATCGCCGAGAAGCAGGCGGACGCCGACTCAGAGGAGGACGCGCTGAACGACCTCATCACGCTGCGACGCAGCTTCGACATGACTATCCAGGAACTGGCGAACCTGGAAGTGGATGCCAGCGATCTGGCGACCCAGCGTGACGACATCAATCAGCAGATGAAAGCTGCGGCTGTAGCATACTCCAAGGCCAAGCTGCAGTCCGTGATAGAGACCCAGAAGCTCAAGCGGCAGATCAAGACTGTCCACGACAGCCTTGAAAGTCCGATCGATTACACCCGCACGGACACCAAGACCATGCCGATCTCGGCCGACTCCCTGAAGATGAATGTGCAATATTTTTCTTTTGACCAGAACAAGCAGGATTCGAAAACCCACGCCAAGAGCGTGAGCGAGTTCGTCAGTGATGAGACCAAATGGCTGGGCACGTCAATCTCGGGCCAGGTCAGCGATACAGTGGACGGGCAAGTCAACAGCCAGCATGATCGCCACGAGATCGCCGGCACCCTCGTCATCAGCGTGACCTGCACGCACAAGAATGCGGTCCTGCTCGCGCCTTTCATTCTGGACGTCGATAAGGCGATCCGAGTTTGGAACCAGGTCTATCCTGACGCCAAGATCGACACCACCAATGTCTCGAACATCGCGGAGATCGCCGCGCAAGCCAATCAGCAAGGCGAGAAGGTATTGACGATCCTCTCCGGCGCGACCTACGGCTCCTGTTTCATCGGGATGGTGCACGTGCTCGACACCACCGATACGAGAGCTAAGGAAGCGATGTACTCAATGGCCTACAAGATGCAGATGCAGATGCAAATGGGCAGCTGGTTTGCTTCCGAGAAGGGCGGATTCGGTGTTGAAGACGACTTTGCCAACGACACCAAGAACCTGCTGAGCGAGCAAAAGGTCAACGCGCACTGCTCCCTCGTGACGATGGGCTCCATCCCCTCGATCAAGTCCAGCGAAATAGATATCGGGGTCAAAGGCTTTGCGGACGACGACGGCGCCAAATCGATGGCGGCGCTCCAGAAACTGCAAAACGCCACCGCCTCGGAACAAGATTCCGTGGACAAATCCGCCGACGCTGCACGCACGGGAGGGCAATTCGTGGCATTGCAGAACTCGAGGATCACCGCGGCACTGAGTGCCCTGGCAGATATCGATGCGCATAAGAACAAAATCATCGATATTAATTCGATGATGGATGCGCTGGATGACTATATCCAAAAAGCTCTGGCTGGAAGCATCGGCATCCCCATCAACTACTATACCAAGCCGATCACGCGCTCGCAGTTGGCGGAGATGTGGGTAGCCAAGTATTACCCGGGCCGCTATCTCTCAATCTCCGGCGATGACAGCAGTCCGAGCGCCGGATCAGCTTCGACCAACGGGAGTGCGCCTGCGCCTGCCCAAGCGCCTGCCCAGGCGCCCGCACAATAAGCGGCGCTCGCAACCGCGACAGAACAAACGCCGGATTAGCGGAATTGGGGACGGCAAGCTTTGGCTTGAGTCCCCACTCTGCTGATCCTTCGCCTGACAATACGGCGGAGGACGACAAGGAATCAGCTGATTCCAAGACCATGAGGAGATGAGATGCGCAAATTCACGACTACTGAGCAAGCGCTGTTACAGTACCTGGTGGTTATCGCCAACAAGGGTCCGCTGGCGATAAACAAGTTCCTGGCGCGCGTCTATTTCTCCGAAGCGGACGGCCGCGCCTTGATCCTGCAACCCGCGGGACACTTTGGTTATCTCTATCTGCGGCCCGACCGGTTCGCCGACGAGAGTTCGCGCGAAGCGGAATTGAAGGCACTCATCGAGTCGATGATGTTGCTGGCCTGGCTGCGCGGCGAGGGCTACATCATGGTGGATGGCGCGCCGGCATCGATCGAGAAAGCAATGCGGTTTGTGGGTGAAATCTTCGGCGACATCCGCCCGTCGGCGACCCATATCGTGCTGAACGATCGCGGCGATTACACGGCGGATCCGAAGGTCATCCTCAACCGCGATGAGCAGATCATCTATGAGGGCGTCCGTCTTGAAGGGGATCTATTCGAGCTGGCGATGCGCATGAGCAACGGACTGATGCATGTCTCGATGTCCGTCGAAGATCTGCTGCACCCTCAAACCGTTGCTCTCGCGGAAACATCGCCCGCCCCTCACGAAGCGGCCGGCGACGCCACGGCGAAAGCCCCTGCTTCGCCGCCTGCTTTACCACCTGCTGTGCCGCCGGCTATGCCGCCGGCTATGCCGCCGCAGGGAGCTGAAGCGACGGGACAGCGGAGTTCACCTGCCGAGCCTCATGAAGAGTTGAAGGCGCGGAAGGAAGTGGCCGGCCTGACGGCGGCGGCAGATCCCCGGCGGCGGCATCTGCGCGTCATCGCCCTGGTATTATTGGCTCTGGCGGTGCTGCTTGGCGTGATCGCGTGGCGTCAATCGGAGCCGCTGAAACTCCTGCTCGATCCTTTGACGGCAAAGCGCGCCCCGGCCAGTCCGAGTAATCCGACGCCCGCCATCGGGGCGACCACACCGCCGGCCGCTCCGCCACCCGTCGCGGCGACAACGCCTTCGACGCAAGGCTCGGCCAGCCCGTCGCCTGATTCTGAAATTAAGCTCTACCGCGGAATAGATCTTTCGAAATGGAACGGCAACTGGCTGGAACACCTGCAAGGCTCGCTGGCGGGCATCAGTTTTGCATTTGTGCGCGCGACCTATGGACGGACTAAGGATCCGAGCTTCGACCGGCATTGGACGGCCCTGCAGGAACACGGCATTATTCGCGGCAGTTATCACTTTTACCTTGTTCACGAAGATCCCCTCGAGCAGATGCGCCGCTACTTAAACGTGATCAGTAAACTGGGACCACAGGATATCGCGCCGGCAATCGACTTTGAGGAGTTGAGCTTTCCCCCATCCGCCATCCGCTTGCCGTTGCCCGAGCGCGCCAGGGTCCAGGCCGACCTGCTGGCCGCGCTGGCAGTCCTGGAACAAGAGACAGGGCGCATCCCCTTGATCTATACCGATGTCTCCACCGGCAACCAGTGGCTCGACGATCAACGATTCGCACGCTTTCCGCTGTGGATCGCCGACTGGACAGAGCTCGACGCGCCAAAGCTGCCCGCGGCCTGGAAAAACAAAGGCTTCCGCTTCTGGCAGCGAGCCGCCAACTACACGTTGCCCCCATCAGGCAACCAGGCTCTGGACCTCGACCTCTTCCGCGGCCGAATCGAGGACATCAACCGCTAAGCCCCTCGCAACATATTTCCGGCACAGTTAGTTACATCGTGGTAGAACCGAAGTAGAACCCGGTATCAAAATCCTAGCTCTACACTGAGCCAATAACTCAGCATTTTCCGTTTTAGTATGTGAGTCCAACAGTACCACGCGCGTAAGCAGGCAGTAGCTTGCAGAGTTACAGCCATCTGACGCGCGCCCGGTAGAGGAAAACCATTTATCTATTAAAAGGAGACATCTTATGCCAGTCATCACGTGCGAGGAAAAAACGTCAGCAGCCCCTCATGCTCAAGATGCAGTCTGGGTGGCGAATGGGCCAGGAAATCAGTTGTACTATCCTTTCGTCTCTAGCTGCGTCTCAGTAACACTGGTTTTCAGCAACGGCTTACTCGGCGGACACGCAAGCCAGGTCACCCCAGATGCACATAACCCGCAACTTCAGCCGGCTCAAAATCTGATGAGTGTTATTAATCGAATGATGGCAGCGGCTCCTCCCGCAGCCGTACGGGGAGCCTTCAGAAAAATCTACTTTATCGGTACCACCAGCGACAACGGCTGGAATTTGGGCCAGGCGACACACTTCATCACCGATCCCGCCCGATTTGGGGCGCCAGCGGTCGCCGCGTCGACTATTGGCCTCTCACCGGTGGATATCGTTTTCGATACCCATAATTCGGAGTTGTACACTGCCCCCCGCAACGGGGCGGCGGCCCGAGGTGCGGCTCAAACAATTATCGATGCGACCGCCATCGAATCAACGCTGAGGTACATTTAGTTGTCTGTCAGACCAACCTTGAGCCGACGTGCTCAATTGAGCCAAAGATATCGGGCTGAGATCGGAATGATCCGGTTTCGGCCCGATGCCGTTTGACATGGTGCGCCATTGGCATTACTATATCCATCTTGGATATACACAAAATGGATATAAATGAAGGCTGAGTTGCCGGCTTTGAAAAGGTCGGCCTCAATTCAAGGCGTCGTTTCGCGACGAGGAGAGAGATTGAATATAAATAAAATATATCTACGGTGGATATAGTCTTCTAAGTATCATGTCAATCAAGGCGAAACAGAACAAGCGCGACCCGGAGGCAATGCTGCCGCTCACTCCGGCCGTTTTTCACATTATGCTGGCGCTGGCCGAGGGCGAGTCGCACGGTTACAGTTTGATGGCTCAGGTCGAGGCGCTGACCGCAGGCCAACTGCAGCTGGGGCCGGGAACGCTCTATCGTTCCATCCAGCGGATGCTGGTAGACGAATTGATCGAAGAGGTCACTGATCTCCGCGGCGCGGTGGCTGTCGATGAACGCCGCCGCAATTACCGGCTGACCAGATTCGGGAGGCAGGTGGCGCAAGCTGAAGCGCGACGGTTGGAATTGCTGGTGGAAGCTGCGACCGCCCGCGGCTTGCTCTCGAAGAAGACGGTCAAAGCTGCCGGCAGAAGGTAATGACAAACCTATTCACAAGGAGAAAGAATGATTCGAAGCGTCGTGGCAATGATTGTGGGATATTTCGTGTTCGCCGTTTCCGCAGTGCTGCTTTTCTCGCTGAGCGGGCGTGATCCGCATGACGCGGTTCCCGCCTGGTTCCTCGTCACGAGCATCCTGTATGGTTGCGCCTTTGCCGCGCTGGGCGGGTACCTGGCAGCCGTGATCGCAGGACGCAAGGCTTTCCAGCACGCCGCCATCTTGACCATTGTCATCGGGGCAGGGGCGCTCGTTTCATTACTTTCAAGGCCCGGAAAAGGGGCGATCTGGTCGCAATTGGCGGCGCTCCTCCTCATGGCTCCCTCAGCGATGATGGGTGGATACTTTCGTCATCAACAAGCGGTGAAAGGTTCACCAACAATGAATCAGCAACGCGCCGACAAGCGCGCCGCGCAGAGGTAAGAACGATGGCTCAAAAGAAGGTGTCGCCGATTCCCGAAGAGTTTCACACGATTACACCGCATCTTGTGGTCCGCGGCGTAGCGCGGGCCGTTGCGTTTTATGAGCAAGCCTTCGGCGCCGCCGAGCTATACCGCAACCTGGCCCCGGACGGCGTCTCCATTATGCACTCCGAGATGCTGCTCGGCGATTCGCGCTTCTTCGTCAACGACGAATTTCCCGATTACGGCGTGCTCTCGCCGGACGCGTTGAACGGCTCGCCGGTCACGCTGCATTTGTACGTCGAAGACGTGGACGCTTTCTTTCAGCAGGCGGTCGAAGCAGGGGCCAAAGAGTTGATGGCGGTGCAGGATGCCTTTTGGGGCGACCGTTACGGCATCCTGCAAGACCCGTTCGGCCACCGCTGGTCAGTGGCCAGCCGGAAGGAAGACCTGTCGCCCGCGCAGACGCACGAGCGCGCGAAAGAATGGGCCGCCCAGAATGCAGAAGGGAAACCAGACGACCGGCTTTCAGAGCGGTAGTCACGAGAGCAATTCTTTTGAAAATTCGTGCTCGCCGCCGACATCGGTCAGCCGCTGGTTTCTCCCCTGGAAGAGGAAGGTCAGCTTCCGATGATCGATTCCGAGCAAGCTCAGCCAGGTGGCGTGGATGTCATGAATATGTTTCGGCTGTTCCGCCGCCCGCAATCCGATCTCGTCGGTCGAGCCGATGACACGGCCGCCCTTGATGCCTCCGCCCGCCATCCACATCGTGAACCCGTACGGGTTGTGATCGCGTCCGTTGCCGGAGCTGCCGTTGGTGAACGGCGTCCGGCCGAACTCGCCACCCCAGATGACGAGGGTCGAATCGAGCAGTCCGCGCTGTTTGAGATCGGTCAAGAGTCCGGCGATCGGTTTGTCGACGCCGCGCCCCATCCTCACATGAAGGCTATCGCAAACCTCGTGGGCATCCCAATCCTGCCGAATCATCGATTCGGCTTTCCCGGAGAAGATCTGGACGAATCGCACGCCCTTCTCGACGAGCCTCCGCGCGAGCAGACATTTGGCGCCGTAATCCTGCGTCTCGGCCTGGTCGATCCCGTAGAGGCGCCGTATCGCGTCCGACTCCTTCGAAATATCCATGACTTCGGGCGCTTCTGTCTGCATGCGGAAAGCCAGCTCGTATGAAGCGATCCGCGCGGAAAGATCACTATCGATGCCACGTTCGGAGAGATGGCGTTCGTTATGCCAGTTGACCAGATCGATGATCTCGCGCTGCCTCTTGGTGCTGATCGTCGCATCAGGCGTCAGATTCAAAATCGGGGTTCCGGTTGTGCGCAACACCGTGCCCTGATAGGTCGCGGGCAGAAATCCCGCGCCGTAAGTCGGCGGGCCGGACTTGAGCGCGCCCGACAACATGACGACATAGGCCGGCAGATTCTGATTCTCAGACCCGAGGCCGTAAACGATCCAGGCTCCCGCGCTCGGCTTGCCGAGCAGCGAGTGGCCGCTTGAGACGGCGTAGAGCGCCGGAGAATGATTGAAGCCGTCGTGGTAGCACGAGCGAACGAGCGCGAGATCATCGGCATGCCGCGCGATCTCCGGAAAGATGCCGGAGATCTCCAACCCTGATTGGCCATGTCTCTTGAAGGTCTGGCCCGAGGCGAGCAACGGCGCCTCTCGTGGATTCGTGAACTGCGAATTGATCGTGCCGAAGCTTTCGGGCATCTTCTGCCCGGCCAATTTCTGCAACAGCGGCTTCGGATCGAATGTATCGAGGTGGCTGGGGCCGCCCGCCATAAACAACCAGATCACATTCTTGGCTTTGGCCGGGAAATGTGGCGGTTTGGGAGCCAGCGGATTGATGATCTTGGGAGCCGGCGATCCATGCTGTCCGGGCGCCTGTCCGAACGCCTTCTCCTCGCCGATGAGACCGGTCAACGCCGCCAGGCCGAACCCTGCACCGGCCTTTTCGAGAAAATCGCGGCGCGAGACAGGATAGTCTTTGAGCCTCTCGGCCCACATCTTCGCTTGCAGTTCTTTTTCTTCAATCGACATAAGCAAACTCATTCGTGTTGAAAAGCCCAAGGCAAAATTCGACCAGGGATTGTTTGTCACCCGAGCCGAGGAATTTGAGGCTGTGCTCCATCTCTTCCTTCGACGGAGCGCGCCCAAGAGTCAGCCGATAGGCCGCCTCGACGCGATCGGCCAATGCACGGTCCGGCTTGGCGTCCTTCAACAAACGGTCAGCCAACGACGCGGCCAGCTCGATCGGTTGCGGCCCATTGATCATGGTCAAGGCTTGCGGCGCCACCGTCGTCGGAATGCGCCGACCACAACTGCTCGTGCGGTCCGGCATATCGAAAGTCTCGAAGAGCGGATAACGGAATGATCGTTTGACGTAGAAGTAGATGCTTCGACGCCGGTGCTCGGTGACGTCGGTCGTCACCGGCCATTTCTCTTTGGTATTGCCGAAGAGCCCGGCCATCTCGTCACCGTTCAACGGGGGGACGACCGGTGGGCCGAACATCTTCAGGTTGAGCGTGCCCGAGATGGAACGCATGGCATCGATCAGCTCTTCGCCACTCAAGCGCCGCCGGCTCATCCGCCACAGCAATCGATTGTCCGGGTCTTTCTCCGCAAAGGCCGGTTGATAAGTTGAAGACATCCGATAAGTGTTCGACATCAAGATCAACTTGTGCAGTTTCTTGAAGCTCCACCCCTCTTTGACGAACTCCGCGGCCAGCCAATCGAGCAGTTCGGGATGAGTCGGCTGATCGCCCTGTTTCCCGAAATCATTCGGCGTGCGCACGAGCCCCTCGCCGAAATGGCCCTGCCAGATGCGATTGACGATCACTCGCGCGGTCAATGGATGATTGGGGCGAGTGAGCCATTCGGCCAATGCCTTGCGCCGCCCAAGCCCCGCCAGGGTCAATTGCGCTTGAAATTTCTGGCCGTTCCGCAAGACCGACGGGAAGTTCGGCGCGACCTCTCCTTTCGGCTGCTCGTAATCGCCGCGATTGAGCACCTGGACGGGCTGCACCGTGCGAGCGGGGCCGAGCACCGCCGCCCGCGCCAACGGCCGTGGCGCGCGTAAATACGCGTCGGCGAGCTGCAACTTGACTTGCTCATATCGCTTCCTCTCTTCCGCAGAGAGCGCCTCCTGCATGTCTTCATCCGAGATCATTCCCACTTCGTCTTCGAGCTTGCCCGACAACTGCGTCTGTTCGGGCGTCCGCTTGCGTCTCGGAGTGTTGTAGGCCGCGATCTCCTCGGGGCGATACTTCTCTTTGATCTTCTCGATCAACCGTTGCCGGCTCTGACTGGTGAGCTGCTCAAGTTGGGCGCGCGTCTGTTCGAGATAGATGTAGCGCGCGAGCCCGGCCTTGTAGCTGTTTTGCGCGAACGGCTCGGTCAAAATCATCTCCTGCTCTTCGCTGCCCGCGAAGACGGCCTGGAGCGCGTAGTAATCTTTCTGTGAGATCGGGTCATACTTGTGATCGTGACATCGCGCGCATCCCATCGTCAGGCCGAGAAAGGCCGCCGCCGTGGTGTCCGCCCATTCCGTCAGAATCTCGCTGCGATCCTTGGCCGGGATCATCGCCGATTCGTGCAAACGCGGGCCGATTGTGTATAACCCCGTGGCGATTCGGGCTTCGGTCTGATCCGGCCAGATCTCATCGCCCGCGACCTGCTCTTTGATAAAACGATCGTACGGTTTGTCGTCGTTGAACGATTTGATGACGTAGTCGCGGTAGCGCCAGGCGTTGATGTAGACCATGTCGGTTTCGAAACCGCCCGTGTCGGCATAGCGCACGACGTCCAACCAGTAAGATCCCCACTTCTCACCGTAGCGTTGACTGCCGAGCAAACGGTCCACCACCTTTTCATAGGCATTGGGGGCGTCGTCATCCAGAAATGCTTTGACCTCCTCCGGCGCGGGCGGCAACCCAGTCAAGTCGAAATAGACTCGGCGCAAGAGCGTGCGGCGGTCGGCCGGCGGCGCGGGCTTCATCCCGTTGGCCTTGAGTTTCTGCAGCACAAACGCATCAATAGGGTTGGCCGAATTGGCCAGAATGTGAGTATTGCGAGGACTGGTCGCGTCGGCCGTCCACTCGGACGCCGATTCCGGCACCGGCCGCTGCACGATCGGTTTGAATGACCACCAGTCCGACCTGGGCGCACGGTCCGTCATCAAATCCTTGGGCCAGTGTGCGCCCTCATTGATCCAATCCTTGATCGCGGCGATCTCTTCCGGCGCGAGTTTGTCGGAAGGCGGCATCGACAGTTGGCCGCGTTGGAGGATCGCATCGTAGAGCAAACTCTTCTCGGCATTACCGGGGACCACCGCCGGTCCGCGGCTCCCGCCCTTCATCAGATCATTGCGCGTTCGCAGATCGAACCCCGAGATCTTCGCTTCGCCATGACAACTCAAGCATTTCGCCTCCAGGACGGGCCAGATCCGCTCTCGAAACCGTTGCTCGTTCCGGGTCGCGGCCTCAGGATCTTGCTCCACTGCAATCGCCGGATTGGCGGAAAATAGATAGAAGGACCAGACAGCCAGACCAAGACCAAACACTGCTAGTTTTAACCGACTGGAAACAGTTGATGGCATCTCAGCTCCCGATTCAGGTCTAGTTCAGTTCGAAGAAGAGAGAACGCGACAGACGCAAAGTGGCTGAACATGCGAAACTTCCTATGAGAATTTTTCGCATTCTCTCCCCTCAATTATCAATTTAGGTTTATTAATGGCCCCATCATGCACCGAACTGATCACTTATTCAATGTTACCGGTAACAAAAATGAGTGGCGGAGCAATTTACTGCCCCTGATAAAAAGGAGTGGGGATCAGAGATCGGGGATCAGGGGTCAATGGGTGGGGTTGGGGATCAGGGGTCAGAAAATTGCCGGGCGCCTCATGCCGGCAGCAATCGCGGGCCGGGCTTTCGCGTCTGGGACTTTTCGTCGGTCAAAATCGTCAAGATCCCCGCGTTGACGATTCGCACTCCCATTCCAACGCTACTCAGTAGCTACTTGAGTTACTCCAAGGTAACGGCGCGTCATGACTCTGTTCCTTCCCGCCTTGATCGTTAAAACAATATTTTCATCGGCCGGCAAAATGCCGGAAAGCTAGTCGTCTATATTAGCGCAAAGCTTGAGAGCCATTGCACCTGCAAGCTCCGGACGCATGCGGTACGAGCGCGAGCCCCTACCGCATGCCTGGAGTCACGGCCGGAAGTGTCTCTCCGACGCCTCTCCCGAGTGCCCGGGGAGAGGCCGCCAGTCTATTGATCTATAAGGGTTTATGCTATTTGAAAAAGCGCCCAAACTTTCCTCAACCTGCATAGCGTAAAAAGCAGGTTCGCCGGTTGACCCGCTGCCGATAGCAACATGTAGTTCAACACCAGAGTGACGGTGCCATGAAAAACAGAAGCAGGTCCATAAGTAGAAGTAAGAACTGTCTTGACCCGGCACTCGGCAAGAAAGTCTACGATTATTACAACGGCGTTCTCGACGCGGTAGAGGTCACTGAGTTCGAGCGCCATCTGATCAATTGCCCTCGCTGCGAAAGAATCATCCTGCAACTGGATCATTCGCTCGCCGCCCTCAACGACGAGCAAAGATTCTCCAAAAGGATGAAGGAATGAAGTTAAAAGGGAGGAGGAAAACAAAGATGAGTGATGAAGAATGAAGGTGGGAAAAAGAAAAAGTTCCACCCTTTATCCCTCATCCTTGTTTTCCTTCTCCTTTCTTCTTTTTATCCCTTCCCATTCCTGCCTCCCATATCTTTCACCATTTCAATAGTCCTTCATGATAACTTCGCACGTTATTGGGCTATCCGATTGTTCGCAAACTGAACTAGAGCCAAAGCAATAGCTTGTAAAAAGCAGAGAGCCGCTGTTCTACCTGCCGTGTCGCAGCAGGCTTGAAGTTCGGGCATTTGAAGCGGATGACCAAATGCGCAAACTGCTCGTCGCTATGCGACGAGAAGAAGCTTGAGCATTTTATGTTGCATTCAAAAATAAATACCATTCGGTTAGCAAAATGTTATCGTCAAGGTCGTCTATATCAGTGAAGATTATGAGAGACACGGTAACATCGGATCCGGTTATGTTACTAATCGCGTGCCTCAATTTGATCTAGATCATTGAATTGATTATCAAAGGAAGAAACGACGATGCTGAACATGCCCAAAGATGCACACACCTTGCCGGCGCTTGCGGCGCTGGTCATTCTTTCAGTAACTACTTGCGCGGCGGTTCCGGGTCCGGCTTATTCGCCCCGCTCCGAAGCAGGTGATGCCAAGATCGGCTCCCTCTTGATCTACAACATCTATAGTTCGAGCGCCGTCAATGCGGCGATCGAGAACACGCGGCTCACGATCACCAACACACACCAGACGGCGCCGACGTCCATTCATCTCTTCTTTGTGGATGGAACGACCTGTAATGTCTCGGATTCATTCCTCTGCCTGGCCAAACGTCAGACGGTCAGCCTGCTGGCTTCGGACTTCGATCCGGGAGCGACCGGTTACTTGATCGTGCTCGCCATCGATGGAGCCACCGGAGCGCCGCACAGCTTCAACTATCTGGCCGGCGAAGAATCGGTCAAGTTTTCCGGCGGCCACCATGCCCATCTCGGCGCGGTCGCATTCTCGGCGCTCTATAACGGCATTCTACCGGGGTATAACAACCAATCATCGACGGCGACGATCGCTTTCAATGGGACGACGGGTTATAGCTCGTTACCGCAGATGCTGGCGCTCGATAACATTTCGGATCGCCCGAGCGGCAACAAGACGATGGTCATTATCAACCGCATCAGCGGTGACCTGATCCTGGGACATGCGGATACCATCGGCCAGGTCTGCGGGCTCCTCTACGACGAGAATGCGATCGCCTACAGTTTCAGCGCGACTGCCGGTTCGTGCCAGTTCATCAGCTCGCTGACCAATAACTTTCCGCGCACGACTCCGAAATTCGAGAGTTTGATCTCGGCCGGCCGCACCGGATGGATGAAGCTCTGGTCGCCCTCCGGAGCAGGATTGCTGGGAGCGATGATCACCTTCAACCCGGATGCGGAGACGAAAGAAGAAGCTTTCAGCGGCGGCCATAACCTGCGCCATCTGACGCTGGCTCCGGGCTCCGGAGATGCGGCGCACAGTTATACCGTCCCAGTCATTCCTCCGACCTGTCACTGATCAGTAAATTGATCGGTTGACCGAGTAGTCATCGCCGCGGCAGACAGCAAGATGCGTGAGGGTTCAGGCATTGAGTAGGCTTGAGCAATGCTGTCTGCCGCGGCGCCGACGTACCGCCGAGAAGAGATCTCTCAGCCTTTCAGATCCACAGATCATCAGATTACTCTCGATTCTCGCCCCAATAGCTCAAGTTTTTCTCAAGCATTTTTCTGTATTTCATACCTGTCATTCCATCGGCCTCAAGCGCGATTGCGCTGTTGATTTTTGTCAGCCAGTTTAATTGCCGGTTTAATTGGTCAACCTCATTTGCCCCCCGATCATCGCGCCGTCCGTGCGGCCGAAGATCATCCGATCGAACTGCGTTGCACAGAAAGCAAGCCACAAAAGATGTGAATGCTATCCTAGATCCCTGTTTGGGCTCGCTGTTTGGGCCCATTGTTTTAGTTCACTGCTTTGGCTCACTGCCTGATCGAAAAATTTTAGGGTGCCAGACAAATAACACGTAACCTTATCGTCTATAGAGATACAAAGCGAAAGCTACTGTGGTAGTGAAATGCATTCTTTGAATTGTAAGGCAGCCTGCGAAGAGAGTGGTTTCATAACACGGCGCCAAGTACCTCATCCGGTCGTTTGGATGATGATCGGAGGTAACCAACTGGCTGGATAAATTGTTGCGATGGAGGTTTGATCGTGATGAATTCGTTGGTTGAATCTACTCCGGAGAGCAGGGAAGAGACCACCACTCACAATGTCCCGGGATCAAAAGCAGAGCCTCAGATCGATGAGCTGACAATGATCGGGTTGGCGGCGGCGGAGGGAAACTGCCGGGCATATCACACGCTCGTCAACCGAGACGATTTTCTGGAAGGTTTGACGAAGGCCAGCAAATGGATTTGCCGGTGCTCGACCATCGCCTCCGAAGATCTGTTGGGTGAGTTCTTTTTGCGTTTGCCGAAAAGAATTCGCAAATACAGCAATCGCAACGGCGCCTCGATCTTGAGCTGGTCCAGTTGGGTCTTGAGACATTTACATATCGACCTCTTGCGCCGCAAATGGCGCGAGAGCGATCGGATTGAGCACCTCGATCTCTTGCCCGCGGAATGTGAGCGGGCGATCGACACGCCCGATAGCAGGCTCGCTTTGAATCAAGCCTTCGAGGGGCTGAGCGAGCGCGAGAAACGATTGCTCGCCCTGCGATGGCGCGAAGAGACTCTCGATGGGATTGTCGCGGCGATCGACAACCTCTCCGATCCGAAAGAGATTCAGAACCGCCGGCCCAAGATCAGCCGCGAACTGAAAGCCATTGAACGCAAATTGCAGCAGGCTCTCGCCAACATCAACACCGGTCAGCTCCAGGGACGGGGAGGACCGCCGAAGACCGATTACTGACCTCGCCTCTGCCCTCATACCTCAGCCCGATTATCAGCACCAGCCCTGCCGCAAAGACGTACAGGCGGGCAAAAATCGCGACGCTAGAAGAGCCCCTCCGATTTTCGCTCGCCTGTTCACGTTTCGCTCGCACATGAGCGGTTTCATTTTCTCAATCGATAACTCTCATCTAAAATAGCGATTCCCCTGGAGTCACCAGGCTCTCTTCGATTTCTGCGTCCGGCTCTATGTCAGAATTAAAGTTGCTAAGTTTTGCAACTTTATCTCCCGTAGGGCATGTAAGCAACAGTGCGATCACTCTTGCCCCAACGATGATCGCGATGAGAGAACTCTCGGATTCTGCGCTATTGACCAGGCTCAAAATTTTCACTCTATTTCAAACAGCGAATCATTTTTTGAAAACCCGATCCCTTCAATTTCCGGCAACTCCACAGTCAATCGTGGTTAGTTAATTGTGAGGATTAATTGAAACTTGAGAGAACGCGAAGGGGCGCAGAGCCAAAAATCGCGAGCGTTCAAGATTTTTCCCCCCTCCGGGTTCTCTCCTCGAATGTTCGATGCGGCAAAAAAATATCGGCTGACAAGCGAATCAGTTTCACCACGATTTAATGTGGGACTCTCCAGTTTCAAGATCTACTTGAGATAGATCTGAGGTCGATTTGTGCCTCCGCTCAGAGGCAGAGATCGATCGCTGGGCCAGGTCCTCACTTTCTCTCTCGACATACATATCCAGTTACCTTCTGTTTTTGGAGATGATAAAGATGAAAAAGTTGCTGTCGATACTTATGCTCTGTCTATTTGCGACGCTTTCACCCGCGGCTCCAATCGGCCAGGATCTACAAAACGGACAAAATGGACAAAATGGAAAGGATGCGACTTTAGAAGGACGTGTGACAGATGCGAAGACCGGCGAGCCGATTGCTAAAGTCAAAGTGATCATCATCGGTTCCGGCCGGAGCGCGACCACCGATCGCAGCGGCCAGTTCTTGCTACAAAATCTCGCCCCCGGCGAAAGCGAACTCTACATTACCACCATCGGATATGGACTACTCAAGAAACGGATCACGCTCAAACCCGGAGAGAAGAACGAACTACAGATCAGCCTTCATCAAGAGGCGGCCCAACGCCTGGACGAGGTGACGGTCACGGCCGGGCCATTTCAGCAGACCCAGACCAATGCGGCATCCGAGCATTCGCTCAACAAGCAGGAGCTGCAATCGCTGTCGATGTTGTTGATCGCCGACCCGGTGCGCGCGTTGCAGGCGTTGCCGGGAGTCTCCGGAAACGACGATTTCAGAAGTGAATTCGTCCTGCGCGGGGCCGGATTCAGACGCGTGGGATTTTTCATCGACGGGCTATTTTTGCCCGAGAATCCGGCGCACACGGCTTACGGCCATGACAACGCCGGTCAGATCTCCATTCTCAATACCGATACCATGGCCTCCGCCACCTTGTTGAGCGGCGCATTTCCGAGCCGCTTCGGAGACGGGACGGCGGGCCTGCTCAACCTCGAAACGCGCGACGGCAACCGCATCAAGCCGGCCGGACGGATTGCCGGAGGCCTGCTCAGTTCATCGGCGACCTTTGATGGACCGCTCCCCGGCAAGGGCGGAGCCTGGCTGGTCTCGGCGCGAAAAAGTTATCTCCAATACTTGATCAATGCGCTGACCAATGATGAGGGTAGGTTCGACGGCATTGCCGTTGATTTCACCGATGCTCAGGCCAAAGCGGTCTATGATCTGACCTCGCACCATCAGATCGGCATTAATGCCATCGTCGGTTGGACCGATTTCGATCCGAAAAACTCAAAGCTCGTCTTCGATGAGGACGAGGTCGCCAACAGCCACTCGCGCAACTCGTTCGCCTATCTCTCCTGGAATTACACCGCCGGGCCAAGGTTCGCCGCGCAAACAAAATTCTTCAACATCTTGACCGATTATACGAATGCCGACGTGGATCACCGGCCGCTGCAAGAAGGAAAGGTCCTCCATCGCGGCGTGCGCAGCGATCTCAACTTCACCTTCCATCCCGACCACCGGATGGAAGGCGGCATCTATCTGCGCGAAGTTCGGGGCAGCGGCAACGAGATCACTTATCGTTCAAATCCTCCGGTCTCACTCTCCAATTACGATCGCAGCAGCAATCAACAGGGGTACTATCTGCAAGACACCTGGAGTAACAAGCGCCTCGCTCTGGCGCTGACGGCCGGGGCCAGAATCGATCGGTTCGGATTGACGGACGAGACCGTCGTCATGCCGCGCGCCGCGTTGAGCTTTGCGCCGTTCGAGAATACGAGAATTCGACTCGGCTGGGGCCAGTACGGCGAATTTCCCGAATTCATGCATCTCTATGGGTCGCGGGGCACGCAAAATCTGCGCGCCGAACGGGCCACGCACTACAACGTCAGCATTGAACAGTTGATCGGCAGCAACACGCGCATCCTGATCGAAGGGTATGACCGCGAAGATAAGAGTCTGCTCTTCAGTATGAATGATTTTTTGAGGCGGGACGGCGTCCAGACATTCATCGATTTTCCGTTTCGCAATTCGCTCAAGGGTTATGCGCGCGGATTCGAGCTTTCATTGCATCGCCGCAGCGCCAACCGGCTGACGGGCTGGCTCGCTTACTCTTATACGAAGACCCGTCTGATCGATGACGTGACCGGCCTCAGATTCGTCAGCGACTATGACCAGCGTCATACAATCAGCGCCTACGGCAGCTATCGTTTGACCAATACCTTCAACCTCAGCGGCCAGTGGCGGTACGGCAGCGGAATGCCGATGATCGGCTCTTCCAATGACCTCAACCATCAATTCACGGTCCTCAGCGAACGCAACAGCGTGCGCTTGCCGGTCTATAGCCGGCTGGACCTGCGGGCCAGCAAGGCTTTCTACTTCAAACGGTCGAAGCTCACAATTTTAGGAGAGCTGATCAATGCTCTGGGACGCGACAACTTTCGTCAGAATGGCCGGAGGGTCGATAAATTGCTGCCGCTCTTGCCCTCGATCGGCATCTCCTTCGAGTTTTGAAGAGCGTACCGAAGACTGATCCCTGATCCCTGATCCTATACATATCAAGGATCAGAAGACAGGGATCAGAGAATTGCACGGAGATCAGGAATCTAATGCTGGCCTTTCGCCTTCTTTAAAAGATCTATGACCAGGGGATTGATCTGTCCGCCAAGTTCGCGGGAGCGGGCAAGATCCCGCTCCGCCTCTTCGACTCGGCCTGCCATGAGCAGAGCCAACCCGCGATTGGCCCAGGTATTCGCCAATCGCGGATTGAGTTTCAACGCCTCATCGAAATCCGCGAGCGCCCGCGCGTAATCCTGCCGTTCGGCGAAGATGATCCCGCGATGAGCGTAAGCATCCGCCCATTGAGGATCGAGTTCCAGCGCGCGATTCAAATTGGCGAGCGCCTGATCAAGGTTCCCCCGGCCGAGCCATGCCCGGCCGCGATTGCTGTGAAAGACCGCCTGGCCAGCATCGAGCGCGACGGCGCGATCGAAGGCCGCGACCGCGCCCGGCAGATCGCCTCTCTCCATCAATAGATTCCCCTTGTCATTCCAGACGGCGCTGAGTGCCGGGTCAAGTTTGAGCGCCTGGTTGAAACAGGAGAGCGCCGCGTCGTTCTCGCGCCTCTGCCATCTGAGGCTGCCAAGGCCGGCCCACGCCTGAGCGGAACGCGAGTCGAACTGGACGGCCTGGGTCAAATCGCTCAGCGCGCCGTCGAGGTCGTTGACTCGCTGCAGCGTCAGGCCGCGATTGATCCGCGTCGCGACATCGCGCGGCCTCAGTTCAATCGCCCGGTTGAAATCGTCGAGCGCCGCCGGAAATTCGCCCTTGAGCAAGAAGATTGTCCCGCGATTGAATCTTGCGGCGAAATGACGGGGGTCGAGTTCGATGGCTTTCGTGTAATCTCTGAGCGCACCATCGTGATCGCCTTTCTGAGCACGCGCAACCGCACGATTGTGCCAGGCCGCCACCGAACGCGGATCGAAGGCGATCGCCAGATCGTAATCGTCGATCGCGCGTTCCACCTCCCCTTTCTTCAACCACGAAAGACCACGTTCAATATAGGCCTGCGCCGAATCGGTGCGTGATTGCGCGATTGCAGTTCCGGCAATCAGCAGGTGAATCGAGACCAGAATCAATTGTGCCAGTTTATTGATCTTCATAATGGCGGACGGCGTAATTCCATCTGATCACCTTTTTGCGTGCGGATTTGTAAAATGCCGCATAGAATTACCCCGTCGAACCGATCATACGTTGAAGATCATGAGGACGGACGCGAGAAGAGCTGAACGCGGAAGAAACTTGATGAGCGGGGAGATTGCAAAGACGAAGAGCATCGGTCAAGAGGCGCAAGAGGCGGAACCACGTTTTTTCCCCTGTCTTTCGGGCCTTTCGGGACTTTCTCGTTCTTTCCCGTCTGACCGCGTTCAGTCGAATTATTCCGCACTCAGTCGATTTGTCTGTGAATTCGCCGACGGCGTCATCAGAATTGACCGTATCACGGATGCTGGATGCCGGTATTACTTAAAAAAAATCGGAAAACGCTGTGGCATTCAGCATCCCGCATCTCTTGCGGACACGGGCGCAAGCGAGAAAAAGACGGGCAACCTGATTCGAAGCTATCTCATAAATATCGAGCAGATCGGATAAATCCGGGATTTCAATGTGATGATTATCTTTATCAGATAGCTTCTCGTGACCGTCGCACTTTTTTCGGGAGTCACTTTAATGTTGCTGGCTCAATCTATCCCGCCTGAAATGATGGAACTGCACCTGATCAGCCACACGCTTGGTTACGGGGTTGGCGTCGTGCTGTCGGTGCTCTTGCTCGGGCTCCTCCATCGGGCTTCGCTCAAATTTCGCCATACCAGTACCAGGAATCAACCCGATGCGAGGGCCAAGTATTATCAGGCGGCGACCGCGCTCATGTGGTACCTCGGCGGACTGCTGGACACGTTGCCGATCGTCTACGGCGGCTCTCACAATTCGCGGTTGGGCTTCGCGGCATCCATTCTTCATTTCAGCGGCGCGGCCTTCTTTCCGGCGGGCTTTTTGGCGTTGTGGCGAAGGCCGTCGGATGAGAACTCGCCGCGCGCGAAGGCTTGCAGCTACCTCTGCACCCTGGCCAAAGTTCTGGGCACGATCTTGACGATCTGTTTCATCGTCATCATCAACCTCAAACCCGCTCACCACCCGGATGATCCCCTTCTTCAATTGATGGGAAATCTGCTCGCGCTGCATGTGGCCGTCTTTATGGGGCTCGGCGCGTTGCTCTTGCTGCGCGGCAGGCTCAACGATTTTGCGGCAAAATTTTATGTGGCGACCACATTGATCGGCGCCATGGCCCCGGCGTTGATGATGATTCCCCTGCGGCTGATGCAAGATTCCCCGGTGTGGGCGTTTGTTGGCTGCTTCATCAAATTTCAGACGCCGCTGCTGGTCTTGCTCGGAGCCATCGTCTTCTTTACAGATTTTCGTTTCTCGAACGTCTATGCCAAATCCAGCCTGCGTTTCCTGGTGGCAATCTTGATGGCGTTGGGCTTTATCCTCTTGATGATCGGGCCGCTTCCGCGAATCGTCGCGAGCTTCGGCGGTTATCCGACGGCCGGATTGGTGATCACCGCGACGGCGCTCCTGACGCTCTTCTTGTGCACTTTCGAATGGCTCAATCCAAAGCTAGACCGGATTGTTGATTGTTGGCTGTTTCGCGAACCCGATTATGAGACGGCGGCGCGGCAAATCTGGGATGAGATCAGCCATCGCAACGATGCAGACTCTGATGCGGCGGATGAGGCCGACCATATCTTTGGAATCGTGGCGCGCTTTGTCCGCGAAACGCTCGATCTGGAAGACGCGCGGGTGATCCCCGTCTCGGCCCTCAAGACCGAACATCTCGAGGCCAGACTGACGGGCGGCGAGGTCTGCGAACTGGCATTCGACGATCCGGTCAAATGGCAGCTCGGACCGTCCGTCGAGTTTCTCGCGCCGGTGCGGGTCAAGGGAAAACCGATGCATGTGCTCGCCATCTCGCCCGGCACGCGGCGCCGCGACATGCTCGACAGTGAAATCGGTTTCGTGCGCGCCGTCACCGGCCAGGTCAGCAGCCGCCTCGAAGCGTTGCGGTTCGAGAAGGAGAAGGCGGACCGGCGAAATAAAGAAGAACGGTTGCGCCGCCAGGTCACCGAAGCCGAGCTTCGCGCGTTGCGCGCGCAGATCAATCCGCACTTCCTCTTCAATTCGCTCAACACCATCGCCGATCTGATCGTGAGCGATCCGGTCAAGGCCGAGCGGATGACCGTCCAGCTCGCTCGTGTCTTCCGCCACGTCCTGAGCCACAGCGACCGCCAGATGATCACCGTCGGCGAAGAGATCGAGTTCCTCCGGACCTATCTCGACATCGAGGCCGTCCGCTTCGGTGAACGCCTGCGCATCCAGTTCGATGTCGAGGCGGCGGTGATCGACGAGAGCGTGCCGTCTCTCATTCTTCAACCGATCGTCGAGAACGCGCTCAAACACGGCCTGGCGCATAAGATCGGCAGCGCCACCCTTCAGATCAACGTCCGCCGCGAGGACGATTTTTTGCGCCTCATGGTTGAAGATGACGGCCCCGGATTTCCGCCGCTCTCTGCCATCGCCCCGGCCGCCATCGAGACCAACGGCGGCCTGACGGCACAACACCAGGTCCAGCGGCAGAACGGCAACGGCGTGGGTCTGCGTAACGTGACCGAACGGCTGACGACCCTCTACTCCGGGCGCGGAAAGATCCTCTTTGAACGGATCCCACACGGCGGCAGCCGCGTGACGCTGCTCTTGCCGTGCCTGGCCCACAATGGCTTATGGTAAAGATGAAGTGCCTGATCATCGACGATGAACCATCGGCCCGCGCCCGGCTCGCGCGCCTGCTCGCCGCTCATTCATCACTCGTCAGTATCATCGGTGAAGCTCAGGACGGTCTCGAAGCGCTCGGGAAGATCACCGGCCTCCAACCCGACCTGATCTTTCTTGATATCGAGATGCCGGGCCTCAACGGCTTTCAGCTCCTGCAATCGTTGCCCACGGAGATGACGTTGCCGCTGGTCGTCTTCATCACCGGTTATGACCGGCACGCGCTGGCGGCCTTTGAAGCCAACGCCATCGCCTACCTGCTCAAACCGGTCGAGACCGAGCGGCTGGCGCAGGTCGTCGATCGTGCGTACCGGATCTATAGCTTCGAATCGCAGCAGGGCGAGACCGACCGCGAGAATATCTCCGAACTAATTAAGAGTACCACCGCACAGCTGCGGCAGGTCATCGGCCGCAAACGCGACCGCTTCTTCCTGCTCGCCCCCGAAGATATCTACTTTTTTCGCGCCGATGACGGAATCGTCCGGGCCTACACCGTCAATGATAACTACTGGGTCAGCTACCAGCTCAATTACCTCGAATCCTGCCTGCCCGAAGACCTGTTCTTCCGCGCCCACCGCTCGGCCATCGTTAACCTGACGCGGGTCAAAGAGATCAAACCATATTCAAAAAGCTCTTTCCTCCTGGCCATGAGCGACCAGGCCCAGACCGACATCCAGGTCAGCGAACGTCAGGCAACCTTGCTGCGCCGCCGTTTCCCCGGCCTCTAACTGGTAATCCTCTGAGAATCTACCTTCCCAACCCTCTGGGAAACCACGTCAAGAATTTGTCAAGACTTTTTCAACCCCTCAGTAAGACTTTTCAACCATTGAATATTAATTTGGCGTAAATATCTATTTTTTTGAGTATTAAGCCCGAGGTATCCGCTACTAGTAATAAAAGTATTCTGAGAAATAGACCTGAATTAGAGCAATATGGTTCCCAACTGTCTTGGTCTGTTACGGATAGCCTTTCAGCCAGGGTCGTCGATCTATTCGGAGACTAAATCAAAATAATAAAGGAGGTTTATCTATGAGGCGTTTCCACCCCATCGTCAAAGTACTTTTCGTCATCGTCCTGACATCCACCGCCTACGCTCAGGAATTCCGTGCGACCTTGAACGGAAGAGTGACCGATCCATCCAAGGACGTCATTCCAGGAGCCACCGTCTCTATTACCAATACCGAGACAAATCAGACAATTAAAGTGATAACGAACGCGGAAGGTAATTACACGGTCCCATTCCTCAATCCGGGCACCTATTCGATCACAGTCGAGGCCACGGGTTTCAAGAAACACGTACACAACCGCCAGGCGTTACAGGTTGGTCAAACCGCCACCCTCAATATCGAGTTAGCGCTGGGAGAGGCATCCGAGACGGTCACCGTGACGGCAGAAAATGCTCTGCTGGAAGAGGCTAAGGCCGATCGCGGCGTGGTAATCGACAACAGCGTCATCACCGAGCTGCCGCTCAACTCCCGTAACCCATTCATGCTGGCCGCTCTGGTCGCCGGAGTTACTTTCAATGACAACAGCACTTTGCAGCGGCCGTTCGACAATGGCGGGACAAGTTCCTTCTCGATCAATGGCGGAGCGACCGCAGGTAATCAGTTCTTATTGGATGGTGCCCCCAATAATGCCATGCGTAACGGCAACAGCAACGTGGCTTTTATGCCTCCCGTAGACGCGGTCCAGGAGTTCAAGATCTCAACCAATGCTTATGACGCTCAATATGGAAAGACCGGCGGCGGCATCATCAACGTCTCGCTCAAATCGGGCGGCAATGAATTTCATGGTTCGGCCTATGAATTTGCTCGACGCAACTTCCTTGATGCCAACGATCTTTTAAGCAACACACGGGGCATTCCCGTTGGCAAGGCCGTCAAGGCTGACGGGACCTTCACCGATGCCAAGCTGCGCCTCGACCAGTACGGATTTCAGTTAAACGGACCTGTTGTGATCCCCAAAATCTATGGCAGAAAACAGAACGGGACGCACAGGACATTTTTTCTCTTCAACTTCGAGGACTATCGAGAAAAAACGCCCAATCCGGCCATCAGAACCGTGCCGCCCGAAGAGTTTCTGCGTGGTGATTTCAGCAACTTTAGGGACGCAACGGGCAAACTGATCGTGATCTATGATCCGGCAACCGGGCGGCAGGTCGGCAATCAATGGGTGCGCGATCCTTTCCCCGGCAATAAGATCCCCGAGAATCGAATTCACCCGCTCGCACGGAAACTGATCCCTTACTTCCCCAAACCAAACACGAATACACCGGGGAGGGAACCCTGGCGCAATAACTTCACTGATATTCCCAATCTCGCCGCAGACACTTTCCACAACTGGGTCTTCAAAATTGACCAGTCGATAGGGACCAAAGATAAGGTGTTCTTCCGCTTCGGCTATAACACACGGACCGAGATGGCGCCCAGCAACGGCATCACCGAAGGACCTGCGCAGCATGGCCAACTGCCTTTGATTCGCGCCAATCATAATGGCGTGGTGGATTGGGTCCATACATTCAGTTCGAGTCTCGTCCTCAATCTACGATCTTCGGCCAATCGCTTTTATGAAATAGAAGAAGCAGCAGCCGGTTTAGGCTTTGACGCTACCGAGCTTGGATTTCCGAAGTCGCTCGTGGATCAGCTTCCGATGAAGATGTTTCCGAGAATTGAGATCAGTGATTTTACTAGACTGGGACGTGGAAGCTTAGATATCGAACCATCGAATGTCTTCACCTTCCAACCCAATGTCGTATGGATGCGCGGCGCCCATAGCCTGAGATCAGGACTGGACTTCAGACTTACCCAGTATTCGCGCCTCAGCAGTGGAGAGGCAGGGATGCGCCTCAATTTCAACCGTAACTTCACCAGAAGGATATATAATAGCGGTTCCGACAGCGGCAGTTCCCTCGCGTCGTTCTTGCTCGGTGCAGTGGCCGATGGCGGGGTTGATTATAATGTCGCTACTATGTTTATGTGGAAGTACTACGCGCCCTGGATCCAGGATGACTGGAAAGTTAATAGCCGATTGACTCTCAACTTCGGCCTCAGGTGGGACATTGCTAGCCCGCTCCAGGAGAGATTCAATCGTCAGAGTTACATCTTTGATACAACCGCGATCAATCCTGTCTCACAGAGAGTCGATAAAACTGCATTTCCACAGTTTGCTAATCTCCAGGGAGGACTGCGGTTCCTGGGGGTCGACGGCAGTCCCACAACGCCATGGGCGTTTGACTCAAACAATGTCCAACCGCGCATCGGGTTCGCCTTCAAGCTCGACGATAAGACCGTTCTACGTGGAGGATTCGGTCGCTTCTATCTGGACCCGACATCTACCGGACATACTCAGGGCTTCACCATTCGAACGCCATTAGTAGCATCAATAGATAACAACCGGACACCAATCAGCGATTACGCCAGATACTTTCCCGACGGAATAGCCCAGCCTCCCGGAAGTTCGCAGGGACTGGAGACGCTTCTGGGAAGAGAGATCAGCTTCGCCAATCCCAATTTCGAGATTCCTTTCGTTCATAGCGTCTCGCTCGGCATCCAGAAGGAACTGGGGTCGAGAACTGTGATCGATGTGAGCTACGTCGGGAGCCGGACGTATAGACAGGGCATCTCATTCGAGGGAATCAACGAACCCAGCGTCGAATTTCGTAATAAATGCGATATCACACTAGGTGGCGATGACAATCTCTGCGATGAGCAAATCCCGAATCCCTTCTACCATATGCCAGGTTTTGAGAGCGCCGCGTTGTATAACAATATGATGGCTTCCCGCTACCAATTATCGCGACCGTTCCCACAATTCCCCAAGATTACGGAGACTCAGCTCAACGAGGGGAAGAGTTGGTATAACTCTCTTCAGGTGGTTGTCAATAGGAGGTTGAAGGGAGATCTCACCATAGCCGGCTCCTATACTTTCTCAAAAACGATGGAGGAAGGAAGCTACGTAGACCACCCGGGACGCGTTAAAAACAGGAGCATCGCCGGGACGGATCGTACGCACCGGATTACAATGACCGGCGTCTATTACTTGCCGATCGGAAGAGGCAAACGATTCCTCCCCAATATGCCGAGTCTCCTCCAGGGTCTGATTGGCGGCTGGGAACTTGCCGGGGCATGGATCTATGAGTCGGGACTTCCCTGGACCTTCCGCAATAGCTCACCATATCTGACCTATTTGGGAGGCGCCGAGATTCCCGACTCCGAACGCAAGAGATTTATCAACGGAATCGAATATATCCAGGGAGTCAAACCTTGCATCGAACGGTTGAATACAACGGCAGGCAGCCCAAACTATGGGAGCTATGAGTTGATACCGAATTCGGTGGCATATGGATGTACCGGAGCAAACTTCAGGATTGTCGAGGATTACCAGCGCCGGCTAAGCCCGTTGCGCGATTCCAGGATCCGCCGGCCATCTTATACTCAGTTCGATATGAATTTTGCCAAGAATTTGAAGGTCGGCGAGAAGAAATCGATTCAACTTCGCTTTGAGGTCTTCAATGTATTGAATAGCCCGATGTACAACCGGCGCGAATATAACAATGACCCAAACAGTGCGGAGTTCGGCGCGATCAACAAAGGCACAACCGCCCAAAATAACTATGGGCGCCAAATCCAGTTGGCCGCGAAGTTCATCTTCTGAAGCCTACGGTCTGGCATTGGACTGAACATTGTCATAAGCTGAGGGGAGATGAAGCTGGAGAAATGGATGGAATTTTTCTTCGGCTTCGTCTCACCTCTGCGTCTGGTTCCGTTACTGTTCATGTACTACTGCCAGTGGGGCCATTTGTCTTTTACATATTGGGAGAACGATATGAGTATAAGGATAATGTTGATCATATTACTGATCGTGGAAAGTAGCATGGCTTATGGTAACAGGCCAGTCACTATGCACCCGGGAAGATTATCAAGCGCCGCAAGCATTCATGAGCGGTCTGTCGGACCACAGAGCAAATTCCGGCTCTTTAGGAATTCGCGTGGATGCCTCTACATTTTGTGGTCTTTTAACGGAGATTGATCTATGGCACGCTTCCTCCATCTGAAAACCAAGTGGAGAATTCGACAAGATGCCGAATATTGAAATTCCTTTAGATCTACCCGAAGTACGTGTTCTCAAATACGAAGCTGACCAACATCAGATCGTCATCACCGTGGAAAGTACCCGCGAATGGGCGATCTGCCATAAATGCGGGAAGGAAACACGCGAGTTCCACAGCTACAATCGGCAACTGCGTTTACGGCATATGCCCATTCTGGGTCGCCCGGTGATCATTGAAATTCGGCCGAAAAGGTTTCGATGTCCGACCTGCGACGGCAATCCCACGACCACGCAGAAACTGGATTGGTATGACGAACGCAGCCCGAATACCAAAGCTTATGATCAATGGCTCTTGTTGCAAACTATTGGCAGCACAATCTCGGATGTCGCGCGTAAAGAAGGCGCCACCAATGACATCGTTCTCGGAGCGATCGAGCGGCTTGTCCGGGCGACCGTCCACTGGGACGAAATCCGGGAACTGGAAGTGCTCGGCATAGACGAAATCGCTCTCAAGAAAGGACACCGGGATTTTGTTGTGCTGGTGACTGCCCGGCAGGCACCAGGTCAGTTGAAATTGCTCGGAGTCTTGCCGGACCGGAAGCAGGAAACCGTCGAAAGCTTTTTGCTTTCGATTCCCGAAAAACTGCGCGCCACGGTACAAGAAGTCTGCACCGATATGTGGGAAAGCTATGCGAATGCGGCTCGAAAAGCTTTGCCTCAAGCAAAGATCATTGCAGACCGATTCCACGTCGCGAAGTCGTACCGGGATTGCGCCGACAAACTGCGAATCGAAGTGCAGCGGGATCTGAAAAAGAGCCTGGAGAAAGAACATTACGACGGACTGAAAGGGACGATGTGGCTGTTCCGCCGAAATCCGCAAGATCTGGACAAGGAGGAACAAGAGCGCCTTGCATTGTTGTTTGAATGTGCGCCGGAGCTGAAACAGGCCTACGATCTGCGGGAGCGGTTGACGTCGATATTTGAGACGGAGCACACAAAAGATTCTGGCCGAGCCGCGATCAGAGGTTGGATCCGACGGGTTCGCAACAGCAAATTGAGTTGCTTTGATCCGTTCTTGAAGACGTTGGAGAACTGGCTCGATGAAATCACAAACTATTTTGTGAGCCGGCAAACCAGCGGCTTTGTGGAGGGTTTTAACAACAAAGTGAAAGTCCTCAAACGGCGCTGTTATGGGATCACAAATTTGACGCATTTGTTTCAACGGCTTTATCTGGATTTAGAAGGGTATCGCCTGTTTGGCTTGTGAACCACAAGATATGGGACTTACCACGCGAATTCCTAAAGAGCCATAGTTGCATCTGCCAGGGCAACTGTGTGGATAAGATGGCCGGGTGAATTCAAAGTTCCGGAAGGCGTGTCGTGCGAAGAACAAGGCCGGCTGATCGAGGATTATCACAAAAAATGGCGCGAGGAGTCTATTGGTTGGCATGAATTCGAAGCTAGTTTTGTGACCGACCAGCTACGAATTACGGACGCCGAGCTTGCACGCAGGAATGAGCAAATTGCTCTCAAGATAGGAGGAGTTTTTGAGGGAGAGAAGTTTGACGAGCTATACTGCACGATTGTTCTAATCGGGAGCGGTATCAGGGCGTCCAGGAGCGACAATCAGACGTTTGACTTTGAATCGCTCTTAGATCTGGGTAGGTGGTATTGGGACTCGTTTGGTGAGGATAAGACGGACGAAGCCGAATGATTTACCTTAAGTGTAACATAGCCCATCATAAAATACTGCACTTGCAGAATACTAAGGCCAGTAACTAATTCGACTATTATCAATAGTATAACCATCGGGATGCCAGTCCCAATGTAACATGAAGCGAAGAATTGCGAAAAAAGATGTGCGGATATGGGAGCGGGACTTAGCCGATTGTATTCAAAAATTCAGATTATCGATCACAGATGTTGCAAGTCCTGCCACCAGGGAAGTAGGGTATGATCTTTCCTTTGACATATGGAACTTGGTAATGAGCAAGCTGAGACTCGATCCATCATCGCCCTTTCAGAAACGCTGGTGTGAGGGAATAAGTTGGAATGTATTCTATCTGGTTAAACCCACTTACGTTATCGGATTGGGTGAGCTTTGGTGGGGACCCCACTCTAATCTTAACATAATGTTTCCTGAACCTTTTAAGGCAAAACTACGACTTGAGTCACTCCAGATAACAGGGAAAGTATTATACCAGATAAAGTTGGGATTTGGATCTGACTGCCATCGCATTTCCAATTTCAAGGAGGTGCTGACGATACCTCACTTGAATGCCGATGTTGATAAAAGAGATGGTTTCGGAGAGACCGCGCTCATGCAAGCAGCAGCTGATGGAAGAAGTGATGAGATTAAAGACCTCATGAGGTTGGGAGCTAATACGGACCTAACGTCACGAACCGGCTTTACGGCATTGATGCAAGCGACGATGTTTAAACATGAAGAGGTAGTACAAATACTTTTAGCGCACGGGGCCGATCCAAATTTGATAACCATCGATGGATATACACCATTAATGATAGCAGCAAACTTCGCTCATATAGACATTGTCAAGCTTTTACTGAAAGCGAAGGCGGAATTGAATATCAGGAATAAGTGGGGAGAAACTGCTTTAAAGTTTGCACGTATGAATGATGATGAATCTAGGCCATATACAAAAATAGAGGAATTGCTGAGAAATGCCGGAGCGAAAGAGTAACATATGAATGATGAATTAGATTGGTTCTTCTTTTTACAGATGTCAAGTGTTGATCATACTGTACAGTTCGTAGAGGAGTTAAATCTGCCGTTTGAGCCAGTCAGTTATACTCATGTAAAAAGCTTTGCGCGAATTTGTTTGGAAACTTATTTTTTCAATTGCTTGAGCAATTCTGAATGTCATAAGGATTCCCCGGGATTGGTCGAGGCGTGGTCTTCCTACCGAAAAAATGAAAGTGAGACTAGCGAAGAGTTTTTATCGCGATATCGCAATTACCATGTGGAATATTCTCGAGTGCTGACCGCGGTTTATGACGATCTTGAAGGATCAATCAGTCTAATCGCAGCTGATTCGTTGAGGAAATGGTTCAATGAGAACTTTCCACTACATTGGTACCAGATATGGCAGTGGCCATGGTTACTAAGAGAACTTGTTATAAAATCATTACCTAGTGCGAATTCTTCCTTACCGCTAAACGCTTCGGAAAAGCAAAGTATAATAGATTTCTATCATGATTATCAGATTGGCACAGACGAGATAGAAAATCGGATTGACGATCTGATGCTACTTGGCAAATCGTCGCAACCCTCACTTTGGGAGGCGGTGCTGCAGGCGTTTCCGGCAGATGGACCAATAAAAAATTGTCCCTGGATTGCGGATCTTGGCCAATGTCTTAAATATCAGTTGGTCAAAAGATTATGGAACGAGCTATCAACCCGATTAGAACCGGACTCGATGAATCAGTTAATTGATTGGGTTCGCCAACAATCAAGATTGTTATCGGTTGGTATAGAGCTGCAATATCCACCAGATAAAATCAGAATAGATTCAAGGTTGGCGTGATTGAAAATCAGTTTTTGAGGTTGCCGGGGGCGCTTCGATAATGTTCGCTCAATACGCTCGGCCGATGCACGCAGCCGCCTCGCGGGCTGCGCCTGTACATTACTAATCGCCGCTTTACAGTGGCTGGACCCAGCCCGCTTAATCTGGCCCGCTATGGGGGCCAGACTTGGAGAAGACATTCGGTCTCGATTGGACGAGGATCAGCGAGGCCTCAGGGACGATCATCTTAGAATACAAGGAGATCACTAAGGTTATAATGAAACAGCCCATAATGATCTTTAAGGATCGCAAATTTGGATTATACACACATACCATTTGTGGTCTAAATATATTCTCTTCGAATCATATTGAGATCTATAAATTTGAAGATCCACGAATCGTGTTTCTTCGAGCCCTTTGTGCACAAGAGGCCATCTCTGCTCATACTGGAAATCTAGGAGATTTTGCAGACACACCGGAAGAAATATTCGGACTTAGAGAGAGTGCAAACTATGAAACTGTACCAATCGGCATTTATGGAGGATATTTCTACGATGTCAGCTCATTTTCATATTTTCCATCGTGTTATTTTGAAGATATCACTAGCGAGAACAATTTTTGGAAAATTGGTGAGAATTCGGACTTTGATGTATTGGATGTTTTGTGCCGTGATGCGATCGCTTTTTATATCGGGCAGGAAAGTGATGTGAAAGGCAAAATGGAAGAGCTATTTAATAGCGGATTTGTTTCACATGAAAAATGGGTGAGCGATGTTACACGCATCTATAAAAACCTCATCCTTAGCGGAGGCGATAATTCGATATTCACTATATATGCTGACAAAAAAGAGAACTTTGATGTCTTGTCATATGCTATCAAAGCTGCCTCGGCAACAATAGAAAATCATCAATGGTATCAAAGCAATTACTCTGAGTTAGAGTGGGATGAAAAATATAACACTTGTCTTATGAGAAAGGGAGGCCATCCGTCAATTGACTATCGGTAATGATAGGAGGAAATGAGCATTGACGGACTTTGGAGCATATCTTGGCGGGGATGATAATGTTCGCGAATATAGCCTGACGCTTCGAACCGGAGGAATTTTTACGAATGCTTCCAACGGGCAGGATCACGTCTGCATTGCTGATGGTGTTGGCATGGTGAGAAGATAGTAGCACAATTGCATTTCTTACAATTTCCAACAACGTATTCCAATGAGTTATTACGAAGTTATAAAAATTATAGAGTTTGATCCAATCTCGCCTTCGGCAGATCCGGGTTGTGACTATTATTTTAGAGTGGAGGTCCTAAAGCGACCGTTTCCAGGGAAGTTTCAACTGCGCGTCTTCCGCCACGAAGCATTTAGATATAAGTTGGCGAATGTTAATGAAGAACGTGAGATAGAAAATATAATTCTCACATTTGATGATGTTTCATTATACTGGGAGAAGATAGCAACGGATTCCCCGGAAGAAGCTATCTCAAAAATAATAGATGAGATATTATGGACGTTTACCTTCCCGGATGCGAAAGGCGTTGATGTGCCAAGATATGTTGAAATTGTCAAGATCATAGACCTTGAGCCGATCAGAATTGAGGAATTGGACGAAACCTACTGGTT
>Ga0081539_10001297_pt1 | contig 43844 bp, 36 predicted proteins | sample TabmetS4T2R2_FD_71023 | JGI IMG/M metagenome (GOLD analysis project Ga0081539, IMG submission 71023) | Tabebuia heterophylla rhizosphere microbial communities from the University of Puerto Rico - S4T2R2 | ecosystem: Host-associated > Plants > Roots > Rhizosphere ... | reverse complement strand
ACCATTTCGCCGTCTTCTGCCACTGCGCATCTTTGCCGCGTCCGAGGCATGGATTTATTTCAAAGTGAGCACTCTATGGCTGCGCAGAAAAATAGTGATTGTGGGAGGCGTGAGCGAGCGGCAGCAGCGACAGAAGCCCGGGCATTATACCGCAGCGGTAGTGCGGAAGTTAATCAGTCTGTGGAGTTGCCGGGAACTTGATGTCGTGGCGGACGAACGATTCGCTTGGATCCGCATAAGATCCGGGAGCCATTCCTCGAGATCAACTTCGCGGCGCAATATAACTCCGCCGGGCCTTGATAACCAATTTGTCTTGCGCTTTCTGTCGAGCGGGATCGATGTCGAGTTTCAATTTACGTGTCGTGCCGTCCCGCTGTTTGTTAGTGGAGACAAACGCCAGATTGTAGCGGCTGCGCAGGTGATCGATCAGCGTCTGAAAGGTCGTGTCGAGCTTTTTAGGTTTGTCCGCGAGTACTTCACCGCCGGTTTCGTTCGCCAGATATTCCAAGTCCATGTAGTGGGCGGCGACAACTTTGTTCACGCGCGTAGCAACGGTCTGGAGGGTGTTTTCGACACGTTGGATTATGACTTTGGGAATGATGGCGCAAACGACGGCGCCTGATTCGTAAATCGCCGCGGCGGCGGCCCGATTGGATGGACCATTCGAGCAATCGAAAAGACGCGTCATCGACGTGATCACAATTACGACGCGACGCCCAGCCGGATTGCTGGCCTTGAACATGTGCTCCGCGGCGCTGGCAAACATCAGGTTGAAGCAATGTGCGACGTTCGTCGTTTTCGCCGGCGCTGGAATGTTATTGAGCGCTTGCTCGATCATTATCCGGTTGCGAGTGAACGGCTGAATCAGCTTAGCTGAGTCGGTGAAAGCCATCACTGCGATCTCATCGACGAGTTTGAGACGATCGATTGCTTCGCGAGCGGCGCGATGTGCTTCGTCGCTCCAGACATCGATCGGATGCGGACATGCCGGACCCCGATCGATAGCCACCACCACAGAGAGCGGCAGCTCATCCTGGCTGAAGTGCGTGATGTCCTGTTTGACTCCATCTTCGTAAAGCACGAAGTCTTCTCTGTTCAAACCGCCGACGATGCGCGCAGTGTTCTTCTGCAGCACCAGCGCATCGATTTTGACGAGATCGACGTCGACCTTGACGACATCCGCTGCCGACTCGGGACCGGGCGTCTGCGTGGGTGTAGACGGAAGCTGGATCGCTTTTCGACTCTGACCTCCGCTGTTCGCATTCAAATTCTTATTGGGCGTTTGCGAAGTGACCGGCCTGGCTGAATAGAAGAGCAGCGCCGCAATGACGAGCGAGGTGACCAGAAAGAAAGGTAGCAGGATGGGCCGTCGATTTCTCATTATGTATCCTCTGAGAACTCTGCCATTCGCGGCACAATCTATTACACGCCACCCGAGAAAAGCAAACATCAGCTATTGGTCCATGCCGCGTCGGACCATCCGAACAACGCCTTCACTTTTCGGCAACGATCATTGATTTGATCGACTTCTCGCTCGCACCCGAAGTCCTTAAGGACAAAATGGTGAGAGCCCCGGTGGGAGCCGGGGCTCTCAGCCCGCGAATGGTAATGGTCCTCATTTATTCAAAAACTTATCAATCCCGTATTACTCCTTTCTTCACGTAGTCTGAAAGCGAGCGCATTCTAACTCGCCTTCCCGCATCGCGAAACAAAAAGTTTACGCGGCGAACTACTACATCCGGTAGTAGATCGTTTCTCAGAATTAATAAAAATTTGAGAACGAATTAATAACTATATAAGGACTTTTCTGCGGCATTTGGCGTACTCTGCGCCCGCTTTCCGCGGCTGCTGTTTTTTGAATTGGACCACGATTGAAGAAGTCGCTACGAACCTGTTCAGGGTCGCCGAGATCCTATATCGGAGTTCGCCTTTCCTATTTCGGAACCTGCGCTTCCTATTTGGGAACTCATGGATCCGGTTTGGGATCTGCCGGTTCCTACTGGATACCCGCGAAGGTTCAGATAGGACCACGCGGATCCGAGAAGCAGTGCCGCGCGTCGCAAAGGTGACGCCGCAATTCCCAGGAAAGGATCTCGCCGATCCCAGAAAGGATCTCGCGGACCCTCAAAGTAAATCAGTTGATCCGGAAGGTGATTCGTCTCCCCATAACCCACTAACGCAGTAAGGAGAATTCCATGGCTCGAATCAGACTCAACCTGAAAAACTTATCTATCAACGATAAGCTGGCGAAAGGCCGGCACATCGTAACTGCCATGACCAACAACGCCAACTTTCCCAGTCCGTCCCCACCGTTGACCGAGATCACTTCCGTTTTGGACGAACTCGGCGAAGCGTTTTCACTGGTCCAATCGGCAAAGTCGGAGGTCGCCACGCGGGTGGTAAATCAGGACCACGTCGAAGCGCGAGTGGACCAGGCTTTGACTCAGCTCGCCGGCTATGTGGAAAGCGTCGCGGGAAAAAACGAGGCGCTGATCACAAGTGCCGGCATGGAGGCCAAAGCGCCACCCTCGACTCCCACACTACCTGGGGTACCGCAAGCGGTTACCGCGAATGCAGGCGAACACGACGGCGAGATCAACCTGTTTTGGAAGACTGTTCCAAACGCGCGCAGTTACACGATCGAAGCGAGTCTCGATCCGGCCACGGCGACCGGCTGGATGCATCTCGGGATTGCTACGTCCGCCGGCAAAGTGATTTCAAACTTGATGAGCGGCAAACGCTATTGGTTTCGTGTCGCCGCGATCGGCGCCGGGGGACAAAGTGGCTGGAGCGAGCACGCAACGAAAGTGGTGCCGTGACAGAACCGGAATCGTCTCATACGCTGCGGCGTGTGAGGCGGGCACCACCGCGCGCGCCGCGCGAAAGGGGGCCGGTGGTGCCTTTACGTTTTCAGAAGCTGATGACAAACTGCACCGAACGACGCGGTCGGAGTGCAGCAGCGGAATCGATTCTTAAGAAACGTTTCTCTCAAAACCATTTCAAACCAAAAGGAGTAGTCATGGCCTGTAAACCCTTCTCAGTAACCCTCGCAGTCTTAGCTCCAGACAACAAGCGACAGATCTCTTTCGGCATCACCAAAGGCTGCATCTCTGATGACCAGGCGTTCTTCGTGCTCAACTTCGTCCTGCGCGATCTGGTCGACGGTGATTTTCAGGATCGCGTGAGGCTGCACGTCGAAGTTGGCGACACCGATAGCGATAAGGCGCAGCGAATCATCGATCGCGGTTTGACGATGACGCAGTTGAGCTGGCTGCAAGGTCCGGTCACCAACAAGACCAAAAACCTGCCGCCGGGCACGACGAGTAATCCCGTGGCCGAAAAGACAGTCGGTCAAATCGTCAACAAGTAAACAAAGCTCGCACGCAACAGTTTTCTCATGCCATTCAAACGGCGGAAGAGGCGATCTCGTGCTCCGATACTTCTGCTCACGCTTGCCTGTTTTTGTGCAGGTGTGAGCAGGGGTTCGCACGCGTTTGCGCAAACGCAAAACGGGCAGTGTACGCAGATACCCGTGCTTTACCAGTTGGCCCACTACACGGCCGAGCACGTCACAGTCGAGCCGATGGTGAAGTTCATCCCGGCTGGACCAGTGCTCAAGCAGGCGCTCGCTGCTGCGATTGCGAACGAGATGCCGCGATCGGGCGGCGTTTGGGCCAGCCGTGAATTCGACACGGTCTGGGTGTCGCAACTCGAAGCCGAACTGAACCAACAACTGATGGCGCGCACTCCGGTGCAGCGAGTGGCGCTCATCTTCGCCAGCCATCGCCTGGTTAATTGCGACGAGACGAAACGCACGCTCGACGTTCAGTATCGCGTGCTGACTGTCGGCCGGCCGTCTTATCTGACGAATAGTTTCGAATTTCGCGATCGCCGGCAAAACAAGCAGGAAGCGGCCGGCACTGTCGATAACAGGCGAGCGAATGTTTCCGTTCTGCCTTTCGCGGGTTACAACCGCTCGCGTGGACTATTCGGCGGATCGGAGCTCCAGCTCGCGACGGGCTTCGCACCCTTGAGCAAAGTCGGAGTGAGCGCGTCAGGTTCGGGATCGAGTGCTGTCGCGGAAGCGGACTTTACGGGGTCGAAGAATTTCCAGTCTGGACCATTTACTTACGCTGAATGGAAAGCCGTCTATCGTTACGCAAACATTCCCGCTGACGGCTTCGACTTGGTGGAAGCGACGACGGCCGCACGCGCGTTTGCGGCCACGCGCCCACTCTCGAAACTCAATCTTATCTTCCGTTTCGGCGGCAGCATTGAAGGCGGCAACAGGCAATCGTCAGTACCGCAAGGGGCGGCGTTGCCTTCGACCGTAGTTGATTCGGGATATGGCGCGGTCAAGTTTTATGTTGGCGCGTCGCTGACCACTCGCAAGCACGATTGGAAAGCTTCTTACGGTTTGCAGCTCGCGAACAACGGAGAAGAAACTTCTGTTGATTACCGCAAACAGATCTTCGACGCGGCTTACCGGCTGCGCTTTCAGCCCGCGCCTTATAAGCCGTTTCAGCTCGACGCGCAGTTCACCGTGGGTTCGCTGACGAGAGTGCATGGGTCGATTCCACTCGCCGAGCGTTTCTTTGGCGGAAACGTCGAGCAGGAGTTTATTCAAGGCGACTCGTGGAAGATTCGGGCCAATCCCGTCATTCGCAGCTTTCCGCAAAATCGTCTGAATGGCACGGGCGCGTCGTTGCCGCTCGGCGGCGACGACTTCATCGCTTTCAACCTCACGGTGGCCCAAACGCTCTGGCAGAAGCAGCTCATTCCGAGTGAGATCAGCGAAGACCCGGACGTGAACGCGGGCCTGGGTGGTCAACTGCTCGCGACGCGTTTGATCTTCCGTGAAGAAGCGATTCAGAAGTCTAAGCAGATGAAGGCGCTGCAAACAGAGGCGGCTAATCTTACGCCGCTCGTTAAGCATTTGAAGACTTTCCTGGCTACGCTGCTCGCCGGTGCGGGGACGAACGATCAGTTGCGGCAGACGATTAATTCTTTCTCTACCGCGGACGATAACGGTAACAATCCGATCGGCGATATTGAAGATGCGATCAGTTCGGCGAAAATCGATCCCGACTCGTTCAAGAAACCGATCAACGACCCGGCGCAACTCGCTGCGGTCCAGCTCAATCCCGTCGAAGGAAACGTGACTCGCCTCATCAAAGACGATCCAGGCGATCCGAACGATCCGGACGACGACACGGTTTCCCTGCTCACCGTCTTGCAAACGCACATCACGCAATTGCAAACGCAGTTGACGACGCCGGCGTCAAAAACAGCGCTTCAAGAAATCACCGCCGCGCTCACCGAACACCGTAAGTCATTGCAGCGCGGTCTGGACAACGTAAATTCACTGCGCGCCTACGATCTGCGCGACGCGCAGACCGCCCGCGACGCTCTCAACCAACCGGCACCTTCCGGCCGCACCTTGGATCAAATACTTAAAGACATTCGCTCGGTTCTGAAATCCGAACGCACCGCTGGCGATTCCAAAAATCCCCCTCCTGCAGCCGACCGCGAGGTCGTCCTTCAACACCGCGAACTACTCGACGCCGCCGACACCTACGCCGACAAAGCACGCAGCGCTTACGCTTCCGTGCAAGACTCGTTTCAAACCAAAGACTTTTATGGCGTGAAGATCGATATCGAGCGGCTCACAGTCGGCTTCGGAGGCCTGTTCGCCTATCTGACCGGTCTCGAAGTGAAACTCAAACAACTCGAAGAGTTGCGCAACAATCGCGGCTTGCCGCCACTGCCGGCACAAATAGAAAGGGATTTAGCGGAAACAAAGCAGATTCAAAGGAGCACGCAAAGCGCTTTCAATAAAATGCGCGTGCCCAAAGCCGAAGTCACCGCGAATCAGACTGTGAACTACGTCGGTCGCGTGCTGGGCGTCTTCTTTCGCGAAACAAACATCGTCGCCGTCAGTCCCGTGTTCATGTTCGACGCCGCGCGACTACGCATCAACGACCTTCCCGACACCAATCGCTTTCGTTACGGGATCGGTTCCGGTCTACGTTTCAGCCTCATCAACGTCGACTTCACCGCCGGCTACTCCTTCAACCCCACCCGTCGACTGAACGAGCCGCGCGGCGCCTTCGTGCTCCGCATGGACATCAACGATCTTTTCCGGTGACCCGGCTACCTCAAAGCGACCGACGAGCCGCGCGGCGCCTTTGTGCTGCGCATGGACATCAACGATCTTTTGCGGTGACCCGGTACCTTCCACGCGACCTTACCAGTTAGCAGTTTACGAAGTGTAATAACACTCGTACAGGTGACGCCGGTTCTGCGGTATTGCAGTTGCGACATTCGAAGCCGTCCGAATCCCTCATGCGGAGTCAAACGTCGTGAAAAGACTTATCATCGCACTGTTTGTGATTTCCTTTGGCCAACTCGCGGTCCACGCTCAGACGGCGCCGCAAGAAACTGGAGCAGCAAAACTGATCCAGACGTCAGAACGATCCGCTGACACGCCGGCAGTCGCCACCGCAAACAAGCGCAAGGTGAAAGTTCCCGCCGGCACGTCCTTAGAGATCGAAGCGATACACACGGTGCGCTCCGTCAATGTTCGGCCGAACGATTACCTGAGCTTCCGGGTATTGGTTCCGATCAGGATCGACGACGTAACTGTTATTGAAAAGAATGCTCTCGTGACTGGCCGGGTTGTCGAAGCGAAACGCGGCGGCCGGTGGGGCAAAGCCGGAAAGCTTTCATGGTCAATGATTGACGTCGTCGCCGTTGACCTTTCGCGCGTTCCGGTGCAAATGAGTAACGACTTTCCGGAAAATCGCAAACTCATCCGGGGTATCAGCCACGGTGGCGAAGTCGCCGCGCGTGCCGTACTGCTCGGCGCCTTATTTCCGCCAGGCGCAGCAATCGGCGTTATCGGCGGCGCCTTCAAGCGCGGAGGCGATGCGGTTTTGCCGGAAGGCACGCGCTTCAAGATTTATGTAGAGAAAGACACTGAGGTCGTAGTCCCAGTTGAACCTTGAGTTCAACATTGAAGACGTCTTTGCACAAAAAGTCACTTGGGTTCGGAGTTACGGCTTTGCCGCCGGGAGCGTCTGAGTTACGGCTATACCGCGGGAGAGCGTCTGCGTAACGGCTATGCCGCCGGTGCGGGCTGCGCCCTTCACGCAGCGCGATTTACCCGCCTAGCACAACCGCAAGCAACTACTTTACAATGACCGCTCGTTCGTTACGCCCAGTTTACTCCCCCGGATGTGCGTCTTGCCGTTCCCCGCGCATAAAAAAATCGGCCGTTACGAAATTTGCTCCCCACTCGGCGCGGGCGGCATGGGTGAGGTTTATCTCGCCAACGATACCAAGCTCGATCGTAAAGTCGCACTGAAAATCCTTCCCGCCGACGTCGTCGAGACACCACTCGGCACCGTTAGCGATCGCGTCCGGCGCTTCGTGCAGGAAGCAAAAGCCGTCTCGGCGCTCAACCATCCAAACATTCTCACCATCTACGAAATCGACGAGATCGACTCCGAACATTTCATCGCCACGGAGTTTGTCGACGGTGAAACACTTCGCGACCGCATTCGCTTCGCTGAATTAACGCCTGGGGAAGCCATCGACATCGGCATCCAGGTAGCGAGCGCGCTTTCCGCCACTCACGACGTCGGCATCATTCATCGCGACATCAAACCCGACAACATCATGCTGCGCCGCGACGGCATCGTGAAGGTGCTCGATTTCGGCCTGGCAAAACTCACGCGCGAACGCGAGCGACAGAGTTTGACGGAAACCGACTCGCTCGCCCCGACGCAGAATTTCATCAACACCGCCGTCGGCATGGTGATGGGCACGGCGCATTACATGTCGCCCGAACAGGCAAGAGGTCTCGACCTCGACGCGCGCACGGACGTCTGGAGTTTGGGTTGCGTGCTCTTTGAAATAGTCGCCGGGCGTCCGCCGTTTCCCGGCCCGACCCCACTCGACATCATGTCCGGCATCCTGCAACGCGAACCGGACCCGCTGACGGCCTACTCGCCCGACGCGCCACGGGAGCTGGACCGCATCATCTCGCGCGCACTGCGTAAAGATCGTGAAGAGCGTTATCAAAACGTAAAACAGATGCTCAGCGATCTAAAGGACCTGAAGCGGGAACTCGAATCACAATCACAGCGAGCGGTTACTTACCGGTCGCGAGCGAGCGGCGAGGTCCTGGCCGACTCGGTGCCGGAGAAGTCGATCGCCGTCCTCTATTTCGACAACATGAATTCGGAAACGGACAGCGACTACTTCTGCGCGGGCATGACCGAAGACATCATCACCGATCTTTCGAAGATCAAAGAACTCAAAGTCGTATCGCGGACGGACGTGCTTCCCTTTCGCAAAAAAGAGGTCAACACGCGACAGGTCGGCGAAGCGCTGCGTGTGAACTACATTCTCGAAGGAAGCGTCCGTATGGCCGGCAATCGCATTCGCATCACCGCGCAGTTGATTAGTGTGCGCGACGGGTATCACCTTTGGGCCGAACGCTTCGATCGCCAGGTGGAAGATATTTTCGACCTCCAGAATGAAGTCTCGCAGAAGATCGTCGATGCGCTCAAAGTGTCTTTGAGCGATTCCGAGCGACAGGCGCTCACGCAAAAACCCACCGACGACTTGCGCGCTTACGACTTCTACATGCGCGGCCGCGAGCTGCTTTATTTAAAAGGGCGCCGTAACACCGAAAACGCCATTCAGATGTTTCAAAACGCCGTCGCCATCGATCCGAGCTTCGCCTCGGCTTACGCCGGACTGGCTGAGGCGTATTCATCGATGTACGAATGGTACGACGGCAATTCTGCGTGGCTGAGCCGCGCGATCGAGATGAACCAGCAAGCACTCGCGCTCGAACCTTCGTCGCGCAAGGCGTTATTTGGCCTCGCGATGGTCTATTTCCATCACCGCCGCTACGCCGAATCGCGCCGCAGTCTCGAAGCGTTGCTCAAGGAGAATCCGAAGTTTTACCCGGCTTATCTCCGGTTGGGAATGATCGCGGAAACCTCAGGTGATCTGGAAAACGCGTTGAAGTATTACCGCCGGGCGGCGGACTTAAAGCCGTACGACGAAGACCCGTGGCGGTTCCTGGTCGGCGTCCACCGGAAGCTCGCAAACGTTGCAGCGGCAGAGGAAGCGGCGCTGAAAGTGATTGAGATCACGTCGCGGAAACTGGAGGCCAGTCAAGACGACATCATCGTGATGAGCCGTTTAGCCGAGGCTTATGCGCGTTTTGGTAGTAGGGAGGAAGCAAACGCCACCCTGAAACGCGTGCTGGAGCTGGAACCGAACGACGGACTGGCGCTTTACAACTGCGCCTGCGCCTACGCGTTGCTCGGCGACAGCCGGGCTTCGTCAATTCTGCTCCGGCGCGCTTACGACAGCGGCTTCCGAACTGTGGGCCATTGGGCCAAAACGGACAGTGCCTTCGAGGTGCTGCGCGATGACGGAGAATTTCAACAGTTAGTGGCGGAGTTACAGTAAAAGAAACGGAGAAACGAATGCCCAAGTACGTGATTGAAAGAGTAGTCCCGGGTGCGAGTAAAATGAGTCCCTCTGACTTGAAAGCGATGTCGCAGCGATCGTGCAACGTCCTTAACGAGCTTGGACCGCAGATTCAGTGGGTCCAGAGCTACGTGACGGACAACAAGATCTACTGTGTCTACATTGCTCCCAACGAAGAGATGGTGCAGGAGCACGCAAGGCTCGGAGGTTTCCCGGCAAACCACGTGGCCCAGGTCAAAACGATTATCGACCCGACGACTTCCGAAGATTGATGTCGAAACCGCAGACGAAGCCTCTGACCGAGGTCGCGATGAAGCTGCCGTCGTTCGCCAACACCAGCGAATGGCTAAACCGGGCGGCGGCAGCCAATCGACAAACCAAAGACGTCGAAACTAAGGGCCACCCGACGCTGATCCACTTCTGGTCCATCAGTTCCGAAACTTCCAAAACCAATCTGGCGCAGGTGGTGCAACTTCGCGACCAGCGCAAGCGTGATGGACTGCGCGTCATCGCGATTCATGCGCCGGCGTCTGACGCGGAAAAAGATTCGCGCGCGCTGCGCGAAGCAGCCGCGCGGCTGAACCTCACGGAACCCTGCGCGCTCGATAACAATCTGAGCTTGAGCAAAGCCTTCGCGATCGGCGCCGATGACGCGCCGGCTTATTTCCTGTTCGATCCCGAAGGAAACTTACGCGGTACGGCAAACGGCGCGAACGGAGTCGAGGTAATCGAAGATCAACTCGACGAGATGCTGGTCGAGTGGCGCGCCGAGCGTCCGTTCTGTCCCTCGTGCCAGTTGTTTCTCAATAAGGAAGCGATGTTCTGCGCTGATTGCGGCTTGCCGTTGAGCTTGGCCGGCGCAAACAATCCGCATCCGTATTACGAGCACACTTACCAGAGCTCGCTGCCGACGGTTCGCTTGTACGACGTCGATCCGCTCATCGGACACACGATCGACGGCAAGTACGAACTGATCGCCAAGCTGGGCCAGGGCGGGATGAGCGTGGTCTATCGCGCGCGGCGCGCGCACATCGGCGACGACGTCGCGGTGAAGATCCTGCTCGGAAAGTTTGTGAAAGACGATGCGGCGTTGGCGCGTTTCAAGCGCGAAGCTCGCGCCGCCGCGATGTTACGGCATCCGAACGTGATCACGATTCACGACTTCGGCGAGACTGACGACGATAACGCGCCGGCTTACATCGTGATGGAATTCGTCAGGGGTGCACCGCTGCGCGAGTTGCTGAAAAATGAGAACCGCTTTTCCGTTGAGCGCGCGATGCACTTGATGCGCGGGATCTGCGGCGGCGTCGGAGCGGCGCACCGGCAGGGCGTGGTTCATCGCGATCTGAAACCGGAAAACATTCTCGTCGTTCCGCCCGATGACGATTTCGAGTTTGAGAGTGTGCGCGTGGTTGATTTCGGTTTGGCGAAACTGCTGGCGGAGGCGGGTGGCGGACCGGGCGGCGCGATTGTGGGCACGCCTTATTACATGTCGCCGGAACAGGGGATGGGCGAACCGCTCGATACGCGTTCGGACGTTTACAGTCTCGGGGCGATGTTTTACGAAATGCTTTCCGGCACGCGGCCGTTTGACGCTGAGACGGTGTCGGGCGTGATCAACCGGCACTTGTACGAGCCACCGCCGCCGTTTTCCGAATCGTTAAAAGTCCCGCGAAGAATTTCCACCGCGATCATGCAGGCGCTCGCGAAAGATCCTGACGCCCGCCCGCAGACTGCCGGCGACCTCGCGCGGCTGCTGCTGTAACGCCTCATTTTCCGAACTGTCTTAGGATTTGAGAGACAGTAAAAGGGGATTTTTAAAAAGGGATTGTCGCTTCGCACTTACGGCGCTACTGAGCTCGATCGCGAGATCCGCAATTATCCGGCTCCAATCCCCTTCTCTTTGTTGTCGAAAAAGGCGCATCGTTGGATACCACGGACTATCTTCGCGATCTTGCATCCAGCGCCAGTCGGCATCGCGCGGCAGCAGCGTCCACGTTCGCACGCCGAGCGCGCCCGCAAGGTGCGCCGTCATCGTGTCGACTGAAATCACGAGATCGAGCGCGCGCATGATTCGCGCATCATCCAGTGGATTATCACCACCGGAAAGGGTTCCAAACTTCCCATCCCAACCAGCCTCACGCGCATTTCGTTGCAGAATATGCCAGTCGACACCTGAAACTTCAGCCAACGGTTGCAGCGCACGAAACGGAACTGAACGTCGCTCATCCCACTCTCCCGACTGCCAAATCAACCCGACTCTGAATCTGTCACTGCGTGGAAGTTCAGCCGCTTCCACGTGCAAGTAAGGTACCTGAGCGGGAATCGTCTCCAGCGTCGTGCGAAACACATAAGGCAACTCATTCAGTTCAACATCGACGTCGTATTCAACCTCCGGCGCGCCATCATGCAGCGGCAACAGTCGATCGACACCTGCAACGCTCCGTAACAACGGAATCAACGACGGCTGCACCCAAACAATCACCTCCGCCGCCACTCGCTTCAACAACTCCGCGTAGCGAATAAACTGAATCGTATCCCCCAGCCCGTGATAACAACGCACGAGCACTCGCCTTCCCTCAACCGGTCTGCCATCCCAGATGTTTTGCTCGTGACGCGGCACGCTCGCATGATCCTGCTCACGCGTGCGAGGCAATAATGAATCACTGATCCTCCACGCGCCCGCAAAGTCACCGCGCAGCATCGCCTCGAGCCACGGATCTATGTTGGCGTGATCGTTCACGCGTAAAGCATAACGCTGAATCGTTTCGCCAATATTTTGTTTTCATCATAAGGTACGGCAGCGAACCGAAGGTACATAGTTACAAGCGTACATTACGCCCCCAAGTCTCAGTTGCTGTTTCTGCCGGAGGAGTGGTGCGCGAAAGCAGCGAAAAGCGTTGGCATGAAAATCGGTTGTTGGCGTCTCTACCCGATCGCGATCGCACCCGTCTGCTGCCGCAGCTCGAGATCCTCACCCTCTTCGCCAAAGAATCAGTTTACGAGAGCAACGAAGAGATCAACTTCATCTACTTTCCACTCGATTGCATCGTCGTTTTGATCAGTTCCGTCGAGCCGACCGCTACCGTCGAAGTAGGTTTAATTGGTAACGAAGGTATGGTCGGCGCCACGATTCTGCTGGGCGCAAAACAGTCAACGAATCAGGCTTTAATTCTGTCGGAAGGCAAGGCGCTGCGCCTTCCCGCCGCTGTCTTGAAGAAAGAGGCCAAACGCAGCAGCCGCATGCGCGAACTGATGCTGAACTACGCCAATGCCCTGCTCGCGCAAAGCGCGCAACTCGCCGCCTGTCATCGCTATCACACGCCGCGCGCGCGACTCGCGCGCCTCTTGTTGATGATTGATGATCGCGCTGCTACCTCCGAATTGCGCATCACCCAGGACCTGCTCGCGCATCTGCTCGGCACTCGTCGCGCTACCGTCACGCAGGCAGCGAATCAGTTGCAGGACAACGGTCCTATCGCCGCAGTGCGCGGCCGCATCAGGTTTCTCGATCGTAAGGGCCTCGAAAAAGAAGCTTGCACCTGCTACGCGATCATCGCGCAACAGTATGCGACTGCGGTTAACGACCGTGTTCATCCCGCCACTTCCTAACAAATTGTTCACAAGGCTAACACTTATCGAGTCGAGGTACGCCAACGTACCGATATCACGATGAGCGCCATGTACTTTTCGCTGCGCCTCTGGACTCGTTCGTACACTCGGGCTGAGCACCCGCTTCGCAGGAAGGGTTAACGATATGACAAGGGGAAACACGAACGCTGTCACAAACGGAAATGGCCGTCATCACTTCAAAACATTAACTGCTACACCCGGCCACAAGAACGGAAAGTCCAAACCAATTCTTATTACGGGCGGTGCTGGGTTCGTTGGTTCGAATCTCGCTCATCGTCTGCTTTCCGCAGGTCATCGCGTGCGCCTGCTCGATAATCTTTCGCGTTCGGGCGTCGAGCGAAACCTCCGCTGGCTGATCGAAACACACGGCGATCTGGTAGACATCGAAGTTCCCGACGTTCGCAATCTTTCCATCGTCAAACAAGCCGTCAAAGACGCGTCGCAAGTTTTCCATTTCGCCGCGCAGGTCGCCGTGACCTCTAGCCTGGTCGATCCCATCGAAGACTTTGAAATCAATGCCCGCGGCACGCTCAACCTCCTGGAAGCAGTGCGCAACGCAGACAATCCGCCGCCGCTCGTTTTCACGTCCACCAACAAAGTCTACGGCAACCTCGCGGATCTCCAGTTCACCAGCGGGGCCACGCGCTACGCACCCGTCGACGCGTTGATTCGTGAATTTGGCGTCGCGGAGAATCGTCCGCTCGATTTTCACAGTCCGTACGGCTGTTCGAAAGGCGCCGCGGACCAGTATGTCATCGATTACGCTCGCACTTATCGCATTCCGGCGCTCGTCTTTCGCATGAGCTGCATTTACGGACCGCACCAGTATGGCAACGAAGACCAGGGCTGGGTGGCGCACTTCGTGATTCGCTCGATCACGGGCAAGCCGATCACCATCTACGGCGACGGCAAGCAAGTACGCGACATTCTTTTCATCGACGACCTCGTAGACGCCTTTCTGCTCGCCCAAAAGCACATGCAAAGTCTCGCGGGCAACGCCTTCAACATCGGGGGTGGTCCGGCGAATACGATCAGTCTGCTCGAGTTACTCGATCTGATCACCAAGCTTCACGGCGGCGACCTGGCTATTCACTTCGAAGACTGGCGGGCCGCGGATCAGCGTTATTACGTGGCGAACACGAGCAAGTTCGGCGGCCTGACAGGCTGGCGGCCGAAGGTCGCCGTGCGTGAGGGAGTAGCACGTCTTTACGAATGGTTAGTAGCAAGCAATCAACAATACACCGCAGCGCCCGTCGGTGTTGGCGCAGTCGCGCGCGGAGTCGAAGCAAGCAAAATCTAGTGCGATCCGTGGCTGAAATGAATGTGGCAACAGTGCCACTCCCGAACGTCAGCGGGAGTGTCGCAATTATTGCTGCTCCGGGCGAGATTGAATTGCGGGAGATTGATTTTCGCGAACCCGCGGCGGGCGAAGTGCGCGTTCGCGTTGAAGGTTGTGGAGTTTGTGCGTCGAATGTGCCGGTGTGGCAAGGGAAGCCGTGGTTTGCGTATCCATTCGAGCCCGGCGCGCCCGGTCACGAGGCATGGGGTCACATCGACGCCCTCGGCGCGGGTGTGAAGGAGTTTGCTAGAGGAGATCGCGTCGCGATGCTCTCTTCTCATGGCTTCGCAGCTTACGACTTCGCACCCGCCGAGCGCGTGGTTTCAATTCCCGCGTCACTCGATGGTCAACCTGTTCCCGCGGAAGCGCTCGGTTGCGCCATCAACATCTTCCGCCGTTCGGCAATCGAAACTGGCCAGACCGTCGCGATTGTGGGCACAGGTTTTCTCGGCTTGTTGCTGACGCAGTTGGCGGTGAATGTCGGCGCGAAAGTGTTCGCGATTTCGCGGCGGCGTTCGTCGCTGGAGCTGGCGCAGCAGTTTGGCGCCGAAATAACGATTGAGAGTTCACGCGCACGCGAAACCGTGAAGCAGTTGACGCAAGATCGCGGCTGCGACTGCGTCATCGAAGCCGCGGGCACGCAGGAGTCGCTCGATCTCGCCACTGAGCTGACGAGTGAACGTGGCCGGCTCGTCATTGCCGGTTATCACCAGGACGGACCACGACAAGTGAACATGCAGCTTTGGAACTGGCGTGGACTCGATGTCATCAACGCCCACGAACGCGAGCCGCGGTTGTATGTCGACGGCATGCGCGGCGCGATTGAAGCCATGGCAGCTGGCATTCTCAGGCCGCAGCTTCTTTACACGCACACATTCTCGCTCGACGCGCTTGGCTGCGCGTTCGACGTGGTCGCAAGTTCACCGGAACGTTTTGTGAAGGCACTGATTGTCGTATGAAACGGCCACGTCTCGGATTCGTCGGACTCGGTTGGATTGGACGCCACCGCCTGGAAGCGGTGGTCCGGGCGAACACTGCCGAGATTGCCGCCCTTCACGACATGTCGGCCGCCGCAGCGAGCGAAGCCCAGGCACTCGCGCCGAACGCGGTGGTGTTCTCTTCGTTTGAAGAGTTGCTGGAACACGATGTCGACGGCGTCGTGATCGCGACGCCGAACCGTTTTCACGCCGAACAAGCGGTCGCTGCTTTCGCACGCGGCCTCGCTGTTTTTTGTCAAAAGCCGCTCGGCAGAACTGCTGCCGAAACAAAAAGCATCGTGGACGACGCGCGCAAAGCGGGCTGCTTGCTCGGCGTGGATCTCTCTTATCGCTACCTGCCGGCGATGCAACTCGTGAGTTCGCTGGTCGAGAGCGGCGCGCTCGGACAAATCTTCGCCGTAGATGCGAAGTTTCATAACGCTTACGGTCCGGACAAACCGTGGTTCTACGACTTCTCGCTCGCCGGCGGCGGCTGCGTGCTCGATCTTGGCGTGCACCTGATCGATCTCGCCCTCGCACCTTTGGGCTTTCCTCGCATCAACCGAATCGAAGCGACGCTGTTTGCCAACGGTCAGCTTTTGCCCAAAGACAGCCGGCAGGTTGAAGACTACGCCGTCGCGACGATTGAAACCGCGGAGAACACAGTTATCAATCTCGGTTGTTCGTGGAACCTGAACGCCGGCCGCGACGCGAACATCGAGATTAGTTTCTACGGCACGGAAGGCGGCGCCTCGCTGCACAACGTGAACGGCTCTTTCTACGATTTCGTCGCCGAACGTTTTCACCGCACCGAGACCGCCCGGCTTGATACACCGGCCGACGCACAAGTCCAGTGGGGTGGTCTCGCAACGCTGGCGTGGATCGCGCATTTAGGGACCAGTGAGGCTGTTGATCCACAGGTTGAGCGACTGAAGACTGTCGCCGAAATTATAGACTCCATCTACGGACGAACGTGATGCTCAAACCTCGAAGCATTCTCATGACCGCAGACACAGTGGGTGGCGTTTGGACCTACGCTCTCGAACTCGCACGCGCGCTCGGGCCTCACGACGTCGAGGTGCAGTTGGCGTTGATGGGACCAGCACTCTCGCCCGCCCAACGCGCCGACGCAGAAAAGATTGCCAATCTCAGCCTGTTCAAGAGCGACTACAAACTCGAGTGGATGCCCGGCTGCTGGCCCGACGTGAGACGCGCCGGAGACTGGCTGCTGCATCTCGCCAGCCGGTTATGCCCCGACGTGATTCATCTCAATAGTTACGCGCACGCGAACCTGCCGTGGAACAGTCCGACATTGCTCGTGGGCCATTCGTGCGTCTTCTCCTGGTGGCAGGCGGTGCACGGCGCTGCGCCACCCGCGGAGTGGCAACGCTACAAAGCCGAAGTCAGCAGTGGACTGCGCGGCGCAAATCTCGTCGTCACGCCGACCGCGGCCATGTTGCGCGCGCTGGAAACTCATTACGGCAAGATTGAGCACGGCCGCGTGATTCCGAACGGTCGTGACCCGCAGTTGTTCCGACCCGCGGAAAAGCAAAAATTCATCTTGTCGGCGGGTCGTGTTTGGGATGCCGCAAAAAACATCGAGCGCATTGCGGAGCTTGCTTCGGAGTTGCCCTGGTCCGTGTTTGTTGCCGGCGAGTGCCAACCGCCTGAGGAATCCCAACACGAGCGAACGTTACATGGGCGCTGTCATGCGCTCGGCCCACAGTCGGAGATGCAACTGCGCGACTGGTTTGGCGCCGCGTCGATTTATGCGTTGCCGGCGCTGTACGAACCGTTTGGTTACACGCCGCTGGAAGCGGGACTGTCGGCCTGCGCGCTCGTACTCGGCGACATCGAATCGTTGCGCGAAGTTTGGGACGGCGCTGCTGTGTTCGTCGCTCCGAACGACAGCAAAGCGATAAAGACTGAACTCTTGCGACTGATCGACAACACCGGCTACCGCCACGAAATGTCGCATCTCGCGCGCCAACGTGCGCTTCACTTCACGAGCGAGTTCATGGCGGAGAACTATCTCGCCGCTTATTCCGACCTGTTGGCCTACAATCGATCGCTTCAGCGACAGGAGCTGGTGGCCCAGTGCGCGTAGTCCTCTTCTACCAGTCGCTGATCTCCGATTGGAACCACGGCAACGCGCATTTCCTGCGCGGCGTCGCGTCGGAGCTGTTGGCGCGCGGGCACAAAGTCGACGTTTACGAGCCGCGCAATTCGTGGAGCGTGCAGAACCTGATCGCGGAAAACGGCTGGGCGCCCGTTATCGAATTCGAACGAGCGTATCCGCAGCTCGATAGTAATCGCTACGACCTGGAACACCTTGATCTTCGCGCCGCGCTGAACGATGCGGATCTGGTCATCGTGCACGAGTGGAACGAGCCTGAACTGATCGACCGCGTCGGCGAATACCGTCGCCAGAGTGGAAACTTCGTCCTGCTCTTTCACGACACGCACCATCGCATCGCGGGACACGAGCGTCTTCCCTTCACTCTGCGGCATTACGACGGCGTGCTCGCTTACGGCCAGGTGCTCACCGATAAGTATTTGCGCAATGGCTGGGCTGAACGTGCCTGGACGTGGCACGAAGCGGCCGACACGCGCGTGTTTCATCCACTGCCGAACATCGCCCGCACGCTCGACGTCGTTTGGATCGGCAACTGGGGTGATGACGAACGCAGCGCCGAGTTGCACGAATTCCTGATCCAGCCGGTCAAAGAGCTGAAGCTTCATGCCGGGGTATATGGCGTACGTTACCCGGCTGAGGCGATTGCCGCGCTTAACGAAGCCGGCCTTCGTTATCGCGGCTGGTTGCCGAACTACAAAGTGCCGGAAGCGTTCGCGGCGGCGCGTTTGACGTTGCACATTCCGCGGCGGCCGTACGTGCGTGAGCTGCCGGGGATCCCGACGATTCGGCCGTTCGAAGCGCTTGCTTGCGGCATTCCGTTGCTCTGCTCGCCGTGGGACGACGCGGAGCACCTGTTCGCGCCCGGACGAGATTTCCTCGTCGCGCATGACGGCGCGGAGATGAAGCAACTGATCGAGCGAGTGTTGCGCGACAGTTCGCTGGCGGAGGAATTGGCGAGCCATGGATTGGAAACGATCAAGCAGCGACACACGTGTGCGCATCGGGTGGATGAGTTACTGAAGATTTATTCGGCAGTGGGTGCGAAGAGCGAGCAATGGGTGGCAGCGTTATGAACATCGCGTTTTTTGGATCGAGTCTGGTGTCGGCGTACTGGAACGGCGCCGCCACTTATTACCGGGGCATCATTCGTGCGCTCGCTCGCCGCGGGCATCGCGTCACTTTTTACGAACCTGACGCTTACGATCGACAGAAGCATCGCGACATTCCCGATCCCGATTGGGCGCGCGTCGTGGTCTATCCGGCGGCGAGGGATGGTGTGCTGCGCGCGCTCGAACAGGCGCGCGGAGTTGATTTGCTCGTCAAAACGAGCGGTGTCGGTGCTTACGACGAGCTGCTCGAAGCTGCCGTACTCGAGTTCAAAGCGCCGAACACGCTGGTTTGCTTTTGGGACGTGGATGCGCCCGTGACGCTCGACCGCGTCAACACGGATGCGTCGGATCCGTTTGCGGATCTGATCCCGCGTTACGATCTGGTGCTCACTTACGGCGGTGGTGAACCCGTGGTTCGCGGTTACAAAGCGCTCGGCGCCAAGACGTGCGTGCCAATCTACAACGCGCTCGATCCGGAGACGCATCATCCCGTCGCGCCCGACGAAAGATTCGCGTGCGACCTCGCGCTGCTCGCGAACCGTCTGCCCGATCGTGAGGCGCGCATCGAGGAGTTCTTTTTCGAAGCGGCCAACGGGCTGCCGAATCATCGCTTCCTGCTCGGCGGCAATGGTTGGGCGGACAAAGCGATGCCGGCGAACGTGAAGTACGTCGGTCACGTTTACACGCGCGATCACAACGCTTTCAACTGTTCCGCGCGCACTGTGCAGAACGTCAATCGCGACAGCATGGCGAGTTATGGTTTTTCACCGCCGACGCGCATTTTCGAAGCGGCGGGATCGGCGGCGTGTCTGATTACCGACGCGTGGGAAGGAATCGAAACGTTCCTCGAACCGGATCGCGAAGTGCTCGTCGCGCGCAATGGCGATGACGTCGTTCGCCACTTGCGAACGTTGGGGCAAAGCCGCGCGCGTCAGATCGGCGAAGCCGCGCGACAACGTGTTTTGGCGGAACACACGTATCAGCATCGCGCGGAGCAACTGCACCAACTGCTCGACGGGCGGATGGGTACGTTTGAACGAGTGGAGGATGCGGCGTAATGGCCACAAAGAGGCACAAGAAGCACAAAAGGAGATCGCGGACACATTTGTGCCTTTTGTGCCTCTTTGTGGCTGACCGGACTCTTGCGACGAGTCACGCGCAATGAAATGACGAAGCCGTTGGACATCGTAATTCTGGGGTTGTCGATCACGTCGTCGTGGGGTAACGGCCACGCGACGACTTTTCGTGCGCTGATGCGAGCGTTGAGTGCGCGCGGTCACAACGTCTGCTTTCTCGAGCGCGACATGCCTTGGTACGCGGAGAATCGCGATCTGCCGAATCCACCTTACGGTTTGACGCAGCTCTACAAATCCGTCGCCGAGCTGAAGCGCAGATTCGCGCGCAAAGTGCTGGACGCGGATCTGTGTATCGTCGGGTCGTACGTTCCCGACGGCGTCGCGATCGGTGAATGGGTGATTCGCACTGGTGGCGGCGTCAAAGCGTTCTACGACATCGACACGCCGGTCACGCTCGCAAAACTCGAAAACGGCAAAGCCGAATACCTGACTCCGCGTCTGGTGCGTCATTACGATCTTTACCTGTCTTTCACCGGTGGTCCCGTGCTGCGCAAGATCGAGCACGAGCTCGGCTCCCCGATGGCGCGCGCGTTGTATTGCTCGGTCGATCCGAAGGTCTACTTTCCCGAAAGCGCGAAACCGAAGTGGGATTTCGGTTACATGGGAACTTACAGCGTCGATCGGCAACCGTCATTGAACGAGTTGTTGATTGAACCGGCGCGACGCTCGCGCAATCTAAAGACGGTGGTTGCCGGGCCAATGTATCCGCGCGAGATCTCGTGGCCGGCGAACGTTGAGCGCATCGAACATCTCGCGCCCGCGGCGCACCGGCGTTTCTACAACTCGCAACGGTTCACGCTGAATCTGACGCGCGCCGACATGCGCGCCGCCGGTTATTCGCCGAGCGTTCGACTATTTGAAGCGGCTGCCTGCGCGACGCCCATCGTCAGCGACTACTGGCCCGGTCTCGAAACATTTTTCGAGCTCGGCCGCGAGATCCTGACGGCGGCATCGGCGGACGACGTCCTGCGTCATCTCAACGAGATCTCCGAGAGCGACGCCCGCGCTATCGGCGAACGAGCACGCCAGCGCGTGCTGTCGGAGCACACTGCCGAGCGACGCGCAATCGAACTCGAGGAATACGTCGCGGAAGTCAGGCAGACCACCGCAACTACCACCACCGACGCGCAAACCGCGGGAGCAATCGCATGACGACGTTTTATCTAGTCAGACATGCGTCGTGCGATGGCCTCGGCAAGAAGATTTGGGGGCGGACGGAGGGCGTTTGTCTGAACGACACTGGCAAAGCCGAAGCCGAGCGTCTGGCCGAACGTTTCGGCCGCGTGAAGCTCGACGCGATCTACAGCAGTCCGCTCGAGCGTGCGCGCGAGACCGCCGAAGCGATCGCGCGCGTCGCGCAACTCGAAATCCAGGAGAGTCCGGCGTTCAATGAAATCGACTTTGGCGAGTGGAGCGGAAAGTCGTTCGACGAACTTGCTGGCGATGAACGCTGGCGCCGGTTCAATACTCAGCGGAGCATGACCCCGATTCCCGGTGGTGAGTCGTTTCTCGAAACGCAGACGCGTGCTATTGCCGAACTCGAAAAACTCTCGCGACAACATGGCGAAGCACGTGTCGCGATCGTCTCGCACGCCGACGTTATCAAAGCCATCGTCAGCTACGTTGCCGGCGCGCCAATCGATCTGTGGCAACGCCTCGAGATCTCGCCCGGGTCAGTCTCGATTGTTGCCACGGACGAACACGAAACAAAGTTGCTCGCGGTGAACACCCGAAGCGAGCTGGTGTGAAATGAAGCTCGCGTGAATGAAGCTGGGATGAAATGAAGATAGTCTTCTTCGGTCTGACAATCAGCTCATCGTGGGGCAACGGCCACGCGACCTTGCTGCGCGGACTTTTCAAGGCGCTGACCGCGCGCGGGCATCGCATCGTTTTCTTCGAGCGCGACGTGCCTTACTACGCCGCGCACCGCGACCTCGTCGAGTCGCCGGACATCGAGCTTCATCTCTATCACGACTGGCGCGACGTCACTCCGAAAGCGCGCAAAGCAGTCGCTGAGGCCGAGGTTGCGGTCGTCACGTCTTATTGCCCCGACGGCATAGCCGCCACCGAGCTCGTCTGCGATGCGAACGTGAACCTGCGCGTCTTTTACGATCTCGACACGCCAGTGACGCTCGAAGCGCTCAGCAACGGCGAACAGCTTAGCTACATCGGCCCGCGCAAACTGCGCGACTTCGACCTGGTGCTGAGTTACACGGGCGGCGCCGCACTGACCGAGTTGCAGGAACAGCTCGGCGCGCGCCGGGTGACGCCGTTGTTCGGCAGCGTCGATCCGGAGATTCATCGTCCCGCTTGCTCAGTGGCGGGATATCAAGCCGATCTTTCGTATCTCGGCACTTACGCAGACGATCGACAGCAGGTGCTCGACGAACTTTTCATCCAGGTCGCGCGGCGCTTGCCGCAGAAACGTTTCATCGTCGGCGGCTCGAAGTATCCGATCGATTTTCCGTGGCAGCCGAACATCTGGTACGTGCAGCACGTCGCGCCGTCCGCGCACGCGGCGTTCTTCTGCTCATCGCCGCTGACGCTGAACATCACGCGCGGCGCGATGGCGCGCATGGGTTATTGCCCTTCGGGGCGTTTGTTTGAAGCCGCGGCGTGCGGTGTGGCGATCGTGTCCGACGAGTGGGCGGGACTCGAAACGTTCTTTGAGCCCGGCCACGAGATCATCGTGGCACGCACAACTGAGGACACGATCGCTACGATGCAGTTACCGTCCGTGGAAGTCGCGCGCGTCGCGCAGGCCGGTCGCGAACGCGTGCTGGCGTCGCACACGGCGGCCCATCGCGCCGCGGAGCTCGAACGCATCTTCGACGACGCGCTGCGCGTGCCCGTGATGCAAACACTGAATCAGAAGCAAATGGTTGCTGAGGCATAAAGACATGTGGGGAATCGTGCCGGCGGCGGGCGTTGGAAGCCGCATTCAGCCACTCGCATTTTCCAAAGAGCTGTTGCCGGTCGGGAGCCGCAGCGAACACGGCAGCGAGCGGCCGCGCGCGGTGAGTGAATATCTCGTCGAGCGAATGATTCGCGGCGGCGCGAACCGCATCTGCTTTGTCGTGTCGCCCGGCAAGTCAGACATCATCGAGTACTTCGGCGGCGAGATCGGCGCGACGACGCTCTGTTACACCGTGCAGCGAACACCGAACGGTTTGTGCGACGCGATCTTTCGTGCGTTGCCGTTCATCGAATCCGATGAAGTGGTGCTGATCGGCTTGCCTGACACGATCTGGTTTCCGGAAGACGGTTTCTGCGCGTTGCGCGACGATCGTTTGTCGTTTCTCGTGTTTCCGGTGGAGCATCCGGAGTTTTTCGACGCGGTTGTGGCTGACGAACAAGGACGCGTTTCGCGGATCGAAGTAAAGAACGAGTATCCGAGTTCGTCGTGGGTGTGGGGCGCGTTCAAGATGCCCGGCTCGATTTTGCATCAGCTTTACGAGCTGTGGTGCAGGCGTGAGCGCACGGACGAATACTTCGGCACGCTCGTGAATGCGTATCTGGCGGAAGGCGGCGCAGCTTACTCGGTACCGGCCGGTGAAGTTTACGTCGACGTCGGCACGCTGAACGGTTATCGCGAAGCGATGCGCGTGCTGTCGCAACAGGACGAGGAAGTTTTCGAGCAGAGTGAAGCGCATTGGCAAGAGATGAGATGTTAAGCACTGACGAGATTCGGCGGCGAGTGGCGGAGCTCGGCGAGTGGTTTCACAACCTCGATCTGCGCGGTGTGCAAACCGCTCCCGATCATTTTCTCGGCGACTACCCGCAAGCGAAGTGGCAACGTTTTTCGGCGGCGATTCCGGAAGATCTGACCGGAAAGTCGGTGCTCGACGTCGGCTGCAACGCGGGGTTTTATTCGATTCAGATGAAGCAGCGCGGCGCCGCTCGCGTGGTCGGCATCGATACGGACGAACACTACCTGGCGCAGGCGCGCTTTGCGGCGAAGGTCAATAACGCGGAGATTGAGTTTCGCAAGCTGTCGATTTATCGCGTGGCCGATCTGCGCGAGCGTTTCGATCTCGTGCTGTTCATGGGCGTGTTGTATCACTTGCGCCACCCGCTGCTCGCGCTCGAGCTGCTTCACGAAAACGTCGTCGGCGATTTGCTGGTCGCGCAGTCGCTGCTGCGCGGCTCAAAAGAGTCGCTGGAGCTGCCGGGAGACTTTCCGTTCTGGGAAGAAGAACTATTCGACCGCGAGGAGTTTCCGCGCATGTATTTCGTCGAGCACCGCTTTGCCAACGATCCGACGAACTGGTGGATTCCGAACCGCGCGTGTTTCGCAGCGATGTTGCGGAGCGCCGGGTTCGAGATCCTGGCTCATCCGGAAGATGAAGTTTTCATTTGCCACCGCACGGACATTCCCGGTCCGCTTAAATACACCGACGAACTGCGGGAGATCACGCGATGATCGAAGCGGTGATGTTCTGGAACGAACCGAACAACAAATCCCATTGGGATTTCGAGATCGATCCCGATTGGAATAAGTTTGCGGCGATGATCCGGCTGGCGTCCGCAGCGGTTCGGGCTGAGAATCCGCAGCTCACGAAAGTGCTCGGCGGCATCTCGCCGATCGATCCGGGGTTCATTCGCAACATGGATTCAAAAGGCGTGCTGGATTGCGTCGACGTCGTCGCCGTTCATGGTTTTCCACTCGACTGGAACCACTGGACGATTAACGAATGGCCCGACAAGCTCCAGGAGATCCGCGACGTGACTGACTTGCCGATCTGGATTTCCGAAGTCGGCGCGTCGACGTTCGGCGCGGAGGAGATTCAGGAGTTTGGGTTGAAGCGTTCGGCGGAATTGTTGCTTGGACGGGTGCCGCGCATTCACTGGTACAGTCTTTACGACTTGCCGAAAGCGTGGCCCGCGACGACGCGGCATCGCGAAGCTGAAGGTTCGGCTTACTATCGCCACTTCCACATGGGTCTGCTGGACGAAGATGGCAAACCGAAACGCGCGTTGTGGCAGTTTGCGGATTACACGCCCGCGCTGGGCGTCTGCCAGTGGTTTCACTTTGAAGATCACCGGCTGGACGAAGCGGTTGAGTGGTTACAGCGGTTGGGCGTCCGGTATCTGCGCACCGGTTTAAGCTGGTCGGACAGCGAGCGCGCGAACTACCAAGCTTGGTTCGATCGGATGATGAAGGCACTCGAGCCTTTCGACCTGACGCTGACGTTCTGCTTCACGCCCGAGTCGAAAGGCATCAACCCGCACCACACCAGCGCCCCACGCAACATCGAAGAATACGCCGACTTCTGCGCCCGCATGGTCCGCCGCTACGCCCGATAAAAATCTTCCCGCGTCCTGAAAGCCTTTGTGCCTCTTTGTGGCAACTACCCTCGCAACGCTTTCGGGCAACAGGCCATAGAGGTCTCTTTTAAAAGTTGTAATCGTGACCGGCGTTTTGAGCTAGAATCCACCTATGATGCACCCCCAGACATCTGCTCACCACACATTGTTTCACCGCACCCGTCGCTCAGTTTTGTTTCTCGTGGTCGTTGCTCTCCTGGTTGCGCCGCTCGGCGCGATGCGGCGGAGTCTTGCGGCCGGCGAAGAGTGGCGTCCCATCGAACCGGCGGACCTCGCACTCAAAGCGGCGGTCGTTGAGCCGAACGCGGACGCCGAAGCTATGTTTTGGGACATCCGCGTCGATGACGGCGGCCAAAACGATCTGGTGCTCTCGCACTACGTCCGCATCAAGATCTTCAACGACCGCGGGCGCGAGAAATACAGCAAGATCGACATTCCCTACATCAACGGCGTCAAGATCAAAGACGTCGCCGCGCGCACGATCAAAGCGGACGGCACGATCGTCGAGCTCGTCAAGGACGACATCATCGAGAAGACGGTCGTGAAAGCCAATGGTCTGAAGTTGCGCACGAAAACGTTTGCCTTCCCCGGCATCGAGCCCGGCGCGATCATCGAGTACAAGTGGAAGGAAGTCAGGTCCAACTCTTCCGCAAACAATCTCCGGCTGCAGTTTCAACGCGACATTCCGGTCCAGTCCGTCACCTATCACATCAAGCCCGCCGGTTCATCGACGATGGATGTGCGCTCGTTCAACATGGACCGGCCGAAGTTTGAGAAGGAGAAGAACGGATTTCAGGTAGCGACGGTGACGAACATGCCGGCGTTTCGCGACGAGCCGATGATGCCACCCGAGGACAGCGTGCGTTCTTGGGCCATGGTGAGGTACCTGAACATCTTCACGCTGTTGCTCGGTTACAACATGCTCGCCGCGGAGCTTTATGTCGGTTTTCAGCCCTACCTGAAGGTTGATAAAGAGATCAAACAAAAAGTGGCCGAAATAACCGCGAACGTCGACAAGGCCGACGATCAGATCGACAAGATTTTCGAGTTCTGCCGCACAAACATCAAGAACACCAGCGACAAGAGCCTCGGCTTTACCGAAGAGGATCTCGAGAAGCTCAAAGAGAACAAGAAACCTTCCGACACGCTCAAACGCGGAGTCGGGCCCGCCATCGACATTAATCTGCTGTTCGCGGCGCTAGTGAATGCCGCGGGATTCGACGCGCGCATCGCGCTTATGCCCGATCGCGGCGAACGTTTCTTCGACCGAAGCGTCGTCGTTCCCGGCGCGCTGCGTCCGTCAGCGGTTGCGGTCCGTTTTGGTGATACGTGGAAGTTTTTCAATCCGGGCCTGCCGTACGTCGCGCCCGGAATGTTGCGCTGGCAGGAAGAAGGAGTGGACGCGCTGATCGTCGACGCGAACCAGGTTTGGGTCAGAACACCGGTGACCGACGCGCAGAAGTCGAAAGAAAAACGTACCGCGAAGTTGCGGCTGGACGAGAACGGCACCATGGAAGGCGACGTGACTATCGAATACACCGGCCATCTCGCCGTTGAACGCAAGGTGGCGAATGCAGACGATTCACCCGCGCAGCGCGAAGAGAATTTGAAGGGGATGGTGAAGGACCGGTTGAGCTCGGCAGAGCTGACGAACATCGTGATCGACAACCCGGCCGATTCGAGCAAACCGTTCATCTACAAATACCACGTGCGCGTTCCCGACTATGCGCAGAAAACGGGCAAGCGGCTCTTTTTCCAACCCGGCTTTTTCGAAAAAGGAATCAGCGCGTTGTTCAGTGCGGGCACGCGGCGATATCCAATCTACTTCCATTATCCCTGGTCCGAAGAAGACAAGATCACCATCGATCTGCCGAAGGGTTTCGCGCTCGACAACGCGGATCGGCCGGCGCCCATCAACGCGGGCGATATCTCCCAGCACGAGATCAAGATCGGTATCACGACCGATCAGACGACGCTGGTCTACAACCGTAATTTCTTCTTCGGGAACCCGCACCTGCTGCTGTTTCCGGTCGAGAAGTATGACCTCATCAAGCAGCTTTTCGATGAGGTGAGCAAAGCCGACAACCACATCATCACGCTGAAGCAGGGGGGATCGACCAACTGAGCGTCATGGTTTGCGCGCGGAGACGACGAGCATTTCGGCGGGAAAGCTCATTTGATCGTGCGGGAAGTATTCGCGGGCTGCGTCCTGCACCTCGGAACGTATTTTCTGCACGAGGTCGGGAGGGAGTTTCGCTAACTTTTCTCGCAGAGTTCCGGAAGTAGCGGCGCGTAATTGCCAGTATCCTTCGGTCGAGAGGGGCGCCTCGATGTGGAAGTTTAGCTCCCTTTCACGAACGCGCGTTGCGCCGGCTTCCTCCAACAAACCGGCCAACTTACCTTTCTCAGCAAAACGAAACGCGCCCGGCGCGTCAGGTTCGGCCGCCGGCATCTCAACGTGACGCGACATCACTTTCGTAACCACGTTAGTAAACGGGTTGCGTTCGGCTGCCCCCCACACAGCTAAACAAATTACGCCCCGCGGTTTCACGACCCGCAACATCTCTCGTAATCCAGCGGCCACGTCGGGAAAGAACATCACGCCGAGCCGGCACACGCTTGCGTCGAATGAGTTGTCTGCGAACGGAAGCTCATCAGCGAGTGCTTGCTGGAACTGTATGTTACGTAAACCGCGCCGTTTCCCTTCCTCTTCGGCAGCGACAACCATGCCCGCGACCGCGTCGGTGTACGTCACCGAACCTGTTGACCCAACAGTCTCCGCGATGGTGAGCGATGGTTCGCCTGGTCCACCAGCCACGTCCAGAACCGATTGCCCGGCGGAAATTCCGGCTTCGTCGATCATCGCCGCGGTCAACGGCGCAAACATCGTGCGGATCGTCGCGCTGTATTCGCGCCACGCCGCGGCATTCTCGCTCCACTCGCGTAATGTTTCGCTCATTGCTTCGTCCCTCACCGATTACGCGTAGCATAGTTGAAGGAGTTCGGCATCACCAGTCGTAGCGAGCTGGACCTTGCGCTAATCCTCTTTCGGCTGTAATTTGCGCTGATGATGAATAGCGTGGCTGTCCACGACAAAGTCATGCGCACGCGCCGGCGCAAGAGCGCTGGGTGGTTTGTGTTTCTCGGCGGGCTCGTCGCAGGCACTTTCGATATCACCTTCGCGTGCACGTTCTGGGCGATCAAAGTTGGCGCGCGGCCGTCGCGGATCTTTCAGTCAGTTGCGCGAGGTTTGCTCGGGCCGGCGAGTTTTCAAGGCGGATTCAAGACCGCGGCCCTCGGATTGTTTCTGCACTACTTCATCGCCATGACGATGTCGACCTTTTACTACTTCGCGGCGCGCGCGTGGGCGCCGCTGCATAAGTATCCGCTGCGTTGCGGCGCCGTCTACGGGCTCGGTTTGTGGCTGGTGATGAATTACGTCGTAATACCTCTCTCCCTCGCCAGTCGTGGTTCGGCAGACGCCGTCTGGATCGGACTCAGCATTCTGGTCCACATGTTTTTGATCGGTGTTCCGATCGCGTTCTTCACCCGGCGCGCGATTCACTCATGACCGTGCCGTTTCAACAAGAACCGCCAACTCTCGGCAATCAATATGAAGACGATCGCGTGCTGCGATCGTATCTCTCGCGCGTCCTGCCGCCGGAGGTACGCGCTGAAATTGAATCGTCGCTGTTTGAGCTGGGCCGGCTCGCGGGCGGAGAGCTTTATCGACTCCAACTCGCCGATCGATTGAACGAACCCAAACTCACGCAATGGGACGCCTGGGGTAATCGCATCGACCAGATCGAATTAACTCCGCTCTGGCAAGTGGCTGAACGGATCGCGGTCGAACACGGCGTAGTCGCGACGGCGTACGAACGCAAACACGGCGCGCTCTCGCGAGTTCACCAGTGCGCGCTGGCATACCTCTTTACGCCTTCGACGGACATTTACAGTTGCCCGCTCGCGATGACCGATGGCGCCGCCCGCACGTTGCTCTCATCCGGAAATCAAGTACTGATCGATCGCGCCGTGCCGCACCTGATCACTCGCGAGCTGTCAGCATTTTGGACTGCCGGTCAATGGATGACTGAACTCACGGGCGGATCCGACGTCGGTTTGTCCGAAACGATTGCCCGGCAGGAACCGAACGGAGAGTTTCGCTTGTACGGGCGGAAGTGGTTCGCCTCGGCGATTGCTTCGCAGGTTGCACTCACACTCGCGCGCCCCGAAGGCAATCCGCCGGGCGGCCGCGGTCTCGCGCTCTTCTACCTCGAAACTCGAGACGAACGAGGCCGGCCGCGAAACATCGAGATCAATCGACTCAAAGACAAGCTCGGCACGCGCAAGGTCCCAACCGCGGAGCTGACCTTGAACGGAACTCCCGCGCAGTTAGTCCAGGGAACTAACGACGGCGTGCGCAACATCGCGCCGCTGCTGAACATCACGCGTTTATGGAACGGCATCAGCGCCGTCGCCCTCATGCGCCGCGGGCTCGCGCTCGCTTCCGATTACGCGGGCAAGCGCTTCGCTTTCGGGTCGCTGCTCGCGGCAAAAGCGCTGCACGCAGACACGTTGATGGGACTGCAAGCCGAAGCTGAGGCGGCGTTTCAGCTCGCGTTTTACGTCGCCCAGTTGACCGGCCGCAGCGAAGTGAACGAGCAGGAAGAGCACGACGCGTGGTTGTTGCGGCTGCTCACGCCGGTGATGAAACTGACGACTGCGAAACAAGCCGTGAGCGTTACGAGTGAGGTGCTGGAATCGTTCGGTGGCGCCGGGTACGTCGAAGATACGGGTCTGCCGGTGCTTTTGCGAGATAGCCAGGTGCTGCCGATTTGGGAAGGAACTACAAACGTGCTCGCGCTCGATACGTTGCGCGCGCTGGGCGATGCGGCTTCACTCGAACCGCTGCTGTTCACAGTCGACCGTCTGTTTGATTCGGTTCACGACTCGCAACTGAGCCAGCTTGGACGCGCTGCTCGTGCCGCGTTGCAGCATGCTGAGAATTGGCTGAAAGAAGCGCAAGCGACGAGTCGCTCGAACGTCGAGGCCGGTGCGCGTCGCTTCGCTCTGACTCTGGGACGCGCGGTCGAATTGGCTCTATTAGTGCGACACGCGCAGTGGTCGCAGGATCACGAACAGGATGGCCAAGCGACCGAGTCAGCTAAACGTTTCGCCAGGTCAAGCGTCGATTTGATCTGGACAGACGCCTAATCGCGTGTGTTCTTTCGTCGTTCGAACTTGTGCTGATAGCGTTCGATCTCGTGCGCTTCGTAAATGCCGGTGTGCTGGCATTGAATGCAGCGCCACACGTAGCTTCGCAGCAGCGCCGACTTGCCGTGGGAAGGATCGCGATGTAGTGGTTGCCTCGCGCCGCAGTTCTTGCACGTGACGACGAGATACCACGCATAAGGCTCGCAGAGGGCTAACGCCATTGGGGTTTCGCCGGCCGCAAATTAGTTTAGGGAAACGAGCGGCCAGCTTACCGTGCCTTTTCGACGATCACGACGCGTCATGTCAATACGTCACCGTACACAGACGGGACAATATTGATCTTCTATGATCATCCTGCCGAGATTGATGACCACAAGCTCCTTAAGCTCGCTGAGTTTCTTGTTGGGCCCGACGACTTCGAGCAAACGCCGTTCAGACTTACCGAGTTGTAGATCGACAATCTCATTATCGGTGTAACCATCGCCGCGGAAGTGTTCGAACATGCTGAGGTTGTTTTCGAGCAGTTCGCGATAATGCCAGAGGCGATCGCCGTTGGTTTTAACCGCGCGGCGGTTAGCTTTCAGTGAGCAATACGTTTGCTCCGTAAGCTGCTGCTTTTCCGCGGGTGAAAATTGCATCGCGAAAGCCCGGTCTTCTGACTTGAGACAAATGTACTGCGCCGGAGTCCCGCGGTTTTTGCAGGCCGCGCTGTTTTCATCCTCCACCAGCCGCGAGAACAGGCCGAACATGTTGTCCCAGGTTGTCGGAAAAATCCGGTTGCGCCAGTCAGGTCCGAGATTGCCGTCCTTTACTCTTGAAACGCTGATGTTATCCGGATAACGAAACAGCATGACCACCATCTCTTTGTCGCGCTGATTCGCGATCATGTCCTCTGCCTCGTAGCCGATGTCGCCGAAGATCTCGACCAGCGACTTACCGAAGAATCCCTCGGGTGTGGTGAGAAAAGCGAAGACTCGGGCAGAGCTCGCCAGAGTTGCCTTCGGATCGAGCTGCTTGTTGCCGTCAATCACAAACCTGCGCTCGGTGATGCGAACAAAGTAATGCTCCGCCAGCGGCAACCGGTCCAAGCCTACTTGTGGATAATGACGATCGAGCAGGCTGTTGACCAACTTTCTCATCTCCGGTGAAGAATAATTCTCATACAACACTTCGCGCTGTTGGGCGTGCAGTGGGCCAGTGAAGACGATCAAAGCTACGAGGCCAATGAGGAGTTTGAGTTTTGGCATTTTGGTGTGCTCCTGTGTCGAGTGATTTTACCGACCTAAGTGGCTCGGTGCTTAACTTAGCATACAAAGCGTGAGGAGAAGCTCGGAATGACAATTCAGGTTGTGTGCAGGTGAAATCCCAGACGTTTTAACTGCAATCGCTCGCTGCACAACTTTTCTGCCGCCGGATCAGGTGAAATGCGGGGAATTGCATTAATGCAGCGGGCGTTTACAACACAACCGATCTGGGTCCAGTGAAATTCGCCAAGTGCACACACAACATCCGCCGCGTAACACTCGTCTTGATCTTGAAAATAACTCACCTCACCCCAAAACAGTCTTACCCAACCGAATTGCACACAACCCAAGTCGAAGATCGTTGTACCAATTCAATGAAACGCAACACCCGTAATCTCCTTGCACAAGTTTAGAAATCTATCTTGCAACTCCACCTTATCTGCTTCGGGATTGTGGCCGGTTTCTCTTATGATGGAAATAACGACCGCTTACTCTTGCCTTTTCATCGTTGCTGACTGCAAGCCACACCTGCGTCGCAAATCCTTTTGTCAGATCGTCGGGTGCGCCTGGCCCGCCCATCTTCGTCGGTACCCAGCCGGGATCAACTGCATTCGTATAAACCCCCGGCCACTTCCGTGCTACCGCCATGCACAGCAGCAACACATGTAACTTCGAATCAGAATAGGTGACGCGCCTGACGTTGGTGTCTAAGCTCTCCAGCTTTGCGCTTCCGTCGAGATGCATGCCAGAACTCAAATAAATCAATCGTCGCGGTCTTTCGATGAGACACGTAAGCATGTAAGGCGCCAACGTGTTGACGGTAAAAATTTCTTGCGCCGGCGCCCGGTAGACGCCGGCGTTATGAATCACTGCATCGAAGTTCCCCAAAGCATTCACTTTTGCAGCCAGCTGTTTTGTCTCTAGCATGTTGCCAAGGTCGGCTGTTAGTACAGTTTCTGCACCCGGCACTTTATCCAAAGCCTCTTTCCCCCGCTTTTCGTTGCGCGCATGAAGTACAACCTGATGCCGTTGGGCAACTAGTGCATTGGCCGTCAACTGCCCGAGACCATCTGCTGAACCGGTGATGAAGATTCTTCCCATAAGCGATGTTCCTGCTCAACCTATTGAATGGTGCTCATTTTACTATTGACGCGCCGCCGGTTGTCGGATTATAAGACTGCGCCAGATCCACCGTCCTGTGTGAGTCCTCGCAAAACTCACCACCAGTTGTTTCTCACGAGCCCCTGATCATGAGTGCACAAAAACAGCCCCCAACTTACCCCGACGTTAAGCCCGTCAAGCGTCTGCCGATGGTCGGCTGGTACGATCCACGCCAGCTCGCCAAGACCGGCGTCGAAGTCGCTGTCTCCACTATTTTCGGACGTCATTCCGATCATCGACTCGTCGAGGCCATGGCCGCCGGTGACGCCGAGGCAGATTTCTTCGACTACAGTTGTTATTACAACGACGAAGGCGGTGAAATCATCCCCGACCAAAATCGCAAGCGCGACTCGATGTGGATCGATTACGTCGGCGACGTCGGTGATGGTTGGAATTCAACCTACGCCATCGCCTACAACCTCGCCCTGCCCGAGCGGACTTTTACTTACACCGATTCGAAAACCAAAAAGTCGCTCAACGTGAAAACGAAACGCGGCGAAGCCCTCATCTTCGGTGGCGATGAAGTCTATCCGACCGCCAGCCGCGAAGAGTACGATCAACGACTTGTCGCGCCGTACGAAACCGCGCTGCGCTATTCCCCTTCGCCATCACCGCACGTCTACGCGATTCCCGGCAATCACGACTGGTACGACAGCCTCGTCGCTTTTACGCGCCTGTTCACCGCGCGGCCGTGGTTTGCCGGTTGGCGCACGCGACAATCCCGCAGTTATTTCGCGCTGAAGCTGCCGCATAGCTGGTGGCTGTTGGGCACCGACTTACAGTTGGGCTCCGACATCGACAAGCCGCAGATGGAATACTTCGAGAAACTCGCGACCCACATGGACCAGGACGCGCGCATCATTCTCTGCCACGCGGAGCCTCACTGGATTCGCGCGGCGCAGTACGGCGGCGACGATCCCAATTACAACGAAAGCAATCTCAAGCTGCTGGAAAAGAGATTGGGAAGATCCGTAGCGGTTTTCATCGCCGGCGACCTGCATCACTATCGCCGGCACGAATCCGCAGACAAGTCCACGCAAAAGATCACCGCCGGCGGCGGCGGCGCGTTCATGCACCCGACGCATTACGGGCTGCGGGGGAAGAACCTCGACGTGCTGATCGAAAAAAGTCTGGACGAGGACAAAAATAAAGACCGGCGGTTTACTCTGGAAGGCTGCTTCCCTTCTACCAGGGATTCGAGCCGCGCAACCTGGCGCAATCTCTTCTTTCCTTATCTCCCTGCGAACAAGAGCCGGACGTTTGGGTTGATGACAGCGGTGCTGTACCTGCTGCTGATGTTGCCGATTCTGCGACACGTAGCCGATTTCGCGCCGACTAAACCGCTCAGCCTGCTCACATACACTGCCATCAACGATCTGCTGCAGAGTCCGCTGTCGATGTTACTGGCGGTCACGACGATAGCCGGCTTTATCTTCTTCACCGACACCCACTCCACTGCGTATCGAATCATCATGGGCGGCCTGCACGCGATCGCGCATATCGTCGCCGGCTTCTTTCTCGCCATCGGCGTAGCAGTGCTGACGCGAGAGGCTTCCGGTGGAGATTGGATCTGGGACATCAGGTGGTTCGGAAACAATTTCTTTCATTTCGACATAAAGGTTGTATTCGCCGGTTTCCTCGTCTTCGTCGGCGGGTTTGTGCTGGGTTCGTTGATTATGGGAGCTTACCTTCTCCTGTCTTTGAACCTCTTCGGCCGCCACGGAAACGAAGCCTTCTCTTCTTTGAGCATCGAGGATTGGAAAAACTTTGTCCGCCTCCATATCGACGAAAACGGCGACTTGACGATCTATCCGATCGGAATCCGCCGGGTGCCGCGAAAGTGGAAAAACCGCAACGGCAGCGGCGGGCCGGAACTCGAACCCGATGATCCTTCCGCCACCAACGCCGAATTGATCGAACCTCCGATCGTCATGAAACGCGCCGCCACGGAAACCGGCGTACAAGCGGACGAAACCGCGAAAGCTGCCGTGACTTACGACAACGACAACCAGCCAAAGAAAACCTAAAGAGGCCAGTTAAAATGGGCAACGAGTTTGACGCAGTCATAATCGGTTCCGGTTTCGGCGGCTCCGTGATGGCCTACCGGCTTGCGGAAGCAGGGCTGAAGGTTTGTTTGCTCGAGCGGGGAAAACCGTACCCGCCGAATTCTTTCCCGCGCGCACCCTACGATCTCGGCAAGAACTTCTGGGACCCAGGCTCCGGTCTGTACGGAATGTTTGACGTGTGGTCCTTCAAACGATCGGGCGCGCTCGTTTCGAGCGGTCTGGGCGGCGGCTCGCTGATCTACGCGAACATTCACATTCGCAAAGATCAGGAGTGGTTCAAGGAAGACAGGCCCGACGGCAGTTACGAACTGTGGCCCATAAGTTACAACGATCTCGAGGTTCACTACGGCCGCGTCGAGAAGATGCTGAACGTGCAGAAGTATCCGCTCGAGCACCGGCCATACGATCAGACGCTGAAAACGCTCGCGTTCCGTGAAGCTGACCAGAACATGCAGCTCAAGGAACAGTTGACGCATAAATGGCAGAAGCTGAATCTCGCCGTCAGTTTTCGCACGCGACCCGTCGCCAATCCTGACGACGACGATCTCGCAAACCCACCTGTCGTCGGCGCGCAGCTTCATGAGGACGTACCCAACTATCACACGGTCAAGGCAGGCCGCGAGATGCCGCGTTCGACCTGCCGCCTTTGCGGCGAGTGTGACATCGGCTGCAATTTCGGCAGCAAGAACACGCTCGACTACAACTACATCACGGCCGCGATTCATCAGCCGCGTCCCGCACAAATCGAAACCTTGTGCGAGGTTAAAGCCGTCGCGCCGCTCGCTGAGGGCGGTTACACAGTCGAGTTCGTTCGTCACGATCCGGGCGCCGTCGATCCGGTGACCGGCAAGTGTCCGGCGCCGCCGCGTTTCACGACTACGTGCGACCGGCTGATCATTTCGGCAGGCACCTTCGGCTCTCCCTATCTGCTGTTAAAAAACCGCGCCAACTTCCCTGCCCTGTCGAACACACTCGGCACGCGCTTCTCCGTCAACGGCGATCTGCTCTCGTTCATCATCAAGAGCATGGAAAAGAAGAACGGCAAGACGGTGCCGCGCCGTCTCGATCCGAGTTTTGGTCCGGTGATCACGAGCGCGATTCGCGTCGGCGACACGCTCGACGGCAACGGCCCGCAGGGACGCGGCTTTTACACGGAAGACGGCGGCAATCCTTACTTGTTGAGCTGGGTGTCGGAACTCGCCGGACTCGGCAGCTTTGCTCATCGCGCGGTGCACTTCCTGAAAATGGCCTTGAAGTACCGGCTCGGTTTCAATAACGACGCGAACCTCAGCGCGGAGATTTCGAACCTCCTCGGTCCGGCGAGCTCGTCGATGAGCTCGTTTCCGATCCTCACGATGGGCCGCGACTTCGCAAACGGAAAGCTGTTCCTGAAAGACGGCCTGCTCGAGTGCGATTGGTCGCAGGACAAGTCGCAGGAATACTTCAATCGCGTCCGTCGCGTGGGCGAAGCAATTGCGCGCGCTTTGAATGCGGAGTACATGGACAATCCTTCTTACAAGAAGTTGCACCAGGTAATCACCGCGCATCCGCTCGGTGGCTGTCCCATGGGGCTCACAGTCGAAACAGGCGTCGTTAACACGTTCGGCGAGGTCTACGGTCATCCCGGGCTGTTTGTCGTCGACGGTTCGATCATACCCGGACCAGTCGGTCCGAATCCGTCTCTTACTATCGCCGCGATTTCAGACCGCGCGGCCGATCACATCATCCGTAACTACAGGCGGCCGATCCCACCATCGGTAACTACATCGGTAACTACAAAGGAACAAGACAATGAGTAATGGCAACAACAAGAAGCGTTCGCTAATCCTTGCGGGTGGCGGTATCAAAGTGTCGTTTCAGGCCGGCGTGCTGCAAGTTTGGCTTGACGAAGCGGGCCTGACCTTCGACCACGTCGACGCAGCCAGCGGCGGCGTCTTCAATCTGGCGATGATGTGCCAGGGCATGAGCGGCAAACAGATTGCCGACAACTGGCGCAATCTGAATCCGAAAGCGGGCATCAGTTTTAATCCGGCCACGTTTCTCAACCTGCTCTACGCCGAATCGTTGTTCACCCTGAACGCGTATCGTAAACACGTCTTCCCCGGCTGGGGACTGGATTGGGACAAGATCCGCGCCAGCCAGCTCAACGCCACCTTCAACGTCATCAACTTCAGCGACAAGAAGCTCGAAGTGATCGAGCCGCGCAACATGAGTGAAGATTTGCTCTGCGCCTGTGTGTCGCTGCCGATGTGGTTTCCGCCGGTGCACATCGACGGCAAGACTTACATCGATTCCGTTTACCTGACAGACGCAAACATCGAAGAAGCGATCCGCCGCGGCGCTGACGAACTGTGGATCATCTGGACCGTCAGCGACAAAGACGAGTGGCATCCGGGATTCGTCGCCACGTATTTCCAGATCATCGAGACGACTGCTGATGGACATTACTTTGCGATTCTCAAGCGCATCAGGGACAACAACGCGGCGATCGCGGCCGGAAACACCGGCGAGTTTGGCCGGCACATCGAAGTCAAAGAGTTGAAAGCCGACGTCGCGCTCCATTACCTGATCGATTTCAGTCAGGAGCGTTTGGAAGAGGCGGTGAATCTCGGCGTGCAGCGCGCGCGCGAGTGGTGCAAAGAAAACGGCATCGAGCTCAAGCCTCATCCCGGCGAGTTTCCGACCCAGATCAACGAGACGCCGACGTCCGTCAGGTTTACCGAGGAGATGAAGGGCTACATCACGTTTGGCGAGCTCGATTACGACCGCGGTGCGCGACTCGGAAAAAGCAGCGGCACGTCAATCATGTTTCACCTGACGATCACCGTGAACGGCGTTAATAAATTCGTCACCGAGCCGGCCCACGACACGAATGATGTGAAGGGCTACGTTCGCTGCGACGCGCTCGGCGGCCAACTGCCGGTCGAGACGGCGAAGTTCAATCTCTTTGTCGACGATAACGATCCCTCGATCAAGCGGATGTTCTATCGCCTGTTTTTCCGAGACAGCCAGGGAAATCCGTTGACGCTCAGCGGTTTCAAATTCGTCAAGGACGATCCGGGCTCCGATCTCTGGCACGACACGACGACGCTCTTTACGCGCGTCCTGAACGGTCACGTCAGTGAGGAAGACGAGACCGCCGCCAATAAGGATCCGGAGAAACTGAAACAGATGGTGAAGGGTTCGGGCATCATCATCATTCACTTCTTCGACTTCATGAAACAGCTCACGACCTTCCGCGCGGAAGGCCCAACGATTTCCGATCGCGCCCACGCGATGTCGAGTTTCGGCAAATTGTTCATGGGCAAGTTGTGGGACGTCTACGCGCGCAACGTCCTCACGTCCGGTCCGTTTTAGGTGGGTGGTGGTGTAGCCAGTCGATGACGCGGAACGCCGAAGGCGTTGGCCAATTCCAGCCCAGGGTTGCTTCAACCCTGGGTAGAAGACCAAGAGAACGAACAACGCTGAAAGCGTTGGCGAACCAGATGAAAACGACGACCGTACTCACACAATCAAATCCTTCAGTCGTTCTCGAAAACAGCAGCGACCAGAACAAGCAAGATCTGGCAAAGAAACAGGCGCTGTTGTCGTCGACCGAGATGGCGCCGGTGCAGGGCACGGTCGATGTCGACGTGCCGCTCGGCGTCTTGTGGGAAGCGTTCACGCACGCCAACTGGTGGCCGCGCTGGAACAAGTGTTTCTTCTGGGCGCACAACCGCGATCTGCAGCTCGGCGACAAACTGGTCTGGGCGTTTCAGCCGATCAAATGGTGGTATCTCTACAAGATGTTTGCGATCGCGAACATCGTCGAGCTGCACGAGGAAAGAAAGGTGACGTGGGAAGTAACCGCGCTGCCCGGCTTTTACGCGCGCCACACCTACCACATGGAAAGCCTCGGCGAAGGGCGCACGCGCTTCGGCTCGTGGGAACAGGCGCACGGCGCGCAGATCAGGTTTCCGTTAACGAAGAAATTCTGGGTCGCTCACTTTACCTTCGTTAAAGATCGTTCGCTCGAAGGCGCGCGCACGCTTGAAGACGTCTATCGACGTGAACGCAAGATCACCAAAGACAAACTGAAGCCGAAACGTTACTGGGGTTTCTGGCTGGTTGTCGTCTTATTACTGTTGCTGCTCGTCGCCGGCGGCATGGCGCTGTCGTTCTACGTCAAATACATGCGTCCAACGCAGATCGCACTCGCGCCCGGCGTCGACGTCGTGACCGCGGGCGGCGGCAACTCGCTCATCGTCCGAGACGGCCCGGATCTGATGCTCCTCGACACGAAATTTCCGCCCGGGTCAGATTGGCTGCGCAAACGACTCGCCAACCAGCGCGTCAACATCGTCGTCGACACTCACTACCACTACGATCACACGCAGGGCAACACGAACTACCCGCAAGCCAAGATCTATGCTTACAAAACCGTTCCCGAGCTGATGATGAAACGCGATCCCGATTGGTGGAAGGATCATCAGAGCGGAATACCGACCGAACTCGTCGACAACTCGCGCACGATCAAAGTCGGCAACCAGGACGTCCTACTCTTCTATCCCGGTCCCGCCCACACGCACGGCGATCTCTGCGCCTACCTGCGGCGCGGCGACCAAGACATCGTCGCGACCGGCGATCTCGTTTTCCACACTTACTACCCGATGATGGACCTGCTCGAGGGCGGCATCGATATTCCCGGCCTCATCAACGCCGTCAGAACACTCGCCGTCAAGTATCCGAACGCGACGTTTGTTCCCGGTCATGGGCCGATGGCCACCGCCGCCGATCTCACGAATTACGCCAACTATCTCCAATCCCTCTGGGACTCCGTCGCGCAGGCGCGCCAGAGCGGCTGGACTGAAGATCAAGCCGTCTCACGCATCGATCTGTCGAAGTGGAACCTGACGAAGCTGCCTACGTTTCACGGCGGACACCTGTGCTGGGCCACCGCGGAAACCAACATCCGCTGGGTTTATCAAATTCAATCCGGCGACACGAGCAATCCTCGCACTGACTGCACCTTCTAGTGGGAGAAGCAATGATCGATCAGCAAATCAACGAAACTAACCAGGCCGAAGCCCTCAACACCACACTGCGTTATCCGCTTTTCAGCGCGTTCTTCAATCGCCGTTCGCGGCGCGTCAGCAAAGGCGTCAAGTCGGTGCCCGCGGGCAGTCTGAGTTACACCTCGGAGCAGAAACCGCAGCCGCTCGAGCCGCTCGAGGAAGCATTGCTCATCGCCGCGACAGGCATCACCGGCGTGACGATGCCTGATATGCCTTTCACGTCCGAGGACGGAAAGCCGCTGGTCGGTTCGCCGATGCTCGAGATCAATGGCCGCACCGCCAGCAGCCCCGACAACGCGCAGGCCACGCACTTTTTCATGATCAACGACTCCGGCACTTACCTGATCAAGAAGCCGGACAACCCCGATCCGTTCTACTTCAGAGGTGAGTTAACCCCGCAGAAGCTGATCGATTACGCCGAGAAGTGCAAAGTGCGCGTGCTGGATCACCGGCTGGAATTTCCCCGCGAGTATCCGTGCTACATCGGGCGCAACAAGTACGTTTCGAATCTGCCCGGCAGCACGCTGTTTGTTCCCGTCGTTGATTTGACGAAGCAATACATCAATGGACTGATGTTTCTCCTGTCGCAACCCGACGGTTTTCGTCCGGCGTTTCTCGACGACTGGAATTTTTATCGTCCCGCGGGCGTGAAGCGCTGGATCAAAAACGGTTTTCTCAACAAGAACCTGCCGATCCCGCTCGGTTATACGAACACGTTTCGCATTCATATCGAGGCGGACATGCTCGTGCAGAATTTGCTGCTCACGATCCAGGCGCTCGGTTTGGGAGGCTGGGTGCACGCGGCGTTTGTCGGCCCGTTGCTGCTCGGCGATGCGGAGTACGCGCAGAAGTACGGGCCGGGTCTCAACTTTCGCTACGCCAAGGCGCGCAAGTGGAAACGGCTGACGCGCTTCATGGTCCCGCCGCCGGCGTGGCGCGATAACCCGGTCGGCAAAGACAACCTCCTCGAAGGTCACTGCCCGCCGTACTTCGAAAACATGGACGCGGCCGTCGACGATCTGCTCAAACACAAGTACGGCCCCGGCGGCCTCTACAAAGATGCGAAGCACTTCGACCACGTCTTCAAGCCGGGACTTGCGCAAAAGTTCGTCGAGGAAGTGCCGCACTACTCCGATGAAGTGGTCGCGTGCGTGAAAGACGTCTGCAACTACATCTACAAAACTTACGGCCGCTTTCCCGCGCACGTCGACGCGTGGCACGTTCCGGGTGTTTGGGTGCAGGCGCATCATCTGGATTTGAACTACTACGACCAGCTCTATCAAGGCGGTTACTCAGAGACGCAAAGAACTCATCAACAACTCTGGCACGGCGCGCACTAGTTCAGTCGTGAGGTGTTTATGAAAAGGTTTCTTCAAATCGCTGCGATCTGCATCAGCGCTTTGCTGCTGATAGGAGTGTTTGTCTTCCTGTTCATGGAGTCGCGCTGGGCCAAGCCGCGGCATTTCGAAAAGCACGAAGCGTTTCTTTACGGGCCAACCGGCACGGAGCTCATGCCGCTCGCGGTTTTCAAAGTGCTGCCGGACATGTTTCCCGACTACTTTCAGCCGGCCGGAAAAGAAGCCGGCGACTGGATCGATCAGTTTGGCTTCAACCGCGGCCAGCCCGGCGTGAATGAAGGACTGCCGCTCGGTTTCAGCATCACAAACTATCGACCGAAGTCCGGCGCGCCTTCTCCGGTCGCGTTCGTCGGCTTCAGTTGCTCGATGTGTCACGTCTCGCAGATCTGGCGCCCCGGGAAAGACCCGGTGCTCGTCGAAGGAATGGGCAACTACTCGGTCGACTTCATCGCGTGGGTGGATGCGGTGCGCTCGGCGCTGCTCAACGAAGACCGCCTCACCGTCGATTCGATCAGCGAAGCGTACGAGAAGAAATTTAATCAGCCGCTAAGCTTCAGCGAGAAGGCGATGCTGCGCGTGTGGCTGCCGGGAACGCGCAAGTTTTTCAAAGATAACCTGCCGAAGTACGACGAGCCGTTCCACGGGCTCGCCGCACGCGATTCGCGGTTGATGCCGAACGGTCCCGCGCGCACGCAGCCGTTTCGCAACCTGATCCGCATCGTGCTCGATCGTCCCGCGACGAGTGGTGACAACGCGTTCTGCAAAGTACCGACGCTGTACGAGCAAGGCAATCGCGTGTGGGGACAATACGACGGCAGCGTCGGCAATCGTTTGAGTCGCAGCGTGCTGGCGGCGATTGCCACCGGCGCCACCATCGAGAACCTGATCATTCCGGACGTGAGCAACGGCGTGATTGGCGCGGTCGATTACACCGTCACGCTCAAAGGTCCGCGCTACGAACAGCTCTTTCCCGAAGAGGCCGCGAAGATCGATCCGGCGAAAGTCGAACGCGGACGCCAGCTTTACATGCAGTATTGTGTCTCGTGTCACGGGTCTCGCAACACGCAGACGGGAAAGTGGGAGAACGGGCAGTTCACCGGGCAGGTCGTGCCGATCGAACAGATCAAGACCGATCCGGAACGCGTCAACTTCCGCTACAACGAGAGCCTGCCGGACGCGCTTTACGCTTTCTTCCCCGACGGTCATCCGCTGCGGCCGAAGCGTGAAGACATACGGCCCGGCCCGGCGGGCACCACGCGCGGTTATATAAACCAGCCGATCGAGTCGGTCTTTGCGCGCGCGCCCTACCTGCACAACGGCGCGGTCATGACGCTCGCTGAATTGATCAATCTCAAATCGCGTCGCACCGTCTTCTATCGCGGCGCGAATGTCTACGACCCGATCGACGTTGGTCTCTCCAGCCCGGCGCAACCGGAAACCGCGATTTACTATCGCTTCGACACGAGCATGCGGGGCAACTCCAATCAAGGTCACGACTATCCCTGGGCTTACCAGGGACCCGGCTGGAACCAGGCCGCGCTGGAGGATCTGTTGGAATTTCTCAAGACGATGTGGTGATTAAAATGCAAGCTCTCAACTCAAGACGACACATCACGCTCACGCAGTTTACGGCCACGTTCGTGCCGTTCGCGCTGCTGCTTTCGGCGGCGCTGATGGTGCCGGAAGCGCCGCAGATACTCGAGCATAATCGCGCCTACTACAACATCGAACTGCTGGTCTACTACCGCACGATTTTCAGCATCTGGCTGACCATGGCGTTTCTGATTCCGGCGGAAGTGCTTTTCTTCTGGCCCGGGGATTCGCCGCAGCGACGAAACTACTGGCTGCTCTGCTGGACGTTTGGGTTTCTCGCCTTCGCCGTCCACTTCTATTACACGATCGGCATCATCTTCCACGGCAGCCTACGCGAGGTCTACGCGAAGCAAGGCGTCGTGATCGCGACCAGCAATCTGCTCGATTTCGCGTGGTGGGGTTTCGATCTCGTGCTCGCGTGGTTCGTCAAAAAAGAAGCGAAGTGGATTCACGTGCAGCGCGTACTCGCCCACCTCTACATTCCGCTGACCTTCTTTGTCTCGGCCGTGGTGATCAAACGCGGCTTCGTGCGCGGGCTCGGCATTGTGATGACGGTGGCGATTGTCGGCACGCTGCTGCTGCGGTTCCTGCGACGCAGACACGCGCAACTGGTGGTGAGTCCAAGCGAGGTGTAAGGAGAGTTGAAATGAGTGCGACTGCGACAGTGACGCCGGTTGAAGCTAATCTCACGTCAACCAACATTCTCAATCATGCTCATCCGATGGTGAAGGCGGTCGTTACCCAGCTCAGCTCCTCGCAGCCGACACCACGCGTGTTCGTCCAGGCAGCCCACCGGTATCTCGGCGAGAAGATGAAGGCGGTTTACTCGATTGACGAAGATCGTCCGGTATCGGAAACGCTGCGGCTGAACACCGGCTCGTGCGGGCAGCGGATGGCCGCGGTCGAAGCAATCGCGCGCGGCTACGGCGTGCCGACGCGCGATCGCGCTGTTTGGCTCGACCGGCGATTCTGGAATTCGCGT